>Ga0068860_100003359_pt1 | contig 16475 bp, 16 predicted proteins | sample KBSSwiS32_FD_66597 | JGI IMG/M metagenome (GOLD analysis project Ga0068860, IMG submission 66597) | Switchgrass rhizosphere microbial communities from Kellogg Biological Station, Michigan, USA - KBS Switchgrass S3-2 | ecosystem: Host-associated > Plants > Roots > Rhizosphere > Soil ... | reverse complement strand
GCCAAACGATGAGCCCAACTCCTCATTCTCCAAGTGGTCCATCAGGTAGACCGCGGTTTCCGCAATCCGCACTGGAAACTCTTCAAGCTCGATTCCGCAGAACTGATCCAGCGAGACGCGGCGCCATGCTTGAAGCTCCGTCGTCATCTGAACGTTTCGGGGGTACAGCTTGAGCAGGCACTCCCGCTCGAGCCGACGCAGCTCGCGATAGGCGATCACCAGGAAATTGCCGCATCCGCAGGCCGGATCGAGAAATCGCAGCTCACCCAACTTCTGGTGAAAGGCGCGAAGCCGAGTCGTCGAGTTTGCGGCGGCAAGCTCAGCCTCCAAATCGTCCAGGAAAAGTGGCCGAATGAGCTTGAAGATGTTCGCCTCGGAAGTGTAGTGCGCTCCAAGGTGGCGACGAGCAACGGGGTCCATAACCGACTGGAACATCGATCCGAAAACTGCCGGACTGATCTTCGACCAATCGAATGCGCTCGCCTTCAACAGCCTGTCTCGTATCGCACGCGTCGTGTCAGGCGTTTCGATGGCCTCCATATACAGGCCGCCATTCACAAAGGGAAAGGCCGCCAGATCCTCATCGAGAGCAGTCGTTCTCTGGTCCTCATGAGTGTTAAGGATCGTGAAAAGTCGCCCAAGCCACATTCCGAGATCTGACCCATCGTCAGCAGTGCGGTCCCTCAGCAGATCAGCGAACTGATGGCGCGGCCATAGACCAGTGTCGTCGCCGAAGAGCAGAAAAAGGACCCGCACGATGAAGATCCGGAGGAAATGATCGGGATAACCGGTAGCAGCGATCTCGTCATAGACGCTCCCCAGGAGTTCAGCCGCCTCGACATTGACCGCATCCTCGGTCTCGAATTTGAGGCTCGTGTAACCAGCCAGAAGGAGAAAACGATCCACCTCACGTGGGAACTCTCCGAGTGGGAACTCGAATGCCTCGGGGCTCTCGTCTTCGAGATCCAGAACCTGGAATCGGGCGAAGTCGGAAACCACGACCAGGCGAGGTGCTTCTTGCTCCGGCAAACTCCCTACGTAGTCGAGCGCCTGGCTCATCGCAGCGTCCAGGTTCTCGCCAGCGGATTTGTGCTCCGCCAAGAGCATTCCTGGCCAGAGCAGATCGATGAAGCCCCCGCCCCCCGTCGAGGTGCGGCGGGCGTGCCGCTCAAACGCCGCGTTGACCCGACGGCGCTGAATGCCGAAAATCAGGAGAAAGTCGGTCCAAAAACTCTGTGCCTCGCCTCGCTCCCTCGTCTCAGCTTCCCACTCGCGAGCGAATCTGCGCGCAGACTCCCGAATGTCGTTCCGGCTGGGTCGAACCATGGCGACAGCATTCCTAATCGCTCAGACCCTCCCGCGGACTTCGAGATCCCGAGTCAGCGGGACGCGAAGCCGCTCAACCCTGAGCAATGGCGAGAAACGCCTCGGCCCGTTCGCGGTCCTTCTCGGCCCGCGTCCGAGAACCGTCACCCTCGGACTCGGCCAGCCGCTGCTCGGCGTCGGCGAGCTGCTCTTTCAGCGTCGCCGGGTCGAGCTCCTCGGGCGGGATCGCCTCCTCGAGCAGCAGCTTCGCCTGGTTGCCGAAGACCTGCAGCCAGCCGTGCGCCTGCGCATAGCGCTTGGTCTCGGAATCGCTGACGTGCAGGCGCAGCTCGGTCGGCTTCAACGCCGCCAGCAGCGGCGCGTGGTTGGCGAGGATGCCGAGCTCGCCGACCGCCGTGCGGGTCGAGACCTGGCGCACTTCGCCGCTGAAGACCTCCCCCTCCGGGGTGAGGACCTCGACGTCGACCATGTGCTCGGCGGCCATCGCTCAGTCCCCTAGGCGGCCGCCGCCGCTCCCGCGTCGGCGGTCACCTGGTCGATGCCGCCCTTCATGTAGAAGGCGCCCTCGGGCAGCTCGTCGTGCTCGCCGTCGAGGATCTCGCGGAAGCCGCGCACGGTCTCGGAGACCGGCACGTACTCGCCGCTGCGGCCGGTGAACTGCTCGGCGACGAAGAACGGCTGCGAGAGGAAGCGCTCGATCTTGCGCGCTCGCGAGACCGTCTGCTTGTCCTCGTCGGAGAGCTCGTCGATGCCGAGGATGGCGATGATGTCCTGCAGCTCCTTGTAGCGCTGCAGGACCTCCTGCACTTCGGTCGCCGTGCGGTAGTGCTCCTCGCCGACGACGTCGGGCTTGAGGATCGTCGAGGTCGAGTCGAGCGGGTCGACCGCCGGGTAGATCCCCTTCTCGGAGATCGCCCGCGAGAGCGTCGTCGTCGCGTTGAGGTGGGCGAAGACCGAGGCCGGCGCCGGGTCGGTGAGGTCGTCGGCCGGGACGTAGATCGCCTGCACCGAGGTCACCGAACCGCGCTCGGTCGAGGTGATCCGCTCCTGCAGTTCGCCCATCTCGGTCTCCAGCGTCGGCTGGTAGCCGACCGCGGAGGGCATCCGTCCGAGCAGGGCCGAGACCTCCGAGCCCGCCTGGACGAAGCGGAAGATGTTGTCGATGAAGAGCAGCACGTCCTGGCCGCCCTGCTCGCGGAAGTATTCGGCCATCGTCAGGCCGGAGAGGGCGACGCGCAGGCGGGCGCCCGGTGGCTCGTTCATCTGACCGAAGACGAGCATCGTCTTGTCGATGACGCCGGACTCCTTCATCTCGAGCCAGAGGTCGTTGCCCTCGCGCGAGCGCTCGCCGACGCCGCAGAAGGCGGAGAGACCTTCGTGCTCCTCGCCGATCGAGCGGATCAGCTCCTGGATCAGCACGGTCTTGCCGACGCCGGCGCCGCCGAAGAGCCCGACCTTGCCGCCCTTGGCGTAGGGCGCCAGCAGGTCGATCACCTTGATCCCGGTCTCGAGGATCTCCTGGGTCGGAGCGAGCTCGGAGGCTTCGGGCGCCGGCCGGTGGATCGGCCAGCGCTCTCCGGCCTCGACCGGCTCGCCGAGGTCGATCGGCTCGCCCAGCAGGTTGAAGATCCGGCCCAGGGTCGCATCGCCGACCGGAACCGAGATCGGCGCGCCGGTGTCGACGACCTTGTCGCCACGCTGCAGGCCGTCGGTGGCATCCATCGCGACGGTGCGGACGCGGTCGTCGCCGAGGTGCTGCTGCACCTCGCAGACCAGCTCGCTGGTTTCTCCGTCGCCGCCGTTCATCTCGATCTTCACGGCCGAGTAGATCTCCGGCAGCTTGTCCGGGAAGACGGCGTCGACGACGACGCCCGTCACCTGCTCGACGCGCCCTACGTTGGTTCCGTTGTTCTCAGCCATTGGTTCCTTTTCCGTGGTTCTCAGCTTTTAGCCCAGCGCCTCGGCGCCGGCGACGACCTCGAGGATCTCCTGGGTGATCTCGGCCTGCCTGACCCGGTTCATCTCCAGGGTCAGGTCGCCCATCATCTCCTCCGCGTTCTCGGCCGCGTTGCGCATCGCGGTCATCCGCGCTCCCAGCTCCGAGGCGGCGGACTCCAACAGAGCCCTGTAGACCGAGATGTTGACGTACTCCGGGATCAGCTGGGCGAGCAGCTCCTCGGCCTCGGGCTCGTACTCGAAGACCGCTCGGCTGTGCGCCTTCTCGATCTCGGTTTCCTCACCCTCCTCTTCCTCCTCGTCGACGCCCTCGCCGATCACGTCGGCATGTTGCAGGGGAAGCAGGGTCTGGCGCCAGACGTGCTGGGTGAGCGGCGAGACGTAGTGGTTGTAGACCAGCTCGACCCGGTCGAGCTCCTCGTCGACGTAGCGCGCCGTCAGCTCCTCGCCGATCTCGCGCGCGTTGGCGAAGCCGGGGCGGTCGGTGAAGCCGACGTAGGAGGTGCGCGGTTCGCGTTTGCGGAAGGTCAGCGCCGAGACGCCCTTGCGGCCGACGGCGGAGAAGGCGGTCTCCCTGCCGTCCTCGCCGAGCTCGCGCTCGAGCCGCAGCCCGTCGCGGATCACGTTCGTGTTGAAGGCGCCGGCGAGACCGCGGTCGCCGGTGATCAGGACGACCCCGACGCGCTTCTCCTGCTCACGCTCGACGAGCACCGGCACACGCGGCATGCCGCCGGCCTGCTCGGCGGCGCGGCGGGTCAGCTTGCGCATCGACTGCGCGTAGGGGCGCAGCTGCTCGATCCGCTGCTCGGCCCGGCGCAGGCGCGCCGCCGCGACCATCTCCATCGCCCGCGTGATCTTGTTGATGTTCTTGATCGACGCGATGCGATTCTTGACGTCCTTCTGCGTAGCCATAAAGCTCTCTCGCTAGCTCCAGCTCGGGTGGGAGGTCGTCAGCTCGCGGTGGGTGGCACCGTTTTGGGGGACCACCCCGAGGAGGCGGCGCCAGCCGCCCCCGCAGCGGGTGGTGGCACCAAAACGGTGACAGGACCCGCCGCGCCTCACGCTGCAGCCGCCTCCTTCTCGGCCTCCTCGGCCTCGGCGGTGCGGCCGGGCTTGCTGCGCTCGTGCTCGGACTTGATCCGGTCGGACTCGCCGGCCTCGAGCGGGTCGCCGTGCTCGTCGAAGTCGGCCCCGAAGTCGTCGACGAATTCGGCGATCGCGGCGCCGAGCTCCTTCTCGTCGTCCTCCTCGAGCTTGCCGCTCTCGCCGATCCGCTTCAGCAGGTCGGCCTTCTCGGCGTGCAGGCGGATGCGCAGGTCCCCCAGGAACTCGCCGACCCGCTCGGTCTTGATTCGGTCGAGGAAGCCGCCGGTTCCCGAGTAGATCGCCGCCACCTGGTCGGCGACCTCGAGCGGTTCGCGCTCCTTCTGCTTGAGCAGCTCGACCAGGCGTTCGCCGCGGTTGAGCGTCTTCTGCGTCTCCGGATCGAGCTCGGAGCCGAACTGGGCGAAGGCCTCGAGGTCGCGGTACTGGGAGAGGTCGAGGCGCAGCTTGCCGGCGACCTTCTTCATCGCCTTCGTCTGCGCGTTGCCGCCCACCCGCGAGACCGAGATGCCGACGTTGATCGCCGGCCGCACCCCGGAGTAGAAGAGGTCGGACTCGAGGAAGATCTGACCGTCGGTGATCGAGATCACGTTGGTCGGGATGTAGGCGGAGACGTCGGAGGCCTGCGTCTCGATGATCGGCAGCGCCGTCAGCGAGCCGCCGCCGAGGTCGTCGTTGAGCTTCACCGCCCGCTCGAGCAGGCGCGAGTGCAGGTAGAAGACGTCGCCGGGGTAGGCCTCGCGACCGGGCGGGCGCCGCAGCAGCAGCGACATCTGCCGGTAGGCGTAGGCGTGCTTGGTGAGGTCGTCGTAGACGCAGAGCGCCGCCTTGCCGTTGTAGAGGAAGTGCTCGCCCATCGCGCAGCCCGCGTAGGGGGCGATGAACTTGATCGGCGCCGCCTCGTCGGCGGGGGCGGCGACGATGATCGTGTTCTCCATCGCGCCGCTCTCCTCCAGCACCTGCTTGAGCTGGACGACGGTGGACATCTTCTGCCCGATCGCGACGTAGATGCAGACCATGTCCTTGTCGCGGTTGTTGATGATCGTGTCGACCGCGATCGCCGTCTTGCCGGTCTGGCGGTCGCCGATGATCAGCTCTCGCTGGCCGCGGCCGATCGGGATCATCCCGTCGATCGACATCAGGCCGGTCTGCACCGGTTCGGTGACCGGCTGGCGCTGGACGACGCCGGGGGCCTTGAACTCCGCCGGGCGGGTCTGCGTCGTCGCCACCTCGCCCTTGTCGTCGAGCGGGCGGCCGAGCGGGTCGACCATGCGGCCGAGCAGCTCGTCGCCGACGGGGATGCGCAGCAGGTGGCCGGTGCGCTTGACGGTGTCGCCCTCGACGACTTTGTCCCACTCGCCGAAGAGGACGGCGCCGACGTTGTCGGCCTCGAGGTTGAGGGCGAGGCCGGTGACGCCGTGCGGCAGCTCTAGCATCTCGAGGGCCATGCAGTTGTCGAGGCCGTGGATGCGCGCGATCCCGTCGGCAACCGAGAGCACGGTGCCGACCTCGGCCAGGTCGGCCGATTCGGTGTCCAGTCCCTCGATCCGCTCGCGCAGGATCGATGCGATCTCGTCGGGCTTGATTTCCATCGGGTGCTCTCTGCCTCCTTATGCCGCCTGCGCGACGCTCTTTCGAAGTTTCTCCAAGCGAGCGCGGATGCTCGCGTCGAGGACCTTGTTGCCGACCTGCAGGACGATGCCGCCGAGGATCTCGCCGTCGACCCTGCTCGCCAGCTCGACCTTCTGGCCCGTCTGCCGCTCGATCTCCTCGCCGACCTTCTCGACCACGGCCGGCTCGAGCTCGACGGCGCTCGTCACCGTCACCTCGATGCGACGGTTCTCCTTCTTCCACAGCTCGTCGAACTGACTCCTGATGCGGAACACCTCCGGCATCCGCTGCTTCTCGATCAGCAGCTCGAGGAAGTTGAGCAGCTCAGGGTCGGCGCCCGAGACCGCCCGCTTCATCCCCGCCGCCTTCTCCGCCGAGGAGAAGTAGGGGCTGAAGAAGAAGACCTGCAGGTCGCGGTTGCCGTCGACGGCGTCGGCGAACTGTCCCAGCTCGTCGCGAACGGCGCCGAGCTTGCCCTTCTCCCTGGCGACGTCGAAGAGCGCCTCGGCGTATACGCGGGCCGCCTCGGACATCAGTTGTTGGATCCCTCCAGGGCCGAGAAGTCGACCTCGCTGAGCGCCTCCTCGACGAGGCGGCGCTGGTCCTCCTCGCTGAGCGACTTGCGGGTGACCTTCTCGGTCGCCAGGACGGTGAGGTCGGCGACCTCCTTGCGGATCTGCTCGAGCGAGCGCCGCGTCTCCGCTTCGATGTCGCGTTTGGCGGCGGCGACCAGCTCCTCGCGCTTCTCCTTGCCGGCGGTCGTCGCCTCCGCTTCCGCGGTGTCCGCCGCCCTGCGGGCGCGGGCCATGATGTCGTCGGCCTGCTCGCGGGCCTCGGCGAGGCGCTCGCGGTACTCGGCCAGCAGCTCGTCGGACTCCTTGCGCTGCCTTTCGGCCGCCTCGATCGACTCGGCGATCGTCTTCGCCCGCCTGTCGAGGGCCTCCTGGATCTTCGGGAAGGCGACCTTGCTCAGCACCCACATCGTGAAGAGAAAGAGCACCAGCGTCCAGATCATCAGGCCGAGGCCCGGCGAGACCAGGAAGCTGCCGCCTTCTTCGCTCCCCTCGGCGGCGAGCGGGATCAACGCGGCTATTTGACCGATGAGCTCCACGCGTCCGACCTAGAGGAAGAAGGCGATCAGGCCGAAGATGAAGGTGTAGAAGGCCACGGCCTCGGTCAGGGCGAAGCCGAGCCAGCGGATGCTCTGCAGCTCGTCTTTCATCTCCGGCTGGCGGGCGACCGACTCGATCTCCTTGCCGAAGATGATGCCGATGCCGATACCGGCGCCGATCGAGCCGAGGCCGGCGCCGACGCCGAGAGCGATCGCCTTGCCGGCGGCTTCGATCCCTTCGTCCGAGATCGCGGCGGCAACAGGGGACAGGTCCATTTGAGGTAGCGCTCCTTTTCTAGTGGCTCGCGGAGGTCGCTCCGCCGAGATAGATAGCCGTCAGGGTCGAGAAGATAAATGCCTGCAGGGTGGCGATCAGGCCGACCTCCAGGATGAAGAAGAAGAAGGCGAGCGGGAAGGTCAGCGCGCCGAGCGCGGCGATCCCGAGCAGCACCGCCAGCCCGCCGCCCATGAAGAGCAGCAGCAGGTGGCCGGCGAGGATGTTGGCGAAGAGTCGTACCGAGAGCGAGATCAGGCGCGCGAAGTGCGAGATCGCCTCGATCACGAAGATGAAGCCCTTGGCGACGGGGTTCATCTCCTCGAGGCCGGGCGGCAGCCAGCTGGCCAGGTACTTGAAGAAGCCCTTGGCCCGGATGCCTTCGACGTGGTAGGAGACCCAGACGACGAGGGTGAGGACGAGCGGGATCGAGAGGTTGGCCGTCGCCGCGTAGATCGCGAAGGAGGGGATCGCGACGCCGAAGACGTCGACGGTGTGCTCGGTGTTGGTCGGCAGCGGCAGGAAGCCGATCATGTTCGAGAACCAGATCCAGAAAAAGAGCGCGGCGAGGAAGGGGAACCAGCGGGTCGCAGTCGCCGTGTCGAGGTTGCCGCCGGTGATGTTGTTCTTGGTCAGGTCGTAGGCGACCTCGATCGCGGTCTGCGTCCGGTTCGGCTTTTCCGCCATGCGGCGGCTGATCCAGACCATGACGAGGATCGTCAGGCCGCTGGCCAGCACCAGGTAGAGGACCGCCTTGTTGATGCTGAGGTCGATGCTGCCCAGGTGCAGAGAGATCCACGGTTCGAGCTTGAACTCGTTCTGGGGCTGGAACTCTTCGTTTTTGCCGCTGCTGCCGAAGATCAGCAGCATCAGGATCGCGATCGCGAAGTAGGTGCCGAGCCCGATGAAGACCTTGGCCTTGGTGCTCATGCGCTGCCCGCCTCCGGTTCGTCGAAGAGATGGGCGATCCCCTGGGCGGCGAAGGAGACGGTGAAGAGGGCTGCAAGCAGGATGGCCGAGGCGAGGCCCGCTTCACGCTCGGCGAGGCCGGTGAGGAGGACGGCGAGCGCCATCAGCCAGACGCGACCGAGCGTGGTCGAGGCGACGATCGCCATCGCCCGCTGGCGGCGGCCGGCGGCCAGTTCGGCGGCGGCACGGCGGCCGGCGACGGCCTGGATCCCGCGCTGCGCGAGCCAGGCGGCGACAGCGACGGCGAAGCCGAGCATGGGCAGTCCGCCGAGCAGGAAAACGGCGAGGGCTGCGGCAAGGACCACGAGGTCGACGTACTTGGGAGGAGACATAAAATCCGCCCGTCTCTGGATCGGCGGGCGGATTGGCGACTATATCCGAAAGGGCCGACGATCGGCTTTCTAGAGCCAGTTCGTGAGGCTTGTCACAACCTGTTACTAAGTGCGCTGAGACGGAGTCTTGTCAGCGGGCTGAAGAGCCTCGAATTCGCCGGTCTCCGGGTCGATTCGGCTGACGCGGCGCAGCTTGAGGATCTCCAGCACGTAGACCAGGTAGACGCTGGTGGCGAGCGCCAGCAGGCCGAAGGCGACGATCACCGCAGTCCAGAGCGCGTCGAAGTGGCCGTGGTCGTCGCTGTAGGGGACGAAGCGCAGGGCGAGGGCGAGGGCGGCGAGGGCGAGCGTCCAGCCGTAGAGGTAGGCGAGCGTGCGGCGTTGGGAGAAGCCGATGTTGGCCATCCGGTGGTGGAAGTGCCAGCTGTCGGCCTGGTAGATCGGCTGGCGGTACTTGAGCCGCTTGGCGACGACGAAGCCGGTGTCGAGAATCGGCACGGCGAGCACGACGAGGGGGAAGACGAGGGCGACGACGGCGTTGGTCTTCAGCGCTCCCTGAACCGAGGCGGTGGCGAGCAGGTAGCCGAGCAGGTTCGAGCCGGTGTCGCCCATGAAGCTGGAGGCCGGCGGGAAGCCGTGGCGGAGGAAGCCGAGCGCCCCGCCGGCGGTCAACGCCGCCAGCACGCCGGCGGCGTTGCGCTCGAGCGAGAGGGCGATCACCGCCAGGGCGATCGCGGCGATCGTGCAGACGCCGGCGGCGAGGCCGTCGACGCCGTCGATGAAGTTGATCACGTTGACGACGGCGACGATGCCGAGCACGGTCAGCGGGTAGGCGAGCCAGCCGAGCTCGAAGCCGCCGACGAAGGGCAGGGTGAGGACGTCGACGCGGACGCCCGCAAGGACCGGGATCAGCGCGGCGCCGATCTGCCCGACCAGCTTCGGCAGGGCCGAGAGGCCGCGCACGTCGTCGACCACGCCGACCGCCGCGATCGCCGCGGCGCCGACCAGGATCGAGCGGCTCTCGCCGTCGCCGGGCAGCCAGATCCAGCCGGCGACCTCGATCCCGGCGAAGATGGCGAGTCCCGAGAGCCGCGGCATCGGCCGGTCGTGCAGGCCGCGCTCCTTCGGCAGGTCGATCGCCCCCAGCCGGTAGGCGAGACGCTCGGCGTAGGGGACCGTCAGCCAGGCGATCGCGGCCGCTACGAGGAAGGCGAGGACGGCGTCGGTGGTCGCTGCCATTTAGAGGCCTATCCCGGTAGGAGTTCCACTTAACTTTTTCCGAAGACCGATTGCGGCTGTCCGCAAGCCTCTTCGCGGAAAAAGTACAAGACGTTCCACCCCTACCGGGATTGGCCTCAAGCGGAGAGCACCGCCTCGACCAAAAGCTCGGGGTCGCGGGGATGGGCGACCCCGGCGGGAGCCTCGCGCTTGCGCAGGGGCAACTCGTCCGGGCTCTCCAGCACGTGCAGCCGCGCCTCCTCGATCAGCGCCTCGTCGACCCCGCCCATCCGCCCGGCGAAGGTCGTGTAGACGGGCGTGCCGAGGGCGACCGCCTCGCGGTTCATCGTCCCCCCCGCGCTGACGACGAGGTCGGCGAAGGCGATCAGGCTCTGGGCGTCGATCGCGCGCTCGGGGACGATCAGGTTGGCCGCGCCCATCGCGCGTACCGCGGCGCCCTGCTCCGCGGTACGCGGAACGATCGTCGCCTGGACGTCCCCGGCCTCGGCGAGGCGGCGAATCGTGGCCCCGTAGAGGTCGTTGCGCTCGTGGTAGGCCGAGGTCTCCGGAGGCGGGCGGAGAACGACGAGCACCTTCTCCCGGTCGAGCCCCAGCTCGTCCAGCACCGCGGGGTCCGGCTCGAACCCCGCGAGGTAGTACTCCTCCTTCAGCCCCGGGAAGCGGAAGAGCTTGCTCTCCTTCGCGCCGATCCTCTTCAGCCGCTCGACCGGGATCGAGTCGGGCATCAGCACCCGCCGCGCCAGCCGGAAGGCGACCTGCCGCTGAAGACCGGCGAACTCGTAGTCCTGCATCTGCACCGAGGGAATGCGGAAGAGGCTGGAGACCAAGGCCAGGTCGACCGAACCGTGGGCGAGCGCCAAATCCGGCCGCCGCCGCCAGACCAGCCGCGCCAGCGCCCCCGATCTGCCGGCCACCGCCACTCCCTTCTTCAGGCTCGAGGCGCCGGCGTGTCGCCCGATCGGCTCATATGGCATGCCCAGACGGTCGAGCACGCCGAGCGTCTGGCCGTACTCGCGAGCCGTGACGAAGACCTCATGCCCCCGCGTTTCGAGCTGCTCGACGATCGGCTGGAGAACCAGCGGGTGCGCCGCCGCCGTGCAATCGACCCAGACCCTCATCAGAAGATCCCGTATTCGCGCACCAGCGGCTCAAGCGGAGTCTCGAACAGCAGAGCGAGAAGCCCCTGCTGGAAATCCGCGCCCAGCTTTTTCCCTTCGACGAAGAAATCCGAGCGACTCGCCTCATCCCGAGGCACCCTTTCCAGCTCTTCCCGGGCGTCCCGGTTGTCGAGCAGGCCGATGAATCGGTCGTATGCGCCAACCGCGCGAACGCCGGCGTCGGGAGCATCGAGCTCGAGGAACGCCCAGGCCAAACGATCTATGGATGGCTGTCTCAAGATCTCGACCAGGAACGCTCTCATGTCGGCTGCGGCGTAGCGATGGCACAGCAGCGCCGGCAAGAGCCCGCCGGCAAAGAGGGCCTTACGCGAAAGCCTCAGCTTCAGGTTGCGCAGAGCCCATTTCTCACCTGCCCCGGCTCGCTCCTTGCCCACGAAATCGACGCAGATGGTCCGCCAGTAACGGATCACGTCGTTGAGCAAGAAGCGTGGTGGGCGGTAGCCCTTCACCGAGTCGTCGAGATAACCCTTGAGCACTGCATTCCAGCAGCGAGTGACGGACTCCTCATTTAGAACCGGCACAGACTCCAGCAGCAGGAGAATTCGCCGCGTCAGGTTCTTGTTGTCGTCATCGTCCAGACCGATTCGCTCAACCAAGTTCTGGCCGAAGATCGTGCAGCCGAAGACTCCCTGGGCACCTGGCTTTCGCTCGTCTCCCCCCAGGAGGTCTTTAACCTGTTCCGGCGGTGGACGTACCCCCTCCCTCTCGCCCCCGTCAACCAAAACCGCCCAGTCGTTGTCGCTTTGACCGGTCAGCTCCTGCCGCCCCCACGAACCGAAGAGCACGACGCTCGCATCCGGATCGTGCGCAACTTGGGACAAACGCTCCCTAGCCTCCGCTAGCTGTTGCCTGGTGCGATCTCTCGCGTTGAAGAGATTCGGGAACCCGTCTGCGCTGTGCTCAGCGAGTTGCTCCAGTGGATTCACGCGCTCAGTGATGCCTAGACGGCGCTGGGGCCGCCTCGAGTATCCATGGGACATCGCGGCAGCGAGAAAGCAAGGGCATGAACAAGCCTTCCTGCTCTTTGCTCAGCGGTACGTGTGCCAGGTCTTCGGAGATCGAGCTCAGGTGCACGTGTTTGAGGCGGTCCGCAAAGCGGTCTAGCAATTCCTCCGCAACCCCCATCGTCGGATCGACGGTCCACGCATGAGCGATGTCGAAGCAAAACCCCGCAGCTGGCAACTGCTCGAAGAACCGCTCGATTTCGTCTGCATACTTGCCGGCTTCCTTGCGAGAGTCCATGTTCTCGATCAGCAGCCTGCCGCCAAGCGCCGCGTATTGAGTCGGGTCATCCATTTGATCGGGATGGAGGACGATCGCGTCAACGAACGGCGGAAGTCCGGCAAGTTGCGAGACCAGCTCACCCTCGGGCATCCGACGCTCCTTGCTCGGACCGTGGACGCTCACATAGCGAAACGGCAATGGCGGCTCTTCGGCCAGGAACCGCAAGAGGGGCGGAAGCTCGTCCTCCCCCAGCGCAGTCAGCTCGACCGCGAAACTGGAAACTCGGCTTGCCTCTTCAACAAGGGCCAACCAGTTGCCCCGGTGGGCGCGCATGTAGCCCGTTGACGCTCCGACAGGGTGATGCCCCAGCAGCGGTGGCATTTCAGTCGCGAGAGGGGAATTCACTTCACCCAAATTACAGTTGACGCGCGACAACCATTCCCCGCTCGATGCCCGCAATGTGCAGCCACCGTGAGTCCAGAACTCAGACCGACGCCGGCAAAAGCTGCGGGTAGAGCGGGTAGCGCTCCATCAGGGCGCGGGAGCGATCGGAGAGTGAGTCCTTCTGCGCCTCGAAGTCATCGGAGAGGGCGGTGGCGATCACTGCGGCGATCTCGGTCATGTCCTCCTCGACCAGGCCGCGGGTGGTCAGCGCCGGGGTGCCGATGCGCAGACCCGAGGGGTTCATCGGCGGGCGCTCGTCGAAGGGAATCGCGTTGCGATTGACCGTGATGCCGACTTCCTCCAGGCGCGTCTCGGCGGTCTTGCCGTCGAGGCCGCTCGGGTTGAGGTCGACGAGGATCAGGTGCACGTCGGTGCCGCCGGTGAGAACCGGGACGCCGGCATCCTGCAGACCGGCGGCGAGCACTTGGGCGTTGGCGATCGTCTGCCGCTGGCGGGCGCAGAACTGCTCGCCGGCGGCGATCTTCAGCGCCACGGCCTTGGCGGCGATCGTGTGCATCAGCGGCCCGCCCTGCTGGCCGGGAAAGACCGCTTTGTCGATCGCCTGGGCGTGCTCCTCGCTGCAGAGGATCATGCCGCTGCGCGGCCCGCAAAGCGTCTTGTGGATCGTCGTTGTGACGACGTCGGCGTGCGGCACCGGGTTCGGGTGCTCGCCAGCGGCGACGAGGCCGGCGAAGTGGGCCATGTCGACCATCAGCTTGGCCCCGACCGAGTCGGCGATCTCGCGGAAGGCGGCGAAGTCGAGCTGGCGCGGGTAGGCGGACCAGCCGGCGACGATCACCTTCGGCCTGTGCTCGGCCGCGAGCCGCTCGACCTCCGCCATGTCGACGCGCAGGTCCTCGCGGCTGACGTGGTAGGCGACGACCTCGTAGAGCTTGCCCGAGACGTTGATCTTCATCCCGTGGGTGAGGTGGCCGCCGTGGTCGAGCGCCATCCCCATGATCGTGTCGCCCGGCTCGATCAGCGCCATGTAGGCGGCGTTGTTGGCCTGGGCGCCGGCGTGCGCCTGGACGTTGGCGTGCTCGGCGCCGAACAGCTCCCTGGCGCGGTCGATCGCCAGCTGCTCGGCGACGTCGACCTCCTCGCAGCCGCCGTAGTAGCGGCGCCCCGGATAGCCCTCGGCGTACTTGTTGGTCAGCACCGAGCCGACCGCGTCGAGCACCGCCTGCGGCACGAAGTTCTCCGAGGCGATCATCTCCAGGGTGCCCTGCTGACGTCGCAACTCGCCCTCGAGCACCGCCGCAATCTCCGGATCGACCTCGGCGAGTGGGGCGGTTTGGAAGTTGTCGGGCAGCTCGCTCATCGGTTTGCCGACCTTAGCAACGACAGGGATAGCCTGGTGGCGGTGAGAGCCCTGTTCGCAGCCCTGGCGAGCGCGACGCTGGTCGCCGTCCTCGCCTCGGGTTCCGCCGCCGCAGCCGCGCCGCCCGACCCCTGCCACGGTCCGGAAGTCCCTCAGCTGCTTTGCCCGAACCTGCGAATAGGACCGCCGTCGGATCTCTACGTCCAGACGGGAGGCGGCCGGGTGCTGCTGCGCGCGACCAGCAACGTGAAGAGTCGCGGCCGCGGTCCGATCGAGCTGCACGGACAGCGCAACGGCCGCCGCTCGATGCGCGTCAACCAACGCATCTACCGCGCCGGCGGCGGCCACGTCACCGTCAGGACGCGCGCCTCGCTGCGCTTCACCGACGTCGGCAGCTCCTTCGGCGGCCGCTACTGGAAGGTGCACCAGCTGGCCCGCTTCGAGCTCTGGTCGGTCGACGGCCATCGCCGGTTGGTGCGCCGCGTCCGCACCGGGCCCAAGCTCAACTACTGCCTGCGAGACCTCGAGCGCACGCAGCCGAGCCGCCGCTCCCCTGCCCACTGGCACTACCCCGGCTGCAACCAGAACCCCTTCCAGGACCGGGTGACGCTCGGCACCTCGGTCGGCTGGTCCGACGTCTACCCGGCCGACTATTCCAAGCAGTGGATCCCGGTCAAGGGCCTGCGTGGCTGCTTCGCCTTCGTCATGCGCGTCGACCCCCACGGCCTCCTCTACGAGTCGAACGAGGACGACAACACCTCGCGCCGCCTCGTCCGCCTCCCCTTCCGGGGCGACTTCGGCTGCTGAACCCGCCGATTGGCCGAATCAGCCGCCGATCGGCGCCCGCGGGGTCGATCCCCAGAAGACCACGGTGCCGAGCATGCCGATGATGTGGACGAGGACGATGTTGACCACCATCGACTGCGCGGTCGCCGTTCCCACTCCGACCGGACCGCCGGATGCCGTGTAGCCGTAGTAGCAGCCGACGAGCACGATCGCGGTGGCCATCACCAGCGCCTTGACCAGGCTGAAGGTGAGGTCCAGCGGGTCCTGGTACATCCAGAAGATCAACAGGTAGCCGCCCGACGAGACGTCGCCGACCTGCTGCACGACGGAGAAGTAGCTGGCGAAGTAGGCGACGCCGATTCCGACCAGGTAGAGGAAGGGGATCGCGATCCAGGCGGCGAGCAGGCGGGTCGCGGCGAGGAAGGTGACCGGCTGGATTCCCATCACCTCGAGCGCGTCGATCTCGTCGGAGATCCGCATCGCGCCGAGCTCGGCGACGATCCCCGTCCCCACCTTCGCCGAGAGGATGTAGCCGAAGGCGTAGGGAAGCCCCTCGCGCAGGTCGCAGTAGGCGGAGAAGAGGCCGGCCAGCGAGGGGGCGCCGATCGAGCGGTTGAAGTAGGCGCCCTGCAGCCCGCACTGCAGGCCGAGGATGAAGACGAAGGCCCAGATCACCAGCGCCGAGCCGAGGATCAGGATGCCGGCCTGGCGCAGGCTCTCGCCGAAGTAGCGAAGCACCCGGCCGCTGTAGACGTGGCCGGCGACGCGCGAGCCGAAGCGGGCGATCTCGCCGAAGGAGTCGAGCCATTCGCGCGGCACGTCCCACCACCCGATCGCCGTCTCCTTCGCCCTCATCTAATGCTCTGCAGTTCGGGGTTGGTGGCGAGCAGGATCGCGGTGAAGACGAAGTTGAAGAAGAAGACCGCGACGAGGGCGATCACCACGGCCTGGTTGACGGCGCGCCCGACTCCCTCCGCCCCGCCGGAGGCCGTCATCCCCTTGAAGGAGCAGACGACGGCGATGATCGCGCCGAACAGCGTGCACATCAGCACCGAGCCCCATATGTCGGTGATCGAGGCGTTGGCGAAGAGCGTCGCGAAGAAACCGCCGAGCGACTGCTTGTAGAGGAGCTCGGCCGCGATCCCGGCGGTGAGGCCGAAGACGATCGCGAAGACGTCGAGCAGGCCGGTGATCACCATCAGCGCCAGGAAGCGCGGCACGACGAGGTTCTTGACCGGGTCGACGCCGAGCACCTGCAGGGCGTCGAGCTCCTCGCGGATCTTGCGGGCGCCGAGATCGGCGGTGATCGCGGTTCCGGCGACGCCGGCGACGACGACGGCGGTGACCAGCGGCCCGATCCAGCGAATCGCCGTCAGAACGAAGAAGCCGCCGAGCCGGTCGAGCGCGCCGAAGAGCGAGAGCACCCCTGCGGCCTGCAGTCCCGGCGCGCCGAGGCAGAGGGCGAAGGTCGAGATCAGGAGCGGGAACCAGGAGAGCTTGAGCACGAAGAGGAGCTGCCAGACGAGCTCCTCCCCGTACGGATATGGCGGGCGTATGGCCGAGACGATCGTCCTCGCGGTGAGGATCATCATCTCCCCCA
>Ga0068860_100003349_pt1 | contig 16500 bp, 11 predicted proteins | sample KBSSwiS32_FD_66597 | JGI IMG/M metagenome (GOLD analysis project Ga0068860, IMG submission 66597) | Switchgrass rhizosphere microbial communities from Kellogg Biological Station, Michigan, USA - KBS Switchgrass S3-2 | ecosystem: Host-associated > Plants > Roots > Rhizosphere > Soil ... | reverse complement strand
CATTTATTTCTAAACTGGCAGGCAGTTCGTCCCCCATGTTCCACGGTAATATTGGCTGTGCGGCCAATGATCATTGTGCGGGCACCTTTATAATGCTCTTTAATGCGTGCTGCTACATCTTTTTCAACACAGGTCATGTCCATCGGAGGCAAAAACTGTCCATCAGGTAACTGGGGTAGCCCTTCTTTTGAACCGCTGATACCGGCAAACCTTTCGGCATGATCATACCACGGTGCAATATCTTTGTAGCGAATGGGCCAGTCAATGCCAATACCTTCTTTAGCGTTGGCTTCAAAATCAAAATCGCTCATGCGATAGCTTTGGCGGCCCCACATAAGCGAGCGCCCTCCCACATGATAGCCCCTGAACCAGTCAAAGCGTTTTATTTCCGTATAAGGGCTGTCTTTATCGCTGACCCACCAATCAAGATTTGTTTCATTTAGCGGGTAATCTCTTTTCAACTTGGGGTAATCCCGTATCATTTGTTGCGTACGGCCGCCACGATGTGGAAATTCCCACGGGCCTTTGGTCGCATTTACATAATCTTTTACATGTACAATATCCTTTCCTCTTTCCAGCATGATTGTTTTCAGCCCTTTTTCTGTCAACTCCTTTGCAGCCCATCCTCCTGAAATGCCTGAGCCAATAACAATTGCATCATATGTATTTTCTGCCATAGTTTATTTTTAAATTTAGTTGTTGCGCTTTTTGATTAATTGGTTTATTAGTTAATTGCTAAATTGTTAAATTGTTGAATTGCTTTGCCGGCTAACTATGAACTATGAACTATGAACTCTGAACTTTGTCTTAAACATCACAAATTTGTATTGCTTCCTTAAGCGAATCCAGTTTATTTTTTCTTGTAGGTATAAATTCCTGGGCAACGTAACCTTTATAGCCGGTCTCTACGATTGCTCTCATCACTGCCGGGTAATACAATTCCTGTGTTTCATTAATCTCGTGCCTGCCGGGAATACCTCCTGTATGAAAATGCGCAATGTATTGATGATTATCATTAATGTTTCTTATAATATCTCCTTCTTCGATCTGCATGTGATAAATATCGTATAATAATTTAAAATTTTCTGAACTGATTCGCTTGCACAATTCCACTCCCCATGCCGTATGGTTGCACATATAATCTTTATGATCAATTTTGCTGTTCAGCAGTTCCATTACCATGGTAACACCATTTTTTTCTGCAGAAGGCAAAATCTTTTGCAGGGCTTCCATGCAATTTTTCATTCCGGTTTCATCGTCCATTCCTTCCCGCCTGCCCGTAAAGCAGATGAGATTTTTGTATTTGGCCTTTGCCATCACCGGTATCACATCTAAATACTCTTTAATGAGCTGGTTGTGATAAATGGGATTATTCAATCCATTGTTTAAATTGTTGTCACCGGCCGTATAACACATAGAACTGTAAATACCATGTTGTTGAAGGACCGGCCAGTCTTTCGGGCCTGTAAGATCAATGGCACTGAACCCGATTTCTTTTACCGCCTTACACAATTCATCCAGTGACAGGTAACCGAATGTCCACCGGCTAACAGAATGATTGATATTGCCTTTCAATGAATAATTTTTTTCTTTCTGAAAATTTTTTGCAAAGGAAATCGCTGGTGCACCAATAACTGCTGATGTACCCAGCGCAATATTTTTAAGTATAGTTCTCCTGCTTTGTTGTAACGCCATAATTTAAAGGTTCAAATTTTGATCGGGTATCTTTTCATTTTTGTCATTAAAGAAAATCGCAAACAATAAAAATACAACAAGTGCTATGCCTGAAGGGATGATCCAGATCATTCTCCAATCAAAAACCTTTTCTGAAATTGTATAGCCATCAGTTATTAAGCCTGCAATTTTAAATCCAATTAGCATACCCAGGCCGTAAGTTGCCAGGGTAATGAGTCCCTGTGCGGCACTCTTGTATTTTATTCCTGCTTTAGCATTGGTATAAATTTGCCCTGATACAAAAAAGAAATCGTAACACACCCCATGTAGTGCAATTCCTATAATCAACATGAAACTTAATTCCCCGGCATTCCCATAGGCAAACAATGCATAACGAATGGCCCAGGCGAGCATACCAATCAATATGGTAATTTTAAATCCGAATTTTTTGAAAAAAACGGGAAGCAGTAACAAAAACAGCACTTCGGAGGCTTGCCCGATTGTCATTTTTGCCGTAGGGTTTTCAACCCCGATGCTTGAAAGAAACGGGTTGGCATTCTGGTAATAAAATGCTAACGGAATGCAGATGAGGATGGAGGCTATAAAAAATAGTGCAAAGTTTTTATCCTTTAATAATTTCAACGCGTCCAATCCCAATATATCAGATATTCTAACTTTTGTACCCCGTGCAACCCTGGGTGGTGTTTTGGGCAGGGTAAAGCTAAACAGGCCCAAAACTAATGAAGCGACAGACCCCATTAAAAAAGTATTTTTGAGAAAGCCCTTTTTCAAACTGCCTTCAGCATCCCAATGAAAGAGATAACTGATCAATAACCCCGCAACGATCCAGCCTATAGTTCCCAAAACCCTGATGCTCGAAAATTCTTTTTCAGGATCAGTCATTTGATTAAAGGAAATTGAATTTACCAATGCAAGCGTAGGCATAAATAAGATCATGTATGTTAACACATACGGATAAAACACTGCAATTTCAGTGGCATTATACATCTGGTACATTAAGGCCGCACCCACGAGGTGCAATATAGCCAGAATTTTTTCTGCATTGAAAAACCTGTCTGCAATCAAACCTATAATAAACGGAGCGATGATGGCTCCCCACGATTGGGTTGAAAAGACAAAACCAATCTCTACGCCGTTAGCATGGAGATTACTGGCCAAAAAAGTACCCAATGTTACAAACCATGCACCCCAGATAAAAAACTCAAGAAACATCATGAAAGAAAGCTGCAACCGTGTCGTAAATTTCATTGACAATTATTAATAGACTTAATTATCGAGGATTAAATGTACTATTTTAATACAAGTTATGACAAAAGGAATTATTTAAGTGCGGGTAATTTTAAGGTGGGCCTCTGGCCGGTCGATGTGATTTAGTGAAGCGGTACAATATCTAACTTGAAAACACTCATAATCATCCCGCCCAAGGCGGGACAACATCCGATAGCTATCGGATCATTGTCGAGTATAAAAATCCTTAAGTAAACACCGTTGCACACAGCTTCAAAATACAAACGACACTTTGGAATGCCCCATTTGATCTAAATATTTATAAACATTTTTTAAATTATGCTATCTGCCGCGTTGGCTTTACATAATGTTTACGCCTGGCAAAATAAATAATAATAAATACAACCAATAAAATTGCGGGCATTAGCGCTACTTTCATAAAGGTGCTTGAGCTTGCAATGTTATCTGCTTCTGCGGCAGTAGCTCCTGTAGCAATAGCTGCTTTCTTAAAATTTTCGAACCACCTTCCCATTACAGGCAAGATAAACGCTACAGAAAGCATGCCCCCGCCTCCCATTAAGGATAAACCCAATGCCCCGGTATTGGGAAGATATTCTGATACAAAACCAAGCATGGTTGGCCAAAAGAAGCATATGCCGACTGCAAAAACAAGAGCGGCAGCAAACGCAGCATTCCCGCTTACATTACTTAGTAACAATAATCCTATTCCTGCAAATAATGCCGAGAATATCAGCATGCCATTTGGATTTATCCGGTGTACAACCGGCCCTGCAAAAGCCCTGCCCAAAGCCATTACCCCGTTAATAAGAACAAGCACTAAGATGCCTGACACGCCCGCACTTTGAAGAAATCCCGGCAACCATTGGTTTGTTCCAAGTTCAGTTGCTGCAGTTAAAAACATACATGCCAGCATAATTAAAAATAATGGATTGAGGCAGGAACTAAACATTTGTTTTGTGCTTACACCTTTTGTTACTCTTTCTGTTTGCGGAAAAGATAGCTTGAAAAATAAAAAGCCGTAAATAGCGGCAGGTATAAACAATATGGCAATCATTATATGCCAATCGAGTTTAAGCTGATCTAATAAAAGGTATGCTATAAGTCCGCCTATAACAATGCCTCCCGGGAACCATACATGAAACTTATTAAGCATGGTGGTTTTGTTACCAGGATATAGAGAAACGACCAATGGATTGCATGCCGCTTCCACCATTCCATTGCCGATACCTATACAAACAGTTCCAATAAACAACATGGTAGCATCTCCTGCGACCAGGTAAATAATTACGCCTGCAAGGTGTCCTATGAAAGCAAGAATAAGTAATCTCTTCATGCCAAGTACATCACATAATGGCCCCCCGACGATCATTGCCAGGGTAAAGCCCCAAAAGGCCGGACTGAATATCCACCCGATTTGTTCTTTGTCAAGGTGAAATTCCTGTCCCCACACGCCCTCCAGCGAAGCCCGGAAGGCAAAGGTCATAGCTGTAAAAATCAATGCAATTCGACTTGCCAGAAAGAGTTTGTTACTTTGAATGTTAGTTGGCATGGCATGTTAATTTGATGGAAAATAATTTTGTTGATGGCCCGGTATTTTTTCAAAGATTCTCAATAAAATTTCAAGATAATTACTTTAGCGGTATCAAATAAAAAATTATTTCATAAATGTAATTTTTTTATATTTAAATATCATTTGTTGATAAACCGAAAATATAAAAATTATGAAAAGAAAATTACGAATGGGAATGGTTGGCGGGGGTAACGATGCATTCATAGGCTCTATACATCGCAAAGCTTTCAACATGGATGGCTTAATTGAATTATCCTGTGGGGCACTAAGCATTAATCCTGAAATTGCAAAAGAGTCAGGTAAAGATCTATTTCTTCCCGAGGAAAGAATTTACCTCACGTATGATGAGATGATAAAAAAGGAAAGTGAATTGCCCGCCGAAAAGCGCATAGATTTTGTTACCATCGTTACTCCAAACTTTGCCCATTTTGCGCCTGCGATAATGGCACTGGATCATGGTTTTAATGTGGTGATCGAAAAGCCCATGACCTTCACTTTAGAGGAAGCAAAGGAATTGAAAAAGAAAGTCGATGAAACCGGTTTACAATTGTGCCTTACCCATACATATTCCGGATATCCGATGGTAAAACAGGCGAGGCAAATGGTGCAAAGTGGAGCATTAGGAAAGCCCAGGAAAATAGTTGTAGAATATTTCCAGGGTTGGTTAAGTAAATTATCGGAAAGGGAAGGGAATGCCCAGGCAGCCTGGAGGACGGATCCAAAGAAATCAGGAAAAGCGGGTTGTATGGGCGATATAGGAACACATGCCGCTCACCTTGCGGAGTATATTTCGGGGTTAAAAATTACGCGCCTTAGTGCAGATTTAAATATTATGGTGAAGGGAAGGGCATTGGATGACGATGGCAGCGTTTTATTAAAATTTGAAAACGAGGTATCAGGAGTTTTAATGGCGTCTCAGGTTGCCGCAGGTGAAGAAAATAATTTAAAAATCAGGATCTACGGCGAAAAAGGAAGTATTGAGTGGATGCAGCATGAGCCGAATACGCTCATTGTAAAATGGCTCGATGAGCCAACCCAGATTTTACGGGCCGGTTCAAATTATACAAAAGCCCTGAGCACTTTTGCAACAAATAATTGCAGAACACCTGGCGGCCATCCGGAAGGGTACCTGGAAGCTTTTGCTAACATTTACCGCAACTTCGCATTAACACTATTATCAAAACTGGAAGGTAAAGAGCCTACAAAGGAAATGCTGGATTTTCCCGGTGTTGATGACGGAATCCGTGGGATGGCCTTTATTGAAAATGTAGTAGCATCGGGTAATTCCAATGAGAAATGGACGGAATATGTTGTATAGTTCAAAGTTCAAAGTTTAAAGTTCGCAACTTTGAACCTTCAACCTTGAACCAAAATTTTGAAATCTAATGAAAACAATTAAAGGCCCCGGAATTTTTTTAGCCCAGTTTCTTGGCGATAAACCGCCTTTTAATGAAATGAAAACAATTTGCCGGTGGGCAAAAGACCTTGGTTTTACAGGGATTCAAATACCGACATGGGATGCCCGGTGTATTGATTTGAAAAAGGCTGCCGAAAGTAAAACCTATGCTGATGAATTGAAAGGACTGGTGAACGATTGTGGCCTGGAGATTACTGAACTTTCTACACATTTACAGGGGCAGCTGGTGGCAGTACATCCTGCATACAATGAAGTGTTTGCCGGCTTTGCACCTAAAGAAGTTCAGGGTAATTCAAAAGCCAGAACACAGTGGGCAGTGGAGCAATTAATATTTGCGGCCAAAGCTTCAAAAAACCTGGGCTTAAGCGCCCATGCCACATTCAGCGGTGCATTGTTATGGCCTATGGTTTATCCATGGCCCCAGCGGCCGGAAGGTTTGGTGGAAGAAGGATTTACTGAACTGGCAAAGCGCTGGTTGCCTATATTAAATGAATTTGATAATTGCGGTGTGGACGTATGTTATGAAATCCATCCCGGGGAAGATCTTCATGACGGCATAACTTATGAAATGTTTTTGGAAAAAGTTAATAATCATTCAAGGGCATGCTTATTATATGATCCTTCCCATTTTGTTTTGCAATGCCTGGATTACCTTTCTTATCTAGATAACTATCATTCACGCATCAAAGCATTTCATGTAAAAGATGCTGAATTTAATCCTACCGGGAAACAGGGAGTATATGGTGGTTATCAAAACTGGATTGACAGGGCAGGGCGTTTCCGTTCATTGGGAGATGGACAGGTAGATTTTAAAGCCATCTTCAGCAAACTTACTGCTTACGATTATCCCGGCTGGGCCGTAATGGAATGGGAATGTTGCCTCAAACATCCTGAAGATGGTGCAAAAGAAGGGGCTGAGCTGATCAGGAAAAATATTATCAGGGTAACTGAAAAAGCATTTGATGATTTTGCAGGCTCTGGTAAAGATGAAAAATTGATTCGTTCTGTTTTAGGGCTCGAATGATTTTTTCAACGGGATAATATTTAAATACTAATTTGAATTCTTTCAATTTTTTAAAAATCAATATGTATAAAATAACACTCTTTTTATTGGCAACTCTGTGTGTGAATTGCTGTTTTTCACAGGCAGGCACGAGTACTCCCGCAAATACACTTTCTAAAAAAGAAAAAAGCGATGGATGGCAATTATTATTTGACGGTCAATCGACCAACGGGTGGCATAGCTATGGGAGGCCATCTGCAGGTAAGGCCTGGAGTGTAAAAGATGGTGCTATCTACCTCGATGCGGAAGGTAAAAAAAATATGGCGGCCGGTGAGAGTGGCGATTTGGTTACGAATGAAGAGTATGGCAACTTTGATTTAAAACTGGATTGGAAAATAGGTTTAAAAGGTAACAGCGGCATTATATTTTATATTCATGAAGATACATCACAATATCATGACTCGTATAATACCGGTCTTGAAATGCAGGTTTTGGATAATGGCACACCAACCCGCCTTGGGCATACTGATGGCAAATTGTATTCACACAGGGCCGGTGACCTTTACGACCTGCTGGCATCAAAAGAAGCAGTGAACCCACAGGGAGAATGGAATCATGTAGAAATAAAGTCCCTAAATGGCAAACTGGATTTTTATATGAATTCACAACATACACTATCCACTAATATATGGGATGACAACTGGAAGCAAATGATCGAAATCAGCAAGTTTAAAGATATGCCCGGTTTTGGAACATTTAAAAAAGGAAAAATTTCTTTACAGGATCATGGCGAAGATGTTTGGTTCAGGAATATACGGATCAAAAGGCTCTGATTTCTTGTTCACGAATTCTACAACACTAATATGAGGACATACCGGATCCTGCATTTGTGTATACAGTCATGTTACTATTGATACCAGTTTTTCTTTAAATTATATTGATATAATAAGCAGAAATCGAAACTATTCAGGATAATTATCTGTCAAACTTTTATTCACATTACCAGCGATTTCTGAACCATCCATGTTTTTGCATTCTTTACGCTATTCTATTAATTGGCAAGCCTTTAAAATGATTTCTCTATCCTCGCGGGATTAAACTACCTTGTGCATAGCGATTCCCATTTACGGTTGGTTTTGGTTAGGGAATTATACGATTGCTTGCCAATGAAAAATAATTGCTGGGATACGATGGTTAATGGGGATAAAGAAGCCTTTTTAGCCATTTATCACATGCACTACAGGGCTCTTTTTTCTTACGGCTTTGGCATAACGGCCGATAAGGAATTGACCAAAGATTGTATCCAGGAATTATTTTTAGATATCTGGAACACAAGATCCACATTGAATAAAGAAGTTACAAATGTTCAATCCTATCTTTTTACGTGGCTTCGGAGAAAGATCAGCCGCAGGCAGTCCAGGGTATTAAAAGAAAAGTCGGGCGAGCGGTCCCGCGAAATCAATGATACTAAAGAATTCTGTTATGAGGAATTGCTCATCGCTTTTCAACAAAGTGAAGAAAAGAAAGAACAACTCCGCAGGGCCCTGGCCACACTTACAAAAAAGCAATTGGAAATTATCAGGTTAAAATTTTTTGAGAACCTTAGTTACGCCGAAATTTCTGAAAAAACCTCCCTTACAACCCGCACTGTCTACAATATTATTTATGAAGCTATCATTCGCCTGCGGGAGTCTATGGCTGTGCTTTTATAAATTTTTTATTACACGAATTATACGAATTACTATTTCATAACACGAATTTTAAAGGCACGAATTCCACGAATTACTTCGAGGAATTCAGCGCTTTCTCCTGATCTGAGAATTATCGAATCGCATGATTCGTGTAATTCGTCTAATTCCTGGAATTAGTGTGCAAAAAAAAATACTTTACAAATAACCGGTAAAAAACGGATAGTTGTGTACACTATATTGTACAACAACTGTAGATACGATTCTTAAGCACATCATCAAGCACTTCAGAAAAAATAAGGAGTAATAAGATTTATGGATAAAATTTCCCGCGAAAATTACCAGGTTGAAGATTTTATCTCAGATGAATCTTTTATCAATTACCATTTTAAGTCAAATAAGGCAGACCAGCTATTTTGGGAGCAATGGCTGGCCGGGCATCCCGGGAAGAAGTCTTTGGCAATGGAAGCTATCGAAATGCTGGAAACCTTGTCATTAACTGTTTCTGCAACGGAATACCGGGAGGAATTAAAAAAAATTTCTGTAGCTGTTGATAGCAAAGACAGGCGCAGCGCTTTACGATTTTCCGGTTCAAATCAATGGTTGCATTTGTACCAAAGAAAAAAAAGAACAATGCAATACATTTTACCTCTGTTGGTAATTCTTCTTGCAGGTGGATACTGGTTTCTCCGGTTTCCGGCAAAACATTCCACAAAACTAACAGAAACAGTTAACAATGGTAGTTCGCCTTTGGTTCTTACATTGAGTGACAGCACTGTTGTATCACTTGCGCCGCAGAGTTATTTGCAGTATCCTGACCATTTCGATAAAGAGCGGAATGTTTACCTGTATGGTGATGCCCGGTTTAATGTGAAAAGAAATACGCAGCATCCGTTTAAAGTACACGCTCAAAATATTGTTGCGACAGTATTGGGAACCATATTTAATGTCAAAAATTCTGGTGATTCTGCAATTGAGGTGGAATTGTTACAGGGAAAACTGAATGTGGAAATCATGAATGCCGGTATGGAACCGGAACAGTCTGTTTCATTAGATCCCAATGAAAGAGCCGTATATGTAAAGAACGAAAAGCACTTATACAAAAACCTCGTCATGCCAGTAAACCTGGTCTATTTCAGGCAAAATAATTTTGAAGAAATAGCGGGCAAAATTAAAAGTGTTTTTGGAATAACAGTTATAAATGAAAGCACTAATAAAACCTGGCGCTTTACCGGCACATTTAAAAATTCAACTGCAAAAGATATCGTAGAAAATATTTGTCTTGTAAAAAAGTTGTCCTTCATGGCAAAAGGGGATACCATTTTTATTAAATAAAAGAAGGGGAACTCATAAATTAATTGCTATGCGGAAAACTTACGGTCTTTCACGTTACATAAGAATACTTTTTAGCGCCTTGATAGTTTTGATCAATACCCATCCTGCAGAGGCCTTTGATCCGAAACCTGATACATTTGGAGATGTTTATGTTGTTATCAATTATACCAATTCAAGATTGAGTCAAATATTTGAGCAGATCGAAAAGCAAACATCCTATTCTTTTGTGTATGATGAAAGTGATATTAATCTTTCTAAAGAAATTACCCTTACAAAAGGTCAGCAACTTTTAAAAAATATACTTGCCAGTATATCGAAACAGGCGGGCCTTAACTTCACCGAAAAACAAAATATTATTCTTGTTAGTTCAGAATCGGGAAATTTTAAAAATGCCGTATTCAAAATAACAGTCAACCCGGTAACGGGTGTGGTAAATGATGCTGCCGGCGCTCCGCTTGCAGGTGTTACGGTGTCAGTTAAAGGGAGCAGGATTTCAGTGCAAACGGATGCAGAAGGAAAGTTCTCGATAGATGCTCCGGAAAACGGGGTATTGATATTTAGTATCGTTGATCATAAAACACAGGAAGTATCAGTAAAGGGGCTGGCGTCGTTGAATATAACGATGGTAGCTACCAACAAGGAATTAAATGAAGTAGTGGTCGTTGGGTATCAAACCCGCAGGCGCGGTGATCTTTCGGGTTCAGTATCTGTAGTTAATGTCGGAGGTTTATCCAAATTACCGGTGCTTAGTGTTGACCAGGCATTGGAAGGAAAGGTTCCAGGGGTAAGGATCACACAAAATACAGGTCAGCCGGGAGATGGTGTTGTGGTAAGAATAAGAGGAGTAGGTACTATTAATGACAACAATCCTCTCTTTATTGTTGATGGCATACCAACAAAGGATGGAATCAACTTTCTTTCTGCCAATGATATTGAATCTATCGTTGTTTTGAAAGATGCGTCTTCAGCGGCTATATATGGTTCCCGGGCAGCGAATGGGGTGGTACTCGTAACTACCAAAGGCGGCAAGAGAGGAAAACCCCAGTTCAATTATTCAGGTTATGGTGGTTTTCAATCGCATGGCACGCTTCCTAAAATGGCCAATACAGCAGAATATGTTCAATTATATAACGAAGCTGCCGATAATGATAATGCGGGTGTTACCAATCCTGCGCTGATTCGGCCTAAAATTCCTGATGGTTTGGCAACCTCAAATACTGATTGGTTAAAGGCTATTCTTCAACATGGCCAGATTCAAAGTCACCAGTTATCAGTAAGAGGAGGAAATGATAAAACGCTCTATTATATTTCAGCAAATTATTTTAAACAGGATGGAATCATTGTTAATTCCTGGTACGAGCGGTATTCATTGTTATCTAAATTGAATATTGAGCTTACCGATAAGTTAAGCATTGCCAATAACATTAATGTTTCCTATTCCAAAAAAAATTCGATAGGAAGCTCCGGTGATGGATACGGGGGAAACGGCGGGGGTGTCGTGCGCTATGCATTATTTCGTACCCCTGCGATACCTGTTTATGATAGCGCCAGTATGTATTCTGATCTTCCCGCTTATCCCGCTTTTTTTGGAGACGGGTATAACCCGGTTGCCCTGGCAAATAAAACAGATAATAATCAAAACGAGTACCGTGTATTTTCAAATTTTTATGCAGAGTATAAGGTTACCAGAAACATAAGATTCAAATCTGACATAGGCCTTGATGCAATTATAACTGATTATAAGCGCTTCTTTGAAAATTATGGAACAAACCTGCGGGTAAATAACCCCAGCCAGCTAACCGTTAGTACCACAAAAAATATAAATATTGTTTGGAACAATACATTAAGCTATAATAAAACATTCAATAGAGTTCATAACGTAACAGTACTTGCAGGAACAGAAGCGATCAGCAATAAAAATAACCTGCATGGGGGATCCGACAGGGGGTTTACAAACCAAAGCCCAAGTTTCAGGTATATAGGAAACGGGAGTGGATTACCCGGGTCTACGTCTGCATTTGAAAGCCAGACTGAATCAGCGCTGTTTTCTCTTTTCGGAAACGCAAATTATTCCTATCGAAATTTGTACCTGCTCTCAGCCAATGTGCGTCGTGATGGATCTTCCCGCTTTGGGCCCGATAATCAGTATGGTACATTTTTTTCCGGTTCTGCAGGCTGGAACGGGCATAATGAAAAATGGGTACAGGATCACCTGCCAGCCATTTCCAAACTGAAGTTAAGAGCCAGTTACGGCCAATTAGGTAACCAGGAAATACCCGATTATGGCTTTGTTTCCATTATTGGAAATTTTTATAACTACCCGTTTGGCCAAACACCTCTGAGCAACCCGGGATCTACCATAGCATCTCTTGGTAATTCAAAAGTTAAATGGGAATCTTCTACCCAGGGAGACGCCGGTATTGATATAGGTATTTGGCAAGACAAGGTAAATCTGACCGTCGATTACTTTATTAAGACTACTTCAGATATGCTAATCCCGATACCGTTGCCATTAATTGGTGGCAGCGCAAAGCCCCCCTATTTAAATGCAGGCAAAGTGGAGAATAAAGGACTGGAAATAGAGCTTAATTATAAAAATAACGATCACCCGTTTAAATATGATGTGGGTGTAAATTTTTCAACCATTGCCAATAAAGTTCTCTCTTTAAGTAACGGTATGCCAATAGCAGGAGGAAGAATTGATAACAATTACAATGCAACCTTAACTACAGTAGGCCACGCGATCGGATCATTCTACCTGTATGAGGAGGAAGGAATCTTTCAGAATGCTGCAGATATATTCGGCCATGCTTTCCAGTCTCTAAACGTACAGCCTGGTGATGTAAAATTCAAAGACCAAAATGGCGATGGGATTATTAATGACAGCGACCGGGCCTTCCTCGGCAGCGCTATTCCAAAATATACCTTTGGCGCTACAATCAATCTTGAATACAGGAATTTTGATTTATCTGCATTTTTCCAGGGACAATACGGTAATAAAATTTATTCACAGGTAAATATGGATATTGAAGGATTTTACCGTGCCTTCAATGTTACCCAACGCGTCTATGACGAGCACTGGCATGGTGAAGCAACAAGTAATTCCATGCCCAGGGTTTCTTTCAAAGGTGCAGGCAATAATAAATATCCTTCCAGCCGTTTTCTCGAAGATGGTTCCTATGTTCGATTAAAGAATGTGCAGGTAGGGTACACTATCCCGAATAAAATTGTGAGCAGGTATCACATAAAAAGTTTGAGAATATATGTAACCGGGCAGAATCTATGGACATTAACAAATTATACGGGGCTGGATCCAGAAATGCATGTCAGTGATAATGTAAGAAGGGATACCTATGGCGGAGATGTGGGTGCAGGAATTGATTGGGGCACCTACCCAAGCGCCAGGAGTTATATTGTTGGTTTGAATTTGAATTTTTAGAATAGGAGAATAAAAAGAAATAAATGAATGTAGTAGAATTAAAGGCCAGAATTCCACAAATAAAGGCCATCAATGAATTATACATTGGTGTAATTCGTGTTTTATAATTCGTGTTTCCTTTTGAAAAAATTAAACGATTGCGCATGAAAAGAAATATCGTCAATACATTATTATTACTATTATTGTTTTTCAGCATAGCGGGATGCAAAAAATATATAACCAAGAATGTTGTTGGGCAATACCCTGAAAGCGAATTTTATACAACCCAGGCGCAGGCATTACTGGCGATTAACGCATCTTACCAGCCTCTGGCCTTTACAACTTCTAATGGCAACAGGCTGTGGGTATTTGGAGATGTAGCATCTGATGACGCTGCAACAGGGGGTAACCCGGGAGACCAGGCAGATATTGAATTTATAGATCAGTTCAACATCAATTCCACTAATGGAAACCTGGCGAGTATATGGGCGCTTCTATATGATGGAATCACACGCTGTAATCTTGTCTTGGCTAAAGTACCGCCCATACAAATGGATCCGGAATTGCAATCAAGAATCCTGGCAGAAGCAAAATTTTTACGGGCGTACTATTATTTTGAACTCACTAACATTTTCGGGGATGTCCCCATTGTATTGACACCTTTAGCTCCGGATCAGCTACAAATTTCCCAATCTACAGTACAACAAATTTTTGAGACACTTATTGAACCTGATCTTACCGATGCGACAAACAATCTTCCTGCCGGTTATAGCGGGGCGGATGTTGGAAGGGTTACCGCCGGGGCGGCGACAGCTTTATTGGCGAAAGCTTATTTATTTGAGAGTAAATGGGACCAGGCGGCCACTGCTGCCGCAAAAGTTGTGAATAGCAGTTTGTATGACCTGATGCCGGTATATACCCAGAATTTTAATCAAAAATTTAAAAATAATACAGAATCTGTTTTTGAAATACAGCATTTAACAGGGCAGGATCCAAAACTTGGTAATGAATTGAACCAATTTTTTGCTCCGCAAATTGACGGCGGATATTACTTTAATGCGCCTACTCAAAATTTTGTAGACGAGTTTGAAAAAACAGCTGCCGGTATAGTTGATCCACGGCTGGATTATACAGTGGGCCGCGACACAATGCCATGGTTCAATAACAGGATATTTGATAAAGCATGGTCGCAAAGTACCGGATATCTTACAAGAAAGCATCAACAGCCTCTTCTGGAAGTTACTAATAAAAGCGATGGGAATCTCAATTATCCAGCTATTCGTTTTGCAGACGTATTATTATGGTACGCAGAAGCCTTGAATGAGTCAGGCCATACTTCTAATGCATTAATTCCTCTTAACCGGGTGAGAAAAAGGGCAAGAGAAAGTTACCTGTATGATACTTCGCAGGTTGGTTATCCAAATATTCCGACTGATCTTTTACCCGATATAACCTCCACAAGCCAGTTAGATGTACGTAAGGCAATACAACATGAAAGGCGGGTTGAACTGGGGTTCGAATTTCACCGTTATTTCGACATGATACGTTGGGGTAAAGATTATGCTATCCAGGCCCTGAACGATAAGCCAACTTTTAATTACGATATAAATAAACATTTTCCCATCCCTCAAATTGAAAGGGATAGAAATAAAGCTTTGCATTAATTCAGTTATTTTTTTTAAACATTATTAAACAATTAAAATTTTCATTATGAAAACATCAGTCCTTCAATTCAGATTTATGAAAACTACTCTTCTCTGGACCTTCCTTTTAGGGGTTGTGATTTTTTCCTGTAGTAAAAAAGATTCTGCCCCTCCGGTAGTCATAGATAAAGCCGCATTGCAGGCGGCGATTGTATCAGCCCAGGCACTTAATGATAATACAGTAGAGGGAACAAAGCCGAATCAGTATGAAGTGGGAAGTAAAGCAGCTTTGACAACTGCATTAACCGCATCAAAAGCAGTTGCAGCAGATGCAAATGCAACACAGGGAACGGTAAACAGTGCAGCACAGAATTTGCTTGCTGCTATCGCTGCTTACCAGACGCATCTTATTAAAGAAATTGCGGCAACCAATCTTATAGGTTACTGGAAATTGAATGGCAATGCCAATGACTCATCCGGTAATGACAATAACGGAGTGGCAACAGCCGGACATGCTTATTATGGGGGCGGAACTCTTACGGCTGCCGATGACCGCTTTGGACGTGCCGGCATGGCTTATCATTTTGATATGGGTGCAAATATAAATGTACCGTATAAAGCTGCGCTAAATCCTCAATCGATGTCAATAAGCCTTTGGGCCAGGTGGACGTCAACAGGCAGAACATTAAATACAGACACCTACACAATGGTTGCAATGAACCGCTGGAATGGATATAAATTTCAACTACAATCAGGCCATCTGCCTTTTTATACTATAAAGGTAGAAAAAGGAACGGCAGTTGGAGATACTACTATTTATGATCGCGATGATGCAGGAGTCGCCGTAGCTGAAAATACGTGGAGACACCTCGTAGTTACCTTTACATCGGGTACTATGAATTTTTATGTTGACGGTGATTTAGTTAAAACATGGGATGCCACTACTCCAAACCCAGTTCCTGGTAATGGCCTGACCCTTGCAAATCCAATAGATTTTGTTATAGGACAGGACCTTCCGACCAGCAAATATCTTACTGTTGACGGAGACTTCCAGGTTGCCTGGGGCGGATTCTGGACAGGAGATTTAGATGATGTTATGTTTTATAATATCGCATTAGATGGCCCGCAGGTACATTCGATTTTTATCAATCAAAATACGCTCTAAATATTTAAGGGTTTATAAAATTCAAAACCCCTGCAGTAAATTCAAAAACCTGTGGGGGTTTTTTATTATTCCTGTTCCGATAAAAAATTAATTCAATACTAATGCGGATTAGTTAATTTGAATCATTATGTTTCTAAGGTTACAATATGGTTTGGCAATAATTGTTTTTTTTCTTTTGGGCTCATGTAAAAGGGGAGACGTAAAAAATCGAGAACTGTTATTCTGGTGCTCTAATAATAACCAGGAAATAAAACTCTGCAGTAAAATTACCGGGGCATGGAACTACAACCATCCCGGTACACCGCTACATATGCAGCC
>Ga0068860_100003340_pt1 | contig 16527 bp, 1 predicted proteins | sample KBSSwiS32_FD_66597 | JGI IMG/M metagenome (GOLD analysis project Ga0068860, IMG submission 66597) | Switchgrass rhizosphere microbial communities from Kellogg Biological Station, Michigan, USA - KBS Switchgrass S3-2 | ecosystem: Host-associated > Plants > Roots > Rhizosphere > Soil ... | reverse complement strand
CGCCGATCCGCTTCGATCCCGACCAGTTGGCGTACATCGTCTACACCTCGGGCTCGACGGGAGTGCCCAAGGGAGTGGCGACGTCACATCGCGCGGTCGACGCCTACGTCGCGTCGCAGACCGCTTTGCTCGGCATCGGGCCGGACGACTGCATGCTCCAGTTCTCGCCGCTCGGCTTCGACGGCAGCGTCGAGGAGATCTTCGCGCCGCTCGCCGCGGGCGCGGCGCTCGCCCTGCGCGGCACCGACCTGCCCGGCGCGCGCGAGCTGCTGCGCCTGTTCGCCGAGCGCCGCGTCTCGGTGGTTTTCCTTCCCACGGGATATTGGAGCCAGCTCGCGGCGGCGATCGCGGCGGAGAATCTGGAGATTCCGGCGACCCTGCGCGAGATCCGCTTCGGCGGCGAGCTGGGGCTGGGCGAGACGGCGCGCGAGGTCCGGCGCCGGGCGCCCGGCCTGCGCCTGGCGAACGTCTATGGGCCGACCGAGACGACGGTGATCATCACGCATTGGGCTCTGCCGGAAGCGGCGGAGATTCCGGCGACGCTGCCGCTCGGCCGGCCGCTGCCGCACGCCCGGGCGGCGGTGGTCGACGGCGCGCTCCGCCCGGTGCCGCGCGGCGCGGCGGGGGAGCTGGTGTTCGGGGGCCTAAGCCTCGCCCGCGGCTATTGGGCGCGTCCCGAGCTTGCCGCCGATCGGTTCGTTCCCGATCCGTTCGCGGCCGCCGAAGGTAAGGCCGGCGAGCGGCTCTATCGCACCGGCGACCTCGCGCGCCATGCGCCAGATGGGACCCTGGAGTTCCTCGGTCGCGCGGAGGGGGCGGGGGGCCAGGTGAAGCTGCGCGGCTTCCGCATCGAGCTGGGGGAGATCGAAGCGGCGCTCCTGAGCCAGCCCCAAGTCGTCGCCGCGGTCGCCGCGGTGGTGAAGAAGGCAGGCCAAGAGGACCGGCTGGTCGCCTGGGTCGCCGCGCCGCCGGGCGCGGCACCCGCGCCCTCGTCCTCCAAACTGGCCGCCGATCTCGCCGCCTACCTCGCCGAGCGCCTGCCGGCGCAGCTGATCCCGTCGGGAATCGTCGTCCTCGCCGAGCTGCCGCTCAATACCAACGGCAAGGTCGATCGCCGTGCGTTGCCGCCGTTTACGGAAGCAAAAGAGCGGACGCTTCCCGAGCGGCCTGCCGACGGCAGCCTCGAAGCGACGCTCGCCGGGATCTGGGCCGAGCTGTTCGGCGCCGCCGGACCGGACGACAATTTCTTCGACCTGGGCGCCAGCTCGCTGTCGCTGGTGCGCCTGCACAGCCGCGTCCAGGCCGATCTGGGCCGCGAGTTTCCCCTTGTGACGTTGTTTCAACATCCGACCCTGCGCAGCCTGGCGAAGAGTCTTGGGCAAGCCGGCACCTCGGCCGCCGCCGAGCGGGAGGCGGCCGAGGTCTCCGCCGCCCGCGAGCGCAGCGCGGGTCGCCGGGAGGGGCTCGCCGAGTTGGAACGGCGCCGTTCCCGTGCCCGGCGGCGCGTCTAGCCGCACTATAGATACCGAGGAACTTATGAATTTGAATCCGGCCGACGCCCCCGACCTGCCTCCGAGCGCCCGCGACGCGGCTTTCGACTCCCGTCCCGACGACGATTCGGATCCGGGCGGCATCGGCATTCTGAGCTTCGCCGTGCGTTTCCCCGGCGCGAGCACGGTCGAGGCGCTGTGGGCGAATTTCGCGGCCGGCCGCGAGACGATCGTGCGCCTGGCCGACGACGAGCTGCGGGCGGCGGGGGTGAGCGAGGCGGAGATCGCCGATCCGAGCTACGTCAAGGCGCGCGGCATGATCGACGGCGCCGACCGCTTCGATGCCGCGCTGTTCGGCTTCACGCCGCGCGAGGCGGAGCTGACCGATCCGCAGCACCGGTTGCTGCTGGAGGTGGCCTGGGAGGCGCTCGACGCTGCGGGGATCGACCCCGGCCGTTTCGATGCCCAAGGGCAGCGGATCGGCGTCTTCGTCGGCTCGGGGGTGGACAGCTATCTGATCTCGAACATCCTGCCCAACGCCGAGGCGGTCAAGTCGGGCGGCATCCTGCAGGCGATGATCTTGAACGATCGCGATTTCCTCGCCAGCCGGCTGGCCTACGAGCTGAACTTGAAAGGCCCCGCGGTGGTCGTCCAATCGGCCTGCTCGACCGCTCTGCTCGGAGTCCACCTGGCCTGCCAGAGCCTGCTCGCGGGCGAGTGCGACGTGGCGATCGCGGGCGGCAGCTCGATCGCCGTGCCTCTGGTCGGCGGGTATCGCTACTCACAAGGCGACATCCTGTCGCCCGACGGGCATTGCCGGAGCTTCGACGCGCGCGCCGAGGGGACGGTGCCCAGCTCCGGCGTCGGCGTCGCGGTGCTCGAACGCGCCGATCGGGCGCGCGCCGCCGGCCGGCCGCTGCGCGCGGTGATCCGGGGAACCGCGACCAACAATGACGGCTCGTCCCGGGTCGGGTTCACCGCGCCGAGCGTCGAGGGGCAGGCGCAGGCGATCGCCGAAGCGCTCGGGCTGGCGGAGATCTCGGCGCGCGACGTCGCATTCGTCGAGGCGCACGGCAGCGCTACGCCGATCGGCGACCCGATCGAGATCGCGGCGCTTTCCCAGGCGTTCCGCGCCGATTCGCAGGACACCGGCTGGTGCGCCGTCGGCTCGGCGAAATCGAACTTCGGCCACGCCAACAGCGCCGCCGGCTTGGCCGGCCTGGCGCGCGCCGCTCTCGCGATCGAGCATGCGACGATCCCGCCGACGCTCCATTTCGAACGGCCGAACCGGGAGGTCGATCTCGCCGCGAGCCCGTTCTACGTGCCGACCCGGGCGACCCATTGGCCGGCCGAGAACGTGCCGCGCCGCGCCGGGGTCAGCTCGTTCGGGCTCGGCGGCACGAACGTCCACGCGGTGCTCGAACAGGCGCCCGAGCCGTTGCCGGCCGAGACCTCGCCGCGGCCGCTCCAGCCGTTGTTCCTGTCGGCGAACAGCCCCCGGGCGCTCGATGCCATGACCGAACGGTTGGCCGACCACCTCGCGGCGCATCCGGACACGGACCTCGCCGACGTGGCCTGGACGCTCGCGGTCGGCAGGAGGGCGCTCAAATTCCGGCGGGCGGTGGTCGCCTCCGACGCGGCCGCCGCCGCGGCGGCTTTGCGCGATCGGGGCCGCTGGCTCGACGGTGCTATCGACGAAGGGGTGGGCACGGATTCAGACGGCGGGCGGCCGGTGGCCTTCCTGTTCCCCGGCCTCGGCGATCAGTATTCGGGATTCGCCCGCGGTCTCTATGACGCCGAACCGGCGTTCCGCGAGGAATTCGATCTCGTCGCCGCGGCTCTTGCGCCCCATTTGGAATTCGACCTGCGCGAGCTGCTGTTCGGCGGCGCGGCTCCGACCGTGTCATCTACGGGTCTCGATCTGCGCGCGATGCTCCGCCGAGGTGGAGCGGAGCCCGCCGGCGATCTCGCGCCGACCGAACGGGCGCAGCCCGCGCTGTTCGCGGTCGAAGTCGCCCTCGCGCGGCTGCTCCAACGGTGGGGAATCCGGCCCGCCGCCCTGGTCGGCTACAGCCTCGGCGAGCTGTCGGCGGCCTACGTCTCGGGCGCGCTGCCGCTCGCCGCCGCCGCGCGTCTGGTCGCTGGTCGCGCCCGTTGGATCGCCGAGCTGCCCGCCGGGGCGATGCTCGCGGTGCCGCTCCCCGCTGCGGAGATGGCTCCCTATTTGAGTGAGACGGTCGCGCTCGCCGCCACCAACGGGCCGCATCTTTCGGTGCTTGCGGGGCCGCCGGAGGCGGTCGCCGAGGTCGGCCGCCGGCTCGCGGCAAAGGGAGTCGCCTGCCTGCCGATTTCGACCACGCACGCGTTTCATTCCCCGGCGATGGCGCCGCTCGCCGTCCGGCTGACCGAGTTGGTCGGTCACCTCGAAACGAACGAGCCGGCGATTCCTCGCCTCTCGAACGTCACGGGCGATTGGATCGGCCCGGAGGATCTCGCCGACCCCGCCTACTGGTCGCGCCACATGACCGGCACCGTGCGCTTCGCCGAGTCCCTGGGCGAGTTGCTCGTCGAGCCACGGCGCATCCTCGTCGAGGTCGGGCCGGGGGCGACGCTCGGCGCGCTCGCGCGGCAACATCCGGCGGCGACCGCCGACCTCGTCGCGATCTCGACCGTCCGGCGCGCGAGCGAAGGTGGATCGGACTTCGCGCCGCTGCTCGCCGCGGTCGCCCGGCTCTGGGCGCTCGGCGCCGCTTTCGAGCCGGCCGCGCTTTTCGCGTCCGAACGGCGGCGGATCGTCGATCTGCCGAGCTATCCGTTCGAACGGCAGCGCTTCTGGATCGACGCGCCGAAAGACGGCGCGCTCGGGTTCGCCCGCTCTGCGGCGACCGGGGGCAGGGGAGAGAAAAAAGACCTCGCCGACTGGTTCTCGCTGGGCGATCTCTCTCGAACGCTCGCGCCGGACATGCCCGCGCCCGCCGATCTCGCCGCCGCGGGGCCCTGGTGGGTGGTGGCCGGGGGAGGTTTCGAAGATCTCGCCGAGCCCCTCGCGCAGCGCTTGGAGCAGGCGGGGGCCGAGGTCTCGATCGTGCGACCGGAGGAGCCGCTCCGTCTTGAACCATGGGTCGAGCTGGTGGGCTCCCGGGCGCCGCGCCGGATCGTCGTGCTCGGCGGATTCGGTGCGCCCGACGTGGCCGGCGAGCTGGGCGCGCTGTGCCGTCTCGCCCATGCGCTCGGCGCGCTGCCGGTGGATCTGCTGCTGGTGGGGTCCGGGCTGCTCGCGGTGACCGATGAGGAGCCGCGCGATCCGGAGCTCGCGGCGCTCGCCGCGGCGTTCCGCGTCGTCGGCCGCGAGCTGCCGCACGGCGCGGTGCGGGCTCTCGACCTCGCGGCGGATGCGCCGCTCGAAGCTTCGCTCGATGCCCTGCTCGCCGAGGCGCTCGCGCCGGCCGACCGGGCGGCCGACCTGATCGCGCGGCGCGGCCGCTCGCGCCGGGTGCGCGTCTGGCGGCCGGTCCGCCTGGAGCGCCGGGAGCCTCCGGCGGCTTTTGCGCCGGGCGCGCCGATCCTGATCACCGACGCGGCGCAGGGCGTCGGGCCCGCGCTCGCCGAGGCGCTGGCCCTGCGCGGAGCGCGGCTCGCGCTGCTGCTGCCGCCGGATTTTCCGGCGGAAGAGGAGTGGCAGACGGTGGCCGCCGGGACCGGCGCGGAAGCCCCCGCCGCTCGGGCGCTGCTCGCGGCCTCGCGCGCGACCGAGATCTGGCGCGGCTCGACCGGCGAGCCGGAACGCGCGCTGAAGCTCGCGCGGGCGCGGTTTGGCCGGTTGGCCGGGGTCTGCCATACCGCGAGAGGCGCGGGCGGCGGCCTCGCGGCACTTTTGGAGCCCGGCGCGCTCGCCGCGGCGCTCGCGCCCGATTTCGCGGCGGCGCGCCGTTGGGCGGATCTGCTGGCCGACGACCCGCAGGCGTTCCTCGCGTTCTTCCCCTCGAATCTAGGTGCCACCGGCAGTTTCGGCCAGCTCGAATTGGCCGCCGCGGGCGCTTTCCAGGCGTGCCTCGCCGAGCAGCTCGCGGCTGCCGGCCGGCGGGCGTTCGCGCCGCTCTGGGATCCATACCAGTGGGGCGGTTGGCTCGCGGCCGGGGTCGGCCAGGTGACCGGTTCGGCCGGCGGCGATCTCAGCCCATCGGGCCCGGTGCCGACGCCGCCCGGCGAGAGCGCGGAGGCGTTCATCCGCCTGCTCGCGGCCGGGGTGCCGTCGCTGGTGGTTTCGGCGCGCGACTTTGCCACCGTGCTGCGCGACGATGCGACGGTCGATGCCGCCGCGCTCAGCCGATTGGAGACATTCGGCGTCCAGCCGGCGGGCGAGCGGGCGGCGCGGCTCCTCGCGACGCCGTACGTCGCGCCGCGGAGCCCGACTGAGGCGGCGCTCGCGGGCGTCTGGTCGGAGCTGTTCGGCATCGCGGAGATCGGCAGGGACGACGACTTCCTGGCGCTCGGCGGCCATTCGCTCTTGGCGATCCAGCTCGCGACCGCGGTGCGCACCCGGCTCGACTTCGAGCTGCCGATCACCGCCATCTTCGACGCGCCGACCGTCGCGGCGCTCGGGGCGCGGATCGACGGCGAACGGCTCGGCGCCGAAGCGCCGACCGGCCCGCCGACCCCGCCGCGGATCGTCCGCGTGACGCCGCCGGACGGCGCGGGCGACTGGCCCTTGTCGTTCGACCAGGAACGGCTCTGGTTTCTCGATCAGCTGGAGCCCGGGGGCACCGCCTACAACATCGATCTCGGAACGCGGATGCGCGGCGTGGTCGATCTGTCGGCGCTCTACGCCGCGGCCCAGGAGATCTTCCGCCGGCACGCCGCCTGGCGCACCTTCTTCCCGGAGGTAGACGGCGTCGTCGTCCAGCGCGTGCTGCCCTGGGCGCCGGTGCTGATGCCCGCGATCGACCTCTCGGCGCTGCCGGGTCCGGCGGGCGAGGCGACCGCGCTGCGCATTCAGCTGATCGACAGCCGGACCCCTTTCGCGCTCGACCGCGGGCCGCTCGCGCGGCTGCAGCTGCTGCGACTTGCGCCGAGCGAGCACATCTGCCTGCTCACCGTCCATCACACGGTGACCGATTGGATCACCTTCCAGTATTTCTGGAAGGAGCTGGCGGCGATCTACGCCGCCTATCGCCGCCGCCTCCCCTCGCCGCTGCCCGAGCCGCCGGTTCAGTATCCCGACTTCGTGCTCTGGCAGCGCGATTGGCTGCGCGGCGAGGCGCTCGATCGGCTGCTCGCCCATTGGCGCCAGGCGCTCGACGGCGTGCCGTTGTTCGTCGATCTGCCCGCGGATCGTCCGTGGCCGCCGGTCCAATCGCTGCGCGGCGGGCGCCACGAGGTGAGCTTCGGCTCCGCGGCGCCCGAGGCCTGGCGCCAGCTCGGGCGGCGCGCCGGAGCGACCTCGTTCATGGTTCTGGTCGCCGGGATCGCGGCGGTGCTGCACCGGTTCTCGGGCCAGGAGCGGTTGATCATCGGCACGCCGAGCGCCAACCGCACCCAGCCCGAGCTCGAACAGATCTTCGGCTTCTTCATCACCCAGCTGGCGATTCCGATCGATCTTTCGGCCGATCCGTCGTTCGTCGAGCTGGTGGCGCGGACCCGCCGCTCGGGAACCGACGCGTTCGACTACCAGGACGTGCCGTTCACCCGCCTGGTCGATGCCCTGGAGCCGGAGCGGACGACCGGGCGCGCGCCGATCATTCAGGTGGCCGCGTTGCTGCTCGACAAGAGTTTCACCACCGAAGAGTTGCCCGACCTCAAGTTCGAGGCGGTCGAGGTCCACGACGGCAACAGCCGGTTCGACCTGCTGTGGGGCCTGTACGAATGGCCGGACGACATCCGCGGCCGCCTGGAGTGGAACTCCGACGTGTTCGAGGCGGCGACCGTGGCGCGGCTGCAGCGCGGGCTCGAAGCGCTGATCGCGGCGGGGATCGCGGCGCCGGAGCGCCCGCTTTCCGAGCTGGAGCTGATCGCGCCGAGCGAGCGCCACCAGATGCTGGTCGAAGGGGAGACGGTTCCCGCCGTCGCGGGCGTCGAAAGGTTCACGCTCGCCGGCCTGTTCGATGCCCAGGCGGCGCGAACGCCGGAGGCGCCGGCCCTGTTCTGCGGCGCCGTTCGCTGGAGCTACGCCGATCTCGATCGCCTGTCGGAGCGGCTCGCCGGCCGGCTCGCGGCGCTCGGGGCCGCGCCGGAGGAGCGGGTGGCGATCGCTCTGCCGCGCGGTCCCTTGGCCGTTGCCGTGCTGCTCGCGGTCGCCAAGACCGGCGCCGCCTACCTGCCGCTCGACTTGGGCCACCCGGTCGAGCGCCTGTCCTACGTGCTGGCCGATTCCCGCGCGGCCATTCTGGTGACGGCCGACGGCCAGGCCGAGCGGCTCGGGCTCGCGGGAGCGGAGGGGGTGCGCGTTTTAGATCTGACCGATCCGACCGATCTGACCGATCCTTCGGAGCCCGCTGCGGTGCGCCTGCCCCGGCGCGCGCTGCCGGAGAGCCTCGCCTACGTGCTCTACACCTCGGGAACGACCGGCCGGCCGAAGGGGGTGGGGATCTCCCACCGCTCGTTCGCCACGTTTCTCGCCGCCTTGGCCGAGCGGCCGGGGCTCCAGGCGGGCGATGCGCTGCTCGCGGTCTCCTCGTTCGGCTTCGACATCGCGGGCGCCGAGTTGTTCCTGCCGCTCACGGTCGGCGCGCGGGTCGAGCTGGCGACCGAGGAGGAAAAGCGCGACGGCGCGCTGGTCTTCGAGCGCCTCGTCGCCATCGCCGGCGAGCAGGCCGCCGGCTCGCGCCTGGTCCTGCAAGCGACGCCGGGATTGTTCCGGATGTTGATCGACGCCGGTTGGCAGGGCGAGCCGCGGCTGGCCGCTTGGTCGGCCGGCGAGGCGTTGCCGCCGGGGATCGCCTCCGAGCTGCTCGCCCGAATCCCCGAGGTCTGGAACCTGTATGGCCCGACCGAGACGACGGTCTTTTCAACCTTCGCCCGGGTGGGCTCAGGGCTGGTGACGATCGGCCGGCCGTTCGCGGGAACGCGGCTCGAGATCGTCGATCGCGGGGGGCGGCTCGCGCCCTGGGGGGCGGTCGGGGAGGTGTGGCTCGGCGGCACCGGGATCGCCCGCGGCTACCTCGGCCGGCCGGACCTGACGGCGGAGCGTTTCGTGCCGGATCCGTTCGCCGGTCGATATGGCGCTTCGCCCGGGGCGCGCTGCTACAAGACCGGCGACCTGGCGCGGCGGCTGGCGGACGGCGAGATCCACTGCCTCGGCCGGCGCGATTTCCAGGTCAAGGTGCGCGGTTTCCGCATCGAGCTGGGTGAGATCGAAGCGGCGCTCTCGCGCCACCCCCGGGTGGCCGAGGCCGTCGTGATCGCGCGCGCCGACGGCCGGGAGATCGAAGGAGAGCGGACACGCCTGGTGGCCTATCTGGCGCTCCACCCCGCCGACGCGGACGAAGCGCCCGACGCCGGCCTCACGGCGCCCATCCTCCTTGAGCTGCGCGAGTTTCTCGCCGCGGTTCTGCCCGAGCCGTTCGTGCCGAGCGCGTTCCTGTTTTTGCCGGCGCTGCCGAGAAACGCCAACGGCAAGGTCGATCGCGGGGCGCTGCCGGCGCCCGATCCGACCGCCGCGCGCGGCGGTGCTTTGGTGCCGCTTTCGACCCCCACCGAGCTCCGGGTTGCCGGCGTCTGGGCCGAGGTGCTCGGCATCGATCAGGACCTAACGCCGATCGGCGCCGACGACACGTTCTTCGAGCTCGGCGGCCATTCGCTGCTCGCGACTCAGGTGGCTGTCCGGCTGGCGAAACTGCTCGGCAAGCCGGTCCCCGTGCGCGCGTTCTTCCAATTCCCCACGGTCGCCCGGTTGGCCGCGGCGCTCGACGCGGCGGGCTTGCGGGACGAGGCGCGCCCACCCCTCGTGCGGGTCGACCGGCGCGGCGCGCTGCCGCTGTCGTTCGGCCAGGAGCGGCTCTGGTTCCTCGACCGGATGGCGCCGGGCGGCGCGGTCTACAACCTGCCGCTGGCGATCCGCTGCGTAGGGCCGCTCGACGCGCAAGCTTTTGCCGCCGCGCTCGGGCAGGTGGTCGGCCGGCACGAGGCGCTGCGCACGACATTCGACGTTCTTGCGGACGGGCGGCCGGTCCAGGTGATCGCGCCGCCGGGGCGTTTCTCTCTGCCGTCGATCGACCTGCTGGCCCTGCCGGAGCGAGGCGAGGAGGAAGCGCGCCGGGTCGCGAATCTCGCCGCGGCGCGGCCGTTCGATCTCGCGCGCGGGCCGCTGTTGCGCGCGGCGCTTCTGCGCCTCGGGCCGGAGCGGCACCTGTTCCTGCTGGCGATGCACCACGCCGTTTCCGACGCCTGGTCGATGGGCGTCCTGATAAGCGAGGCGACGGCGGTCTACCGCGCCCTGGTCGCGGGCCGTGCCGCTTGGGATCTGCCGCCGCTGCCGATCCAGTATCCGGATTTCGCCGCCTGGCAGCGCGGTTGGCTGGAAGGGGCGGAGCTGGAGCGCCAGATCGGCCATTTCCGCTCGCGCCTGGCCGGCGCTCCGGAAGCGTTGGATCTCCCCGCCGACCGGCCGCGGCCGGCCCTGCAAAGCCTCGCCGGAGCGGCGCTCTCGCTCGTGCTGCCGGACGAGCTTTCTGCCGCGGCGTTCGCCTTGGCTCAACGCGAAGGCGCGACCGACTTCATGGTGGTGTTCGCCGCGTGGGCCGCTCTGCTCGCGCGCTTCTCCGGCGTGCGCGACCTGGTGCTCGGCACGACGATCGCGAACCGCGACGCGGCGGAGCTGGAAGGGCTGATCGGCTTCTTCGTCAACACCCTGCCGCTCCGGATCGACGCCGCGGGCGATCCGACGTTCGCCCAGCTGCTCGCGCGGGTGCGCGCCGAGGCGCTCGACGGCTACGCCCATCGCGACGTGCCGTTCGAGAAGCTGGTCGAGGAGCTCAAGCCGGCGCGCGACCGGAGCCGGCCGCCGATCGTCCAGGCCGTGCTCACCTGGCAGAACGCGGCGGTTCCGGAAGCCGATTTGGGCGCGCTCCACCTCGCGCCGCAGCCCGCCGACTCGGGTACCTCGAAGTTCGACCTGACGGTGGTCGCCGGGCGCGAAGCGGGGCGCATCCTGGGAATGATCGAATACGCGACCGCCCTTTTCGACCAGGCGACGATTCGCCGTTTCGCCGAGCGTTTCGCCGGGTTCCTCGCCGCGGCGGTCGCCGACCGGAACGTCCGGCTGTCGGCGTTGCCCTTGCTTTCGGAGCCGGAACGCCTCTCGCTGGTCGTCGAGCGCAACCGGACCGCGACGCCGTTTCCGCGCGACGCTTCGATCGCCCAGCTGTTCGCCGAGCAGGTGTCGCTCGCGCCCGACGCGATCGCGATCGAAGCGGAGGAGGAGGGCGATCCGACGGTTGGAGCGATCGCGATCAGCTATGGCGAGCTCGGCCGGCGCGCGATCGAGCTCGCGCGCCGGCTCGCCGGTCTTGGGGTTTCGCTCGAAATGCCGATCGCGATCGTCGCCGAGCGGGCGCCCGAAACCCTGGTGGGCATCCTCGGCATTCTCGCCGCGGGAGGCTGCTACGTGCCGATCGATCCGACCTACCCGCCGGAGCGCCAGGCGCTGCTGCTGGAGGACTGCGGCGCCGCGATCCTGCTCGGCCGGCGTGCCGCGCTCGACGAGCTGCCCTCTTCGGTCGCCTCGCTCGCCGCGGTGCAGATGCCGCTCGACGCCGATGCCCGCGCCGAAGGGGGCTTCTTCGCCGGCCTCGACGGCCGGCCGGAGAGGCCAAGCGCCGACAGCCTCGCCTACGTGATGTACACCTCCGGCTCGACGGGTCGACCGAAAGGGGTCTGGGTCACGCACCGGAACGTCGTTCGGCTGGTGCGCCACGCCGACTACATCCGCTTCGGTAGCGACGAAGTCTTCCTGCTGTTCGCGCCGATCGCGTTCGACGCCTCGACGCTCGAAATCTGGGGGCCGCTGCTCAACGGCGGCCGGCTCGCGCTCGCCCCTTCGGGTCCTCTCTCGCCCGCGGAGATCAAGCGCACGCTCGCGCGGCTCCAGGTGACCACTCTCTGGCTCACCGCCGGCTTGTTCCATCCGATGGCCGACTACGGTTTCTCAGGCTTGCCGGCGCTCTCGCAGCTGCTCGCCGGGGGCGACGCGCTGTCGCCCGAGCCGGTCCGCCGGGCGGTCGCCGATCTCGCCCCCGGCCGGCTGATCGACGGCTACGGGCCGACCGAGGGGACGACGTTCACCTGCTGCTTTTCCGTCGGCGACCCTGCCGAGGTGCCCGATCCGATGCCGATCGGCCGGCCGATCGCCAATGCCCTGGCCTACGTGCTCGACGTCGATTTCCAGCCGGTGGCGGCCGGCGCCTGGGGCGAGCTCTACGCCGGAGGCGCCGGGATCGCGCGCGGCTACCTGCGCCGTCCCGACCTTACGGCCGAGCGCTTCGTCCCCGATCCGTTCGCGGATGGCCCCGATCGCTCCGGCGGCCGGCTCTATCGCACCGGCGACGTCGTGCGCTGGAATCCTACGGGCGTGCTCGAATTCCAAGGTCGGCGCGACGGGCAGGTCAAGATCCGCGGCTTCCGGGTCGAGCTGGGGGAGGTCGAGTCCGCCCTCTTGGCCGACGCCCGAGTGCGCGAGGCGGTCGCGGTCGTGCGCGAGGACCGGCCCGGCGATCGCCGCCTGGTCGCTTACGTCGCGTTGCGCGACGACGCGTTGAACCTCGACAAGCTGCGCCACCTCGGCGTTTCCGGCCGAGCCGGGCAGGGCGACGACGAGATCGCCCGCGACGTCCTGGTGCGGCTCGCGGCGCGGCTGCCGGAGCCGTTCGTACCGGGGGCGATCGTGGTGCTCGACGCGCTTCCCTTGACCGCGAACGGCAAGCTCGACCGGCGTGCGCTGCCGGCCCCCGACGTGGCGGTCGCGAGCGGCCACGTCGAGCCGGCGAGCGAGCTCGAAGCGCAGATCGCGGCGGTCGCCGCCGAGGTGCTGGGGCGCCCCCGAGTCGGCATGCGCGACAACTTCTTCGACCTCGGCGGCCATTCGCTGCTCGCGACCCGGTTCGTCGCCGAGCTCGAAGCGCGCGCCGCGGTCGCGGTGCCGCTTCAGGAGGTGTTCGACGCGCGCGATCTCGGCGATCTCGCCGACCGGATCGTCGAGCGCGAGTTGGCGGCGCTTCCCGACGAAATGTTTTCCGAGCTGGTCGCGGAGGAGGTGCGGTGAGCGGCGATCGGTTCGTGGGATTGTCGCGCGAGGAGAAGGCGCGCCTGTTCGAGAAAATGCGCGCCCGCGGCCCGGCGGCGCCCGCGGGGAGCCCGGGTGCGGCGACGCCGAACGAGGGGAGCGCGGGCAACGCGGAACCGGCCGGCATGCGGACGGCCGCGGCGGCGGGGATCTCGCGCCTGCCGCCGGACTTCGGTCCCCTGCCGCTGTCGTTCGCGCAAGGCCGCCTGTGGCTGATGGATCGCTTGCATCCGGGCGATCCGACCTACCACATCCCGACCGCTCTCAGGATCCGCGGCCGGTTCGTACCGGCCGCGATGGCCGCGGCGCTCGGCGGCGTGGTCGCTCGCCACGAGGCGCTGCGCACGATCTTTCCGGGCACCGAGGAGGGCCCGGTGCAGCGCATCGAGCCGCCGGAAGCGGTGCCGTTGCCGCGGATCGACCTTTCCGCCTGCCCGGAGCCGGTGCGCGGCCTCGAGCTGATCCGAATCTTCGTCGCCGAGGCCGCTCGGCCCTTCTCGCTCGCCCACGGACCGTTGTTGCGGGCGTTGCTCGCCGACCTCGAGAGCGAGACCCAAGCGCTGCTGCTCAACCTCCACCACATCGTCTCGGACGGCTGGTCGGCGTCGATTCTGGTCGCCGAGGCGACGGCGCTCTACACGGCCGCGGTAACCGGCAACGGCGCGCGGGCGGCACTCCCGCCGCTGCCGATCCAGTACGCCGATTTCGCGGTCTGGCAGCGGCGGTTTCTGACCGGCGCGGAGCTCGAACGTCAGCTGGGCTGGTGGCGCGGCGCTCTCGCCGGGGCTCCGTCCGAGCTGACCGTGCCGCACGATCTGGAGCGCCGGGGTTCGCCCTCGGGTCGTGGACGGGCGCTGACTTTCGACCTCGCGCCCGAGATCGTCCAAGCGATCCGCGATCTCGCCCGGGCCGAAGGGGCGACCCCTTACATGGTCCTGCTCGCCGCCTGGGGTTTGTTCCTCGGCGGTCTGGCGGAGGCGGACGACGTGGTCATCGGCACCTCGATCGCGAACCGGAACCGCACCGAGACCGCCGGGCTGATCGGCCTGTTCGCGAACCTGCTGCCGCTGCGGATCGTGCTGGGCGCTGCTCATAGGGAGGTGGGGGGTTCGTTTGTCCCGCAGCGACTGGCTGCTGCCGAAGGCGCCCGAAGGAGCGAGGAGGCAAACGAAACCACCACCCATGGCGGCGGCCTGTCGTTTCGCGAGCTGGTGCGTCGCACCCGCCGGACCGCGCTCGGCGCGTTCGCCCATCAGGATCTGCCGTTCGAGCGCCTGGTCGAGGAGATCAAAGCCCCGCGCCGGGTCGGGCTCACGCCGATCTTTCAGGCGCTCTTCGTGTTCCTGAATACGCCGGAGGCGCGTTTGGAGGCGGCCGGGCTCGTTTTCGAGCCGATCGAACTGCCGACGGTCGTCGCGAAATTCGACCTGGGATTCTTGCTCGCCGACCGGGGCGACCGGTACACGGCGTCGCTCGACTTCGCGACCGATCTGTTCGCCGACGCGACCGTGGCCGGGTGGCAGCGGGAGCTGGTGGATCTGATCCGCTCGGCCGTCGCGGCGCCCGACCGGCCGATCTGGGAGCATTCGCCGCGAGGGGGTTTCTTGCGCACGGCTCGCGAGCGGGCCGAGCCCGCGGATTCCGCCGCTCACGTCCGAACGCGGGTCCTGGCCTCGGAGGAAGCGCCGCCGTTCGAGCCGCCGGCCACCGCCGTCGAGCGCACGGTGGCGCGGATTTGGGCCGAGCTGCTCGGCGTCGAATTCGCCCGGATCGGCCGTCAGTCGAGCTTCTTCGATCTCGGCGGGCATTCGCTGCTCGCGGTCCAACTGGCGCTTCAGATCGAGCGCGTGTTCGAGGTCGAGATCTCGCTCCGCACTCTTTTCGAAAGCCCCAGCTTGGCCGTCTTCGCCGAGAGTCTCCACGGCGCCGGGGCCTCTCCCGTTTTCCCGGTGCGTGCGGAGGAGAGGGACCCCGCCGAAACCGCCGGCCCTTCGGCGCGCGCGATCCCGCGCCTCGCGGTTCGTCCCGATCCGCTGCCGCTGTCGTTCGCCCAGAGTCGCCTCTGGGTGCTCGACCGGCTCGGTTCGGGCGGGGGAGCCGGCGAGGCGGACACGCTGGACGTCGCGGGCGATCCGGCGTACCACATCCCGACTTCGTTGCGCATTCGCGGCCGGTTCTTTCCCGCCGCGATGAAGGCCGCGCTCGCCGCGATGGTCGCCCGCCACGAGGCGCTGCGGACGACGTTTACGGCGACGGAACAAGGGCCGGTCCAGCGCATTTCGCCGCCCGCCCCGGTGGCCCTGCCGAGGATCGATCTCGCCGCCTGTCCGGAGCCGGTCCGCGAGGCCGAGCTGTTGCGGGTGCTGCTGGCCGAATCGGCGCGGCCGTTTTCGCTCCGTCGCGGTCCTCTTCTGCGCGCGCTCGCCGTGCGGCTCGCGGCGGACGATCAGGCGCTCCTGCTCAACCTTCATCACATCGTTTCGGACGGCTGGTCGTCGTCGATCCTGGTCGCCGAATCGGCCGCGTTCTACGCCGCGGCGGTGCTGGGCAAGCCCGCCGCCCTTCCTCCGCTGCCGATCCAGTACGCCGATTTCGCGGTCTGGCAGCGCGCTTACCTTGCGGGGCCGGAGCTCGCCCGCCAGCTCGCCTTCTGGCGCGAATCGCTCGCCGGAGCGCCCGCCGACCTGCCGCTGCCGCTCGACCGGCCGCGCCCACGAGTGCCGACGCCGCGCGGCGACCGGGTGGACTTCGAGCTGCCGCCGGAGATTGCCGAGGCGCTGCGATCGCTCGCCCGCGCGGAGCGCGCCACGCCGTTCATGGTCCTGCTCGCCGCCTGGAGCCTGTTCCTCGGCCGCTACGCCGGAGTTTCGGACCTGGTGGTCGGCACGCCGATCGCCAACCGGAATCGGGCCGAAATCAGCGGTTTGATCGGCTTTTTCGTCAACACCCTGGCGATTCGGCTCAAGCTCTCCCGCCTCTCCGGAGAGACCCGCGAACCGTCGTTTCGCGAGCTGATCCGCAGAGCGCGCCGGGCGGCGCTCGACGCGTTCGCCCATCAAGATCTGCCGTTCGAGCGCCTGGTCGAAGAGCTGCAGCCCGACCGCAGTCTCGGCGTCACGCCGATCTTCCAGACCCTGTTCTCCTATCTCAACACGCCGGAGCCGAAGCTCGAATCGGCGGGGCTCTCGTTCGAGCCGATCGACCTGCCGTTCGCGCCGCCCAAATTCGACCTGACGCTTGGGTTGGCGGACCGCAACGGCCGGCTCGCCGGTTCGATCGAATACGCGCTCGACCTGTTCGACCGCGAGACGATCGAGCGCTGGTCGGGCGAGCTCACCGCGCTGATCGGCCGTGCCATGGCCGATCCGGATCGGCCGGCGCTGGAGCTGGCCGCGCTCGACGAGGCGGAGCGCCGGCAGCTGCTGGTCGATTGGAGCCGAACCCCTCGATCCGCCGCGCCGCCCGCCGTCGCGAAGTCGGCGGACGAAGCGCTCGACGCTCCGGCGGGCCCGCTCGAACAGCTTTCGGCGCGGCTCTGGTCGGAGGTGTTGGGAATCCCCGTCGAGCGGATCGGTCGCACATCGAGCTTCTTTTCGCTCGGCGGCCATTCGCTCCTCGGCGCGCAGCTCGCGACCCGGACCGAGCGACTGCTCCAGGTGGTACTGCCCCTGCGCGCGCTGTTCGAGCAGCCTACGCTCGAAGGCTTCGCCGCCCAGATCGCCCACTTCGACCCCCAGCCGGAACGCGCCGAAAAGATCGCCC
>Ga0068860_100003339_pt1 | contig 16528 bp, 17 predicted proteins | sample KBSSwiS32_FD_66597 | JGI IMG/M metagenome (GOLD analysis project Ga0068860, IMG submission 66597) | Switchgrass rhizosphere microbial communities from Kellogg Biological Station, Michigan, USA - KBS Switchgrass S3-2 | ecosystem: Host-associated > Plants > Roots > Rhizosphere > Soil ... | reverse complement strand
GTTCCTGCCCTCGGGCGGCTTCCAGGTGTCGCCGGTGATCCTGAGCAAGAAGCGCCTGAAGGACCTGCAGAAGCACCTGATGCTGTGCTTCACCGGCTTCTCGCGCATCGCCTCCGAAGTTGCCAAGGCCAAGATCGACAACCTCGCCAAGCGCACCGACGAGCTGACGCAGATGCGCGCCATGGTCGAGGAGGCCGTGGGTATCCTGAGCGACCGCAACCGCTCGATCGAGGAATTCGGCGACCTGCTGCACCAGGCGTGGCTGATCAAGCGGCGCCTGTCGGACAAGGTGACCACGTCGGAGATCGACGAGATCTACGAGCGCGCGCGCAAGGCCGGCGCGCTTGGCGGCAAGTTGCTCGGCGCCGGCGGCGGCGGCTTCCTGCTGCTGTTCGCGCGCCCCGAAGACCAGCCGCGCATCCGCGAGGAACTGAAGCACCTGATCCACGCGCCGGTGAACTTCGACGAATCGGGCAGCCGCGTGGTGCTCTATCAACCGAACGGACTGAACTGATGGACCGCGCAGACCACACAGCGCTGCGCCAGCGCATGGCGATGACCACGCCCGAGGAGCTGATCGCTTTCGAAGACGAGGTGGCCGCGGCGTTCAATGCCGGCCGCATCCGTGCGCCGGTGCACCTGTATTCGGGCAACGAAGTCCAGATGATCGAGGTGTTCCAGGACGTTCGCCCGCAAGACTGGGTGTTCTGCTCGTGGCGCTCGCACTACCAATGCCTGCTCAAGGGCGTGCCGCGCGAGCAGGTGATGGCCGAGATCCTGGCCGGGCACTCGATCTCGCTGGGCTTCCCGGAGCACCGCATCTATTCGTCGGCCATCGTCGGCGGCGTGCTGCCGATCGCCGTCGGCGCCGCGATGGCCATCCAGCGCTCGGGCGAGGACGCGCGGGTGCATTGCTTCATGGGGGAGATGACCGCGGAGACCGGCATCGCGCACGAGGCCATCAAGTACAGCCGCAACCATTCGCTGCCGATTCGCTTCATCGTCGAGGACAACGGCAAGTCGGTGTGCACCGACACGCGCAGCGCCTGGAACCAGCCGCGCCTGAGCTTCGAAGGTCAGCGCAATGACTACATCCACTACTACCGCTACGAGACGCGCTACCCGCACGCCGGTGCGGGCAAGCGGGTGCAGTTCTAGCAATGAACGCGCCCTCGAAGCGGCCTGGCGGCCGCCTCCCCCTCAAGAAGGCGACCCGAGCGGACCGGCTAAGTCGCAGGCGCGGTGGTCGCTTGGATGGCCAGACCGAGGAGCGATCCGCCGTGGAGCAAGTCGCATGACGTATTTCGACGAATTGAAGCGCTCGATGGACTACCTGGCGTCCGACCCCCGCGTGGTCTTCATGGGCCAGGCGGTCGCCGTCGCGGGCACCGCGATGCGCAACACGCTGGAAGACGTGGACCCGGCCCGGCTGATCGAGCTGCCGGTGGCCGAAGAGATGCAAATGGGCATGACCACCGGCATGGCGCTGGCGGGCTACGTGCCGGTCAGCGTGTTCCCGCGCTGGAACTTCCTGCTGTGCGGCATGAGCCAGCTGGTCAATCACCTCGACAAGCTCGGCCTCATGGGCTACGACGGGCGCCGCGCCAAGGCGATCGTGCGCACCGGCATCGGCTCGCAGCGTCCGCTGCACCCGCAGCACCAGCACATCGGCGACTACACCGACGCGCTGCGCGCGATGTGCACCTCGGTCGAGGTGATCCGCCTCGACGAGCCGGAAGACATCTTCCCCGCCTACCAGCGCGCACTGGCGCGCGACGACGGCCGCTCCACCTTGCTCGTGGAGTGGGGTGACTACTACGCCGAGAAATGACCCAGCTCCGATGCGCCTGCGGCGCCTTCCCCTCGAGCGAGGCGCCAGCGACCGGCAGAGCCGGATTCGCGGCAGCCGCTCGTGTCCGTTGCGTGCCGATTGCGCCGGCCTTCGTGAACCCCTGAGATGAAGCCCAAATATCCGCTGATGCGCCACAACATCACCCGCGCCGACCTCGACGCGGTGATCGAGCACCTGAAACAGGACGACCCGATCCTCACCAACGGCCCGCAGTGCGCGGCGTTCGAGGCCGGGTGGTCGGAGTGGCTGGGCGTCAGGCACAGCGTGTTCGTGAACTCGGGCGCGTCGGCCAACCTGATCGCGATGGCGCTGCTGAAGATCCGCCATCCGGACGGCGGCGAAGTGATCGTGCCGCCGCTGACCTGGGTGTCCGACATCGCATCGGTGCTGCAGAACGGCTTCACGCCGGTGTTCGCCGACATCGACCGGCGCACCCTCGCGATGGCGCCCCACGAGATCCTGGCCAAGGTCACGCCACGCACGCGCGCCGTGTTCCTCACGCACGTGCAGGGTTTCGACGGCCTGACCGACGAGCTGCTGGGCCAACTCGAGCGCCGCAGCATCCCGTTGATCGAAGACGTCTGCGAGTCGCACGGTGCCACGCACAACGGCCGGCGCCTCGGCAGTTTCGGCTGGGTGTCGAACTTCAGCTTCTACTACGCACACCACATGAGCACCATCGAGGGCGGCATGGTGTGCACCGACGACCCGGTGGCGTATCAGCAGATCCGCATGCTGCGCTCGCACGGCATGGTGCGCGAGGTCAGCGACGCCGACGTGCGCAGCCAGTGGCAGCGCGAGAACCCGGAGCTCAATCCCGATTTCATCTTCGCGTTCCCGGCCTACAACCTGCGCAACACCGAGGTCGGCGCCATCCTCGGCCGCTCGCAGCTGAAGCGCCTGGACTCGAACGTCGAACTGCGCACGCGCAACCTGCATCGCTTCCTGCAACGCATCGACGGCAAGCGCTACCAGACCGACTTCCTGCTCGAAGGCAGCAGCAACTACGCCTTCAACCTGGTTCTGAACGAAGCCGATCCGGTCTTCGTCGATCGCTTGATGGCCGCGATGCGCGAGTCGGGCATCGAGTTCCGCCGCGGCAGCGCCGGTGGCGGCAACCAGCTGCGCCAGCCGTACCTGCGCGGCATCGTGCCGGCCGACCACCACCTGCGGTTTCCGCACTGCGAGCACGTGCACTTCTACGGCTTCTACATCGGCAACTTTCCCGACCTGCGCGACGACGAGATCGATGCGATCTGCCGCGTGGTCAACGCGGTGTGAGGCCGACATGACCACGGCGATCGTTCTGGCGGGCGGACTCGGCACCCGGCTTCGCAGTGCGGTGCCCGACTTGCCCAAGCCGATGGCGCCGGTGGCCGGCCGTCCGTTCCTCGCGCACCTGTTGGACCACTGGGTGGCGCAGGGCGTGCGCCGCTTCATCCTCGCGGTGGGCTACCGTCACGAAGCGATCGTGCAGCACTTCGGTGGCAGCTATCGCGATGCCGAACTGCAGTACTCGATCGAGTCGCAACCGCTGGGCACCGGCGGCGCGCTGCTGCGGGCAGCCGCACAGGTGACCGACGAGCGCGCGCTGCTGCTCAATGGCGACACCTGGTTCGACGTGCCGCTGCCCGCGCTCGCCGCACGCGCCACCCAGCATGATGCCGACTGGTGCTTCGCGCTGTTCCATCACCACGACCCGATGCGCTACATGGGCGTCGATGTCGACCGGCAGGGCCGCGTGCGGGCGCTGCGCTGCGCCGACGCGCCGTTGGCCAACGGCGGCGTGGTGTGGTTTCGACCGGCCGCCGTGCGCCACCTGACGGGCGACGTGTCCCACGCGCTCTCGCTCGAGAACGACCTGCTGCCGCAGTTGCTCGCACGCGGTCAGCGCTGTGCGGCGCTCGAGTTCCCGGGCGCGTTCATCGACATCGGCGTGCCCGCCGACTACCGCCGTGCCGCCGGCGTGATCTGCCCCGCGTCCGCCCGAACCGAGTCCGCCCATGCCTACGCGCACTGAATCGCCTGCCGACCGGCTGGTCCGCAACCTGCGCGCGTCGATCGACGCCAAGCGCGCGCTGCTCGACAGCGAACCGCTGGCGCGTGCCTTTGCCGCTGCGGCCGACGCGGTGGTGCAGGGCTACCGCGACGGCGGGCGCCTGTACATCGCCGGCAACGGCGGCTCCGCGGCCGATGCACAGCACCTGGCGGCCGAGTTCGTCAGCAAGCTGGCGCGCGATCGCGCGCCGCTGCCGGCCGAAGCGCTGACCACCGACTCGTCGATCCTCACCGCGATCGGCAACGACTACGGATTCGAGCAGGTATTCGCACGCCAGCTGGCCGGCAAGGCGCGCCCGGGTGATCTGTTCCTCGGCATCACCACGTCGGGCGAGTCGCCCAACATCGTACGGGCGCTGCAGGAGTGTGAGCGCATGGGCCTGACCAGCATCGTGTTCAGCGGCCGCGGCGGCGGCCGCGTGCGCGAGCACGCCACGCATTGCATCGCGGTGCCCGGCAGTGCGACCAGCACGATCCAGGAGCTGCACATCGTGCTGGCCCACACCCTGTGCGAATGCGTCGAAACGGCGATCTTCGACCACCCCCGAGGCGACCCGGTGGTCGCTTGAACAAGACAGATCAGAAGGAATCGACCTCATGAGCCACGACATCCTCGTCACCGGCGGCGCCGGCTACCTGGGCTCGACGCTGGTGCCCGCGCTGCTGCGCGCCGGACACCGCGTCACGGTGCTGGACAGCTTTCTCTTCAGGCAGACCAGCCTGAACCACATCTGCCACGACCCGAACTTTCAGGTGGTCAAGGGCGACATCCGTGTCGAGTCGGTGGTGGCGCCGCTGCTGAAGAAGGCCGACGTCGTGATCCCGCTGGCCGCGCTGGTGGGCGCGCCGATGTGCAGCGCCGACCCGGTGGGGGCACGAACCGTCAACCGCGACGCGATCCTGCTGATGCTCAAGCTGATGTCGCGCCAGCAGCGCATCCTGATGCCCACCACCAACAGCGCATACGGCACCGGCGACGACGACAACTTCTGCACCGAAGAGTCGCCGCTGCGCCCGATCTCGATCTACGCGCGCGAGAAGGTCGAGATCGAAGGCGAGCTGATGCAGCGCGAGAACGCGATCAGCTTCCGTCTGGCCACCGTGTTCGGCATGTCGCCGCGCATGCGCATCGACCTGCTGGTCAACGATTTCACGCACCGCGCGGTGCATGACCGCTTCGTCGTGCTGTTCGAAGGCAACTTCAAGCGCAACTACATCCATGTGCGCGACGTGGCGCGCGTGTTCCTGCACGGCATCGAGCGCTTCGAGTCGATGCGCGGTGAGGTCTACAACGTCGGCCTGTCGGAGGCCAACGTGTCCAAGCGCGAGCTGTGCGAGCGCATCCGCAAGCACATTCCCGACTTCGTCTTCATGGATGCGCCGGTCGGCAAAGACCCGGACCAGCGCAATTACGTCGTCAGCAACGCCAAGCTCGAGGCCACCGGCTTCAAGCCGGAGACCACGCTCGACGCCGGCATCGGCGAGCTGGTCAAGGGCTTCGCGATGATCAAGAACACGCTGCACGGCAACGTCTGAGGGCCGGTCGCGCGCGATGAAGATCCTCTACGTGCAGCACGACATGCTGGTGTGGGCCTCGGCCCGCCAGTGGTCGTACACCACGCACATGGCCTACGTGGAAGGGCTGCGCGCGGCCGGCCACGAGGTGCTGGTGCTGTTCACGTCGTGCTGGTCGTGGGCACCGCGCCTCGTGGGCGATCACCGCTTCGACCAGGTGTGGGTCAACGACGTCACCCACATCCTCGGCCAGCGACCGGCGTGGGAAGCGCCGCCGCCGCTGACCGAGGCCGACTTCGGCTGGCTCGCCACGCTGGCCCCGGTGCGCGTGGGCATCGTGATGGAGACACTGCACTACGACGACGGTGACTACGCCGAGGTGCCCGAGCTCGGCCGCCGGGTGCCGCTGATGCAGCGCGCGGTGCTGCCGCACGTGACGCACTTCTGCGTGGTCGACGAGAACGACGTGCGCCATGTCGAGAACTGGGGTGCGCAGGCGATCTGGACGCCTTGCCACGTGCCGCGCCGCTTCTTTCGCCAGGGCGCACCGAGGGTCGAGCGGCCCGCGGTGTTCATCGGCAGCGGCTACCAGCGGCGCGCGAAATACCTGCGCAACCCACGGCTGGCCGGTCTGCTCGAGTTCCGCAAGTCCGGCGAGCACACCACGCCGGTGCCGGGCCTGTTCGACCAGCTGCACAACGCGTTGCGGCCGCAACTGCTGGCCGAGCCGTTCAATCGCACGCAGTGGGAAGGCTTCGTCGGCACCGCGCAGCAGTTGCGCGCCAAGCTGTTCGACCTGTTCCTCGACGGCCTGACCGACAGCCTGGCCACCGTCAATCTGCCGTCGTTCGTCAAGACCTACGCGGGCCGCGTGGTCGAGAGCATGGCCATCGGCCAGCCCGTGGTGTCGTGGCGAATCCCGAGCCACCCGCACACCGAGCGGCTGTTCCGCGACGGCGAAGAAATCGTGCTGTTCGACGACGACGATCCCGAGCGGCTCGCCAGCGCGCTCGAACGCCTGCGCGGTGAGCCGGGCCTGGCGCGGCGCATCGGCGAGCGCGCGCTCGCCAACGCGAAGACCCATCACACCTCCGAACACCGCGTCGGGCAGATCCTCGACTGGATCGCCACCGGCATCACGCCGCGACTCTGGGACTGACCATGACCGCACACACCGGCCGCGCCCTCGACGTTGTCTTCATCCACCCCGATTCGTCGCTGCAGGCGTACCAGGGATTGGCCCAGACCTATTCGGCGATCGAGCCGCCGACCTGGGCGCTGCTGCTCGCGCAGTCGTGCCGCAGCAAGGGCTTCGGTGTCGCGATCCTCGACTGCGATGCCGAGAAGTTGTCGCTCGCGGCGGCGCTGCGGCGCGTGCGGGAGCTCAACCCGCGCCTGGTGGTGTTCGTCGTCTATGGGCAGAACCCGAATTCGGGCACCACCAGCATGATCGGCGCGACGCAGCTGGCGCAGCAGCTCAAGCAGGATGCGGGGCAGCTGCCGATCGCCTTCGTCGGCTCGCACAGCAGCGCGCTGCCGCGCGAGGTGCTGGCGCTGCCATTCGTCGACATCGTGCTGCTGAACGAAGGTGTCTATGCGCTGCACAACCTGCTGCGTGGCAACCTGAAGGACGACGTCGCAAAAGTGGCCGGCATCGGCTACAAGAAGCGCGACCGTGACGGCAAGCCGATCCTGTGGCTGAACCCGCCGCAGGCGGTGGTGCCGCAGGAGCGCATGGACGACGACCTGCCGGGCTATGCGTGGGATCTGCTGCCGTACAGGGAGCGCCCGCTCGATCTGTACCGCGCTCACTTCTGGCATGCCGGCTTCGACCATGCGAAGCGCACGCCGTTCGCCGCGATCTACACGTCGCTGGGCTGCAATTTCGGCTGCGACTTCTGCATGATCAACATCGTCAACCGCGCCGACAACGGCGAGGACGTGCACGCGGCCCACTCGCGTGGCATGCGGTTCTGGAGCCCTGCATTCATCGCCGGCGAGATCGAGAAGCTGGCCCGGCTCGGCGTGCAGACGCTGCGCATCAGCGACGAGATGTTCTTCCTCAACAAGCGCTACTACGAGCCGTTGCTGACGCAGGTGGCAGAGCGCGACCTCGGGCTGCGCATGTGGACGTACTCGCGCGTCGACACCGTGCGGGCCTCGGCGCTCGATCTGTTCAAGCGCGCCGGCGTCAACTGGCTCGCGCTCGGCATCGAGGCCGGCAGCCAGACCGTGCGCAAGGAGGTCAGCAAGGGCACGTTCCAGGAGGTCAACATCCGCGAGGTCTGCAAGACCGTGCGCGACGCCGGCATCCACGTGATCAGCAACTACATCTTCGGTTTTCCCGACGACACGCTGCAGACCATGCAGCAGACGCTCGACCTGGCGCTCGAGCTGAACACCGAGATGGCCAACATGTACCCCTGCCAGGCGCTGCCCGGCAGCCCGATCTACCGCCAGGCCATCCGCAACGGCTGGAAGTTGCCCGACAGCTACGCCGGCTACGCGTTCCTGTCGTACGAGTGCGAGCCGCTCGCCACGCGACACGTCGGCGCCGCCGAGGTGCTGCGCTTCCGCGACGACGCGTTCCAGACCTACTTCAAGAACCCGGCCTACCTCGAGCATGTGGGGTGCACGTTCGGCGCCCAGCAGCGTGCCAACGTCGAGGAGATGACGAAGATCCGCCTGAAGCGGCGCCTGCTCGGCGACTGACGCGCCAGGCGCGGCGCGCGCTCAGGCCAGCGTGACCGGCGCGTGGCGCCAAGGCGCCACCGCGTAGGCGCGGCGCAGCCCTTCGCGCAAGTCGACGCGGGGCCGCCAGCCGAGGGCGCGCACGCGTGCGCTGTCGAGCAATTTGCGCGGCATGCCGTCGGGCTTGCTGGCATCGAACACCAGGCGGCCGCGAAAGCCCACCGTCTCGACCACGGTCTCGGCGAGCTCGCGGATGCTGAGATCGGCACCCCAGCCGATGTTGAGCGGCGGGCCGGCGTAGCCCGACTCGGCGAGCATCACGCACGCCTGCGCGAGATCGTCGACGTAGAGAAACTCGCGGCGCGGCGTGCCGCTGCCCCACACCACCAGCTCGGCGTCGCCGCGCTCGCGCGCCTCGTGCGCGCGCCGCAGCAGCGCCGGCAGCACGTGGCTGTGGCCGGGCGTGTAGTTGTCGTTGGGTCCGTACAGGCTCGCCGGCAACACGGTCACGTAGTCGCGGCCATGCTGGCGACGGTGGGCGTCGCACAACTGGAGGCCCGCGATCTTGGCCACTGCATAGGCCTCGTTGGTCGGCTCCAGCGGGCCGCTGAGCAGCGCCGACTCGGGCATCGGCTGCACGCACTCGCGCGGGTAGACGCAATTCGACGCGAAGTACATCAGCCGCTGCACGCCGGCGCGATGCGCCCCGCCGATCAGGTTGACCGCGATCTGCAGGTTCTGCTGCAGGAAGTCGGCCGGCTGCGACTGGTTGGCGAGGATGCCGCCGACCTTGGCGGCGGCGACGAAGACGTAGGCAGGGCGCTGCTCGGCGAGAAACGCGTCGACCGCGGCGGCATCGCACAGGTCGAGCTGATGGCGCGAGCGTGTGACGATGTGCTTGTGGCCGCGCGCCTGCAATGCCCGCACCAGGGCCGAGCCGACCATGCCGCGGTGGCCCGCGACGAAGATCGGTGCCTGCACTGGCAGCGCTGCGGCGCTCATGACGTCTTGGCCTGCGCGCCAGCGGCCAGGCGCGCGAGCACCTCGTCGACCAGCGGCGGCAGCAGCCGCGTCATCGGCAGCTCGGCCCGGAAGCGCTGGTGCACGCCGTCGGCCACCTGGCGCCGGTTGGGCATCGCGAGCGCCTCCTGCGCCCACTCGACGAGCTCGTGCGTGTCGGCGTGCAGCACGTAGGGATCGAGCGGGCAGGGCAGGCGGTAGCGCTCGTGCAGCAGGAAGTTGCGGTTCTGCAGGTGGTAGTGCATGCGCGAGACCGAGGGGATCTCGTTGCGTTCGGACAGCCGAAGCGACAGGCACACCTTGGCACGCGCCTGCGCGTCCTGGCGCAGGTATTCGGGCGCGCCTGGCTCGAGGCAGACGACGCGATGCCGGCGCCCGAGCTCTCCGAGCAGACGGCGGCGATGCTCGGTCAGCGAGCCGGAAAAGAAGAAGTCGATGTCGCACTCAGACTCGGGACGATGGCGCACGGTGTCGAAGCCGCTCACCCAGCCATGCGGCAGGAACCGCACAGGCACCTGCGGGAAAAGCGCCTGGTAGGCCGGCACCATGCTCTCGGCGAGCACCCAGATCGCCTCGCACAGGCTCACCGCCGCGTTGAAGGCGTCGAAACGGAGCTTCCAGTAGCCGCGGTTGCTGTAGTGCCAGTGGCTGTCGTCGATGCCACCATTGAAGGTGCCGTCGACGATCGGCTCGGTGCCGATCAGCACGAAGCAGGCGCCGAGGGCATGGCCGTCGATCAGCGTGCGCAGATGGCGCTCCTCGGTGAAGTGCTCCATCACCAGGTTGACCTGGCGCGGTATCACGGCGTGCGAGATGGAGGCGACGTGGCCGCAATCGCGCAGCGCGTTGCGCATCAGCAGCACGGTGTCGCCGATGCCACCGGAGTTGTTGTGGTTGCCGGTGTGGATCGAGAAGCGCATGGGGTCTCCTTGGCGGCGTGCCGTCAGTCGGCGCAAAAGCGGCCGTTCTTCCTGAACACCCACCAGAAGCCGTCCGCCATGCCGACTTCGCCGAACTGCTCGTGCACCGCCAGCATCACGCCAGGATGAAAGTTGTGCGGGTCGCGCAGGTAGTCACGGTCGCGATGCGCGCGCGCCACCTCGAGCAGATCAGGGCTCGGCAGCTGCTCCAGGTCGTCGCCGCAGATGATGGACAGGTCGTGCCGCGCCAGGCGTGCCGCGTCGCGCAGGTTCTGCCGCACCGACGGGTACTTGTGATCGCCGTCGACGTAGACGAAGTCGAACTGATCGTCGCGCATGCGCTGCAGCACCCGTTCCGAATCGCCGCGCACGATGTCGACGCTCACCCGGCCCGGGTGGGCGTTCTCGAAGCGTCGCACCGCGAGGATGGTGGACAGATAGGCCTCGAGCACCTGGCTGTCCATGGCCGCGTAGTTCCAATCGGCGTCGGCCAGGTCGGACGCGCTCGCGTAGGGGCGCCATGGATCCACCAGCGTGAGCGTGGAGCCCGGCGGCAGGTGCTCGAGCCAGATCTGCGTCGATCCCTCGCCGAACCACGTGCCGACCTCGAGCGCGTGGATCGGCCGGTCGAACAGGCCGATCGCGCGCTTCATGTGTTCGACGCGGAACGGCCAGGCCTGGTTGGTCGGAATCGAAGGAGGGTTTTGGCTCATCGGTGAGGGTTCAAATGCAACGGAATGCCGGATCGATGCGGTCGTCCGCGAGGCGCTGCGTCGGCGGCTGAGCAGCGGGGTGTAGATGGCCGCGCGGCCTTGCGGGCTTGACGGCGCTGAGCGATGCGACGAGCTCGCGCGGCGAGCCGTGGCCGTCCTCGAGCACGCCCACGGCCTCGAGCTGCCAGTCGCTGTGGCCGCGGCTGCCTGCTGTCGGCCTGGCGAGGTGGGCAAATGAACCTTCGTGCCAGGCGCGTTGCCAATCCGGATCGTCCGCGGCACCGGGGCGTGAGCCGTGCGGCACGCGCACGAAGAGCTTCGCGGCCGGCTTGGCGACGCGCCACAGCTCGTCGAACAGTGGCTGGGCGTCGCGCACGCGTTCCAGCACTTCGCCCAGGTGAACGCCGTCGACGCTGTCGTCGGGCAGCGGGAGCGGCTGCGCGCCGGCTTGCGCGGCGTCGAACACCAGCTCATGGCGGCCCGGTGCGGTGTTCGCATTGAGCCAGCCGAAGATGTACTCGCGCCCGCCGTCCAGATGCAGCACGCGCGGGCGTCGCTCGAACCCGGCCACGCGTTCGCTTCTCTTCACCCACGACTCTTTCTGCGGCACGCTCCAGTTCGAGTGGACGGTGCTGGTGTGGGCACGGTAGTGCAGCTCTTCGTCACCTGGCGCGGCCTCGTCGACGTACCACGGCGTGTGTTCGATGATGTAGGGGTGGCCCAGGCGCAGGTTGCACGCCTCGTTGCTGAACTCGGCGCGCGCTGGGTACAGCGCGAACGTGGTGTCGATCGGCGCGGCGAAGACGCCCGGCGCCACCGGATGCTCCCAGAACTGCGACTCCCACTTGCGCACGATGTCGGCCTCGGCATAGTGGTCGGGCAGGTTGTCGATGCGCAGCGCCGGGCCGACCTTCTTCGCGTCGGGGTAGCGCCGCAGGCGTTCCAGCAGGGCGCCGATCAGGTCCGCCGGGCAGAACTCGGCCGGCACGATGTCGGAGTCGGTCAGCACGAACGGCGTGTCGAGCACGCGGTGCACGCCCTGCTGCCACAGCACGTACGGCCCGTGGTTCTCGGGCAGCAGCAGCGCGTTGACGCCGTCGGGCAGCGCGCGGTACCAGTCGAGCAGCGGTGCGTAGTTCGAGGCGTTGTCGAGAATCACCACGCGGCGCGTGCCGGCACTGCGCAACCACTGCACCAGCCGGCGCAGCGCGTCGAAGCGGTTGCGATTGACGATGAAGACGGGGACGTCGCGCCAGTCCAGTTCCAAGGTCGCTGTGGGCATCGTCGCGGCGGCAGTGATCGATCGGCCGCAGTCTAGGAGTCCGCTGGTGCACTCGATCGGCGGGACAGCAGGGTGAACACCGCGCTGTCCGTCTGTTGCGATGCATGCGGGCGCTTCGGCGCGGCGAGCGCTGCGGCGCGTGACCGGCTGCACGAATCGATGCGACGCCGACGCCGCGACTAGGAATTCGTCTGACACGCCGCTTGGACGAATCTGGACTGAAGGCACAGAGAAGGACCAATTTCGCCGCGCTGATCGCACACCCACAATGCGGCCCATCGATTGCACACACTCACACGGAGCCCTCGATGACCAGCGAACAGACCCTTGCCGAAATCCGCGAAGCCAACCTGTCGTACCTGATGTTGGCGCAGACCCTGATCCGCAGCGACCGCGAACAGGCGCTGTTCCGTCTGGGCATCGGCGAGGACAACGCAGCGCTGATCGACGCGCTGACGCCGGCGCAGATGATGAAGATCGCTTCGTGCAACACGCTGCTGTGCCGCATGCGCTGCGACGACGAGCTGGTGTGGGGCCTGCTCACCAACCACGGCAAGCCGGCCGCCAACGACGGCGTGTCGCGCCTGCACGCCTCGATCCTGATGGCCGGTCGCCACCAGGAAGCCGCCTGACCCCGCCAGCGAGCCTGCTGCCCACACCGGAGCGTGACATGAGAGTCAAGAGCATCCTCACCGAAGCCAAGCAGATCGAACGTGCGGTGGAGCTGATCCGCCTGGGCGCCCGACTGCAGGTGCTGGAAAGCGAAACCGACCTGAGCTACGAGCGCCTGCTGCGCCTGTACAAGGAGGTGGCCGGCAAGAGCCCGAGCAAGGGCCAGCTGCCCTTCTCGACCGACTGGTTCGTGACCTGGCAGCCCAACATCCACGCCAGCCTGTTCCTGAACATTCACGAGTACCTGAACAAGGCCGCCGAGCTCGACGAGATCGATATCGTCATCAAGGCCTACAAGCTGTATCTGGAGCAGATCAGCGCGCAGGACCTGGACCCCCAGCTGTCGGTGACGCGCGCCTGGCGCCTGGTGAAGTTCGTCGACAACGGCATGCTGACGATGACGCCGTGCTCCAAGTGCGGCGGCCACTTCGTCACCCACCCGCACGAGATCGCGCGCCACTACGTGTGCGGCATGTGCAACCCGCCGGCCCGCGCAGGCAAGGGGCGCCAAAGCGGCTCGTTGCGCGCAACGTTGGAAATTCACTGATCTGGAGGCGCCACCGCGTTCAGAATCGCGGTGGATCTGCCGAAGTCTTGGGTGGGTCCTGTTTCTCTGCTTGTCTCCTCCTAGTGGGCACTGGTCGTTTCGTGCCCTTGCGGCGCGGCGCTTCGGCGACGCGCCGCTTCTTCTTTGGGCGGGCGCGGCGTCGCTGGCGCCGGCGGTGACAACCTCTTTGCACGGTGTAACCCGCTCAAGCGCGATAGCAGCGCGCCGATAAGGCAGATGCGGCGGACGTGCCGGCAAGGCTGCCGACCGCACACGGAAGCGCTCACATGTTCGTCATCATCGGCTGGGTCGTTGCGCTGGGCTGCGTGTTCGGCGTGTTCATCGCGCACGGCGGCAACATCAGCGTCGTGCTGCACGCGCTGCCGTTCGAGATGGTGACGATCATGGGCGCGGCGATCGGCGCCTTCGTCGCCAACAACCAGATGAAGGTGTTGAAGGCCTCGGCCGCCGGCCTGGCCAGCTGCTTCAAGGGCAGCAAGTACACCAAGGCGCGCTACATGGAGCTGATGGCGCTGCTGTACGACATCTTGCAGAAGGCCCGCAAGGAGGGCCTGATGTCGATCGAGAAGGACGTCGAGGATCCGCACAACTCGCCGCTGTTCCAGAAGTACCCGACGGTGGGCAACGACCACCACGTCAGCGAGTTCATCACCGACTACCTGCGCATGATGGTCTCGGGCAACCTCAATTCGCACGAGATCGAATCGCTGATGGACAGCGAGATCGAGACCCACCACCACGAGGCGCACGCGCCGGTCGGCGCGCTGCAGCGGCTGGCCGGCGGCCTGCCGGCGTTCGGCATCGTCGCGGCGGTGCTCGGCGTGGTCAACACGATGGGTTCGGTGGGGCAGCCGCCGGCGGTGCTGGGCGCGATGATCGGCTCGGCGCTGGTGGGCACCTTCCTCGGCATCTTGCTGAGCTACGGCATCTTCGAGCCGCTGGCCGGTCTGCTGGAGCAGAAGGTCGACGAGAGCGGCAAGGAGCTGCAGTGCATCAAGACCACGCTGCTGGCCTCGATGCAAGGCTACGCACCGCAGGTGGCGATCGAGTTCGGGCGCAAGGTGCTGTACTCGACGGAGCGGCCGACCTTCATCGAGCTCGAGGGGCATGTGAAGGGGAAGAAGTGACCTTCGGCCTGTTGGCTGGGCGGATGTCTCGCCTGAGAGCGCGCGGGTCGCGCCCCGCCGGCGATCACTTTCATTTGGGGCCGCAAATGAATGTAGCTCGCCAGCCGGGCGAGACCGGCTGGCTGCTGCAAGCAGCACAGAAGGAAGGCTGAGAACGATGGCTGGCGATTCCAAGAAACTGCAGCCGATCATCGTCAAGAAGATCAAGAAGGGCGGCCACGGCCACCACGGCGGCGCGTGGAAGATCGCCTATGCCGACTTCGTGACGGCGATGATGGCGTTCTTCCTGCTGATGTGGCTGCTCGGCTCCACGACCGAGGGCGACAAGAAGGGCATCGCCGACTATTTTTCATCGCCGATGAAGGTGGCGATGTTTGGCGGCTCGGGCGCCGGCGACTCCTCGCACGTGCTCAGGGGCGGCGGCCAGGACCTCACCCGCACCACCGGGCAGGTCAAGCGCGGCGAGGTCGAGTCCGAGCGCAAGACGATCAATCTGAAGGCGCTCAAGGAGGAGCAGATCCGGGCCGAGATCTCGCGCCTGCGCAGCCTGCAGCAGCGCATCGAGGGCGAGATCCAGAGCAACCCCGGCCTGGGCGCGTTTCGCTCGCAGATCCTGCTGGAGCTCACGCGCGACGGCCTGCGCATCCAGATCGTCGACGCACAGAACCGCCCGATGTTCGCCAGCGGCTCGGCGCAGGTGCAGCCTTACATGCAAGAGCTGTTGCGCGCGATCGGCGCCGTGCTGGCCGAGGTGCCGAACCACCTGACGCTCGAAGGGCACACCGACGCCACGCCGTTCTCCGGTGGCGTGCGCGGCTACAGCAACTGGGAGCTGTCGGCGGACCGTGCCAACGCGTCGCGGCGCGAATTGATCGCAGGCGGCCTGCCGGACGAGCGCGTGCTGCGCGTGCAGGGGCTGGCCGCCAGCCAGCTGCTCAACCGTGAACAAGCCGACGATCCGACCAACCGTCGCATCAGCATCGTGGTGATGACGCGCGAGGCCGAAGACGCGCTCTTCAAGACCGAGCCCGTCGACGGTCCCGCCGAGCCGTCGATCAAGCCCGAGCGGCCCAGCGTGGTCTCAAGCCCGGCCGCGCCCGGCCGATAAGACCAGTGAGCACGCCCGCAGTCCGCGCGGCCGAAGGATCGCCGTCATGAGCAACCCCGCCGACCTGAAGTTTCTGATCGTTGACGACTTCTCCACCATGCGGCGGATCGTGCGCGGCCTGCTCAAGGAGATGGGTTGCGAAAAGGCCGAAGAGGCCGAGGACGGTGCCGCGGCGCTGGCGGCGCTGAAGGCGCAGAAGTTCGACTTCGTCGTGTGCGACATCAACATGCCGAACATGAACGGCTTCGAGTTCCTCAAGGCCGTGCGCGCCGACGACACGCTCAAGCACATCCCGGTGCTGATGGTGACCGCCGAGGCGCGCAAGGAAGACATCGTGCTGGCCGCGCAGACCGGCGCCTCCGGGTACATCGTGAAGCCGTTCACGAAGGCCACGCTGGAGGAGAAGGTGCAGAAGATCGTCCAGAAGATCGCGGCCTGACCGATGAAGATGGATGAACTCGCCGCGCTGATGCCCAAAGGGCCGGTGACGGCGTCGCCCGAGGTGTTCCAGCAGCTGGGTGCGATCACCCGCATGCTGCACGACACGTTGCAGCAGCTCGGCGTGATGCCCAAGCTGCAGCAGGCGGCCGACGGCCTGCCCGATGCGCGCAGCCGCCTCAACTACATCGCCAGCAAGACCGCGCAAGCCGCCGAGCGCGTGCTCGATTCGGTCGATCACGCCAAGCAGGAGCACCAGCACATCAGCGCCGAGACGCGCGCGCTGGCCAGCGCGCTGATCGCCGATCCGGTGCGCGCGGTGGCCTCCGGCGCGGTGCTCAATTTCGTCGGTGACGTCGAGTCACGCACCGGCCGCATCGACCAACACCTCACCGACATCATGCTGGCACAGGACTTCCACGACCTCACCGGCCAGGTGGTGGCCAAGGTGGTGACGCTGGCCACCGACCTGGAAGACAGCCTGTTGAAGCTGCTGGTGCAGGTGGTGCCGCCCGAACAGCGTGAAAAGGTCACTGAAGTGCAGGGCCTGCAGGGCCCGGTGGT
>Ga0068860_100003334_pt1 | contig 16534 bp, 8 predicted proteins | sample KBSSwiS32_FD_66597 | JGI IMG/M metagenome (GOLD analysis project Ga0068860, IMG submission 66597) | Switchgrass rhizosphere microbial communities from Kellogg Biological Station, Michigan, USA - KBS Switchgrass S3-2 | ecosystem: Host-associated > Plants > Roots > Rhizosphere > Soil ... | reverse complement strand
CTTCGGCTGCGACAGCGAGGTCGGCTCCTCAGGCTCGCCAATCCTGGACGCCGCCACCGGCCAGGTGCTCGGCATCAATCACCTCGGAGACGTAGCCGGCGCCTGCCTGAATGCAGCGTCCCAGATGAGAAACATCTGCGCGCACGCCGGGGGCTTGCTCAGTTGCGCCACCGCGTTCGAGGAGTAAAGGCTATTGAGGGCCGAAGCCGCTCAAGAACAGCCCAGAGCGCACCTCCAGGTCGGGTTCTCGTGTTAGCGCTCTAACGTGCCTACCCGCCGACCCCGCCGGAGTTGCCTCCAGGGGTATCCGGTCCCTCATCTGCTCCTCTTTTGCGTCGCTCGAACCTTGGACCGACTTCGATCACCTAGTCAAATGGAAGGAGTACTATGGACACGACAAAAATCGTATGCATTTCGGAGTAGGACGCAAGACCGGGTTCGCGAACATCGCCGCTCCAAGTGCGGCGTCGGGACTAAGTACTCCGCCACCAGAACAGCTAGCGACCCTTCCAGAAGGAATCCCAACAACTGCATTTTCGATCGAAGTACCGATAAGCAGATTGCGAAGGCTTGCAGGAGACAAGGCAGGGTTCTTGGCGCGAATTAGGCTCGCCACTCCGGCGGCTGCCGCAGCAGCGGCAGAAGTTCCGGACTTCTTGTCGATGCTATCGGGAGGCCAAGCCGAAGTGATATTCTCGGCAGGTGCCGAAAGATCAACGGCAAATCCATAGGCTCCGATCCGCGAATTTCCGGCGCCAAATCCTCCTACTGAGAGCAAATTCGGTAAACGACAAGCGGCAGGGAAGTTTGGATGTAAATCAATATCCTCGCCGTCGCCAGCAGCTGCAACTACAAGAGTCTGTTTTGAATCGCAAATCGACTTACAAATTAGACTTTGATCTTTGAACTCTAATGAAATTGATTCCACCTTAATTCCATTCTGAGCAGCCCAAATGATGCCGCGCGAGAGAGAACTCTCGCTGCCGCAACCATCGTCAGAAAGCACCTTTATAGGCATAAGATTGGCTAACGGGTCAACTCCTCGAATCCCAAGCATTTCTAGCTGAACAGGGCAACGAGCCGCGGCAATTCCCGCGCAAAATGTGCCGTGCCCATCCCAGTCCCAGGGAACATCTGGATCAGTATAGGAATACTTCTTCGGCTTGGTTGCGTCATAGCCTTCCGACCAAACCAGGCAGCCGTGAGCGGGAAGACCACTATCAAGCACTGCCACCGGCTCATGCTGCATCTCCAGCAATCTTCCAGATCTCGCGCCAAACCACAAAAGCCTCTTTGTCTTTGGTGGGTAAAGGGGATTGCCAGTGCCTAAATAATTCCACCTTAATAAATTCCTTGGTATCTTTGAGTGAGCTATTGCCTCGGACCGCAGCAGGAGGTCGAAAGCAGTGTTTGCTGTTGTGGGCGGTTCCGCGATCTCCAGGAGCCTCCATTCGTGGCCGAAGGTCTCTTCGGTGATATTCATGCCGAGAGATTTCAACGCGTTCAATATAGTGTGTGAACTGGATCTCACAAACACACTATCGGCATCGGCCATAGCCCAGTGATCACGAGCACGCCATGTTGCAACTCGACGCACCGAAGAAGAAACGATAAGCAATCTTTCAACCGAATTGTCGCCTCCAATGTCGAAGTCAAGTCTTCTCTTCAGGCTTTCATCAGCGAGAACAGCTTCCGGAAGGCAGCGATTGGGCGGGGGCGAATCCGACCCCGACAGTTGCGCCTGACATTCGATCGCGATCATGACGATGGCTATTACGATAAAAACGCAGCAGGCTTTCAAACTCGTATACCAACGGCAGTACATGACAGTAGCTATTGACTCTATGTTATTGCTTTAAGGCGGGCGGGCATAAGGCTGATGATCCAGTAACTTTGGGGTCCTTGACTGTGGGTAGGCACAACTTGGTTTCCAGAGTTGTTGTTTTTACTGCTCTGAAATAGCTCGCTAGATGATCCTGCCGGTCGTCCATCAGTTGAATAGCCTTAACGGGATAATTGGTCAAGCTAAGATTAACGGTCTTTCTGTCTGGCTTTACAAGTCCGGCCCATGATCGACCGCCCTTCTTCAACAAGATTTGGAGATTCCCTGCTGCTGCGACCGTAAGAGATAAGGCAGTCGGGAGTGCACGCTGCTGGCCACACATAGTCGTATCCTTCCGCGTGAATGCAACCAGTCGATAGTCATTCATCTTATCGAGTAGGAATTGAGACGGCCGAAGTTCTCCCTGAAGTAATGTTATGTTGGCTAACACATAGGGCGGCTGTAATGTGATTGAGGCCAATACAGGGTCTAGTTCCTTCACCTTAGGAAGCCAATCTAGGTATTTCTCATCGCAGCCGACATCGGGCTTTGCGCAACGCTTCGTCGCTGTAGTGAGGCTTGTCAGCGAGCTTCCGGCTCCTATTTCAATGGCGGTATCGTCAAGGCTAACCACCGCGATTTGGCCGCCATCAGGAGTAGGGTAAAGAGTGGCTAGTTCATCGAGAGGAAGCTTGCCTGACGCTGCGCTTGGGTAAGCGAGGTCGTCTGGTGAAAAAACAAGACTAGCAAAGTGAGGTACATGTGGGTCAGTGCGAGCATCGACTGCTTGGAGCGTAGCCATGCCGGCACTGGGAGGATCGAGTAGAAAGAGACCGGAAATAACGAGATTCAAGACCGTCGCGGACATAAAAACTCTCCTCAGCGCCAGATCATGACGCTTGTGATGGAGGATAGACGGACACGATGTCCGGTAGTCAGACATTCTCCTCGGTGATGTGATCTTAGCAGGTGTTCACGTGGCATCTAGATAGTTTGGCGCCCTGGGGAGCGTAAATAGTAGCAAGAAAAGGGCTTAAGAGTTATTCGGGCTGTCTTTTTCCGAAACGTCGCTAAGAAGCCAGGTCGCCCCTTCCAAGTGACTTTCCGGAGAAAGTGTGCAGCCCCGAATGCCCAGATCTTACCAAAATCAGCCGTCTCTCTCTTTGCCTGGCTCGACCTAGAAACCGCCCGTGAGTTGCGAGCCATCGCCAGCGCCGCGATCGTGAAGATGTCGAGCCTTCTGGACGAAATCTCCGGCCTGAAGACCGGACCGTGGCGGATCTTCAGGGGCTCTCAAGTCAATCCAGGGCTTGGGACTGGGACCACGTCAACGTCGCGGTCCTCAAAGCAGGCCGCGCAAGCCTCGCCAATTCCGCCCCATCTCGATCGGACGAAGAGGCTGCTGGTTGGAAGTCCGCCGCACGACCATGGCGGCACTCGAAGCGAAAGGAGATCGCACAACCCCCTCCTCCACCAACTTCTTCATGGTCGACCTGAAGAAATTTGCGCCGGTGATCGCGGGGCTGAAAGCGAAGAGAGTGGTGTTGGGCGGTTCTTCCCGGGCGTTGACTTGATCCGGTTCAAGAAACCAAGCGCAAGGAGGACGTAGAGGGCCTCCCAGGTAACGGACCGACATCGAGTTCACAAGGGCTGAAAGTTTGTTTCATGGCCTCCGAGAGACCTGGGGTCGTCCAACCGGACGCAATATACTCCCCTGCGTCCGTCTACTACATTCATCAGAGGCCAGGCAGGATTGGCGTAGCTCGCCGCCCGCACGAGGCTTCGAAAACGAGAGGCTACCCGTGTGCCCACGGCTCACATTCTGTGGTCTGGTTGTTGTCGGCCTCGTTGCGTCGAGCGTAGGCGGCGGTCCCTCCGGCCGGAAGAGCGGGCCAGACGGAATTTCTTCCAGCGATTTCATTTCCTCGCTCGATCTTTCCCAAGTGCCGGCACCCTTGCGGGATGCAGCGCAGCGGGGCAGTCGAGCGCTGGTGGAGGGTCGTTTTTCGGCCGCCGTCGAGAGCCTCTCAGGGCTCGCGCTCGATCTGCCGGAGAACGCAGCCGTCCAAACCGTGCTTGCCGAGGCCCTCCTAGCGCGTTCGTCAACTGCGAACGGCAGTCCCAGGGACCTTGCGGTCGGGCTCGATGCCGTCGAGCACGCGGTAGCTCTCGCGCCCAGGTCGGATGTCGCGCTTTTCATTCGAGCGGAGATCTTGACCCGGCTGCATCTACCCGCCGCTGCGACCTCCGCCTGGACGCGGTATCTGGCCGTAGACCCCGACTCGCCTCGAGCCGGCCACGCACAAGCCGCGATCGAAACGCTCAGTGCTCCTTCGGCGTTCGACCTCTGGGAACGCGGTGACCGAGCCCGCTTCGAAGCCGCAGCAAGTGCCGGCGACCTCAGAGCGCTGCTCGACCTCGTGAAGCGATACCCACTCTTCGCACGCCTCCAAGCCGAAGAGATTCTCTTGCCCCAGTGGGGACGGTCCGGGGCGGCGAAAGAATTTGAAGAGCTGCAACGGGTTGCCGCAGCCTTCGAGACCGTGCTCCACGATTCGATGCTCGCCGATACGGTCGCTGCGATCGAGAAAGCAACTCCGGAAGAACGAGCCCCGATCGCGCGTGGGCTCGTGTCGTTCGGCGAGGGGATGGAGCGCTATCGCCAGCGCAAGAAAGGTGATGCCAACTCCATACTCCGCGACGCGGTCGAGTGGCTTGAGATCGCGCACTCGCCGTTTTCGGAATGGCCGCGCTACTACCTGACCGTGAGCCTTCAATATCGAGCTCCCGACGCGGCCGATCGTGAGCTCGTCGAGTTGGACAAAGAAACCGACTCTCGCCGCTACCCTTCGCTCGCCGGGCGCATTCAATGGCTTCGGGGAACCTGTGCGGTGGTCCAGGAGCGCCCGGAGACCTCCCTGGGACACTATCGCCATGCCCTCGATCTCCTGGTTGCGACTGAAGGAACTCAAGGATCTGGATTTCTTCATTTGCTGATCGCCGAGGCATTCGCCAAGCTCGGCGATCGCGAGGAAGAGTGGCGGCAATACTCCGAGGCATTGAACGTCCTCACGGACCTGGGGGAGCCTCGTGCCCGGCACCCGATGCTTTTCCAGATCGCCGAGTCTTTGTTGGCGGACGACCTACCCTGGGCCGCATCTGGCGTGGCTCGTGAGCTCGGCCGCGCATCGAGGAACTGGGGAATCTCAGCCGCGCGAGCAGAGGCCGCCCTCCAAGAGGGCAGGATCCTCGAGAGGCTCGGAGACTCCGAGGGTTCTATCGGGAGCTTTCGGCGGGCACAGGCGTTCGTGTCCGATGTCGACAGGCCTGACCTTCGGGAAAGGATCGACGCGGTTATCGAAATGGCAATAGGGCGTTCGCTCGCGAAGAGCCAGCCGGTCGCCGCGATTGCTCGGTTGGACTCTGCGCTCTCTCGCCAACGGCGAATCGAGTACGTCTATCAGGAGGCGAGCCTGCTTGTCTCGCGCGCTTCCGCAAAACGCTCGCTCGGTCGCTTCGTCGAAGCCGCCGAGGACCTCCGGAACGCGATCGAGATCTATGAGGGCAAACGAAGGGCGACCGGCGACCTCAGACTCCGCCAGAGTTCGTTTGAGGAGGCGCAAGCCGCCTTCGACGCTATGATCTCGCTTCAGGCTGAGGATCTTGGCAACCCGGCCGCGGCCTTCGCTTTCGCGGAACGTTCGCGAGCCCGATTGGTGCTTGACCAACTTGCTCGGCATCGCAAAGTCGGAGAAAGACAGCCCCAGGGAACGCTCAATGCCAATACGGCCGAGGCTACTTGGCCTAGAGACGTCACACTTATCGAGTATGTGGCCCTGTCCGACCGACTGTATGTCTGGACCCTGGCGTCAGGGCGACTTCGAATGGAGGTCGTGCCGGTTTCCGCGCTGATTCTCGAACGCGACATCCGGACGCTGGCTAGTGCAGTGGGCCGGACCGAACTGGATGCCGAGTCCCTTGCGGCGGCGAAGAGACTTTATGAACGACTTATCCGGCCCATCCAGAAAGACTTGACCGCCGGGACGGATCTCGCGATCGTTCCCGACCGGTATCTCGCCCGGCTGCCTTTCGACGCACTGCTCGATTCTGCGACTGGGCGTTTCCTGATTGATGACCACGCCTCGGCACTCCAGCCAAGCGCCTCTCTCTTCCTCGCCGCTCGCTGTCGCGGTCGTGCAGACTCAGCCCATGCCGGTTCCCTTCTCGTCATTGGCGACCCAGCTTTCGATTCCGGCGCGTACCCGAGCCTGCAGCCGCTCCCTGGGGCTCGAGCAGAGGCCAGGGAAATCGCAGCGTTATCTCCCGGATCGACACTTCTCGTCGGGAAAGCTGCGACCCGCGATTCCTTCCTCCGCTCCGCATTTGGAGCGGCTGTCATCCACATCGCGGCACACGCCATCCTTGACCCCCGAGACCCTACCCGCTCTCTCTTGATCTTGAGTCCTGGACTAAACGGCTCGCCAGGATCGATCTCAGCGAGCGAAATTGCAGGCCTCGATCTCTCCCGTACTCGGCTGGTGGTCCTCTCGGTATGCCGCGGTGCCGTGGCAGGCGACCTCGGTCGCGAGAACATTTCAGGGCTGGCAGCCGCCTTTCTCACAGCCGGGGCTTCGACCGTGATTGCCAGCCTTGGCGATATCTCCGACAGGCACAACAGGAAAAATATTCTGAATCTATACACTCTAATATTGGCCGGCAGCTCACCGAGTCAAGCGTTTCGGGTAACTGCCATCCACGCCAAGGTCGCAGACGAAACAGGCGGGCTTCGCCTCGCAGTTTACGGGGCCGTCTAAGGTGGCGGACTAACTCTTTGAGGGACAGGAGAGGGATACCAAGTCATGCCTTACGATTTCGAGCTTGCCATCACCGGGCTGTGTTATTTTGATTTCACCGGAGACAAAGTCGAATTGTTATTGGTCAATTCAATCGATAATCAACGTTTCATCGACGATCCGGATCTCAAAGGATTTCCTCGCTTCAAAGCTCCAGTCAAGCATTTCCCACGCCTCACATTTCAGACTGATCAGCAACGCCAAGAAGGAATGCCGGAGCGTACGGCAGACCAGGTATTCGTTGATCCGGCGGGGGTCGAGTATTCACAGTGTTTCCTTGAGGGTGAGCACATCACCTTGGATCTCAACGGTTCACCCGATGTCCCCTTAATACGAAATAACGGTCGTGGCACGGAGACAGATCCAACCCATAGCAGTCCGGCGTTTCTCGATTGGTTTCCAGCAATCGCAGAGCCCCTCAAGATTATTGATCCAGCTGTTTCTCTGAAATTGCATGACGAGTGTTCATTGCCACTTCCAAATCCTCGCGTAATAACCAGGGTGACAATCAAATCGGGACTGCTTCAAACGGAGCGAATTAACCTGCACCTGGAGAAGTACGCATCTTGGGGATGGGAATCCATAAGGGATTTCAACGCGCCCACGGATCCCGGACCCCGCGACATGCGTTCAATGGCAGATGTAACTGTACTTCGCCTCTTTCAGCTCGATAAATCCATCATGTTGTCTTCCGACAAGAAGCCATCGGTACAATTGGGGCCCGGTGGAAGCGAAAAAATTGTTCGTGCCATTATATCAAACTACCACAGCGAGCCTCATGAAAAGGAAGCCTTTGCTTACGACTTTCTGTGGTACTTTGAGCTCTTCGATTTCTCAAAACTGCCGCCGCTGCCTCCTCCTCCTACTCGCGCAGATCTGCCGATCCCGGTCCTCGTAGTAGAGGGGGGAGGTGTGACAGGGTCAAGTGCCCTTTGCCCTCCGATAACCCGCTGAGCGAGAGGATAGTAGCCATGTCTGAACGCGAAGACTTCCTGTCAAAGGTTCAACGTGCCGCTGATAACGCATTTGTAGGCAAACCCACCGAGGCCGAGGTCATCTGCCGATTTCATCAATCGCTGCCAGGAGAGATCCGTCTAGACCTTTCAGACCAGCGCCGGGTATCGGTTGCTAACACAGCGGCGCTCATTCGCCAGTTTCAACTGAAACCTGAAGTTATTGGTGGAAACGAAGCGGAGATTCAAGCAGCCACCATAGTTTCGCTGATGGCAAGCAGTGTGGCTATCGTTCGCGAAGGAAGCGGATTTGTCGGCTCTGGTGTATTGATAAAGCCGAATTTAGTTATCACGGCCGGCCACGTTCTAGGGAATGAGCTAAACTCTAGTCAGTACGGAGTAGTTTCTGGAAATACTGCGACAGGAATTGGTGTCAAAGTGAAAATTGTGAAGAAACACCCACAGTTTAGTGACCTGGGCGGCACTTTCAAGAACGATCTTGCGTTTCTCCAGTTGGCAGAAGATCTCGACCCTCCTGCTGCGGTTGCGGTTCCGACTGACTTCGATGGTGCCCAGACTGCACAAATCGTTGGTTTTGGAAACTCGACCGACAGCAAAGGCGGTGGAATGAAACGTTTTGCTAACCTTGCGATCTGGTCGCTGGAATGTGACGAGGATCCACCCAAATTTTCTGACTGTGCCAAGGCTCTCGAGATGACTGCGGGCGATCCGCTGCCCAAGGACAATCTCCGAATCGATTCAGGGAATAGAGATAGCGGCGCACCGCTTTTCCTAGTTGACAGCGAAGGAAAACTGGTTCCTCGGGGGAAGAGCGCTGTCACTCTTGGAATCACATCCCGTTACATTCGTCACCCGGGAGAGGGAAGTATCTATACGCGGCTTGATCGGCACAGTTCTTGGATCGCGACGCTTCCGTGAGTTCCTAGCATCCCCACCTCACCCCACGACCGCCCCAAAAGCCCCCAAAAACCGCTCCATCTGCCCCCCGGTCCCGACCGTAACCCGCAGATGGGTCGGCAGCGCCGGGAAGAATCGCCCAACCTCAACACCCTTTTCCTTCAGTCCCGCGATCACCGGCCGGACGTCCTTCTTCAGATCGACCATGAAGAAGTTCGTCGCGGAGGGGATCGTGCGGTGCCCTTTCGCTTCGAGGGCGGCCATTGTGGTGCGGCGCGATTCGAGAATCAGCTTCTTCGTCCGGTCGATGTGCGCGGAATCGGCGAGGCTCGCTCGGCCGGCTTCTAGGACCGCGACGTTGACGTTGTCCCAGGCTTGCTCTGCCGCGAGGCGCTCGATCATCGGGACTTGGGCGACGGCGTAGCCCAGTCGCATGCCGGCGAGGCCGTAGATTTTGGAGAAGGTGCGGGCGACGATCAGGTTGGGGTATTGGGCGACGAGGGGGATGGTGGTTTCGTAATCGGGGCTGTCGGCGAAGTGGCAATAGGCTTCGTCGACCAGCACTGTGGTGTCTTTCGGCACCTGGGCGAGGAAGGCTCGCACCTCACCTTTCGGCGTCAGGCTGCCGGTCGGGTTGTTTGGATTGCAGAGGTAGATCAGCCCGGCGTGCGGGGTCGCGGCGAGCATCTTCGGCAGATCGTGGCCGTAATCGGCGGTTAGAGGGACGGGGAGGATCTCCGCGCCGCGGATTTTCGCGGAGCGGCGGATCGCTTCGAAGGTCGGATCGGCGAGGACGAGCGGCCGGTCGGGACCGAGGGTGGCGGTTCCCGCGATGCGCAGGATCTCGCTCGACCCGGTGCCGAAAAGGATCTGCTCCGGGGCGACGCCGTGGAGCTTCGCGACGGTGGCGGCGAGCTGATCGACCCGCTCGTCGGGATAGCGCCAGGCTAAATCCAGCGATTCGCGCATCGCCTCGAGCGCGGCGGGCGAGGGGCCGTAGGGGTTTTCGTTCGAGCTCAGGCGGACGATTGCGTCCGCCGCGGTTTTGGGCTTTGCCGCTGGCGGCTTGGCAAGGACGAGCGTGGGGCGGAGCGCGGCGGACGCGGCCCCTAGGCCGATCAGGGCGGCGAAGCGACGGCGGGAGATGGGCGTGGTCATGGCCGGTCCTCCTCGAACGACGGGTTGTGGGGCGATCATCGCTCGAAAGCCCCCTGTTTGTACCTCTTCTTCGTGATTCCGTCGACGCGAGGGCTGGAGCGGGGGAGAAACAACAGCGGGGCCGATTGCGTACCAGCGAACCAGGGCCGCGATCCGGCCGAGGAGGGTTCCGATGCTTTCGATCCGCAATCTGTCGAAGACCTATGGCAACGGGGTGCGCGCCTTGGTCGACGTTTCGCTCGAAGTCCCTGCCGGCATGTTCGGCCTGTTGGGGCCGAACGGCGCGGGCAAGTCGACGCTGATGCGCACCATCGCCACGCTCCAGGAGCCCGACTCCGGCTCGGTCCGGTTCGACGGGATCGACGTGCTGAACGGCAAGCAGGCGTTGCGCGAGGTGCTCGGCTATCTGCCGCAGGATTTTGGGGTCTATCCGAAAGTCAGCGCCGAGACGATGCTCGACCATTTCGCGGTGCTCAAAGGTCTCGCGAACGGACGCGAGCGGCGCGCGGTGGTCAAAGCGCTGCTCGAACGGACGAACCTCTGGGCGGTCAAGGATCAGAAGCTCGGCACGTTTTCGGGCGGCATGCGGCAACGGTTCGGCATCGCTCAAGCTTTGATCGGTGAGCCGAAGCTGGTGATCGTCGACGAGCCGACCGCCGGGCTCGATCCGGAGGAGCGGAATCGGTTCTTGAACCTGCTCGCCGAGATCGGCGAGAGCGTCGTGATCATCCTTTCGACCCACATCGTCGAGGACGTCACCGACCTCTGCCCGCGAATGGCGATCCTGGCCGGCGGCGAGCTGCGGGTGGCGGGGGAGCCGCGGCAGGTGATCGCGGAGCTGGAAGGGCAGATCTGGCAAAAGACGGTGACGAAACCCGAGTTGGCGCGCTACGAGGCGGAGCACGAAGTGCTGTCGCGGCGCCTCTCCGCCGGGCGGACGGTGATCCACGTCTGGAGCGAGAGCGACCCGGGCGAGGAGTTCGAGGGCGTCGCCCCCGATCTCGAAGACGTTTACTTCCATGCCCTGCGCCATGCCGGCCTCGGCGCCGAGACGGCGCTCGCAGCCTGAGTCTTCGAGACGGCCATGTCGAGAAATTTCCGCGAGATCTTCCGCTTCGAGCTGAGGCAGACCTTCCGGTCGCCCCTGTTCTGGGGTACCGGGTTGTTCTTCGCCACCATGACGTTCGGCGCAGTGACCTCCGATTCGGTGACCATCGGGGGCGGCATCGGCAACGTGCAGCGGAACGCCCCGTTCGTCATCCTCCAGCTGCTCTCGGTGATGAGCATCATCGGTGTCTTCGTCACCACCGCGTTCGTCGCGGGGGCGGCGCTGCGCGATTTCGAGCGCGGCACGCACGAGCTGTTCTTTTCGAAGCCGATGGCAAAGCTCGATTACTTAGGCGGGCGCTTCGCCGGATCGCTGGTCGCTTCGACCGGCGTGATGGTGCTCTGTTCGCTCGGCATCCTGGTCGGCAGCTTCATGCCCTGGCTCGAAGCGGAGCGGATCGGACCGACGCTCGCCGGCCCCTACCTGTTCGCGCTCGCCGTCCTCGTGATCCCCAATCTGCTGCTTACCGGCGCGCTGTTCTTCGCGCTCGCCTCCGCTTCGCGCAGCTGGCTGGTCACCTACGTCGGAGTGGTCGTTTTCTTCGCCGGCTTCTTCGTCTCGACCCTGATGCTCGGGGACGTCGAGCACCAGACGCTCGGAGCGCTGCTCGATCCGTTCGGCGCCACGGCGATCGACCTTGCGACCCGCTACTGGACGGTCGCCGACAAGAACACGGCGCTGCCGCCGCTCTCCGGTCTGCTGCTCTGGAATCGCTTGATCTGGACCGGCGTCGGCTTGGCCGTGCTCTCGCTGAGCTTTGCGACATTCCGCACCACGGCGGGGGCGCCGACCTACGGCGCGTTGGGGCGGCTCTTGCGCCGGCGCAAAAAGGTTGCGGTGGAACAGGGTTCTGCGGCGGAAGATGCTCCCGCTCTCGTCGTGCCGCCGGCGTCTCGTGATTTTTCGTCGCGCCGAAATCGCTCGCTGTTTTTCCACGCGCTTCGCCGCGAGACGGTCGGCGTGTGGAAGAGCATTCCGTTCGTGGTCATGATCGCGTTCGGCATGTTCAACCTGGCCGGTAGCTCCGTGGTGCGATTCGAGCGCTTCGGCACCAAGGTCTATCCGGTGACCGCCCTCATGCTGGACAACATCCAGGGAAGCTTCGTCTTCCTGCTGGTGATCATCGTCACGCTCTATGCCGGCGAGCTGGTCTGGCGCGAACGCGCGCTCAAGGTGGCGGAGGTGACCGACGCGCTGCCGGGGCCGAGTTGGGTGCCGCTGCTGTCGAAGATCGGCGCGCTCTGGATCGTGATCCTCACCTTCCTTACGGTCGGCGGTCTGACCGCGATCGGCATCCAACTCTCGCAAGGGTATACACACGTCGAGCCTGCTCTCTATGCCGAGGGGCTGGCGATCGAAGGGGTGCGGTTCCTGCTCGCCGCGGTGCTCGCGGTGTTCTTCCAGGTGCTGTGCAATCAGAAATTCGTCGGCTATCTGGCGATGATCCTGTTCCTGATCAGCCAGACCGTGCTCGCGTCCTTGAATTTCGATCATCGCCTATACCGCTTCGCCGACACGCCGTCGATGACCTATTCGGACATGAACGGCTACGGCCACTATCTTCAGGGCTTCGCATGGTTCAACCTCTATTGGGCCTGCTTCGCGCTGCTGTTGCTGGTGGGCGCCGTCCTGTTCTGGGTGCGGGGGAGCGAGAGCGTCTGGCGGCTCCGCGTGCGCGAGGCCAAAGCGCGCTTCCGCGGTCCCTGGCGAGCGCTGGCCGCCGCCGGGCTGGTCGGTTGGGTGGCGATCGGAGCGTGGATCTTCTGGAATACCAACGTCTTGAACGCCTACGTGCCGACCGACGAGCAGGAGCACCGGCAGGCCGATTACGAAAAGCAGTACCGGAAAAAATACAAAGACCTCATCGCCCCGCGGATCGTCGACGCCGAAGCGAACGTCGACATCTTCCCCGACGAGCGGCGGGTGGAGATCGCCGGCCGCTATGTCTTGAAGAACAAATCGAACCGGCCCGAAAGCGAGATCCATCTCCAGCTCGATCCGCGGGTGAAGGTCCGCCGCCTGTCGCTCGATCCGAAATGGCGGACGCATTTCGATCAGCGGCTCGGCTATTCGATCTATGAACTGCCAGTGCCGCTCGCCCCGGGCGCCACGATGGAGCTTTCCTTCCAGCTGATGGTGGAAGAGAGAGGATTCGTCAACCAGAATTCCGACACCTCGCTGGTCTACAACGGGACGTTCTTCAACAACACCCAGTACTTTCCCGTCCTGGCCTACGACGAGTCGCGCCAGCTGCAGGACCGCAACGACCGGAGAAAATACGGCCTGCCGGCCGCCATTCGGATGGCGAAGCTGGAAGACGTCAACGCCCGACGCAACAACTACGTTTCCGGCGACGCCGACTGGATCGGCTTCCGCGCCACGGTCTCGACCAGCGCGGATCAGATCGCGCTCGCGCCGGGGTATCTACAGCGCGAGTGGAAGGTGGGGAACCGGCGCTATTTCCGCTACGAGATGGATCGGCCGATCCTCGGTTTCTATTCGTTCCTTTCGGCGCGCTGGGCGGTCAAGAAAGACGTCTGGCACCCGGGGAAAGAGAACGTGGCGATCGAGATCTATTACGATCCGGCCCACGCTTACAACGTCGACCGGATGATCGATTCGGCGAAGAAGTCGCTCGACTATTTCACCGTTGCTTTCTCGCCCTACCAGCACCGCCAGGTACGGATCCTCGAATTCCCGCGCTACGCGAGCTTCGCGCAGTCGTTCCCGAACACGATCCCTTATTCGGAGAGCATCGGTTTCATCGCCGATCTGCGGGACCCGGACGACATCGATTACGTCTTCTATGTCACCGCCCACGAGGTCGCCCATCAATGGTGGGCGCACCAGGTGATCGGGGGCGCGGTTCAGGGCGGCACGATGCTGTCCGAAAGCCTGGCGCAATACTCGGCGCTGATGGTGATGCAGAAGGAGTACGGCAAAGAAAAAATGCGCCGGTTCTTGAAGTATGAGCTCGACCAGTATCTACAGGGGCGCGGCGGCGAGCTGATCGAAGAGATGCCGCTCATGCGGGTGGAAAACCAGCCCTACATCCATTATCGAAAAGGGAGCCTGGTTTTCTATGCGCTGCAAGACGCGATCGGCGAGGAGACGGTCGATCGCGCGCTCTCGCGCTACATCGCGCAGGTCGCGTACCAGGAGCCGCCGTACACCTACACGCCGGATCTGATGAAGATCCTGCGCGAGGTGACGCCCCCGGCGCAGCAAGGCCTGCTCACCGACCTGTTCGAGGAGATCACGCTCTACGACATGCGCGCGACCAGCGCCACCTGGACGAAACGGCCCGACGGCAAATACCTGGTAAAACTGACGGTCGACGCGAAGAAAATACGCGCCAACGGCCGCGGGGTCGAGTCGCCTCTGGCGCTAGACGACTCGATCGACGTCGGCGTCTTCGGCGAAAAAACGGCGACGAAAGAGGGCAAGAAGCAGGAGACGGTGCTCTACCTCGCGAAGCACCGGCTCACGCAACCGACCTCGATGTTCGAGCTGGTGGTGGACGGCAAACCTATCGAGGCGGGAATCGACCCGCTGAACAAGCTGGTCGATCGCACCTCGGACGACAACCGGATGAAGGTGACGGCGGCCGGCACGTAACCTCAAAAGGGATTCAGAATCCCCCAGGGTAGGGCGCTGCTTGCTGCGCCCTGGTTGGGGCCTCGAGATCCAAGGGGCGCAGCAAGCGGCGCCCCTACGACTCTACGCGTAGAATCTCCCTCGTGGAGCTGCTTTCGACACACGTCGGCGCCGATTTCGATGCCCTGGCCTCGGTCCTGGTGGCCCGGCGGCTGCACCCGCGCGCCGAGATCTTCTTTCCCGGCTCGCGGGAGGCGTCGGTGCGGCGCCTGCTCGCCACCGGGTTCGTCGAATTCGCGGAGCTGCGCCAGCGCCAGATCGATCCCGGACGAATCGAGCGGGTGATCCTCTGCGACGTGCGCCAGCGCGACCGGATCGGCAGGCTGGGGGAGTGGCTGGGGCAACGGCCGGAGATCGAAATCTGGGCCTACGATCACCACGCGGACGGGGATTTGGAGATCTCCGGCGGCCGCATCGATTCCGCGGTCGGCTCGACCTCGACGATCCTTGCCGAGGTGCTCGTCGAGCGGGGAATGGTGCCCACGCCGACCGAGGCGACGCTACTGCTGCTCGGAATCTACGAGGACACGGGGGCGCTGACCTACGCCACGACCCATCCGCGCGATCTCGACGCCGCCGCACGGCTGTTGCGGCAGGGGGGCGATCTCGCCTTGGTTCGCCGCTTCGCGAGCGCGGCGCTCGACCCGGAGCGGCTCGACCTGCTGCACCAGATAGCCCGCGCGCTCGAAGTCCACCGCATTCACGGCCACCGCATAGGCCTGGCCGAGATCGATCTGCCGAGCTACGTCGAAGAGGTGGCGCCGCTGGTTTCGAAAAGCCTCGATCTGTTCGGCTTGCCCGTGATGTTCGTCCTGTTCGGCTTCGAGGAGCGCGTCCTGGTGGTCGGCCGGGGAGACGCCGCGGGAGTGGATCTCGGCCAGATTCTCGGGGGCCTTGGAGGAGGAGGGCACGCGACCGCCGCCTCCGTGCGTCTGCCCGGTACGCTGGTCGAGGTGAGAGAAAAACTCCTCGCGCAGCTGGAGCAATGTCTCCCTCCCGCGGCGCGGGCGCGCGACCTGATGGTCGAAGCGAGCGTGGCGCTCGACCCGGAAGCGACCATCGAGCAGGCGAAAGAGCGCCTGCGGATCGGGGGAGTGAACGCCGCCCCGGTGCTCGACGGGGAAGGCCGGGCGATCGGCGCCGTCACCCGCCAGCTGCTCGACGCCGCGCTTCAGCATGGTTTGGGGGATCGGCCGATCGAAACCGCGATGACCAAAGATCTCGCCTGGGTGGCGGCCGACGCACCGGCCGACGAGGTGGGACGCCAAATGCTCGCGCTCCAGCCGCGGTTCGTCCTGGTGGGAGATTCGAGCGACGGCCGGCCGCTGGGCCTGGTCACCCGGATGCAGCTGCTCCATTACCTCGGCGCGCGGCTCGATCTCGAAACCGAAACGGGAAGCCTGGCAGGAGCGCTGCGCGTCGCGGGAGCGCGCGAAGGAAACCCCGAACGGCACCGCGCCGCCCGGAGGGAAGCGGCCGAGCTGCTCGCCCGATCGATCGATCCGACGTCGAAGGAGACGATCGAGCGGATCGCCGCCGTCGCCCGCGCCGAGCGGGTGCCGGTCTACCTGGTCGGCGGCTACGTTCGAGATCTGTTGCTCGGCCGCGAGAATCGCGATCTCGATCTGGTGGTCGAAGGAGACGGCCCGGCGTTCGCTAGAGGCCTGGGAAAAGCGCTCGACGCGCCCGTCCGCATCCACGAGGCGTTCCTGACCGCGGTGATCCGTACGCCAAGCGGCGAGATCGACGTAGCGACCGCGCGTAGCGAGTTCTATCGCGCTCCGGCGGCGCTGCCGGAAGTGGCCACCTCGGCCCTCCGGCAGGATCTCTACCGGCGAGACTTCACCGTCAACACCCTGGCGATCCGCCTGGGGCCGGAAGGTCCCCCCGAGCTCATCGATCCGTTCGGCGGCCGGCGCGATCTGGAGCTGGGGGTCCTGCGCGTCCTTCACAGCCTGTCCTTTCTCGACGATCCCACCCGTGCCCTGCGAGCGGTCCGCCTGGAACGTCGCCTCGGCCTCCACCTGGCGCCCGAAACCGAGCGCCTGATCGGCATCGCGCTCAA
>Ga0068860_100003333_pt1 | contig 16537 bp, 14 predicted proteins | sample KBSSwiS32_FD_66597 | JGI IMG/M metagenome (GOLD analysis project Ga0068860, IMG submission 66597) | Switchgrass rhizosphere microbial communities from Kellogg Biological Station, Michigan, USA - KBS Switchgrass S3-2 | ecosystem: Host-associated > Plants > Roots > Rhizosphere > Soil ... | reverse complement strand
GGTATTCGGCAGCCCTCAGGACCCCGCTGATCAAGGACAAGCTCTTCATTGGCATCGCCGGTCTTTATGACGGCCGCAACGGATATTATACAAATGAATACGACAATTCCACCTATGACAAACAGCATAGCGTCACCGGCAACTATTATCTCAAATATATTCCCAACACCCGCTGGTCGCTGGATCTGAATATCAAGCATCGTAACAATCGCAACCACGGCGCATTCCCCCTCGTGGCCGACCCTACAGCCGCCTTCGCACAGCCATACAAGCTGGACCAAAACGCCACCACCACCATGGTGGATAATACCTTTCAGTCCTCGCTTGCCGCCGCCTACAAGGCAGCCGCCTTTCATTTCCGGGAACAGACCTCTTATCAGCAGAATTATAGATATTATACCAACCCCATCGACGGCGATTTTTCCCCCCTGGATGCCATCTCCATCATCAACAACTATGGCAGGAGGTGGAATAATATCCGGGCCGTCACCGAGGATCTTCAATTTTCTTCCGCAAGCGCCTCCCGTTGGAAATGGACCACCGGAGCCTATTGGTTTTACCAGGACCAGCCCAACAAACAGGCCACCCGTTATGGACAGGACGCAAATATGCTCGGCGTGGGTGATTCGCTCTTCTCGACCATCAATACCACCCGCAATCATAAATGGGGCGTCGCCGTCTATGGACAGCTGAGCTATGCCCTGAATGAAAAGACCAACCTGACAGCAGGCCTGCGTTATGATTACGAACACCAATGGGAGGATGTCCTTGGTGAATATCAGCATGATCCCGATCCGACACCGATGGTGATCATTCCCGACACCTCCGGAAAAGTTTCCTTTCATGCCTTCTCCCCCCGTCTGGCGCTCGACTACAGACTGCTGGCCAACTCCACCCTCTATATTGTATACAGCAGGGGTTTCCGCACCGGCGGTCTGACACAGCTGTCATCTGATCCTTCCCAGCCGCCGCTCGTGGGCTATCGTCCCGAATACAGCAGCAATTACGAGCTCGGCATCAAGAACACCTTTCTGTCCGGCGCGCTTCGGGTGAATGCCGATGTCTTTTATACGCATACGGGCGATGCGCAGGTGCCAACCCTCGTCCTCCCCGACGCCATCACCGTCACAAAGAACACCGGCAGGCTCAACAATTATGGCGCCGAGCTGGAACTATCGGCCACGCCCATTCGCGGTCTCGATGTGATCTATAATGCCGGTTATACCCATAGCAAGTACCAGACGCTGCAGGTATCGCAGAACGGGTCCTCCGTGGACCTCGCCGGCAAACATCAATTATTTACGCCTGACCTCACTTCTTTACTGGCCGTACAATATGCCCGGGCATTGGGCCGCGACCTGCGTATTTTTGTCCGGGGGGAATGGAAATTGACAGGAACGACGTATTTCGATCTGACCAACACCATCCGGCAGTCTCCTTATTCAATTTTCAACATGCGCTGCGGACTGGACATCCATAAATTCGAGCTGGCAATATGGGGAAGGAATATGGGTGATAAGAAATATATTTCCTATGCATATGATTTCGGCGCCTATCACCTCGGCGACCCGTTGACATGGGGTGTGAGTGTGCGGACATTGTTTTAGGGTGCCCTGTCACAGCCTCATAGCTCTGCAGCTAGCGCCGGCAGGAAAAATAATTGCAGCTTTTAAAGGCCAGTTTAAAATCTCCGCCATTGATATTCATTCTATAGACATTTCCCATATCATGGGGTTCCTCTGCCGGGTCCCATCCATGACAAAAGATAGTATCTCCTCTTAGCACCGGCCTGAAACAATTATATTTTGCGGCTGTCAGCCGGGTGACTTTTTTGGAATTCATATCATAGGAAAAAATATAGGATGGCGGCTCATCTGAATTAGGCGCGGGTATAGTATCCGTCGATACTCCGCTTTCATAAATAAGCTTTTCCTCCTTTGGCGTGAGCAGAAAACTTATGGCGCTGCTGACGGCAATATTCGTGTCGATGTCGCTGAATGGTATTGTCTTGAGGGTATTACCTCCCAGGTCGATGATTCGCACGGCAGCCATATCCTGTACAACGATACTTCTGCTGTCCGGGGCCCATTGCGGAGAATAGTATTCATGCCCGTCCACCTTTTTTATCAGGAATTCCGCATGAGTGTTTTCTCTGTCGACATATTTAATACGCCATTGCCTATCGGCATAGGCGTTATATGCCAGGTATTTCCCATCCGGCGACCATACAGGGCCATAGCAATTGTAACAGCCGGAGTCCAGGATGGTGGTCTTCTCTGTCTCCAGGTCCATCAACCCGACCCTTCTTTCGGGGAAACTTGAATCCGAATACGTATACGCCAGCCAGGTCCCATCCGGAGAAAGCCTTACATCATTGGCCTCTAATTTTAGATGCCTGCCAATCCTGTCCCCTGCCGTGAAAACAAAGATCCCGCTCTTGTTGGTATAACAGTAATCATACGCCCGTCTTGGCTTGGAGGTACTATCAGCAGTCGCCGTCCCCGCTTGCTTGTCAGGGGATGTCTTACACTGCGCAAGCAGGATAATAAAAAGAAAAAAATACGCTCGTTGCATAGACGGGCAATATATGCATTAGCCTGTATCCGTACAAGCATCGTTTCAAAAACGGACAGTCCTGCAAACCGCCGCTCTTCACATTCTATTGATTATCAATAAGCAGCATTTATGGTACTGCTTTGGTTATACACCCGTACATAATTCCGGAGTATGTTAACAAACTATTTCAAGACAGCGCTGCGCAGCCTGTTTCATAATAGGCTATTCACTATCCTGAACATACTGGGGCTTGCCACAGGTCTCGCCTGCTCCATCCTTATCATGCTATGGGTGATAAATGAATTGAGCTATGATCGATTCAATACAAATGTCGATCATACTTATCGTTTAACAGCCTCCTTACTGGGTGAGACCTACCCCCTGACAGGCGCTCCTTTGGGAACAGCCCTGAAAACACAGATCCCCGGTATAAAATATGCTGCCCGGCTGAGACCCAACTATGGCCAGTCCTCTATCTTCACCGTAGGCGATCGACATTTTGAAGAGAGGGGCGCCTACTATGCCGACCCCGATATTTTAAAAGTATTCACCTTTCCCCTTGTCAGCGGCGACTCTTCCACCGCACTCGTCCGCCCCGATGGGCTGCTCCTGACCCAGCGGATGGCCCGAAAGTATTTTGGCGATAAAAATGCCATCGGAAAGACCATCCGTATGGGTACCAACGCCAGCTTCACCGTCGCGGGTATATTGAAGGACATACCTTCCACCTCCCATTTGCAATTCGATATTTTATTACCCATGTCTTTCGATGCCCGCACAGACGAAGACATCATCAATGCACATTGGGACAATTTAAATTTCTATACCTACATCGTCTTTGACGATCATGCATCTACTTCCTCCGCCTCGCTTGCTGCCATCGAGCAAAACATCAGGGCGATCAATAAAAAGGGCGAACCTACTTTCGATGCAGTCTTCCAGCTCCAACCCTTGGATAAAGTCCATTTATATTCCAAACATATCCTCTATGATGTAAAGGGGCAAGGCGATATCACATATGTGCGCCTGTTCTCGTTAGTGGCAGTATTTATCCTGCTCGTGGCCTGTATCAATTTTATGAACCTCGCCACCGCCCGGTCCGCCCGCCGCGCCAAAGAAGTAGGTGTACGTAAGGTCATCGGGGCAAGCCGCAGCCAGCTCGTCGGACAATTTCTCAGCGAGAGCCTCCTGATAACGTTTGTGTCGCTTTTGCTGGCGGGCCTGCTCGTAGTCATAGCCCTCCCCGAATTTAATCGTGTGCTGGGCAAAAACCTGACCATCGATCTTCATGACGGGTGGCTGTTAGTAGGGCTGCTGCTGGTGTTCCTGGTAACGAGCCTCCTATCCGGCTCCTACCCAGCTTTTTTCCTTTCGTCGTTTCGCCCTATACAGGTGTTCAAATCCAGGGTCGTCAGGGCAGGCATAAAGAGCCGTCTGTTCCGTAATGGTCTCGTGGTATTTCAGTTCGTGGTCTCCATTACCCTCATCATCGGCACCGTAGTTGTCTATCGTCAGCTGCATTTTATACAGAAAAAAGACCTTGGCTTTGATAAGTCCCACCTACTCTATATTCCCTTAAAAGGGGATATGCGCAGTAAGAGCGACCAGCTTGCCGCTGAGCTAAGCAGCCATCCGCATTTGCATAATTATACCATTGTCTCCGACCTGCCCGTGGATGTAAGAATGGGCACCATCGGCGTCCGATGGAAGACGATCACAGATAACCACCAAATGTTCTCCGTCATGGGAGTGGATGAGCATTTCCTGTCCGTCTTCAGGGTGCGGTTGGTAGCAGGAAGATCGTTCTCATCGGATTTTAAGGAAGATACATTGAATTATGTGGTCAACCAGGCAGCGCTAAAGGTCATGGGAATGGATGCTGCGTCAGCCGTCGGCCAGCCACTGACCGTCTGGGGTAATAAAGGAACCATCGTCGGCGTGGTAAAGGATTTTAATATCCAGCCGATGCAATCTGCCGTCAATCCCCTCATACTTCGCTATAATCCCGGTGCAGGTAAAGAATGGCTGCGCGGCTATGCCGTAGTGAACGCCGCCCCCGCCACTGTCCCCCAGACGGTCGGAGAGCTGAAGACCATCTATAGTAGGCTGAACCCCGTCTATGATTTCGAATATGGATTTGTAGACCAGCAGCTGGAAAAACTTTACCTTTCTCAACAACGGATGGGTCTTCTTTTCAATGCGTTTGCCTTGCTGGCTATCTTTATTTCCTGTCTCGGACTGGCCGGCCTGGCCGCCTTTACCGCCGAGCAGCGGACAAAGGAGATTGGTATTCGAAAAGTGCTGGGTGCAACTGTCGGCGGCGTCGTAGCCATGCTGTCAAAAGGGTTTGTACGGCTCGTGCTCATCTCTACCGTCATCGCATTTCCCATCGCTTATTATTGCATGCAACGTTGGCTGCAGGACTTTGCCTATCGTACTCCACTCAGCGGGTGGATCTTCGCAGGGGTCGGTGGGCTGGCGTTGATAATAGCTTTGCTGACCGTGAGTATTCATGCAGTGCGGGCGGCCGTGGCCAATCCCGTAAAGAGTCTTAGGACCGAGTGATCTGTCAAGTACTCCCGCTCGGCCCCACGAGCAGGCTCAGCTCCCTCACCCCGGCACAGCCGTAATAAGACGTATCGCGCCCGTAAAATAAGGCTGCGTTCGAAGATACCCGTATTTTTTATCCCACTCCCCCGAAGCCAGCGCATCCGCCAGCCTCTGTACAAGCGCTTCCTGCTCCTGGATGAATCCCCAGGCCGACATCGCTGACCGCACCTCCCTGTGCAGGAACGCCTCAGGACGACCATAGAAGTCCTCCTGGAATCAAAGGATCCGTCATCAAATGGAATAGCCCTGACCGTATTTATTGTAGTTGAAGGATGGGTCTGTTATTTTCATACCCTAAATTTATACGTGTTTTCACATAGTGCCCGTAGTTGACAGTTTTTTCTGTAATTTCTCATCTCATTACCCTCTTAAAAAGATTTGCATGAAAAAACTTATCCTCGCAGGAGTGTTGCTGAAACTCTTGCTGTTCCTCGATTTTCCCGGACATGCACAGGACAGACCCATCGCTTTTAAAGGCGCTCTTATTTATCCCGTGACAGGGCCGGCCATAGAAAAAGGCATTTTCATCATTCAGAAAGGTCGCATACTCGCGGTCGGAGATGCCACCACCTCCATACCATCCGATGCCCAGATCATCGACGCCGCCGGCAAGATCATTATCCCTGGCATCGTGGATACACATTCACACATCGGCGGACCAGAAGGAGGTGACAATTCCAATGCGCTCAATCCCGAAGTGCGGGTGCTCGATGCCGTCAATCCGTCCAGCAGCAGCTTTAAAAAGGCGTTGGCAGGAGGGATCACCACAGCCAATATAATGCCCGGATCGGGACACCTTATGAGCGGGCAGACCATCTACCTCAAGATGCGGCAGTCCGAAGACATAGAAGGAATGCTGGAGGTGAATGAAAAAGGAGTATACGGGGGAATGAAAATGGCCAATGGCACCAACTCCATGCGCGGCACCAATGGGTTCCCCGGCACCCGGGCCAAGTCCGCCGCCATGGACAGAGAGCTATTCTTAAAAGCCGTAGAATACAAGAAAAAAATAGACTCCGCCCTTGCCAAAAAGGACTCGACAAAGATGCCCGAGCGGGACCTGCGGATGGAGTCGCTCGTCGAAGTGCTGGAAGGCAAGAGGATCGTTCATTTTCATACCCACAAGATGAATGACATCCTCACCGTCCTCCGCCTGAAAAAGGAGTTTGGCTTTCGGGTGATATTGCACCATGTATCAGAAGCCTGGAAAGTGATAGACGCCATTGCCGCTGCAGGAGTGCCCTGCTCCATCATCAATATCGATGCTCCCGGCGGCAAGCTCGAGGCGATGAACTTCTCACCAAAGAATGGCGCCCTGTTGGAAAAGGCAGGTGTGCCCGTAGCCATACATACCGACGACCCAATTACAGACTCCAGATTCCTGATGCGTAGCGCCGCCCTCAGCGTCCGGGAAGGAATGTCCCGTCAAAAGGCGCTGGAAGCCCTCACCATTGCCGGCGCCCGTATGCTCGACCTCGGTAGCAAGATCGGCTCGTTGGAAAAAGGTAAGGACGCCGACTTCGTGATCCTGTCCGGCGATCCCTTCAGCGTATATACACATGTAGAGCAGACATGGGTAGAAGGACTCAAACGATTCGACAGATCGACACCTTCCGACAAGGCTTTTGCAGTAGGAGGGTATAAGGTCTATACCCCCGAAGGAGGACAGGAAGACGACGACAAGGATTATGAATGGAGCGACGAAAGATGACGCCCCCGCAAACGGTCCCCGAAAAATGTTTATCTATCAAACCTTATAACATGCAGAAAATATTCTTTTATATACTCATCTTATTCTCTACCCTTACCCTCCATGCCCAGATAGCCATCAAAGGAGAGAAGGTCTATACCATGGCCGGCGAACCCATCATTAATGGCGTTGTGCTGATAAAAGATGGCAAGATCGAAAAGGTAGGCGCCTCCCTCAGGATCCCTTCAAACTACACCGTCTACCAGGCCAAAATTGTCACCCCCGGACTCGTGGACGCCCGCAGCGTAGTAGGTCTGTCCGGTCCATTGAATATCCCTATCGACCAGGATCAGCTTGAAAAGTCAAATCCCATTCAGCCCGACCTGCGCGCCATCGACGCTTACAATCCCGATGACACACTGATAGGCTACCTTCGGGTCAATGGCGTAACAACCATTCACACCGGTCACGGTGTCGGAGCCCTCGTCAGCGGACAGACCATGGCGGCCAAAACAAAACCAGGCCTGATAGATGCCGTCACCCTCGCCCCTCTTGAAATGCTGGCCATGTCCCTCGGCACCTCCGTGGAAGCAAACTTCACCTCTCCCGGCACCAAATCCAAGGAAATAGCCATGCTGCGCACCGAACTGATAAAAGCGCAGGTCTATGAGAAAAAAATGAGCTCCAAAGACAGCACAAAACAGCCCTCCCGCGACCTCAATATGGAGATGCTCGTAAAGCTATTACATGGAGAAGTTAAAGCTCTAATCTCCGCCAATACATCCCTCGATATCATGTCCGCCATCCGCCTGGCCAGAGAATTCAACCTCAGACTCGTCATCGAGGGCGGCGCCGAAGCCTACCGCCTCATCGACAAAATAAAAACCGCCGGGGTCGGGATCATCGTACATCCTACCATGGGCCGCCCCTATGGAGAGATGGCGAATATGACCATGGAGAACGCCGCCATTCTTACCCAGGCCGGTATCCCCGTGTCCATCGAGAGTGGCTACGAAGGATATGTACCAAAGACAAGGGTGGTCCTCTTCGAGGCCGCTACAGCAGCCGCCAACGGGCTACCCTATGAAGAGGCATTAAAGGCCATTACGCTAAACCCCGCACGGCTGTTGGGACTCGACAATCGCATCGGCTCCATCGAAAAAGGCAAGGACGGCGACATCGTCCTCTATGATGGCGATCCATTCGAGTACACTACCCATGTATGTAAAGTGTTCATCGACGGCCAGCTGGTATCCGACAACTGCCAGCCATCTGAAAAAGGCCAGTGATAGGGCAGCCGGACAACTATTCCAAACTGGTCCTATTATTGATTATTAGTACCTGTTGGCCTGGGATAAATCGTAATTATCCCTGTAGGGCAGGCGTATCCCGGACCAACTGGGGAAAATTATCGTCAATACAGGACTAAATTCAGGACAATTGAAATGGCTATTTTTTATTCTATCGGTAGGCATATCGACAATCGCATTTGGACAGGTTCCAATCCCTGTGGATTCTCTCAAAGCTGATTCGTTACGAGGGCAGCACAAAGAACCCTCCCACGATCTCAGCCGGCAGTATGATTTCAGCGACCTGCTCCGGAATATCCTCCATCCCGGCAAAAAGGCCGATACATCACACAACAAGCTGGGCATTACCGTAGTCCCGAACATAGCCGCCAACCCCACCATCGGTGGTCAGCTGGGTATAAAGGCAGTGGCAGGAAGGAGATTGGGCAACGACCCCAAAACACTTCTTTCCATCGGAGCAACCTCAGCGTCCATCACTACAAAGGGTATTATCTATTTTTATATCAACCATAATATTTTCACGCCAGGCAACAAATGGAATCTGCAAGGCAATCTCGTGGTGGCCAAAACTGTAACGCCTGACTTTGGATTTGGCATTGGCCGGAATTACAGCGGCCCCAGCCACGACGATAGCATCCTGGCAGACCCCACCCACAAAGGATATGTGATCCATTCCATTTATTATAACGTCAGGGAAAAGATCTATAAGAATGTAGCAAAGGATCTTTTCCTGGGAGCAGGATTGTCATTCGAGATCAGACGGAAAATACAGTTGAACGATTCATCAGGCCATTCGACACCATCCGGTGTTTACAATAGCAGGTATGGCTTCCCCAATGACAGGTACTCCGCCAATGGATTTCTCTTCAATGTAGAGTATATCACCCGGGACAATCCTAACCGTGCCTATAAAGGTATTTTCTTCGATGCAGGTATCCGCATCAACCAGACCTGGATCGGAAGCACAAAAAATTCTATGCAGGTCACCACCGACTTTAGAAAATATTTCAGCCTCTCCAGCCGCAATCCCGAAACAGTCCTCGCATTCTGGAACTGGGGTTCCTATTTTATCAGCAGGTCCATACCCTATTTGGAGCTGCCCGGCACCGGCAGGGATGGGTCATTTCGCAGCGGCAGAGGCTACACCTCCCAGTATTTCAAGGGAACACAATTCAACGACACAGAGCTTGAATTCAGGTTTCCCATATTACGGAACAAATTTATCAGTGGTGTGGTATTCGGCAATTTACAGACCGCCAATGATGAGCATGGCACCGAGTTGTTCCAGGTATTTCAACCTGGCTATGGCGCCGGATTCCGGGTACTGTTCAATAAAACTACGCGTACCAATCTGGCGCTTGACTATGCATATGGAAAATTTGGACGGAAAGGATTCTTCCTCAATTTGAATGAATGTTTTTAGCACCCTCGCGCCTATCCATCCCTTTCGTCCCCTCCCTTGACAGGCTAAAAACTGGTATACAAGTTGCTGGATAGATACTATCAATATCTTATTATGAACAAAGCCCTAACACTCAGCTTATTGTTATTCATTTCCTCCGGCGCCATCGCCCAGGTCATAGGAAAAGTAGATAAAAAGACAAAAGAATTTTCCATCGCCCCCGATCAAAAAGTCGAATATTCGATCATTGGATACCAGTTCCCCAACCCCTCCACCAAGCACCTGATCTGTTTTTCTTCCAATGAAAATATGGTGCGGGAGGAATCCGGCAAATGCATGCTCGGCGCCTATTTTGATACCGACAGAATGAAGGTGGGAGATAAGATCATTTTCATGGGCAACTATGGCAAAGTGTACTACAAAATGAGCTATGTCTCAGGTGCAGGCAACAAGATGATCTTCTACCTGCCAAAGACCGGCATCATAATAAAATAATCATTCGTCTATCCTGACGACACCATCTGCCACTTTAGGGAATAAGGTGAAGACCCTCGCGTCATGCCCTGGAATAATATACCGCGGACTGCTCGCCAGTGTCTTCATTCGCCCCATGGATCTTACATAGGCCGTCGTGTCAAACGTGCCCCCGGCTGATGGCGGTCGCATATGTTCCAGGCTATAATAAACCCAGATATTATCCGATGCCAGCACGATCTTGCGCATCCCCGTCTCCACAAGGACGAACTGTGAATTGAAAGTATGCCGCGATCCCGTAAACACTTTTATCCCCAGGATTATTTCCTTATCATCTCCATCCACTAAAGTCACCCTGCCCGCTATATTCAGGTCGACAAGGAGACGAACATCCCGTGGATCGTAGCCCCCGTTGGATCCGCCTTTCTGCCAGGAGGCGCCGACAAAATAATTGTAATCTTCCTTCTGGATCCAGATCCTTGCTTTTGGAAAAAGCCCGATGCCGTCGACGTGATCCCAGTGAGGATGACTTAAAATAATATCCGTAATATCTTCTGCTTTCAGTCCCAATTTCGCGAGCACCGAGTCCGGACGGGTATAATTTTTTATAGCAAACTCCATCGCATCCGGGAAGCCGATCATGTCGCGCCGGAACCCCGCATCCACCAGGATATTTCTCCCGTTGCCTTTGATCAGCCAGATCATAAAGTCGATGTTGATGCTGTCCTTTTGAGGCGCGCCGTCAGACCAATCCGAAATGGCCGACGGATGACCCATGGATGCAAATCGCAGCGCATACACCTGGTATCCTTGAGCATGCGCCCAGTCCGGCAGAGATAAAAAAAGCAGGAGTGAAAAAAATAAGGGTTTCATGTCAAATTATTGTGCGACCTGAGGCTCTTTTTTAAAAGGGTAAAGGAATGCCGCCGCCATTCCATAGAAGGCCATCCAATGCCCTGAAAATCCCCTCACCGTCAGCGCTCTGTAATGATAATACTCGTGTTCCGTAATGTCCCGTATCCGTGTGCCATGGTTATGCAGATAGTAATGCCCGTTGTTTACTGCCGGCGTACCCCCACCCCCCTGCATATATATAAAAAGAAGAAAATTGATCACCGCATATATCAATCCTCCGATTGCTATCGCCGCCACCCAATCGGGCGCTTTCTGCCTGAGAGTGTAAAACAGACTCCAGGGGCCGGAGCTGGCAGTATTCAATTCTCCCGTCTTTTTAAGCATGCTTACCGTTGGGATCCATACGAGAAAGATACCGAAGTGCAGCAGCCAGATAAAAGGTACTTTGTCTTCTACGTCGATGCTGAATACTGAAAGCAAATGCACCGTCAGACCTAATGTCCAGCCGGTGACTGCCATCCAGAATAAGGCTGTTTTCATGTCCCGAAATTAATCCTAATCTGATAATTTATGACTGCGTTGCGATGGCACTCTTATCCGTAAATACCAGGCCCACCGCGATCAGCCCCAGGACAAAAAATCCCAGCGCCAGCGGAAGCACCCCATTACGCATCAGCTGGCTTATCACCGAACCCAGCGTTGCCCCGATGAAAAAGAAAACAGTTCCATAAACAGACGACGCCACACCCGCTACATCCCCCATTGGCTCGAGCGCCAGCGCGCTGCTGTTAGGTTCGACAGCCAGGTTGATAGCAAGCATCAGCGTCACACCTGCAAAAAACAACCGCATATCCGGCGGGTCTCCCAGCCTGAACGTGCATAGCAATAGCGCCGACCCGATGACCGCATAGACAGTGAGAAGCCCTCTTATGCTCCGCCGGGCCCCATATTTGATGGACAGGCGGGAATTCAACAGCGAGCACATGGACATTACCAACCCCATGCCTCCGAAGATCCAGGGAAACAGCTTGGGTTTGCCGTAGATGTCTCCAATAATGTGCTCCGAGCTGGCTACATAAGAGCTCAATGCCGTGAAAAGCAGCGTCGTAATACCCGTGTACCGGAGAAAGGTCCGGTGGCTTACCACTTTCCGGAGGGACGCACCAATGACCGACCAGTCCAACGAAATGCGTTGTTCACGAGGCAAGGACTCCTCCAGTCTCAACGACCATACAAACACGATGACCGCAAACAGGGGAGGAGTGAGAAATACCATTTTCCAGGATGATATGGATATAATGCCCACACCTAAAAAGGGCGCAAGCACCGGCGTAAACAGAAAAATGGTAAAGATCAGGGACATGATACGTGCCATCTGATCCCCGACAAATCGGTCACGCACACCCGCTATAGTCGTCATAAAGACCGCCGATGCCCCAACACCGGCCACAAACCGCGCGGCAAGCATGAGGTTCAGATCGGGGGCAAAGGCCGCAGCTATTCCACCTATTATGTAGAGCGGGAATCCTATCCTTAAAATTGACAGCCGGCCGTACCGGTCTGACAATACTCCAAATATGATCTGGGCCACCTGCCCCATAAAAAAGAAGGAGATGATCTTTGCCGTCTCTGTGGAATCATTCGGAAGCCCCAGATGCTTCCTAAGCTCACCGAAGGCAGGCAGCATAATATCGATGCCCAACGCCGTCAACGCCATCGTACAGGCCGACAGGACAATAAACTCAGCTCTTCTCATTTTCATATGTACCTTCATAAAGGTCTTATTTTCTTGATACCGCAAAGCTACCTGCCCTGTCTCATTCTTACAGGGTGCAATATAGACATTCTGAGGGGTCGATCGTGCCAGGGCCCAAGCCGCCAAAACCATAAAATCACTAAATTTATTACTCCTTTATGAGACAAATATTACTCTTTATTCTTATACTAACTGGCTATCATCTCCATTCACAGCAGCTGGACATCCATACGCTGGACAATACACAGGTCAGGGTGACTATTCTGGGTGAGGCTAAAAAACAGCAGCTTCGGACGCAGCTCCATGGCAAACAGGACGACTCATCGAGAAAACAATGGACCGCCAGGACCTTTACACTTTCCAATGGCAGTATATTACTCGAATTTTACGACAGACAGGCAGTCCTGATCCATGATCTGGATGATTTCAAAAAGCTGGATAGAATACGATTTGTAAAGAACACGATAGACTTCCTAAAAAAGAATATTTCTTATAAGATCGAGCTGAGCAATGAAGAAGCCCGGCATATCCTTCAGACCCAACACCCCAAAAGACTCAATAATCTGAAAAGCGATATGCCTGAATATTATGACTTCGAAGTATATGAACTGGGTACAGGTCAAATCCTCTTCCTGGACAAATCCGGGGAAAAGTCCGCTATATACGAAAATCTAAAGACACTGTCTTCCGACAATAATACCGTACAGGAGCAGGTATACAATTCACCGGACGAAGACTATTTGATGAAGAGATTGGCGGCCGGTGACGCCTTGCCGGATTATGAATTAAATGACCATTTCATTCATCCCAAATATTTGAAGGACCTGATAAAGAACCATCATCTTACCCTCATTCAGCGGCAGGTGTATGTTTCCCATTTCTTCGGGAACCTATACAGATCCTCCAAAGGATATTATATCCTCATCGACGAGGAAAATCAGGAAAATGGAGCTGGAAGCAAAATGCCCATCCTCGACCTGCGTATCTACCAATCCTTGCAGGAAGTGAGGGATGCGCAAAAGAATTATGCGAAATACAAGGATCAGGGAGTAAGATCCGAGCATTTTTATCAGAAGATCTCGGATAGGTACGGGGAAAAATTTCCGGACTTCGTACCCCGACTTATCGATTCATTACCCTTGTTGTTGAATTTCGATAAGGTGCAGTTGTCGTTTGACAGTGCGGGGACCGACCTCGTGGACGAAGCTTTTAAATGGAATGGCGACAACTATAAGCTATTCGATAGTATATTCCCATCGATACTTGCCTACTACGGTCAGTCCTATATCATAAATAAAAAGGACGGTGAATGGAAGATGTTCTTTGACAAAGAGTATTCCGTCTGGATACCTGAGGTACGGTTGAAGGACGGAACTGCGGCATGGGACTGGATAGATTTCTATAAAGAGCTGTCGGAAGGACCTATTCCGCTGCGCTCGGCCGGAGATTGGGATGGGAAAGTTAAAAAGTCCCTGTCAGATATGAGATCAGATAGTGATCGCACAGAGCCTGACCTACTCAAGTATGCGGCGCAGATAATTTACCTGGCCGAGATGATAATTCAAATGTGCCAGTAGCTGTGTCAGCACATAGGTGTTGGAATTCTTCGCATCGTCAAATAGCATCGGATATTCGGCCTCCATTTGCTCCGGCGTCAGCGCGTTCAATGTTGTCCCGATCATGGGGATAAGCTGCTCCAGCCCCGTTACCAATTCCTGTCTTTTCACGCCCTTCCTGGTAAATTCGAGGTCTCTATTACGCACATATCCCGTATGTGCCAGGTTTGTTCCGATGAGATAATTCAGCCCGCCAGTGATATGCAGGGCAAGGTTGCCCGCAGAATTCTTCACACCTCCCTGGGTCCTCCACAAATTATCTTCATGTTGGAACAGGTTGATCTCGTCGATGAGCCTGCGGAGATCACGCTCATAAAAGTTGGCCAGGATATTATTCAACATGATGGGCAAGATAATAACTTCTACAAATTATCCAAGACTCACTACCAGGAATTCCGATGTTATGATAGTCGCAAATTCGTCCTTCAGGCTCGCCAGCGCCGTAGCGTGGATCAGCTCCGCCGGGTAATTTTCCCCGTTGATCCCTTTTTTAGAAAAGGTGGCCGTTGCATCCGCAACGAGAAAAGTGTCAAATCCAAGATTCCCCGCCATTCGGGTAGTCGTTGATACACAATGATCCGTGGTTAAACCCACTATCACCAGTTTAGATACCCCTCCACGATCCAGCCGATCCTTCAGGTCCGTGCCGATAAAAGCGCTATTCACCTGCTTTTTGATGATCGGCTCGCCGTTCAGGGGTCTTACCTCGTCCTTAAAGGCATTGCCCGGACTGGTTTCATGCAATGGGGATACAGGATTGGTTGAACAATGCTGGATATGGAATATAGGGAGGTCATTCGCTCTCCACAACTGTAATATGTGACTCGCATTTTCCTCCGCACAAGGATTATTCCTTTGACCTCCCCAGTATTCGATATTGTCAAACCCCTTTTGAATATCCACCAGTATCAAGGCCGGCCCGTCCACTCTCGAAATATGCATGTTAAATGATTATTGCGCAGGAATTGGGCTGCCTCAAAAAATAGCCCAATTCCCGCAAACCGCTAATGTCTGTCCTTCGGACGAGCCGCCTTCTGCGGCTCCTATAAAAGTTGCTCGAAATATCCCCCTATCTCATTCTCCCTGTCCACAAACTGCAGCTCCAGGATCCAGTGCCGTTCATTACCCTCTTCATCCCGCAGGAATATATCGTTCGGATTGTCGGGATGTATATCCAACTCCACGCTAAAGGGATCCAGCGGCTGTTCATGAGGATACTTTCCAACGATGTGTCCCGCAATGACGCCTCCAAACTCCCAGCCATATTCTTCCGCCTTCCATGCCGCGTACTCATACAGCGTCGACGCCTGCAGGCTAGTCTGTTCCCGGAACCATGTCTGGATCTCAACCCAGGCCGCTTCCACGTCATTCTTTAATTTCAGCTTCCGGGCATCATTCCCCAATACATAGGTCCTGCCAATATCCGCCTCGTAGCCTTTTACCACCGGCCCAAGGTCGATAAAGAGAATATCATCCTCCTCTATTACACGATCCGGGGGGTCCTCATGATAGGTCGATAAAGTGTTCCTTCCCGCCCGTACGATCTTTTTGTGCCAGTGCCGTCTTATACCGAATTCTTTTAACGCCAGGCTGTAGATATCTTCGTTGAGCTGTGCTTCCGCCTTCCCCGGGACGATTAATTTGCTTTCCTCGATGGCCTTGAAAAGTTGAATGGAGACATCCTGAGCATTGAGCAGCTGTTGCCTTGTCATGGTTTGACTCATTTATTTACACGTACAAAATAAAAGAGCCAGGATGGATTGGAAGTTAATCTAGATTAACTCGACCCAATCTTTTCTTCAGCGCGCTGAGGAATTGAGGGGTGACCCCCAGGTAGGAGGCGATATCCTTTTGTGGGAATCGCCTTTCGGCATATGGCTTTTGTTTCATGAACAAGATATACCTTTCTTCGGCGGACGTGGACAGTGCCTGGTTTATCTGCTCTCTTTGAGCTATATACGCATTTTGAAAAAGTATCCGGAAAAATCGCTCGAATTTTGGAACCCGCTGATACAGCAGCTCCAGGTCAGACTTGCTTATTTGCAGGATCTCCGTATCCTCGATAGCTTTAATATTCGACCTGGAGGCTGTTTGCGTCAGAAGGCTGTAAAGATCATCCGCCCACCACTCTTCAATAGAGAAATCTATAATATGTTCGAACCCATTCTCGTCCAGGTAATACGTTTTTAAGCAGCCCTGGACTACGAATGATTCATATTTACATATATTCCCCTCCCTAAGCAGAAATTCACCATTCTTTAAAGACCT
>Ga0068860_100003325_pt1 | contig 16552 bp, 13 predicted proteins | sample KBSSwiS32_FD_66597 | JGI IMG/M metagenome (GOLD analysis project Ga0068860, IMG submission 66597) | Switchgrass rhizosphere microbial communities from Kellogg Biological Station, Michigan, USA - KBS Switchgrass S3-2 | ecosystem: Host-associated > Plants > Roots > Rhizosphere > Soil ... | reverse complement strand
GCGAACTGCCCGTCGACCTGCGCGCCGAGCTTCTGTCCGACCTGCTGCGCGGAAGCGATCGCCTGCGCTTCGGTGGCGCGCGCCTGCGCAAGCTGGCTTTGCGCCGACGCGAGCTGTCCCTCGGTCTCGGCCAAGGTAGCTTGCGCCTGCTCGAGATCGAAGCGGTTGCCGGCGCCGGTGGCGGCGAGCTCGCGGTTCTGCGCGACGCGCCTGCGCGCAAGCTCCAGCCGCGCGTTCACCTCGGCGATCCGCGACGTGGCCGCCATGATAGCGGCCTGCGTCTCGGCGGTCTTAGCGTTGGCGCCTTTCTGCGATTCGAAGAGCTCGCGCTGTGACGCCTGCGCGGTGGCGAGCTGCGCCTGCAGGCTGTTGAACTCGAGCTGATAGGGCACCGGGTCGATCTTGAAAAGCACGTCGCCCTTCTTGACGGGGCGATTGCCCTCCTCGACCGGCACTTCGAGCACGCGTCCCCGCACTTGCGAGACGATCGGCACCGTGTACTTGAAGATGCGCAGCTTCGTCGATGACGGCGCGACGACGTTCAACGTGAGGATCATCGCCGTCAGCGCGACGATCGGGATGACCGCGACGATCACCTGCGACGTGATGTTCCACGGCAACCATTTCAGCTTGATGAAGATCAGCCAGACGAAGAACGCGTAGATACCGAGGAGAAGGGCTTCCATCTAGGCCTTCCTCTCCGGCGGCGGCGCGTCCGGCGCGCGTTGCGGCAATGCGTCGAGATCGGCGCGCACCTGTCGCAGGCCCGGCGGCAGCGTGCCCTTTGCCGCCATAGTGTCCAGCTCGTCGCGCAAATGCGCGATTTCGGCGTCGAGCAAGTCACCGGACCGGGCCTTGTCCGTCATCTCGGTGAAGTAGTCCTCGTGCTTGTCGGTGCCGTACGCCATCCGGTAGCCGACCGGGCGCGTGTACGCCCACAACCACGCGATCGGCCACAACAGGCCTCCGAACGCCAGCGACAGCAGGCACAGCGTGGTGATCGCGTCCTTTTGCGGATGGTGGCGATTCTCGGCCACCTTCTCCGGAAGGATGTGCACGAGCCAGAACAGCACGATGCCGCCGATGGGGACAATGCAGAGCACGACGATCGCGATCCAATCGGCCATCGTGTCGAGGGCATCACCCTCGAGGAAGGACGCACGGGCCGCACCCGCAACGAGAATGGCCGCGAGACCTGCAAGCAATGCCGCAGCCCTGTGTATCGACAAGCGCATGTCAACGACCCCTGCTATGTACGACGATCACGACAACCTTTCCCCCAAGTGTCAAGAGTACATTATTGATGGCGCAAGGAATCGCGGGCCCTTGAGCAGCATCGGCGGCGCCGCCAATGGGTACACGAGAATGCCCACGTCGCCAATGACATACGTCACTACATCGGCGATTCGTACACGCGCCGACAGTCAATGCGTTCGATTGACCGAATATGCACCGACGTGCCGATCTCGGAAGGATCGCCCGACCCCTGCATCGTGAGACTCCGGTCATCGCGTCGGGCGTCTGTTCATCGGCGACGTTCCGGGAGCTGCGTCGCAATTGTAAATCCTACAAGACCACGCGCGTCGGGAGAAACAAACCCCTGAATGAGTGCATCCAGGAAATACGTTCCTCCGTATATCGCCAGTCTGTACCCGATTGCCCATTGACAAGCCGGTACAGGCGGGCAAGACTCACCGGGCAACGCCGCCTGCCGCGCGCGTCGCGGCGGCGCGGTTTTTCCTTCGCTTCACGGACATTTTCGATGGGAGGAACATGCGCGCCAGAACCGTTTCACGGCTCCTCGCAATCTTCGCCTCGGCCTTCAGCATTTCGGCGATGCCTGCCGATCACGCTGAATCGCCGGCGACCGATGCCGACACTGCCGCCGACATCGCCGACGTTTTCATCTTCGCCTCACCGGATGCGACCAAGCTCGTCGGTGCGATCACCTTCGGCGGCCGGCCGGCGCCGCGCTCGCGGATCGACGGGTCGTTCTATTGCGACCCCGACGTTCTGTTCACCTACAACATCGACCGCGCCGATGCCTCGGGCGGTTTCGACAACGTCGCGGATTTCAAGGTCCTCATCCGGTTCGGGAAAAACCGGGCAGGACAATGCGGCATCCAGCTCGAGAGCGTCCCGGGAACCAGCCAGACGATTTCCGGACCGATCGAGCTCGAGCTGCCCGGCAGCAACGGTCTGCGCGCGTTCGCCGGCCTGCGCAACGATCCGTTCTTCTTCGACTTCGAGGGCTTCTCGGCATTGCTCAACACCTTCGCGACACCGGGGCAGCACGGCGATCTCGTGAGCTCGTTCCGGCTCGGGGGCGGTCAGCCTCGCCGCGATTCGTTCGCCTTCCGCAACGTTTCCGCGATCGTGTTCGAGATGAACATCGACACCGTGGCGCCGCGCTCCGCGGGGGGAACTCGCCCGAAGGTCCGCGTATGGGCAACCACCAGCCGTTTTGCGGGGTGATGCGATGAAAAACTTCTATACCGCAGCACAGTTGTTGGCCGGTTTGTGTGTCGCGCTCGTGCTGGGAGGTTGCGGCGGCGGCGGCGGCGACGGCAGCGACCCGTACGTCTTCCGCACGGACGCGGCCGACCGCTACGCGCGCGTCGATCGCATGGGCGAGCCCGCGCTCGCCACTGCGCTCCTCTCGAAGAACGTCAACGATCCGATCCCGGTCGATGGGTCCGGCAAGCCGATCAATCCCGGAAGCGGCCAACGCTTCAACACGTTCGACGATCAGCGCGATGCGTTGAATCGAGGCGACCCCGCCAACGACGCGCGCGATTTTGCGTTCATGCTCACCCAGGGCCCGCAGCTCAACGCGCTCGCGAACTATCACTACAAGCTCGGCCCGCAACTGCGAAGCCTCGGCCTCAAGCCGTGCTCGACGGAGACGGTGGTGCCGCCCCCCGGTATCGGGCAGGTCGACATCTCGACGTGCGTAGCACAGGCGGCGCCGGTGATCCTGCCGGACGTCATCACGCTCGATTCCAACGTCGCGACGAGCTGGCCCAACGGTCGTTCGTTCGACGACCCGGTGGTCGATCGGCTGCTGGCCGCCGCACTGCTCGATATCTCGACGCCGGGATCAGGGCAAAACCTCAATAGTCTCGTCGGCGTCATCAACCCGACCAAGGACGAAACCGGCACGCCGTCACCGTCGACTTTCCCGCACCTGCGGCCGGCGCATCCGTTCCCCTGATCGAAAAAGCGACAGGAACACTTCGGGCTGCATGGCATCGCGTCCAGCATTCAGGCTCAGTGCGCAACTGGGCCTGATCTTCTTGTGCGCGCTCGCCGGGTGCGGTGACGGCACCAAGCAGGCGCCGGCTGCCGGTCAGGTGCAAAAGCCGTCGTACGATCGCGAGCGCGTAACGCTGAGCGAGGCAATCGACGGCGGCCGCAAGCTGATCGAGCGTCAACCCGAGAACTCGCTGCTCGCGCTCGAGACCGTCTCGCTCTACGTCGAGCGGGCGCGGCTCACCGGAAACTTCGACGACTATCGCGATGCCGGCGCGCTCCTCGAGACGACGACGGCGCGGATGGACCAGCGATCGTTCCCGTGCCTCGCGCACGCGCGATTGGACTACACGCTGCATCGGATGCAGGCAGCCAGCGCCGCGCTGGACGCGTGCCCCCCTTCAGTCGCGCGCGACGAGGTCGCGGGATTGCGCGCCGATATCGCCTTCTATTCGGGTCGCTACGCGGAAGCGGAGGCCATCTATCGCGAGCTCGTGAACCAGGTCGGCACGCCGCAACAGTACATCCGGCTCGCGTTGTTCCGCAGCAAGATGGGTTCGCCCGGCGAAGCCGCGGCGCTGCTCGAGGCCGCGGAGAAGCGCTATCACGGCGTCTCGGCGACGATGAAGGCGTGGCTCAAGGTGCGGCGCGGAGCCTTGGCGTTCGAGCGTGGCCGCATCGACGAAGCGCTGGCGCTGTATGCCATCGCGTCCGACGAGCTTCCCGGCTGGTGGATGATCGACGAGCACATCGCCGAGGCGAAGCGGATAAGCGGTGACACCGCGGGTGCGACCGCGCTCTACGCCGATCTCGCCAAGCGGACGGGGTTGCCCGAGCACATGGACGAGCTCGCGCGTCTGTTGCGCGAAGGCAATACGCCCGAAGCCGCGAACGAATGGGTCCAGCGTGCCGAGCGCCTCTATCGCGAACGGCTCGAGACCTTTCCGGAGGCGAGCGCGGGTCATGCCGTCGAGCATTTCCTCCAGTTCGGCGCACCCGCCGAGGCGCTCGCGCTCGCGCGGCGAAGCGCCGCGGCCCGCGGCGACGGCGATACGCAGATCGCGCTCTGTGCAGCCCTGTACCGGGCCGGGCGCGCGGGCGAGGCCGGCGCCTGCATCACTCGCGTGCAGGAGAGCGGCTGGGACACGCCGCAACTTCACGCCATGGCTGCGACGATTTTCGCAAGCCTCGGACGCAACGCCGAGGCCGACGCCGCGCGCGCGAAGGCGCTCGCCAGGAATCGCTACGCGATGCGCCTCTACCCGGTCACGCCGCCGGTGCAGTCGGAAATGGTCTCGATGCTGTAATGCGATCGAGCGCGCTCTTCGCCGCGCTCTTGCCGTTCCTTGCGACGACTGCTGCGGCCGATCCGCCGTATACGCCAAGCAGCGACAGCGTCGTCCTCGAACGGGTCGCGGTGCCGCGACTGCCGGGCACGGCGACGCTATCCGAGCTGCGCGAATCGTGGGCGGTGCAGCCGAAGTCCGTTCCGGCCGCGCTCGCCTACGCGCGAGCCGGAGTCGAACTGAACCGGCGGGAGGAGGATCCGCGCTACCTCGGTTACGCCGAAGCCGCGCTCCGCCCGTGGTGGGACCGGATTAACGCGCCGCCCGAAGTGACGCTACTGCGAGCGAGCCTGAGGCTCGCCCGCCTGGACTACGCCGCCGCAGAAGTCGATCTCCAAGCGCTGATCGACAGCTCCGCTCCGGAGGCGCACGCGGCTCGTCTGACTCGCGCAACGCTGCGGTTGAGCCAAGGCGACCCGCAGGCGGCGCGGCGCGATTGTGAAGCCGCGTCTGCGCACGTGAGTCCGCTCGTCGCCGCGACCTGCATTTCCGCCGCACGCGGTCTCGCCGGCGACGCCAACGGCGCGCTTGCATCGCTCGAGGAAGCCATCGCCGCGGCCGACGGCGTGACGCTCGGCGTGGACATCGCCGCGCACAGCGTCGCCGCCGAGCTCGCGCTGCGACTGGGAAAGCGCGACGCGGCGCAGCGGCACTTCGACCACGCGTTGCGGCGAATGCGTGCCGCGCAGACGACCGACCCGGGGTTGCTGGCGAGCTACGCCGATTTCCTGCTCGATCAAGGGGACAACGCGAGCGTGCGGGCGTTGCTGGCCCCCTACCCGCGGCAGGACACGTTGTTGTTGCGCCTCGCAATGGCAATGAACGGTGCACGTCGCGCCGGCGACAGCGCCGGCGCAGCGAGCGTGGATGAATACGTTGCGCGCCTCGCGCAACGCTTCCGCGAAATGCGCGAGCGAAACGACGGCACGCATCTGCGCGAGCAGGCGCTGTTCGAGCTCGAGCTGCGCGACAACCCGGCAGGCGCGCTCGAGTTGATGAAGCAAAGTTGGGTGAAGCTGCGCGAACCGATCGACGCACGGATCTACCTGCGCGCGGCACGAGCGGCGCAGCAACCCGACGCGGCGCGCCCGGTACTCGAGTGGCTGCAACAGACGAAGCTCGACGACGTGCGCCTCGCGAGCGCGCTTGTCGCACTCAACGAACCACCTCCGCCGCGATGAGGTGGCTGCTTGCGCTGTTGTGCCTCCATCTCACACACGCGGCGGCGCATCAGGCGAGCACCAGCTATCTTCAACTCCAGGTCGCCGGCACCAGCGTCGCAGGACGCTGGGACATCGCGCTGCGCGACCTCGACGTGGCGCTCGGCCTCGACAGCGACCACGACGGCGCGCTGACCTGGGGCGAGGTTCGGCTGCAACAGCCGCGCATCGCGCAGTACGCGCTCGGCGGTCTCACGATGCGCGCGGACCAGGACGACTGCCGCCTCGACGTCAAACGCCTGCAGATCGCCGATCACGGCGACGGAAGGTACGCGAGCCTCGCGTTGGCGGGCGAATGTCCGCACGAACCGGTCGCGTTGTCGCTCGACTACCGTCTGCTGTTCGAAGTCGACGCGCTGCACCGCGGCTTGCTCAATCTCGAATTTCGCGGAACTCGCGGCGGCTTGTTCACGCCGGACGACCACGTGCTGCGCTTCAACGTCGGAGGCGCCGGCGCGTCCGTGGTCTTCGCACAATATTTCCGCGCCGGGATGTGGCATGTGTGGACCGGTTGGGATCACATGCTGTTCCTGGCCGGGCTGTTCCTTCCCGCGGTTCTCCGCCGACGCGGTCGCGAGTGGATCCCGGCGGAGAGCCTGAAGGTAGCGGTCACCGACACCGCGATCATGGTCACGGCGTTCACGCTCGCTCACGCGCTGACGCTGTCGCTGGCGGCCACCGGCGCGTTCTCGCCGCCCACGCGTTGGGTCGAATCGGGCGTCGCCGCGAGCGTGATGTTCGCCGGCCTCAACAATCTCGTGCCGATGGTCTATCGCAAGCTGTACTGGCTCGCCGCGGGCTTCGGCCTGATTCACGGGGCGGCGATCGCCGGCGGCCTGATCGAGCTCGGCCTGCCCGCGGGCGATCGGGTGTGGGCGCTGCTCGCGTTCAACTTGGGCGTCGAAGTGGCACAACTCGGCGTGCTGCTCGCCGTGGTGCCGGCGAGCTTCGTCTGCCGGCGCTCGCGGCTCTACCGCTGGCTCGTCTTCGTGCCTGGGTCGGTGATCATCACGATCGTCGGGTTAGTCTGGCTGGTACAGCGTGTCTCGTAGCCCGGGATGCGCGACGCGCATCCCGGTGCCGCGCACACCGGGCTACGCCCGTAACCGCGCGTTGTCGGGATCGAGCGGCGACTCGGGCAGCACGCTCGCGCGCTTCCTCTCACCGAGGATCTCGATCTCGACTTGCGCGCCCACCGCCGAATATTTCGGATCGATGTACGCGAGCGCGAGGCTCTTGCCCAGAACGTGACCGTAATAGCCGGCGGTCGCGCGTCCGACGAGCGTCTTGCCATCGAATAACGGCTCGTTCCCGAGCGGATCGGCGTCGGCGACGCCGTGCACTTCGAGCGTGACGAAGCGGTTCGGCACGCCCCTGTCGAGCTGGCGCGCGAGCGCCGCCTTGCCGACGAAATCGCCCTTCGCCATGCGCACGAAGCGATCGAGGCCCGCTTCGAACGGCGTGTAATCGGGCGTCAGATCGGAGCCCCACATCCGATAGGATTTTTCGAGGCGCAGCGATTCCATCGCGCGCATGCCGACCATGCCGATCCCGAAATCGGCGCCGGCGGCGAACAGCGCTTCGAACAAGCCGTTTGCGTACTCGATGGGGAAGTGGAGTTCCCAACCGAGCTCGCCGATGAAGTTGACGCGCAGCGCGAAGACATCGGTGGCGTAGCCGACGTCGATCACTTGGCCGGTGAGCCAGGGGAACGCCGCATTGTCGAGCGGCGTGTCGGTGAGGCGTGCGAGCACGTCGCGCGCCCTCGGTCCGGCGACGACGAACGTGCCGCGGCTCGTCGTGATGTTGCGCAAGCTGACGCTGCCATCGCCCGGCAACGCCTTGAACAGGAAATCGCTGTCGTAGCGCTCGGCCGCGCCCGCGCTCACCAGGTAGTAGTGCCGCGGCGCGAACCTGGTGATCGTGAATTCGGAACGGATGCCGCCCTTTTTCGTCAGCGCGTGACAGAGCGCGATGCGGCCGTCCTTGACCGGCACCTTGTTCGCGACCAGCGAGTCGAGCCACGCCTCGGCGCCGGGACCGCTCACCTCGTGCTTGGTGAACGGCGTCAGGTCGATCACGCCGACGTGCTCGCGCATCCGCCGGCACTCGTTGCCGACGTGCGTGAAATAATTGGTGCGGCGGAAGCTCCACGCGTCCTTGCGCTCGACGCCCTTCGGCGCGAACCAGTTCGCGCGCTCCCAGCCGTAGCGCTGCCCCCACACTGCGCCCATCGCGCTCAGCTTCTCATAGATGGGGCTGGTCTTCGCCGGCCGCGCATCGTGACGCTCTTCGTCCGGATAGTGAACGGTGAAAACGTTGCGATACGTTTCCTCGTTCTTGACGACGGTGTAGCGCTTGCCGGTGTACGGCCCGAAGCGCCGCGGATCCGCACCGAGCATGTCGATGCCGGGCTCGCCTTCGACGATCCATTCGGCGAGCTGCCAACCGGCGCCACCGGCCGCGGTAACGCCGAAGCTGTGGCCTTCGTTGAGCCACAGATTGCGCACGCCCCACGCCGGACCGATCATCGGGCTGCCGTCGGGGGTGTATGAAATCGGCCCGTTGACGATCGTCTTGATGCCCGCATGCTCGAGGCACGGCACGCGCTTCATCGCCGCTTCGACGTGCGGCAGCAGCCGGTCGAGATCGCCCGGAAAGAGCTCCTTGCCGAAATGCGCGGGCACGCCGTCGGCGAAGCGCGCGGGCGCGCCGCGCTCGTACGGGCCGAGAATCCAGCCCATCCGCTCTTCGCGCAGGTAGTACGACGCGTCGGATTCGCGCAGCACCGCGAGCTCCTTGCCGCCGCCGGCGCGATACGACTTCAGCTCGTCGGACTCGTCGTAGACGATGTATTGGTGCTCGACCGGAATCGCGGGCACGTTCAAGCCGAACATCCTGCCCGTCGTGCGCGCGTAATTGCCGGTGGCGCACACGACGTGCTCGCAGCGGATGTCGCCGTTATTCGTGCGCACGTTCCACTCGCCCGATGAAGTGCGCTCGACACCGATGACTTCAGTCTGCTCGTTGATCTCGGCGCCGCCGCTGCGCGCCCCTTTGCGCAACGCCATCGTCAGGTCGACCGGCGCGATGTGGCCGTCGTCGGGGTGATAGAGCGCGCCGACGATTTTCGGTGTATCGACGCCGTCGCCGAGATTCACCAGCGGCCACAGCGCCTTCACCTCTTCCGGCGAGATCACGCGAAACGGCACGCCGATCGTGTTCGCGGTGCCGCAATACTTCAGGTATTCGTCCATCCGGTCGCGACACGTCGCGAGCCGCAGGTTGCCGGTGACGTGAAAGCTCACGTCCTGCCCGGTCTCGCCGGGGAGCCGCTTGTACAGATCGACCGAGTACTTGTGGAGCTGGCCGACCGTGTAGCTCATGTTGAACAGCGGCAGCAGGCCCGCGGCGTGCCAGGTCGAGCCGGCGGTCAATTCGCTGCGCTCGACGAGGACCACGTCGGACCAGCCTTTCTTGGTCAGGTGATAGAGCGTGCTGACGCCGACGACTCCGCCGCCGATCACCACCACGCGCGCCGTTGTTTTCATGCCGCGATCCCCCTCGAAGCGACAAGTGTAGCGAGCCGCCGGGCCCCGGGGACGCAGATTGCGACACCTCCGTGTCGCGCGGCGACAACCCGAGGTCGCCCATTCGCCTGCACCGCCGGGCCCCGCCCTCTATGATCGCAGCGGTGCGTGGGCCGTCGAATTCGCCGGCCCGGCCGATCAGCGGAGCTTTCGGGTGCCCGACAACGTCGAAGACGATCTCGATCTATCGACCCTGAACGACGAGGACCTCGTCCTTCAGGTGCACGACGATCTGTACAACGGCCTCAGGGAAGAAATCGAGGAGGCCACGCGCATCCTGCTCTCGCGCGGCTGGGGACCCGACAAGGTGCTGGCCGAGGCGTTGGTCGAGGGCATGCGCATCGTCGGCATCGATTTCCGCGACGGCATCCTGTTCGTGCCCGAAGTGCTGCTCGCCGCCAACGCGATGAAGGGCGGCATGGCGATCCTGCGACCGCTGCTCGCCGAAACCGGCGCCGAGCCGATCGGCAAGATGGTCGTCGGCACCGTCAAGGGCGATATCCACGACATCGGCAAGAACCTCGTCGCGATGATGATGGAAGGCGCCGGCTTCGAAGTGATCGACCTCGGCATCAACAACCCGGTCGAGAAGTATCTCGCCGCGCTGGAGAAGCACAAGCCCGACATCCTCGGCCTCTCCGCGCTCCTTACGACGACGATGCCCTACATGAAGGTCGTAATCGACACGCTGAAGGAAAAGGGCATTCGCGACGACTACATCGTGCTCGTCGGCGGCGCGCCGCTCAACGAGCAGTTCGGGATGGCAGTTGGCGCCGATGCGTATTGCCGCGACGCGGCGATCGCCGTCGAAACCGCGAAGACGCTCATTGCTGCGCGCCGGGCTGCGCGCGCAGCATGATGCGCCCCCACGCTCACTTCGTTCGCTGCCCCCCGAGGGGGCAGTCAGCGCCCTTCGGGCGGCCGGGCGGGCGCTGAGCGCCGCGGCCTGACCACTCACTGCACCGGCCGTTCTCGATGGCCAAGCTGATCATCGTTTCCTGGCGCGACATTCCATCGCACGTGCTCGTCAGGCGCGGGCGCGACACCGCGAAGGCGCAACTCTCGCAACGCTTTCAGCACGCGATCGATCGCGCCGCGATGCGCGCAGGCAAAGGCAGCTCCGACGCCTATATCGCCGATTGGCGGCGGGTGCAGTCTCGCGACTGCGGCGACGACATCGCCGCGGCAGCCACCGCCGAAGCGTCGCGGCTCGAAGCGAAGTACAGCGACGACGATCTGCTGCGCATCATTCGCGACAAGGGCATCGACGTGAGCGCGCCCACCCAAACCCCCGAGGAATCGCCATGACCGACACCGTGATCAGCTCCGCCACCCGCGAAGTGGTGATCGGTTTCAACCGACCGTTCGTCATCATCGGCGAGCGCATCAATCCCACCGGCCGCAAGATCCTCGCGGCCGAGATGGCCGCGGGCGACATGAGCCGCGTCGAGGCCGATGCGCTCGCGCAGGTCGAAGCCGGCGCGCACATGCTCGACGTCAACGCCGGCATTCCGCTCGCCGATGAGCCGGCGATCCTCGCCGCCGCGATCAAGCTCGTGCAGTCGATCACCGACGTGCCGCTCTCCATCGACTCGTCGATCGTCGCCGCGCTCGAAGCGGGTCTCGCCGTCTACCAGGGCAAGCCGCTCGTCAATTCGGTCACCGGCGAAGAAGAGCGTCTCGAATCGGTGCTGCCGCTCGTCAAGAAATACGGTGCCGCCGTCGTCGCGATCTCCAACGACGAGACCGGCATCTCGCAGGACCCGAACGTGCGCTTCGAAGTGGCGAAAAAGATCGTCCGTCGCGCCGCCGATCACGGCATTCCGATCTCCGACATCGTCGTCGATCCGCTGGTGATGCCGATCGGCGCGATCAACGACACCGGCGTGCAGGTGATGCACCTGGTGCGCCGGCTGCGCACCGAGTTGAAGGTCAACACGACGTGCGGCGCGTCGAACGTGAGCTTCGGCCTGCCGCAACGCGACGGCATCAACTCCGCGTTCCTGACGATGATGATCGCGTCGGGCATGACCTCGGCAATCACCAATCCGCTGCACGGCGACATCGTCAAGGCGGTGATGGCCGCCGACGTAATGATGGGCCACGACGCCGACTGCATGCGCTGGATTCGCAGGTTCCGCGAAGTGCCCGTGGCGGGCGCCGACGGCGTCACGCCTAGAGGCCGCCGAGAAGGTGGAATGCGGAAACGCGCGAGCGCAGCGGTCTGAAGACGCAGGGTATGAGCGCGGCGGGCGAAGCCAAGGCCCGAAGGGCGCGTCGCCGCGCGAGTGCCCAGGCGCCGACAACGAAACCTTAGGCGGGAACGATGACACAAGGAGGCGCCCTAGTTGTATTTACCCCCTCGGGACGCCGCGGCCGCGTACCGCTCGGCACGCCGCTCCTGCAAGCCGCGCGCTCGCTCGGCGTCGACATCGATTCGGTCTGCGGCGGACGCGGCATGTGCGGACGCTGCCAGATCCTCGTGGCCGAAGGCGATTTTCCGAAGCACGGTGTCTCCTCGCGCGGCGATCACCTGTCGGCGTGGAGCGCAGTCGAGGAGTCGTATTGCCGCAGCCAGCCGATGGCCGCCGGACGGCGATTGTCGTGCTCGGCGCAGGTGCTGGGCGACGTCGTCATCGACGTGCCGCCCGACAGCCAGGTGCACCGGCAGGTAGTGCGCAAGGCCGCCGAAGCGCACGACATCGAGCTCGACCCCGTCGTTCGGCTGCATTACGTCGAGGTGCAGCAACCCGACATGCACGATCCCTCCGGCGACCTGCGTCGTCTCGAGGACGCGCTCGATTTCGAATGGCGCTTGACCGGCCTCGATTGCGACGTGCGCGTGCTGCAACAGTTGCAGGCGGCGTTGCGCAAGGGCGCGTGGAAGGTCACCGTCGCAGTGCATGGCGGACGGCAGATCATCGCCGTCTGGCCGGGCTTTCGCGAGCGCGTCTACGGCATCGCCGTAGACGTGGGCTCCACGACGATCGCGGCGCATCTGTGCGACCTGGCCAGCGGTGAAGTCGTCGCCGCGTCGGGCGCAATGAATCCGCAGATCCGCTTCGGCGAAGACCTGATGAGCCGCGTGTCGTGGGTGATGATGAATCCCGGCGGCGAGACCCAACTCACCGAGATCGTGCGCGCGGCGATCAACGCGCTCACCGCCGACGTTGCGAAGCAGGCCGGCATCGCACCCGACGACATTCTCGAAGCGACGTTCGTCGGCAATCCGATCATGCACCACCTGCTGCTGGGCATCAGCCCGGTCGAGCTCGGCGGCGCGCCGTTTGCGCTCGCCACCGATTCGTCGCTGACGCTGTGGGCCACCGAAATCGACCACGCGATCCATCGCAACGCGCGCATCTACGTGTTGCCATGCATCGCCGGGCACGTCGGCGCCGACGCGGCGGGCGTGGTGCTTGCCGAACGGCCCGACTTGTCGGACGAGCTCACGCTGCTGGTCGACATCGGCACCAACGCCGAGATCGTGCTGGGAAACCGCAAGCGGCTCCTGGCATGCTCGAGCCCGACCGGCCCCGCGTTCGAAGGCGCGCAGATCAGTTGCGGGCAGCGCGCGGCGCCCGGTGCGATCGAGCGCGTGCGCATCGACCGCGACACGCTCGAGCCGCGATTCAAGGTGATCGGCAGCGACCTGTGGTCCGATGAACCCGGCTTCGCCGATGCGAGCGCCGCCACGGGCGTGACCGGCATCTGCGGCTCCGGCATCATCGAAGTGATTGCCGAGCTTTACCTCGCCGGCGTGATCCGCCACGACGGCGTAATCGACGGCGAGCTCGCGGCGCGCAATCCGCGGATCGAGCCCGACGGTCGCACGTTCGCGTATCGACTGTGCGATGCGGTCGGCGATCGCGCCGCGATGCGAATCACGCAAAACGACGTGCGTGCGATCCAGCTCGCGAAGGCGGCGCTCTATGCCGGCGTACGCCTGCTGATGGAACGCCTCGGCGTCGACCACGTCGATCGCATCCGGCTTGCCGGCGCGTTCGGCAGCCACATCGACACCAAGTACGCGATGGTGCTCGGCCTCATTCCCGACTGTCGCCTGAACGCGGTCAGCTCCGCCGGCAACGCGGCGGGCACCGGCGCGCGCATCGCGCTGCTCGATCAGCGGGCGCGCGCGACGATCGAGGATCTGGTTCGTCGCATCGAGAAGGTGGAAACGGCGATCGAGCCGCGCTTCCAGGAATTCTTCGTCGAGGCGATGGCGATCCCGCATCTCACGGCGCCGTACCCTCGATTGCGCGAGGCCGTTACGCTGCCCCAGCCGAAGGTCGCCGCGATTGCTGCTGCGCGTCGCGGCCAACGCCGCTCCGGATCGCGGACGGGTGGTGAGTGATTACCTTGTAATGCCCCGGCAAATGCCGCTCCCGAAATAGCGCCAACGCCAGGGAGCGTCTGGCTTCCTCGGATTTCGAGGCAAGCTCGCGGGTGATCGAAGCGCTCCAATCACGGAGCCTTTCCCAGGCGGGCACCTCGCTTCCACGCATGTCTTCGCTGAATTCGAACACCACGCTGAACGGGCGCGGGATGGGTTGCCGGTCGGCGACGATGCGCACTTCGATGTACGAGCAGAGAGCCTTCAGCGCGGCCACGATCTGCCGCGCGGCATCGCTCCTTTTCAACTGAGGGTTCCGGCGCCGCCCCGGCGCTTCCGGTCGCGGACGCATGACCAGCCACAGCGCAAGTTCGGGAAGCGGATCGCGCAGGCTCATGTAGCTGCCCGACACTGCGACCGTGTCGATCTGGTACGGATTCCCAGCCCAATTGGCATTGATGCGCGCACACAGTTCACGTACCGCTTCGATCCGCTCCCTGGCGCACTCGCGCCACAACGGCTCGACCACGCAGGCGCGCGCAAATTCGCCGAAACGGGTGGTCGGACGATAGCGGCCGTTACCTTCCGGGTACAGCAATCCGGCTGCGAGCAACGTCTGCATCAGCGTCAAGCTGGCGGCTGCATCGAGACCAAAGTCCGCACCCAGGCTTCGGACGTCGATCTGCGGCTGTTGCTGATCTTGCGTGGCGATGCGCGCGAGCGCACGCTCGGCGCCATCACGCAACGTCCGCGCTTCGAGCCCGAAATACCGTTGGTTCGCCACCAATCGCGGGACCCGCGCGGCGCGGGTTGAAACGTCCAGCTTGTCGGATGTGCCCACGTTCAACGCCTCCCCTGAGGACGTCGCGGCGCAATGACGCGGGTTCGACGTCGCGCCGGTTGCTCACGCGACGTGTCGCGCGACGACGGCTATTTCGTCGGCAACCCCGCTACCCGGCAACAACTACGCGCCGGGCCGGAGGCTTTGCGTCACTGCCTTGCGACAGTTTTGCCAGCGTTGCCAACGTAGCACCAGGGGATTTGCTTGTCCACTACATCTTGTCAGCTACAGAGCGACGGCGGCTGCCGTTGTCGCATTTTTGGAACGGACCCGGGCAGCCTGCCGCTTTTTGCCGGTTTGCGCCCGTGTGCATACGGCGTAAACGAGGTCGGTGAGCGCGGCCGGAACGAGCAGTGTCCGCTTTGCGCCGCTCGTTAAATCGTACTATCGTTCCCCGTCCGATCAATCTCCTGAGGTATTCGATGATCATGGTGCGCAGCATTGCGGCCTTCGCCGCGGCCGTTGCCTTCGTCCTGCCGTCGTTTTCCGCCAGCGCGCAGGATGCGCTCGAAACCATCAAGAAGCGCGGCACGCTGATCGTCGGCGTCAAGGCCGACTACAAGCCGTACGGCTTTCGCGATCCGAGCGGCAAGATCATCGGCATCGAGCCCGATCTTGCGCAGGACGTCGCGACCAAGCTGGGCGTCAAGCTCGAGCCGGTGCCCGTGGTGTCGTCGAACCGGATGCAGTTCCTCGAGCAGGGCAAGATCGACCTGATGATCGCGACGATGAACGACAAGCCGGACCGGCGCAAGGTCGTCTACATCGTCGAGCCCAGCTATTACGCATCCAGCGTCAACGTGCTCGCGCCGAAATCGGCGAAGCTCAAGGACTGGAACGAGCTCAAGGGCAAGAAGGTCTGCGTGATCCAGGGCGCGTGGTACAACAAGCAGCTGCAGCAGGATTACGGCATCGAAGACGTCGCGTTCAAAGGCACCGCCGAGGTGTTCACCGCGCTGAAGAGCAACAACTGCGTGGCCTTCGCTTACGACGACACGCTGATCCTTGCGACGCTGCTCGAGCCCGAGTGGAAGGACTACGAGATGCCGCTCAAGTCGATCCTCGAGGACCCGTGGGGCCTCGCGGTCAAGCTCGGCGAGGAATCGTTCTACAAGTTCATGTCGGCGATGATCGTCGAATGGCACAAGACGGGCCGCATCGTCGCGCTCGAGAAGAAGTACGGAATGGGCAATACCGCGTTCGCGGTGCAGATGGCCCAGAAATACAAGTGACCCCGGTGGCGTAGCCCGGGTTGCGAGCAACGCAACCCGGGACACTGCGGCGATGCGCATCCTCGCCCCGGATTTCGCCTTGAGCTCGATCCGGGCTACGCGCTAGCCGTGGCCGCGTTCTACGAATGGTTCCGGTGGCTGTACGACGCGACCGGCATCAACCTGACGATCCTCTACGACGCGTTCGACCGCAGGCGATTCGTCGGAGGCTTTCTCACCACCGTGCAGCTTGCAACGAGCTGCATCGTGCTGTCGGTCGTGATCGGCATCGCCGGCGCGTGGCTGCAGGGCTCTCGGCTCCGGCTCACACGGCGCATCGTGTACTGGTACATCCAGTTCTTCCGCAATACGCCGCCGCTGGTGCAGCTCTACTTCTTCTATTTCGGCGTCGGTGCCTATTTCAAGACCACCGCCGGAACGCCGCTCATATCGAACATCACGTGGGCGATCCTCGGACTGTCGATGTACGCCGGGGCGTTCAACGTCGAGATCTTCCGCTCCGGCATCGAGGCGGTGCCCAAGGCGACCGTCGAAGCGGCGGAGTCGTTCGGATTCTCGCGGCTCCAGGCCTACCGGCACATCGTGCTGCCGCTGGCGTTTCGCGTGTGCCTGCCGGCGCTCAACAACAACCTCATCAACCTCGTCAAGACGACCAGCATCTCGTACGCCATCGCCGTTCCCGAGATGCTGTACGTGTCGGCGCAGATCTGGTCGGACTCGGTCAACGTGAAAGAG
>Ga0068860_100003320_pt1 | contig 16561 bp, 9 predicted proteins | sample KBSSwiS32_FD_66597 | JGI IMG/M metagenome (GOLD analysis project Ga0068860, IMG submission 66597) | Switchgrass rhizosphere microbial communities from Kellogg Biological Station, Michigan, USA - KBS Switchgrass S3-2 | ecosystem: Host-associated > Plants > Roots > Rhizosphere > Soil ... | reverse complement strand
AACGATACTCAAAAAGCAATCACACAGCTCATTTTATACAGTCAGGTTGTGAATAAACAGGCCTCAAAAACTGAAAATAAAAAAAGCTGCCTCATTTACTTTTGAGACAGCCTCTTTTTTTATGCCTTTCACGACATGCCTTCTCAACGCTTATTTATTACATTTGCCTGAATTTGTTTCTCAACGGAATTGTAAAGGACTTAATTCTCCCCATGGACATATAACAGCGAGGGCTAAACGTAGCTGGAAGATGACCTGATACAAATAAAAATTTTAAGTGAGCATAATTGGAGGCGCACCGGCGATGGCAATCTGCTGTTACTTTTTGGGAAGCAGTCGAAAGTTATTGAAGTTTTTATTTTTTTTGCGAATAACCAACCCGCCACTGCAAGGCTTCAATTGCGTTTGCCAGGTACACGAATGGTGCATTCCAGTTAATAGCAATTTCATTGGATGCATAAGAACAGACTGCATCAGCGTATGTTGTTTCCGGCTCTGTAAACTCGTAGCTACATGAATCCTGGCGCCCGGGATTAGGGCCACCTGCCAGCAGGCCAGGAACGGGATCAACAATACCATCCGCAGTGGACTGGCGATGATGTGGAAACATGGGCGATTTGCTGCCTGACCCCGTAACAAAACAGTAGCCTGTTGCGTTACGGCCCAGCAAATAATCAAGATTGGTTAACGCATAATCAATATACTTTTTATCACCGCTAAGCATATAAGCTTTGATTAATAAAATGCCCTGGTTGCATGCCACAGAATTGCTGCCCCACTGAAAATCCCTTAATGATTGTCCCATCACAGTGCCAAAAGCATTTGCAGGAACTTTTTCTATATAACCATTCGCAATGCTCATTATCCTGTTCTTCATTATGGCAATGTTACCTGAAATGGCTGACGGAAGTTCTTTACTGAAACGAAGAATTGAATAGTAACCGAGCATACCCACGTTATTCCATCCCGGCAGGTTCACATTACTCTCCATATGTTTGTTCACCACTTCATAAAATTTTTTTTCTTTTGAAGTAATATACAATTCTGATGCAGCCCAGAACCATTCATCATTAAAGTTCCTGTCGCCATAGCCACCGGTTGAAATGGCTGGTTTAAAATCCCGGTTCATAGCGTCCTGGTTATACTCCACAGCAGGATTTGACAATGCCCATTCCCATGCTTTTTTGGAAGCCCTTAAACAACTGTCTGATAAACCCGGCAACTGCCTTTTATACCTATTTAAAATGCGACTTGCCTGTGCGGTTACTGCTGCAAAATCCAAAGTTGCAGCTGTACCTTTTTGCACCACGTATCGCGGCGCCCTGGTAACTCCCGGCATTACCATCCCGTCAAAAGAAGCGTTGGTGCATTTGTTGTAAACTCCGCCATCATAAGGGTCCTGCATTGTAAGCATCCAGCGGAGATTATAGATCACTTCATTTAAAATGTCAGGTATCAAATCGATACTTTCAGGAATATGGGTGTTTAATTGTTTAAAGTAACCAGGAAAATCTTCATAGGCGGATAATAAGGTGCCCATGGTAATTCCTGAGTTTACAATATACTTGTTGTAGTCGCCTGCATCGTACCAGCCGCCTGGGGTTGAAATGGTCATACCTGCCGGTCTGTCTTTACTGGCAGCAGATGGATGAATATAAACGACATTATCCGGATGTCCCGCTGAACGATGCCACCTGCCTGCGTACTTTTCTTCCAAAGGCATAGAAGCCCTTTGGTAATAAAATCCTTTCAAAGTTGCCAGGGCGACCTGCCTGTTTACTTGATCGTTTATTTCAAAAACATAGGAATGCCCAACACCAGGAATGGTAACAACAAAGCTTCCCTCGCTGCTTAGAAAAGAAAAGTCCGCTATCCTTGTCCTTGTAGATGACCAGGCAGATTTTTTTTCTTCACTTAATACACCGGTAAAAACGGTATCTCTTAAATTGGTAGAAGTGATATAAAAATCAGTTAAAGAATCAGTGCCGGTAATCACAGCTACCTTTGGTGCATTTGGGTAAAAGCCTGATTGGTTGAGTTTAATTTGTAAAGTTAGACTTTGAGGGAAAGAATTATAGGGACAAATTAAAAACAATAATGCTACAGCGGATAAAAAACAAAGCTGGGTTCCTTTATTGTTCCTTTGAAAGGTTTTGATGATTAATTCCAAACTCATTATCGATTTTATTTTACTGCTACTGATAAATGTTTTAAATAAATTCAGTCATTCCAGTTTTTCTTTTCTTATCCAATTTGTCTAAAGAACAGTTGTGCAGTTCCTTAAATACGTTCATGAATGTATGACTATTTTGCTTCAATCAATACGTTTGAAGATCGCAATCCATCAGCGGACGCCGTGAGCATAATCTTTCCTTTTCTGCCATTGGATTGAAGGATGGCCAGCGCAAGCCCGTTCATTGCCGTGTGTTCATCAGCTTTAAAAAGTTCATGGCTTACAGGATCTCCACTATCCACTCCGGCAATAAACCCTTCACCACTTATCTTTAAATGGATCAGGTTGTCTGCACCAGGAACAATCACCCCATCTTTATCAACCACTGTTACTGTTATAAATGAAAGATCTTTGCCATCTGCATTTATCAATTTCCTGTCGGCTTTTAAAATAAGCCTTGCCGCTTCACCTGCAGTTTTTACTTCGTGGGTTAAAATAATTTTACCATTTTTTCTGGATACCGCTTTTAATGTCCCGGGAGAAAATGCGACATGCCATACGACGTGCAGATCATTAGCTGATTTACTTTTTACGCCCAATGATTTTCCGTTCAGATAAAGTTCAACCCCATCGGCATTGTTATAGTAAGCAACTATATCAACCGTATCGCCCCGTGTCCAGTTCCAGTGCGGATAAATATGTAAAACAGTTTTTTTGGTGAATATGCTTTGGTACAAATAATAAACATCTTTAGGAAACCCGGCCAGGTCTATAATACCAAAGTAAGAACTGCGTGCCGGCCATGAATAAGGAGTAGGCTCGCCCATGTAATCGAAGCCAGTCCAGATATACATACCCGACACATGGTCACTTTTTAGTAAAGCCTTTATACTTTCTTCGTGTGTGGAGCCCCAGGGTGTACTTATATTGTCATAGGCTGAGACTGTATAACTGCCATTTGGATTCTTAAAGGGAATATCCCATCTTTCGGGCCAGCGGCGGATAGTATCGAAGGGCACATGATCATAATAACCACGGGTTTCAAGAGCAGAGGTGCTCTCTGTAACAATCATCTTCTTACCGGGCCACCTGTCGTGAAATTGCTCCCATATCTGGTGATTGTAATTATAACCTATCAAATCAAAAGCACCTGATTGAATGATGTTATTATAAGTATTTACTTCGTTATTGGCGGTTACAATTTCCCTGGTGGTATCTAATGATTTTACAATACTTACCAGCTCCCGTGCTATTACACGTCCCGAAGTATCGCCTTTAGCAGCATCTCCCCATTGTTCGCCAATCTCGTTACCCACACTCCATATAAAAACAGAAGGATGATTCCTGTCTCTCACTACCTGGTCCTGCAAATCTCTTTGATGCCATTCTTTCCAGTACAAATGATAATCGTATGGGTTCTTTTGTTTGGCCCACATATCAAAGGCTTCATCCATTACGATAAATCCCATCCTGTCGCATAGATCTAATAACTCCGGCGCGGGAGGATTGTGTGAAGTGCGAATGCCGTTACAGCCCATTGCTTTTAATATCTCTAATTGACGCTGCAATGCCCTTGTGTTAATAGCTGAACCTAAGGCACCCAGATCATGATGATCACATACTCCTAATATTTTCAAAGATTCCCCGTTTAAGAAAAATCCCTTATTGACATCAAAATTAAAGTAGCGGATACCAAATGGAGTTTCATAAGTATCAACTATTTTACTATCAATCAGTAATTGCGTAACGGCTTTATATAACACGGGTTTTTCTATTGACCATAGAGAAGGGTTACTAATAACCAGGGATTGCTCTACAGCCGGGGGCTTACTATTTGCACCACCGACGCCCGCTATAATCGAATTGGAAGAAGCCTTTCCTACCTGCCTGTTGGCAGCATCGAATAATATCGTATTGACAATAACATGTTTTTTGGCTGAATACTGGTTTTGGATATTGGTGAAAATATTTATTGTAGCTGACTTGCTGGAAACGCGGGGTGTTGTTATAAAAGTTCCCCACTGATCAACGTGTACCTTATCTACTGTAGTTAGCCAGACATTTCTGTAAATGCCTGAGCCGCTGTACCAGCGGGAATTTGGTTGTTTTGAATTATCAGCCTTTACAGCAATTATATTCTTCGCATTCCCATACTTAAGATAAGAAGTAAGATCGTATTGAAAAGAAATATAGCCGCTGGGCCTTATACCCAAAGAGTGTCCGTTTATCCATACTTCACTGTTCATGTAGACACCGTCAAAAGAAATGAAAACAATTTTATTTTTTTCACTAACCGGAACCGTAAACGCTTTTCTGTACCACCCTATACCTCCTGGCAATGCGCCACCACCCGGCGTTGCAGGGTTATCTTTACTAAATGGTCCTTCGATGCTCCAATCGTGAGGAAGGTTTAATGTGCGCCAGTTTCCATCATCTATAGCTGGTTCGCTATAAGATTGAACACTATCCAACTTAAATTTCCAGCCTTTGTCAAAATTAATCCGGCTTTTATTTTGCGCCTGTAATTGCATAAACAAAAAACAGAATGCCCAAAGCGAAATGATTTTTAATAATTTTTTCATGTAATATTATTTGATAAAACTGGCATAAAAATCTGGAATTATTATTAAATGGTTTAAGACAAAAAAGTCAGCACCAAAATCAGTTTTTAAAGAAATAAATGCAGACTTTTAAGAAATGCCCAGTGGCCCGCAACTTTCCCGGCAGTATTGGAAAATATTCTATAAACGAACCGCATCCACTGATATAAAAATTCCAGGAATAAGTTATGGTTTTTCTAATACTTCCCGGAGCTTTGCCATCCGATAAGACTTGCATACCATGATTTAGTTATTAGCTTCACTTGTTAGATTCTTTAATTGTTCTTCATTAAGAATGACAATATTCTTATTATTGATAGTGATAAATTTTTCCTGGACAAATTCATTCAGGATCCTGTAAACAGTTTCATAAGTGGTTCCGGAATAGGAAGCCAGGTCCTGTCGGCTTAAGATTATATTGATCTCCCCTTTTGCTGTAACTCCAAATTTGCTTTCAAGAGAAAGCAGTGAGTAGGCAATACGACCTTTCACCTGCATATGTGCCAGGATATTCATCTTTCTCTCTGATCGCTGTAATTCTTCCGCATAAAATAATAATAACCTGACGGTGAAATTATTATTTACCCTTAAGGTTGTTTGAAAGAAATCCAGGTCTATATAACACACCATTGTTGATTCAAGTGCAGTGGCCGAAACAGGATATATAATTTCGTCTCCTAATCCCCTGTGTCCTATTATTTCTCCGGTTTTAGCAAACCGGATGATCAGCTCTTTTTCTTTCCCCCATTTTTTATGAACTTTTACGGTGCCCTTGAAAACAAAATAAATACCTTTTACATCATCTCCTTCTTTGAAGATCAGTTCACCCTTATTAAAATGAATTGTTTTTTTATTGGCTTTAATGGCAGGTAACCATTCAGGTAAGCAAAGGTTACACAAAAAGCAACTTTGCAGGTCACAATTTTGTTTCTTCTCTTTCATAACAAATGAAAATTAAGCGCTATATCCCGGGGAAAAAATAATGACTGTTTTCTTTGTATTATCGCCGGATTCAGCACTCTAATACAGAGAGTTTAACAGGAAAGAGCATTAGAATTTAAATGTGATAGAACCATTTTATTAAATTGAGTTGAATGCAGTTTCACAACCTCTCCCACAATAATGATGGCAGGGTTGGTTAATTTAGCATACTGTGATTTAAACGATATGTCTTTTACTTTACCCATTACCATTTTTTCCTGATGGGTAGTACCGTCCTGGATGATGGCAACAGGGGTATCCGCTTTATTATTTGCCATAAATATATCCATGATCGCTTCCAGTTTACTCATCGCCATTAAAATGACTACGGTTGCCGAAGATTGTGCCGCCAGTTTAATATCATTTGAAATTTCACCTGATTGGGTTGTGCCGGTAGTTACCCAAAAACTTTCATTGACCCCCCTGCATGTAAGCGGAATCATTTGAGAGGCTGGTACTGCAATGACACTGGATATACCCGGTATCACCTGTACGTCTATACCCGCATTTCGTGCTGCTTCCATTTCTTCATAGGCACGGCCAAATACAAATGGGTCGCCTCCTTTTAAGCGTACGACATGGCCGTGAGATCCGGCATATTTAATGATGAGTATGTTTATTTCGTCTTGAGATAAAGAATGGCAGCCATAGCGTTTTCCGACAAATCGCTTTACGGCGTTTGGGGAAGCATAATTCAATAATTCTTCATTCACCAGGGCATCATATAATATTACATCGGCAGAAGCAATTATTTTAATTGCTTTTAGCGTAATTAATTCCGGATCTCCAGGTCCGGCACCTACAAGAGATAGCCTTGACTTATTCATAAAAAATATATTACTAAAATAAATATATCAATAAATATTCTCAAATCTACGTTTATTTCAACTTATATCCATAAATTTATGACTTATATAATAACAAATAGGCAAAAAAAGCATGATATGCCGATATAAATATTATATATAAATAATTATAATACGATTGCTTGATATTTATTAGTCAACTAATAAATAGACGTGATGAAAATTGTAATTATCGGAAATGGGATGGTGGGATATAAGTTTTGCGAAAAACTCTTGTCAAGAACTAAAGATGCTGAAGTTATTGTATTCGGTGAAGAAATAAGACCTGCATATGACCGGGTACATTTAAGTGAATTTTTTGCAGGCAAAACAGCGGAGGACCTAACACTAACTGGTTTAAACTGGTATCATGATAATAATATAAGACTTCACCTTGGTGACCCTGTTCTAAGTATTAACCGCCCTGCCAAAACCGTCCATTCGCACAAGGGTTTTACCGAATCATATGATTTCCTCGTAATTGCCACCGGTTCTGCTGCATTTGTTCCACCTATTCCCGGTGTAGATAAACAAGGGGTATTTATATATAGAACTATTGAAGACCTTGAAATGATGAGGGATTACGCCCGGAAAGCCAAAGCCGGGGCTGTAATTGGTGGTGGGCTATTAGGGCTTGAAGCTGCTAAAGCCATGCTGGATCTTGGAATTCCCAGTACACAGGTAATTGAATTCGCTCCCCGCCTGATGCCACGCCAGATAGATGCTGCCGGTTCTGGTATCTTAAGAAACAAATTGGAAAAACTGGGCCTGAAAATTCATACGGGCAAAAATACCCGTGAAATATTGGGAGATGAAAGCATTACCGGCATGCAGTTTTCTGACGACACGACCATTGAGGTTGATATGCTGGTAATTTCTGCTGGTATAAAACCAAGGGATGAGCTTGCAAAACTTGCAGGACTGGAAACAGGACATCGTGGTGGAATAGTAGTAAATGAAAGATTACAAACTACTGATCCTTTTGTTTTTGCGATTGGCGAATGCGCTTTGCACCAGGGAATGGTCTATGGCCTCGTAGCTCCGGGTTATGAAATGGCCGACGTTGTGGCAACCAATCTCACCGGTGGAAATAAAGATTTCAAAGGGTACGATATGAGTACCAAACTAAAACTTATTGGAATTGACGTGGCCAGTTTTGGTGACCCTTTTTTACAGGGTGAAAACATCAGGACCCTGGTATTTGAAGATACCATGAAAGGTATTTATAAAAGAATTAATATTTCTGCTGATGGAAAAGAATTATTAGGAGGCATATTAGTAGGTGATGCGGCCCAGTATAATATGTTGTTGCAAACCTGCAAGAATAAAGTGGTACTGCCTCCAGATCCCGAGGACGTGATATTGGGTTCAAGAGGTGGTGAGGCTGAAGCGGGTGCCGGAGTGCCGGGCTTACCCGATGAAGCGATGATATGTAGTTGCGAAAGTGTAAGTAAAGGAGATATCTGCAATGCCGTATCAGAACGGGGTTGTGAAACAATTGATGCAGTAAAAAAATGTACTAAGGCGGGAACCGGCTGTGGTGGGTGTATACCAATGGTTAAGGACCTGATGGTCCATTCAATGAAGTCGCAGGGAAAATATGTTCGCAATGTATTGTGCGAGCATTTTAATTATAGCCGGCAGGAAATGTTTGACCTCGTGAAATTACATGAATTAAAATCCTATGATGAAGTATTGGATAAATTGGGTAATGGCGACGGATGCGAATTGTGCAAACCGCCGGTAGCCTCTATCCTTGCCAGTTTGTGGGGCGAAATGATCCTGAAAAAAGGTAATGACACTGCCCAGGATAGCAATGATCGCTTCTTAGCCAACATTCAAAAAGGCGGTACCTATTCGGTAGTGCCCAGGATCCCCGGGGGAGAAATTACTCCGGATAAATTAATCGTGATCGGCCAGGTTGCCAAACAGTATAATCTCTATACCAAAATAACAGGCGGACAACGCATCGATATGTTTGGAGCCCATCTGAACGATTTACCGGATATATGGGGCCGGTTGATAGCTGCTGGTTTTGAAAGCGGACATGCTTATGGAAAATCATTACGCACTGTAAAAAGTTGTGTTGGTAGTACCTGGTGTCGTTTTGGACTACATGACAGTGTTAGTTACGCCATTCGTATCGAAGAGCGCTATCGCGGCTTACGTTCTCCCCATAAAATAAAAGGTGGTGTTAGCGGTTGCATAAGAGAATGTGCCGAAGCACAAAGCAAAGACTTTGACATAATTGCAACTGAAAAAGGATGGAATCTGTTTGTATGTGGTAATGGAGGAAGCAAGCCACAGCACGCCCGGTTATTGGAAACCGATCTTGATGATGAAACCTGCATTAAATACATTGATCGCTTTTTAATGTTTTATATAAAGACTGCGGATACTTTAACAAGAACAGCCACCTGGCTCAATAAAATGGAAGGCGGTATCGATTACCTCCGTAATGTAATCGTGAACGATAGCCTGGGTATGGCAGAACAGTGGGAAGCCGAAATGCAAACACTGGTGGACTGTTATAAATGCGAATGGAAAGAGGCGATTGAAAATCCCGAAATCAAAAAGCGGTTTAATCATTTTGTTAATGCCCCGGGAGAAAAAGATCCGACAGTAAAATTTGAGTTAATGAGGGAACAGAAAAAAGTGGCAGAGTGGAAATGACTGTTTACAAATTATTGAAAGAAGGTATCAAAATAATAATAACATGAAAGTCATTCTTTATTTGAATACTGCTGAACAACCGATTCTTCTTTTATAGTTGCAGACCTTCCTTTACGATTGCCTGTTTGTACGATTGCTTGTTTTTTATACAGCATTGAATATTCCCTGTTGTATGAAGGAGATTAACCCGGCAATTCCGGGATAAGGATATCTTTTTTATAAAGCGTGAATATGCTAATGACAACCGACGAAAAGAAAATTACCTGGTATGCAGCCTGCCCCATAGAGGATGTTCCCGATAACGGGGGGGTATGTGTGAAATACGGCGATATTCAAATCGCATTGTTTCATTTTGCCAGGAGGAATGAATGGTATGCCACTCAAAACGAATGTCCACACCGTAAACAAATGGCACTGAGCCGCGGCATGATCGGTACTCAGCAGGATGAACCAAAAGTTGCCTGTCCCTTGCATAAAAAAACCTTTTCGTTGGCAACGGGCGAATGTCTCAGCGGTGATGAATGCAGTATTAAAACCTACCCCGTAAAAGTAGACGAAGGCAAAGTATTTATTGGAGTAAATGAATAGTAATAAAAACCCCGGCCGATGTGGAAATTGATCCGGGGTAATGATTTTAAATTAATAACAACTTAAAAACCAATCCAAAATTATGGTTAAAATCTTAAAAAATTGCATTTGCGTCCCAATGATATTTATCATTGCAATTGGAGGATTGCCTGCAAAAGGACAACTTTCTGTTACAGGGCAATTACGTACCCGAACTGAATTTCGTGATGGATCAGGAACACTTAGATTGAAAATAAATAGCCCTTCAATTTTCACCTCACAACGCAGCAGGCTAACATTTAATTACAAAACCAGCCGGGTTATTCTTCAAACTTCGTTACAGGATGTCAGGGTTTGGGGCCAGGATGCATCGACCATCAGTAGTGCGGATGGCAGCAAACTGGGTATGCATGAAGCATGGGCAGAAATAATATTGGCCAATAAAAAGGATACCTCTTTCAAACATTCTGCCGTTGATTATTTTGCTGTAAAAGCCGGCAGGCAGGAATTACTATATGATGATAGCCGGTTACTGGGTAATCTCGATTGGTTGCAGCAGGCACGCAGACATGATGCAATTGTTTTTAAGCTATTGAATAAAGGATGGCAGTTTGATTTGGGTGCGGCGTTTAACCAAAATACCGATGCCTTTAATTATAACGGAACATATTACACACCTGCCAATGTAATGCCTTACGTGAAAGATAGCAGAGGTAACCTTGCAATAACACCGGCAGCTTTCATTCCTTTAAGCAATTCCGCCGGATGGAGTTCAAAGACAGGCACACCAGCATTACAGGTAATGCCTTCTACAAATGGATTATACCAGGATTACAAAGCCATGCAATATCTATATACTGGAAAAACTTTCAATAAAACAAAAATTACGGGGTTGATTTTTGCAGATCATTTTGGTAAATACATAAATGACTCCGTTAAGAATATTGCAGGTACTGACACCGGTTATATTTATGGAAAACATTTTAATCAAAAAGGAGTTAACAGCAGGATTACCGCGGGTATTTTAGTGAACAGTATTTTAGATAGGAAAAAAACCATAGCAGTAACAACAGGATTTTATTACCAAACAGGGAAGGATAGAGACGCACAAAAACTTAGGGCATATACATCTACAATATCATTAGTATATTCTAAAAATAAATTCACCTACACTGTAGGGTGGGATTATGTTTCAGGTAATAATGCGTTTTCAACCTCCAATACCAATCACCGGTTTGACCCTTTGTATGGCACCCCTCATAAATTCTGGGGTTTAATGGATTACTTCTACGCAGGCACCGGTTCACCTGCCGGAGGATTAAGCAATCCTTTTGCAAAGATTAAATATGCAGGTGCAAAAAAACGCTTTGCAGCGCAATTGGACTATCATTATTTCAGTCTTGCAAAAAATCAAAAAGATTTAGGTGGTAATGCCATCAAAAAATATTTAGGGAGCGAAGTCGACCTCGTTACAGATTATTCGCTTAATAAAATTACCACGCTTGAATATGGCTTTAGTATAATGGCTGCAACAAAAAGTATGGAATATGCAAAAAATATTACTCCAGATGCAGCGAACCTTACAGGTTTATGGAGTTACATGATGATCATCATCAGGCCTGAGTTCTTATTCAGGTAATGGCTTCGTTTAACTAATTCCAATAAAAATATATAATCCTAAAAATAATTTATCATGTCATCACTCACCAATAACCAACCGGCTATTAAATTAAATATATTCAGCTTCAAAGGTATTCAAATGAAGACCTTTCATATTACCTGGCTTACTTTCTTCGCCTGTTTTTTTGGCTGGTTCGGGTTAGCGCCCTTAATGCCAACCATACGCGTCGATCTGGGTTTGACAAAATCCCAGGTAGGTAATACCATTATCGCGGCTGTATCTGCTACCATTTTTGCCCGTTTATTAATTGGTAAACTATGTGATAGCTGGGGGCCACGGAAAACTTATACAGCCTTACTGGTCATCGGTGCGTTTCCGGTAATGTTGGTCGGCCTGGCACATAGTTACACCTCCTTTCTTTTATTTCGTTTAGCCATTGGCGTTATTGGGGCATCTTTTGTTATTACACAGTTTCATACATCGGTAATGTTTGCACCTGGAATCAAAGGTACAGCCAATGCAGTGGCAGGTGGCTGGGGTAATTTAGGCGGGGGCATTACCAATATGCTTATGCCGGTAATATTTGCCACCATTGTGGGTTTTGGCTATACAAAAGCAGAAGCATGGCGTTATGCTATGATTATCCCGGGAATAATGTTATTGATAATGGCATTTGTTTATTACAGGTTTACAAAAGATACCCCGGCAGGAAATTATGATGATATAAACGGTTTAAAAAAGTCAGCCACTAAAACCGAATGGAATATACTTTCAGATTGGCGGGTTTGGTCACTGGCCCTGGCATATTCCGTTTGCTTTGGAATGGAAATTACTTTTGACGGTGTTGCAGCTTTGCACTTCACCGATACCTTTAAATTAAACCAGGCATCAGCAGGCTTTTGGGCAGGCACTTTTGGGTTCATGAATATTTTTGCCCGCGCCCTTGGTGGGATATCTGCTGATAAAATAGGAAAGAAATACGGTATGAGGGGGAAGGGGATTTTGTTGGCGATCATGTTACTGATGGAAGGATGTGGAATCATTCTTTTTGCGCATGCAGGCTCATTGGCCATGGCTATTATATCGATGATAACTTTCGCGTTATTCCTTAAAATGGCTAATGGGGCTACCTATGCTATCACACCATTTGTAAATGAAAAAAATGTGGGTATGGTTAGTGGTATTGTCGGCGCAGGTGGCAATGTCGGGGGTATGTTGTTTGGTTTTTTATTCAAATCTGAAAGCATTACTTATTTAGAGGCATTTCAATACATTGGCTATGCGGTAATTGGAGTTTCATTGGTAGTATTGGCGACCAAATTTGCAGCAGGTAGTAAAATAGCAGCAAAAAGTTCACAAGATGAAAAAGCTATCCAGGAAAGTAACCTCCAGGTAGTATAATTAAAGTTTCTGATCAAAACCGCTAAGGCAGAAAATTATACAAAAAATTGATTGAATTTAAAAATAAGATGGATTCACTAATTCCAAACAAAGGCGTAGGGGATAAAACCACTTGCTGCTATTGCGGTGTGGGCTGTGGCATTATTGTGCACAAAGAAAAAAATGGAAACTTACATCTAGAAGGCGATAAAGATCATCCGGTTAATAAAGGTATGCTGTGTAGCAAGGGTATGAATTTACATTATACCGTGATGGATAAAACGGACCGGTTACTATACCCCGAAATGCGGTATGGCAAAAACCAGCCAAGGCAAAGGGTTTCCTGGGATACTGCCCTGGAAAGAACAGTGGCTGTATTTAAAACATTAATTGAAAAATATGGCCCGGATTCTGTTGCTTTTTATGCTTCGGGACAATGTTTAACCGAAGAATACTATGTTCTCAATAAACTCATGAAGGGATTTATTGGCAGTAACAATATTGATACCAATAGCCGGTTGTGTATGAGCAGTGCGGTTACCGCCTATAAAATGAGTTTGGGAGAAGATAGTGTTCCGGTATGTTATGATGATTTGGAACTGGCTGATTGTATCTTTGTTGCCGGTGCTAACCCCGCATGGTGTCATCCCATTTTATGGAGAAGGATTGAATCGGCACGGGAAAAAAATCCGGCGCTAAAAATAATTGTAAGCGATCCACGCAAAACGCAAACCTGTTCCATAGCCAATGTTCATTTACAGGTGAACCCCGGAACAGATGTGGTGTTGCATCATGCTATAGGCCGCTGCTTAATTGAACAGGGAGATATTGATATTGATTTTATTCAACAGCACACGGAAGGCTTTGATAAATATGCAAAGACCATTTTTGAAGGATCACTTGAAGAAGCTTCAATAATTTGCGGCGTTCATGAAGATGACATTCGTCTTGCAGCATCATATATTGGCAATGCCAAAGGTTTTATTACAATGTGGACAATGGGCCTGAACCAGAGTGTGATCGGCGTGAATAAAAACTTATCGCTTATTAATCTTAATCTCATCACGGGGCACATAGGAAAACCGGGCGCGGGACCGTTTTCATTAACAGGTCAGCCTAATGCAATGGGCGGAAGAGAAGTGGGGGGTTTATCAAACTTATTACCTGCACATAGAAATTTAGCGGACTCTTCAGATAGACAAGCCGTGGAAAAATTCTGGAAGATACCATTGGGAACCATTCAGTCAAAACCCGGCTTAACCGCAACAGAAATGTTTGAAGCGTTGAATAATGGAAAATTAAAAGCCATCTGGATTTTATGTACAAACCCGTTAACCAGTTTGCCCGATGTACGGATAGCGGAAGAAGGATTGCGAAAAGCAAAATTTGTGGTGGTGCAGGAAATTAGCAGCAAACCGGAAACACTAAAATATGCGGATGTTGTTCTGCCTGCGGCTTCATGGATTGAGAAAGAAGGCACTATGACAAATGCCGATCGCCGCATCAGCTATCTAAATAAAATAACGGAAGCACCTGGCGAAGCACTGCCCGATGCTGAAATCATTTGCCGCTTTGCACAAAAGATGGGTTACCATGGTTTTGATTACAATAATTTTTCCGAAATATATGCGGAGCATTGTGCTTTAACGGAGGGAACCAATATTGATATCAGCGGGTTGAGTTATGATATTCTGAAACAACAACATACCGTGCAATGGCCCTATCCCAAACATATGACCGGTAATGGTACTGAAAGGTTATTTGCAGATAAGAAATTTTATACCGCATCTCAAAACGCCATTATCCATTCTGTTCCTGGTGCTAATGAAAGTGAGCAGCCTGATGAAACACGTCCGTTAATTCTCACTACCGGCCGCATCCGTGACCAATGGCATACCATGAGCAAGACGGGGATGGTAAATAAGTTAAAGCAACACATTAGTGAATCATTTCTGGAAATTCACCCGAACGACGCCGGGAAGAGAAATATTAAAGAGCATGATTTAGTGGAGGTTTTTAATGCAAGGGGTAATGTGAGAGTAAAAGCAAAATATTCTACTGATATAAAAGAAGGAGTAGTATTTCTTCCTATGCATTGGGGTAAAATACTTAATAGCGATTTAAACCGTGCTAATAATCTCACCAATAACCTCGTCGATCCGGGGTCAAAACAACCGGATTATAAATTCAGCGCTGTGCAGGTAACCCTTTATAAAAAACCAAAACAAAAAATAATTATTATTGGCGCCGGTGCGGGCGCTTTTGGTTTTATTAAAAGTTATCGTGCCTTGAATGATGAAGATGAGATAGTGGTATTCAGCAAAGAAAACTTTCCTTTTTACAACAGGGTTTTGCTGCCCGATTATATTAGCGGTGCTCAGAAATGGGAACAACTAATAAAAATGAAAACGGAAGAAGAATATGATTATGATTTACAACTTCACCGCGGAGTAAGTATAGAAAAGATTGACGGAGAACAAAAGCTGGTTTTTGATAATGAGGGTAAAGCGCATAAATACGATATACTGCTGGTTGCAACGGGTAGTCGTGCTGCTATGTTAAAAGATGTACCGCCATTGCGGGGTATATTTACGATGCGCAACCGCAATGATGCGGATAATTTTAAAAATCATATTGATCCTTCAAAAGGAAAAGTGATAATAGTAGGCGGTGGTTTACTCGGTATTGAACTGGCGGCCTCACTTCAGGAAGTAAATGTGGAAATAATTATTATACAGCGTATCTCCAGGTTAATGGACAGGCAATTGGATCCTCTTGGCAGCCAGCTATTACATGAAGTATTAGCAGATAAAGGAATTCAGATTTATTATAATGATGAGATTGAGCGTTTTCTCGGAACAGAAATAATAAATGGTGTTCGTTTAAAAAGCGGTCTTACCATTTATTGCCAGGCTATTGTTATTGCCGTGGGCACTGTGCCTAATATTGAATTAGCAGCGGCAGCAGGCTTAACATGCAGAAGAGGTGTAGTGGTAGATGAATACCTGCAAACCAATGACCCGTTTATTTATGCCATTGGAGAGATGGCAGAGTTTAAAGGTTTTTTATACGGGATTACAGCAGCAGCTGAGCAACAGGCAGATATTGTCGCAAAGCATTTAAGTGGTGATATTTCGCAGTACTACAGCGGCTCTTTATTAATGAATATATTAAAAATGCATGGAACTGATGTGTGTTCCCTTGGTTTGCCCGAAGCACCGGACGACCCGGCTTATGAAGAAGTAATTTTTATTGATAAGGCAAAATGCTATTACAAAAAATGCATCATTTATAATGACAGGCTGGTAGGTGCTATTTTAATCGGTGATAAAACGGAATTTCTGGAATTCAGGGATTTGATAGAAAATAGAATTGAATTGAGTGATAAACGGCTGCGGCTACTGCGAAGCGGGAAGAAACCGGAACCGGTACTTGGCAGGTTAGTATGTAGTTGTGCAGGTATAGGTGAAGGAAATATCCTGAATAAAATAAACGAAGGCTGTAAAGACCTTGTACAATTGTGCCAGCTTTCCGGCGCCGGCATAGGCTGTGGAAGCTGCCGCCCGGAAGTGAAAGCGATACTGGAGCAGGAGCTACGGTCAATATTTCCTCAGCCTACCAGTACAAAGATGGGGGAAACTTATCCTTAATTTATTTCGGGAATTGAACACATCCAATGTATTTACAAATGAAAGAAGAAAATATACTTATTGAGAACTTC
>Ga0068860_100003319_pt1 | contig 16565 bp, 15 predicted proteins | sample KBSSwiS32_FD_66597 | JGI IMG/M metagenome (GOLD analysis project Ga0068860, IMG submission 66597) | Switchgrass rhizosphere microbial communities from Kellogg Biological Station, Michigan, USA - KBS Switchgrass S3-2 | ecosystem: Host-associated > Plants > Roots > Rhizosphere > Soil ... | reverse complement strand
ACCGCCCATTTATTCGATTTATCAACTGAAATATAACAAGGATCCGCGCCACCACTGGATTGTTTATTTAAGAAATGGAGACGACCAGTTCCACGGTCAAATTCAAACGAACTGACTTCGCCAATTTTTCCACTTTCATTCACACTGTACAAAAATTTGCCGCCGTTCGAAATTGCAAGGTAGGATGGATTGACAGATGATATCGTACTGAGTCTCGAGGCATCACCCGTCGATGTGTTGAATTTGTAGACATAAATGCCCTCACTTTTTCCAGTTGTATACGTGCCAACGAACATATAAAAGCTTTGAGCAAAACTGTTTAATGATAACAAAAGAACTACTAGCAAACCGGTGAGTCTCATAAAACAAAATTTTGGTGAGGAAAGATACGGGAAATGCGATGAAAGTAGAAATGAGAGGGATGTAAAGAAAGCGAAGAGCAATAATAGTCTCTTTACTTGATCTCATTTCCGATTTCATCACATTTGTTTTACTTTGTATATATGAACAAACGATTGTTTTTTCTCTCATTTAGCCTGTTAACATTTGTATATTCCAAATCTCAAACCACTTCGGTTATTCGTCCGGGTGAGGTGTGGAAAGACGTCGACGGAAATGCCATCAACGCGCACGGCGGTGGAATTTTATTTTATAACAACACATACTATTGGTTCGGAGAAATAAAAAAGGGAAAAACCTGGCGCGTGCCCGGCGTGACTTCATGGGAGGACTATAGGGTGGATGCCTCAGGTATTTCCTGTTATTCTTCAACGGATCTTCTGCATTGGAAATTTGAAGGAGTTGCGCTAGCGCCAGATAAAAAAGACAGTAGCAGCGACATTCACTACACAAAAGTGATCGAGCGGCCAAAAGTTATTTACAATGATCATACGAAAAAATTTGTGATGTGGATGCATATTGACAAAGATGATTACGGTTATGCCCACGCTGGTGTTGCAGTCAGCGACAGACCGGCGGGTCCATATCATTTTCTTGGTAGTATGCAACCTAACGGTCAAATGTCAAGGGATATGACCTTGTTTAAAGACGACGATGGGAGGGCTTATCATATTTATTCTTCGGAAAGTAATCAGACTATGCATATTTGTCTCCTTACAGACGACTATCTCAAACCAACGTCAACGTATAATCGAATTCTTGTCAATGGGAACAGGGAAGCGCCGGCGCTTTTCAAACACGATGGAAAATATTACCTCATTACTTCGTTGTGTACGGGATGGGATCCGAATAAGGCTTTGTATGCGATGGCAGATAGCGTTCTTGGCGATTGGAAACAAATCGACAACCCATGTACAGGGCCGGATGCAGATATGACCTATCATGCTCAAAGCACCTATGTATTGCCGTTAGCCGGTAATGACTATATTTTTATGGCCGACAAGTGGAACAAAACCGACCTGGAGAATTCGCGGTATGTTTGGTTGCCAATGAAATTTACAGGTAGGAAGCCGGTTATAGAGTGGAAAGATCAGTGGTCACCGGTAAAACAGAACTTCACAAAAAAATAAAGGGTCGGTTAGACCGACCCTTGAAAAATGTTTTAAAAGATTACGAAATCAGTTTAACATTTACAGCATTTGGTCCTTTTTTGCCAGATTGTACATCGAACTCGACACGATCATTTTCCTTGACTTTATCAATCAAACCGCTTGCGTGTACAAAAGTTTCTTTGCCCGTATCATCATGCTTAATAAAGCCAAATCCTTTATCAACATTAAAGAACTTTACGGTACCTGTTGTTTTTGTGCTCATTGAAAATTGTATTGGTATTGTAATAAATTGGGTGCAAGATAAGGAATATTGTTGACAGGTTGATTGGCTGATTTGTTGAGCGGCAAACGGTCGAACTATTGAACTATTCACCAGCCAATTCTCTTAGGATTTCCCCCTATATTAATAGTCTATTAACGTTGATTACTAACTATCAACTGTCATCTGTCAACTGTCAACTAATTTCTATCTTAGCGCAAAAAAAGTGAAAAACATAATGATTTTATCCGGACTCGTTTGCGGCATTCTGTTCATGGCATGCCAATCGCCGCCAAACCCAAAAGCAACCCCGCCCGCTGCCGACAGTACTCCCAAAACAGATCAAACAAAAGTTGCAATAACAGATACTGCGTTGCCTCCTGCTGCAGTGATCATCAAACGTACCGAAGTTCCAATCTTGTGTTATCATCAAATTCGCGATTGGAAGCCGTCAGATTCGAAAACCGCCCGCGCATATATCGTACCGATAGATACTTTCAAGGCACAAATGAAAATGATTGCCGAAAAAGGCTATCACACAATTCTTCCCGATGAATTGTACGCATACCTGACCAAGGGCGCGGCACTTCCATCCAATCCCATTATGATCACATATGACGATACCGATCTCGATCAATATACGGTCGCATTGCCCGAAATGAAAAAATACGGATTCAAAGGAGTTTTCTTTATAATGACCGTATCATTGGGACGGCCACATTATATGAGTAAAGACCAGGTAAAGGAATTGTCTGACCTTGGACATGTTATCGGCTCACACACATGGGATCATCACAACGTAAAAAAATATAAAGGAAATGATTGGGTAATACAAATCGATAAGCCTACAAAGCAACTGGAGTCCATCACGGGCAAGCCTATACGATATTTTGCGTATCCATTTGGATTGTGGAACAAGGAAGCCATTCCCGAATTGAAGAAGCGTGGATTTATTGCGGCATTTCAACTGAATGAGAAAAGAGATGAAGTTGATCCGCTGTTTACAATCCGCCGGATAATTGTTCCCGGTTCGTGGAGTCCACAGACTTTATATTTGGCGATTGAAAGGGATTTTTAAAACGAGAGCGATGGAATAGCATGATCGATTTTAGTTTTTCAAACTTACAAAATGATAAATCCAGAACAACTCAATACTCTGATTAGGTCCCGTCGCAGCGTATTTGTAGATCAATTTGAGGCAGGAAAAAAAATACCGGACGACATCATACAGCAATTACTGGAAAACGCTAATTGTGCGCCGACGCATAAACTAACTGAGCCATGGCGCTTTACCGTTTTCACCGACTCCGGGTTGGGAAAATTTGCAACGTTTCAATCTGAGCTCTATAAGAAAAACGCAGGGAGTCAATTTAAACAGGATAAATACGAAAAATTAAGCAAGACTCCATTATCGTGTTCGCATATTATTTCAATCGGTATGAAAAGAAACAACTCGGTACCGGAGATGGAAGAAATTGCGGCGGTTGCATGTGCTGTGGAGAATATTTATTTGTCGACCGCTCCGTATGGCATCGGTGGATATTGGAGCACCGGTGGCGTCACATTTGATGAAGAGGCAAAATCATTTTTGGGATTGGGTGGTGAAGACCGTCTCATGGGATTTTTCTACCTGGGTTATGTTCGCGTTCCATCATCAACAAGCAAACGGGCACCAGTTAATGAAAAAACTACCTGGGTCAGGTAATAATTGGTTAAAGTACTTGGTTTGCGTTCTAAATTTGAATTACCTTGTATCCCTTTTAATGTTCTGATTCGTTAAATTTTAAATAACCAACCATGTTAACAAGAATTTTTATTGCTGCAGGTTTATTACTTGGAATGATCGCATGTAATAATTCCTCGCAAAGCTCCACCACAACTTCAACAGACACTGCTGCTACAAAGGCAGACAGCAGTCATGAAACGATGCATCACGACACTGCAACAGCAAACATTACACCATTACCTGCTGTGCCTGCAGGTGCAAAAGTGTATTTTGCAAACCTGAAGGAAGGCATGTTAATGAAATCTCCATTCAAAGTTGAATTCGGCGTCAGCGGAATTAAACTGGACACTGCCGGTCCTATTGTTGCTGGCTCCGGTCATCACCATTTATTGATTGATGCTGAAGATTCACTGCCCGCCGGAACGGTTGTTCCGAAAGATGACAAACATCTTCACTTCGGAAAAGCACAGAAAGAAACTGAGGTGACTCTTCCTCCAGGCAAACATAAATTGACACTTCAATACGCTGATGGAATTCATCGCTCTTATGGGGCCCAGTTGGCGAAGACAATTTCGATAACGGTGAAGTAAGAAATGAAGAATGTGGAAATGTGAAAATGTGGAGATGTGAGAATTCTGAAGGTCAATCTTCGATTTTAAGTGAGGCATTATTTATAATCGAAGATTGACCTTCAGAATTCTCACATTTCCACATTTTCACATCTCCACATTTTCACATTCATCACATTTCCACATCTCCACATCTGCTTCATATTCTCAATTCGCTTTCAATCCCAGCGCATTCACATACCCTCCATTCGGCGTGCAATTTTGAAATAAACTATTTGTAAGAAATCCGTCAAGCGCTTTTCTGACTGCATCAATATTCTTTGGACGATACTTACGTATCAATTCAAAACTGGATCTCGTCGTATCTGCATATGAAATAATTTCTTTATAGCCAGGAGGTGTTTCAAACGTAATAATTCCCCTTGTATTTGTCATTTTTTTGTACGGCCAGTAATGCCAGCCAATATTATTTTGTTCAAGCAACTTTCGAAAATTCATCACCCAGGCATCGTCGTTCTCGCCAGTTTCTCCGCAGTAGATCGGCACATTGTATTTATTTCGAAAGTCGACATATTCCTGGATGACATCTTGCTTCACAGGCGTCCAATATTTGTGAAATGTATATACCGCTTGTTTATCGAATGGGGGACCAAAAACTTTGAAATTCGAATCCCATTGCGCTCCACCAAGGAAAACAATATGGTTTGGATCAACCTCGCGGACTGCGGCCACGATACGTTTATATAACGGCTCGAGTAGTGGGTTGAAATGATTCGCATCAAAATAATGCGCGATCGGTTCATTCAGCAAATCGTAGCCGATAACGATCGTTTCGTTTTTATAATGATTGGCGATCGATTTCCAGATTTGTATGGTGAGCTGCTGGCTTTTTTCACTGTCGAATAAAAACGGGTATCCATCACCGTCATCAATGTTGTCGCCGGTTTGTCCGCCCGGCGCGCAATGCATATCCAAAATCACATACAAATTTTCACTTTTACACCAACCGATCAATCTGTCGAGCAACATAAATGCGCGTGCGTCTCCGCGTCCGCCCATGTAGTGGTCATCGGTAAACAATCGATAGTTAAAAGGGACACGAATCGAATTCATCCCCGTACTTTTCAAATAGTGGATATCCGCTTCGGTCACGTACATATCGAGATATTTTTGCCAAAATGCATCTGCCTCATCCGGCCCTATCAATTCGTTGAATGCTTGCTGTATCAGCCGCGGGGAATTGGTGCGCTGAAATTTAAACATATAGCCTTCCGGCACCAGCCAGTTTCCGAGGTTTGTTCCCCTGATCAGGAAATTCTTTCCATCAGGTCCAACAATTTCTTTTCCGTTGACGTGAAAAAATTGTGACTGCGCAAAAGTCAAAATACGAACGCAGGTAAACAGGATAACGATAAGCGATTTTTTCATATTAATCAGTGGTTTCAAATTTATCAGTGTAACCCGGGAAAGAATGAAAATCAAATTCAAAAATAATCCATTGGATCGTCTACGATCCGGAAGTTTTCATTTAAGCCATTCATGATTTTCATATCTGCTGGTTCGATCCGGAAATCAAATAGATCAAAATTTTCCTGCAACCTTTGCGGGTTCGAAGATTTTGGAATGGGAGACACACCGAGTTCAATATTCCATCTCAGGATCATTTGCGCCGGAGATTTGCCGTATTTTTTTGCAAGCTGTATTAACCTTGGATCATTTAATTTTTTTCCACGAATCAAAGGAGAATATGCCTGCAATTGAATCTTGTCTTTCCTGCAACGATCTAATAAATCTTTCAGATATAAATACGGACTAAACTCAACCTGGTTGACTGCCGGCATAATGCTGCCGTATGTCCTAAGCTCGTCGAGAAATGGAACTAGATAATTCGCAACGCCGATTGCTTTGGCGTGGCCGGACTCATAAATTTTTTCGAGTGCTTTCCATGTGTCTTTGCGCTTTCCTTTGATTGGCCAGTGTACAAGGTATAGGTCGACATAATCCAACTGCAACTTCTTTAAGCTGGTATCAAAGGATTTCAATGTCGTATTAAATCCCTGGTCCGCGTTATTTACCTTAGTTGTAATAAAGATTTCTTCCCGTGAAATGTCACTTTGTGCAACGGCATTTCCGACTTCTGTTTCGTTATGATACATGGAAGCAGTATCGATGAGGCGATACCCGATTTCCAATGCATCCAGCACAGCGTGCTCACACTCACGGCCGAGCATATCATACGCGCCAAGGCCTAACAAGGGCATTTGAAGTCCGTTATTTAATGTTGCTATGGGTTGATCGAGGAACATATCAAACTGGGCAATAAAACTAAAAGTATTTTTTGAAATTTGGAGATGTTACCATGAATTTTGATAATGCATTTGTACATCTGCTAAAATTATTTTCTAAGAATGAGTGAAGACAAACTCCAAATGTTCTGTAACCGGTTGACAAAAGTATTCCGCCATTTGAGTAAACAAGCCCGGCGGCAGCACATCTCATGTTACAGGATTTATGATCACGATCTCCCGGAATTTCCCTTTTGTATTGAGCTCTACGGAGATCATATATATCTCGCCGAGTACAAGCGGCACCACGGAATGGATGATGAAGCCCACGCGCAATGGCTCGACCACTGCATTGAAGTAATACAGGAAATTCTACATGAAACAGACGGAAAAATATACTTGCGCCAACGCCAAAAAAAACAAGGGCGGCAAGGTCAATATGAAAAGTTAAACGACGAAGAAGAATTTTTCATTGCGGAAGAAGCCGGGCTAAAGTTCAAAGTCAACCTGACAGATTACCTCGACACGGGGTTATTTCTCGATCACCGGATTACCCGCGGCATGGTGAGGGAACTGGCGGCAGGAAAATCTGTATTGAATTTATTTTGTTATACCGGTTCCTTTTCGGTTTATGCAGCATCAGGCGGAGCGGCGAATATCGTTTCCATCGATCTTTCCAAAACTTATCTTGAGTGGGCAGAGGACAATATGCGATTAAACAATTTGTATGATTCCAAAAGACATCAGTTCGTTCATGCCGATGTTAAACAATGGCTCAACACACTAAGACCTGATACCTTTGATCTCGTTATTCTTGACCCTCCTACGTTCAGCAACAGCAAGCGAATGAAAGATTTCCTGGATATTCAACGTGATCATGTGGAATTGCTCAACAAAACCTTGTACGGAATGAAAAAAGATGGTGTGATATTCTTCAGCACCAACTACAGGAAATTTCAATTAATGGAAAAAGAAATTGAGTGTACCTCCATCCGAGATATTACAAATGCCACAACACCGTTTGATTTCCAGGGCAAGTTATTTAGATGGTGCTTTCGAATGATTAAATGAGGCAGAGATTGAAGTTAAGGTTAAGGTTGAGGTTAAGAGGAAGCAAGCGTTTTTATCGTCATTTCGAACGAAGTTGCTAAGCGAAGCGAAGCAACGTAGAGAGAAATCTAACTGTAGCGTTACTAACTCCCTGCTAAATATTTAGACGTTCAATTTCGGTAAGTCCGGTCCCCAACAAATCGGTTAGATTTCTCTCTACGTTGCTTCGCTTCGCTCAGCAACTTCGTTCGAAATGACGATAAAAACGCTTGCTTCCTCTTAACCTCAACCTTAACCTTAACCTCACCCTCACCCTCACTAAACAATCCCACTCACAATCTTAAACAAATACTCCATCCCCAGCGCGCTGATCAGAAAGCGTTCTTTTTTATTGCCGGTTAACTTTTGCGTCCAGTCAACATATCCGCCATCACCGATTTCGAACTCTTTGTTGTTTGAGGAGAGGTATATCTTGAATTGTAAGCGATGATAATATTGGTGCTCATCCTGGTTGAATTCCATTTGCTCATACTCAAAACCGGTGAGCTCCGAATGGATAAAATCTCTAACGGTTTTAAACAACCGATTATCATCCCCGGTGTTTAACGATCTGAATCGTAAAATGATTTTGTCAAATCCGCATTGTTCTTTCAGGAATGCATGGTAGAAATCCAAATGTCGCAATAAACTATTTTTTTCAAAATCAAAATTTCCTTTGTCTTTCCCCGCGGTTACGGCGCAGAAAATTTTGAAGTGTGCGGTATGTCCTCGCGTGTTCCCAATTTGCTGAGCACGGATATGCCTGTGTGCGGTACAGAAATGTATATCTGTATTGTCAAATTTTTTCTCTTTTCTTATTCTACTGCATTCGAGCGCGAGTGAATTGGTCGCATCGGCAGTTACTTCTGTTCCGCGACCGGCAGAAACGATTTTGTTTTGGTCAACTGTTGCGATCACTGAGCATGCGCCTAAGGGACTTACCGGTGAGAGTTCTAAAGGAACAAGTCCTTTCTCCTTAGCCAGTTTCAACAATTGCAATTCAAATTCCATAAATCCGAGTGGATCTATCAAAGCCGGACCAACGAACCTGTTTTGTTCGTAATTTTTTTGCAGTTCGGCCGGAGTAATTTTTAATGCGCTCTTTCTTAATAATTCAAGCAGGAATGAATTTAAATCTGATAATGAAAGCCGCTCCGTTATTTTATCGATGATACCAGGCAATCCGATTTTCTTTTCGACGCCCTGAGTGATTTTTGACATAACTCTTTGTTGAGAATGATAGCAAATGTGGAAATGTGAGAATGTGGAAATGTGAAAATTCTGCAGAACCGTCGAACATCAGAATTTTCACATTTCCACATTTCCACATTCTCACATTTTCTTACAGGTGCGATCTCATCATCCACGCAATCTTCTCATGTTCTTCCATTAACCCTGTAAGAAAATCGCTGGTTCCTACATCGGCTAATTTATCAGCGATCTTGTTGATATTTTCTCTGAGGTAAATGATAATGCTTTCATGATCTTCCAGCAAATCTTTTATAAAACTCTTGCTTGAAGTATTTGCAATTCTTTTTTCAGTGAGATGTGTGAGGTCAAGAAATGATTTCATTGTTGCGGGTGCATAGTGACCAAGGGCTCTCATTCTTTCAGCAACGCTGTCGGCCAACTCTTCCAGTTCCTCGTATTGGGCCTCGAAGAATTTATGTTTGTCGTGAAAATCCGGTCCTTCAACATTCCAATGAGCATTGCGCGTCTTTGTGTACAACACATACTCATCGGCAAGAAGTCCGGATAATATGGTTGCTACTTCCTGTCTGTTTTTGTCAGTGATCCCAATATTCGGTTTCATAAAAAAAGTTTTAAGATTTCGGTGAAGTTACGAAAGAACTCAGATTTGAATCATCGGCAGATCAGCGCAGCATACATTTTACCGGCATTGTATCTCGATTTTTTTTCACCAATTTTCTCGATCGAGTGATAACCCAATTTTGTAAATAACAATACGAGTGAGGAAAAATTTGTGGGATAAGGAACCCACCGGTTTGATGTTTCGGTATCATACTCAACTATGATGAAGTAATGTTCCGCCTTGAGATGTTTGCTAATTCTTTCAATAAGCAGGGATTTATTCTTTACATAATGAAGGGAATTCGCCATTAGGATGCCATCGAAGTTTGAGTAAGGTAAGTCCGACGAAGTAAAATCTTTTGTAATCGTTTCTATCACGGTTTGATTTATATGCGACGGTATTTTTTGAAGTGCAGTGTTGTTTTCGTCAATGGCGACTATTTTACTTCCATCGCATAAGAAATGTGCCAGTGCAATAGTGAAGGTCCCAGCCCCTGCACCGAGGTCGTACCAATTTTGTTTTTTATTATCGATAATTTTTTCGTTCCTGATCAGTGCCAATGCTTCTTGCAATTCCATGTGAACGCTAACAATCGGACGTGCATTATGTTTCTATAAAATCAAGATCTTTTCCAAAAGTTTCTTCAGTAAACCAGGCGGCAACAATGGCAATAGTCATTAAAATAATTCCGGTTACCCAACCGCCCGTGATATAGCTATTAAAAACACCTCGCATAAATTTAAAAAGCAGAATGATCAAAGGCAGCACACCTCTAACCATATTTGGAATGCTGATTGCCGCTGATGCGCGCAGGTTTGTTCCGAATTGCTCCGCACTCATTGTAATGTATACTACCGTGAAACCCGTCCCGTACCCTAATCCGGCGCAGATAATGTAAAATATAGTTGGGTCGGTTCCTGGTTGAATAAAATATAGCGCTGCAAAAAAAATGGTCACTCCATAAAAAATGAACAATGCTTTCTTGCGGCTTTTCAATCGCTGACTCAACAATCCAACGGTTAAATCGCCAAAAGCAATGGCGAGATACAAATACATGATGGCTTTGCCTGGTTCAATATTGGGTATTCCGAATTCCTTCCCGAACTGATCTGAAAAAGTTACGAGCACGCCGATGATATACCATGCGGGTAAACCGATCAAAATGCATCGCATGTAGCGAACAAATCTTTTTTTGTTGTTGAAGAACATCAGGAAATTTCCGCGTTCGATATTAGTATGGGTGATACTCTTATACAAGCCACTTTCGTGTACGGATATGCGCAGTAATAACAAGACAAGTCCCAGTCCACCTCCGATGTAATAGCACCCGCGCCAATCAAATACTTTGCTGAAAAGAAATGCGGTTACCGCACCCAGGATTCCAAATGATGCAATCATGGCAGATGCAATTCCTCTTTTTTCTTTTGGTAATAGCTCGCTGACCAACGTGATACCGGCGCCAAGTTCCCCTGCTAATCCAACGCCGGCAATAAAACGAAGAATGATATATGGAGGGATGCTCGAAACCATTCCGTTTAAGATATTGGCGACCGAGTACAACAATATCGATGCAAATAAAACACTCAGTCTTCCTTTTTTGTCGCCGAGAATTCCCCAGATAATTCCACCGATCAGCAAGCCCGTCATTTGGATGCTGATAATTAATTCACCTGTCGTAAGAATTTTTTCGGGCGAAAGTCCCAAAGCAGCAAGGCTTGGTTTCCTGATTATTCCGAAGAGCAACAGATCATATACATCTACAAAAAATCCCAGCGCACTAACGATCACGGCTAGTTGAAAAAGACTGTTGGTTTGTTTGGGCATGGTTCTATTGTTGCAAGTCGACGACACATTTTGAGATTTAGGTTGAGGCACTTAACCTCGACCCCTGCCTTAACCCGGATTTGCATCGGGTCGCAAAGCTAAGTAAATTTGCAGCCTTTAAACAGTATTCGGAATGAGTGCAGCGTTACAGCAACTGGCAGACACCCTGGAAGGCGAATTTTATTTCGATGATACCATGCGCATTTTATATGCAACCGATGCTTCGGCCTATCGTGAGATGCCAATGGCCGTTGCGATTCCCAAGAATGAGGACGACATCAAAAAATTAATTGCGTTTGCACGTCAACATAAAACTTCCCTTATCCCGAGAACAGCCGGAACCTCGCTGGCAGGCCAGGTTGTTGGCAGCGGCATCGTGGTCGATGTGTCAAAATATTTCACACGGATAATAGAGTTAAATCAAGGCGAAAAATGGATTCGCGTACAACCGGGTGTTATCCGCGACGAATTGAATCTTTACCTAAAACCATACAATTTATTTTTTGGTCCGGAGACTTCGACGGCGAATCGTGCAATGATTGGCGGAATGGTCGGCAATAATTCCTGCGGTTCAAACTCAGTCGTGTATAGAAGCACACGCGAGCATTTGCTTGAAGTAAAAACCCTGCTGAGTGATGGATCGGAAGCAATCTTTTCGACGCTGGACATCGATTCATTTCACCACAAATGCGAGGGGGAAACACTAGAAGCTAATATTTATAAATCAGTCCGAAGCCTGTTGAGTAATTACGAAAACCAGGAAGAGATCAAAAGAGAATTTCCGAAAAAAACAATCGAACGACGAAACACCGGATATGCAGTGGATGTATTACTTGACAGCGCACCATTTACTGCAGGAGGAACGGATTTTAATTTTTGCAAACTCATAGCAGGATCTGAGGGAACACTTGCGTTCATCACCGAAATCAAATTAAATGTTGTTCCGCTTCCGCCAAAAGAGGTCGGTTTATTGTGTGTGCATTTCAATAGTATCGAAGAATCATTGCGCGCAAATTTGATTGCATTAAAATATCATCCCAGTGCCAGTGAACTAATTGATCATTATATCCTGGAATGTACAAAAGATAACATTGAACAAAGAAAAAACAGGTTCTTTGTGCAAGGCGACCCCGGTGCAATTCTTGTGATTGAATTTGCGAAATCAACAAGAGAAGAAGTGATGACGCTGGCAAAGCAGGTAGAATCTGATATGCGTGCAGCGAATCTCGGCTATCATTTCCCGTTATTGTTTGGTGAGGACACAAAAAAAATCTGGACGCTGAGAAAGGCAGGCCTTGGACTTCTTGCCAATTTACCGGGAGATGAAAAAGCAGTCCCTGTTATCGAAGACACCGCGGTGGACGTAAACGACCTTCCAGATTATATCCGCGATTTTAATATTATTTTGAAAAAATATAACCTATATTCTGTTCACTATGCGCATGCAGGTTCGGGTGAGATACACCTTCGCCCGATAATTAATTTAAAAACCAAACAAGGTAATCAGTTATTTCGGGCAATTGCCGAAGAGATTGCTACGCTCGTAAAAAAATACAATGGCTCATTGAGTGGAGAACATGGTGATGGAAGATTGCGCGGGGAATTTATAAGGCAAATGGTGGGAGAAAAAAATTATCGTTTGTTGAAGACGATCAAACAAACCTGGGATCCGGAAAATATTTTCAATCCGAACAAAATTGTTGATACGCCTTCTATGAACAGTATGCTTCGGTATGAACCTGGAAAACCTCGTCCTTCCTTTCAAACGATCTTCAGATTTAAAGACCAGGATATTCTCCAGCATGCTGAGCAATGCAATGGTTCGGGTGATTGTCGGAAAACTCATTTGTCCGGTGGCACGATGTGTCCTTCGTATATGGCTTCCCGTAATGAAAAAGATACGACGAGGGCAAGAGCTAATATCCTGCGCGAATTTCTTACGAATTCGGACAAGCTAAACCGTTTCGATCACAAAGAAATTTACGAGGTGATGGATCTTTGCCTGAGTTGCAAAGGATGTAAATCAGAATGTCCTTCGAATGTTGATGTTGCCAAACTCAAGGCGGAATTCCTGCAGCATTATTATGATGCACATGGTGTGCCTCTGCGTTCCAGGCTGATCGCGGGTTTCAGCAAATCAGCGAAACTCGGCGCCATCGTACCCGGCATTTATAATTTTGCCATGACTAATAGTTTGGTGAGCAAACTTGTAAAAAGGTTTTCCGGTTTTGCGGTAGATCGTTCGATGCCGACGTTGTATAAAACAACTTTGTTGAAATGGTACCGGGGAAGAAAAAAACCTGGATTAAAAAGTGATCGTAAAAAAGTCAACCTGTTTTGCGACGAGTTCACAAATTTTAACGACACCGAAATCGGGATCAAAACAATATTGTTGTTGGAGCAACTTGGCTATGACGTGATCATTCCGGATCACGAGGAAAGTGGCAGGGCATGGCTGTCGAAAGGGTTAATAAGAACAGCAAAAAAAGTCGCGAATAAAAATATTGAGTTGCTTCACCAGTTGGTGAGCGATGATGGGCCCCTGGTTGGAATTGAACCTTCGGCAATTCTCACTTTTCGGGATGAATATGTTGATCTCGCGGATGATCACTTGTTCGAAGCTGCAAAAAAATTATCTTCAAACGTTTTTCTGGTTGATGAATTCATATCAAAAGAAATAGACGCGGGGCGGATCCGGAAAGATCAATTTACGAGTGAAAAACGGAAAATAAAGTTGCATGGCCACTGTCAGCAAAAAGCATTGTCATCAGTGACACATTCTGCCAAATTATTATCTCTTCCCGAAAATTATACTGTTGAAATTATTCCGTCCGGTTGTTGCGGCATGGCGGGTTCATTCGGATATGAGAAGGAACATTATGACCTGTCCATGAAAATTGGTGAGATGGTTTTGTTCCCCGCAGTACGAAACCAATCGGCAGATACAATCATTGCAGCGCCAGGAACCAGTTGTCGACACCAGATAAAAGATGGAACCGGTCGAACGGCGATGCATCCCGTGGAGGTGTTGTATGATGCGTTAACGGTGAATGTGAGAATGTGAGAATGTGGAAATGTGCCGGGAGTCGTCATTTCGAACGGAGTCCGCCGAAGGCGGACGACGTGAGAAATCTAACCGAATCTTCAGCCATTAACGTTCGGGACAAATCACAGCGGTACCGATATATTTTAGTTACAATAAATAGCACGAGATTGCTCACGTCGTCCGCCTTCGGCGGCCTCCGTTCGAAATGACGACTCCCGGCACATTTCCACATTTCCACATTTTCACATTCTCACATTTTCACATTCATTTCCTCAAATTTCATCCTCAGTCCGGCTTTGCGAGTTCATAAAATTGATGAATGCTTAAGTTTAGGGGCAGAAATGCTAATTTTAAACTTATCGAAAATAAATTCACAAAATCGGGCTGCAATGGGAAACACTAAAGCAGTCTGAAAACTTCTTAAGGATTGAATCATGGAATCGAAGTTGCGAAGTCGTAATTGGTTTGGTAAAAAAGGAAAAGACGGGTTCATCTATAGAGCGTGGATGAAGAACCAGGGAATCCCTGCAGATGAATTTGACGGAAAGCCGGTAATCGGAATATGTAATACCTGGTCGGAATTAACTCCTTGCAATGCTCACTTCCGCGAGCTGGCGGAATCAGTGAAACGCGGAATCGTCGAAGCAGGGGGATTTCCTGTCGAGTTTCCAGTGATGTCTTTGGGTGAAACGCTGATCAAGCCCACTGCGATGCTATATCGCAATCTGGTCAGTATGGATGTGGAGGAATCCATTCGCGCTAATCCGATGGATGGCGTCGTATTAATGTGTGGCTGCGATAAGACAACACCTTCATTGGTGATGGGAGCCTGCAGTGTAAATCTTCCGACGATTGTCATTTCCGGCGGACCGATGTTAGCCGGGAAGTACAAAGGAAAAGATATCGGCACAAGTGATATATGGCGATTGAGCGAAGAATATCGCATGGGAAAAGTTTCGGCTGAAGAAATGGTTGTAGCTGAGGCATGCATGGCGCGAAGCAGAGGGCACTGTGCGGTGATGGGAACAGCTTCTTCGATGGCTTCCATGGTGGAGGCTCTTGGACTATCTCTTCCTGAAAACGCGGCAATACCGGCAGCAGACGCACGCAGAAAGGTATTGGCGCAAATGACCGGAAGAAGAATCGTTGAAATGGTCAACGAGAATGTCAGGCTATCGGACATACTCACACGAAAAGCCTTCGAAAATGCAATCATGGTCAATGCGGCCATTGGCGGCTCAACCAATTTCGTCATACACCTCCTTGCGATTGCAGGAAGGATCAGAGTGCCTCTTGAACTAACAGATTTTGATGTGTTTTCAGGGAAAGTCCCTTTGCTTGCAAACATCCAACCGTCCGGCAAGTATTTTATGGAGGATATGTATTATGCCGGCGGACTTCCTGCCGTCATGAAAGAACTCGACGGGTTACTTCATGGTGAATGCGTAACCGTAAATGGTCGAACTGTGAAGGATAATTATAGTTCTGCCGAATGTTATAACAGGGATGTTATTGCAGCCATCAATTCGCCCTTTAACGATACGTCGGGTATCGTCGTTTTACAGGGCAACCTGGCCGAAGGAGGAGCCGTGATCAAACCATCCGCTGCCAGTAAGCATTTAATGAAACACACCGGTAAAGCGGTTGTATTTGATAATATAGAAGATTATAAGGCAAGGATCGATGATCCGGCTCTGGATGTTGATGAAAACAGTGTGCTTGTGTTGAAAAATGTAGGACCTAAAGGATATCCGGGTATGCCGGAAGTGGGTAACATGGGCCTTCCGAAGAAGATATTAGCGAAGGGAATCACCGATATGGTCCGCATTTCTGATGGCAGGATGAGCGGGACGGGTTTTGGAACCGTAGTCCTGCACGCTGCCCCGGAAGCCGCTGCAGGCGGAAATTTTTCGATAATTAAAGACGGTGATGTTATACACCTGGACGTACAGTTGCGTTCGCTTCGCGTTGAGTTATCAGATGATGAAGTGAACCAAAGAAAAAAAGAAAAACGAATTTTTGAGCCTGCTGCATCTCGCGGATATGTACATCTCTACATTCAACACGTGGGACAGGCGAACGAAGGCGCGGACTTTGATTTTTTGAGAGGTGGATCTGGAAGTGAAGTGACGAGAGATTCGCATTGATTCGTTTGTGACAGCAATTGTAAATTGTCACTATATATGCCATTGAAAACATTTGACGGCCAGGTTGCGATTGTCACCGGCGCGGGACAGGGTATTGGTTTTGAAATTTGTCGCATGCTGGCAGAACAAGGAGCCGCAGTAATTCTAAATGACGTCGACCCACATCTTGTTGAGAAAGCAGTAGTACAAATTAAACAGCAGAACGGGAGTTGTATTGGACTTGCTGGTGATTCTTCAAATCTTGACATCATCCGCAGCTTGATTGATATGGCGGTGACAAAATTTGGAAAATTGGA
>Ga0068860_100003317_pt1 | contig 16573 bp, 11 predicted proteins | sample KBSSwiS32_FD_66597 | JGI IMG/M metagenome (GOLD analysis project Ga0068860, IMG submission 66597) | Switchgrass rhizosphere microbial communities from Kellogg Biological Station, Michigan, USA - KBS Switchgrass S3-2 | ecosystem: Host-associated > Plants > Roots > Rhizosphere > Soil ... | reverse complement strand
TCCTCCCTGCGCTCCTCGGAGGGCGCACCAGCCCGCCTCCGGTGCTCGGTCGTCCAGCGCTCCGGCTCGGCTGGCACCTCGTCGGCCTCGCTACGCCACCCGTGTGAAATATCCGGGCTAAGTCAGCGGGAGCTTCCGGATGGGCTTCCCGGTGAGCGCCGCCAGCGCGTTGACCACCGCGGGCGCGGACGGCGGGGTGCCCAGCTCGCCGACGCCGCCGTGCGGCTCGCCGCTCTGGATCACCACCGTCTCGATCTTCGGCATGACGTTCATCCGCAGCACCGGGTAGTCGGCGAACGTCTTCTGCACCGTGCGGCCGCCCTCCAGCGTGATCTGCCCGTACAGCGCCGCGGAGAGCCCGTAGACGATCCCGCTCTCCAGCTGCGCGGTGACGGTCCTGGGGTTCACCACCTGGCCGCAGTCCAGCGCGCAGGCGACGCGCACCACGCGCGGCTCCTTGCCCTCCAGCGCCACCTCCACGGCCTCCGCCACGATGCTGCCGAAGCACTCGGCGACGGCGATCCCGCGCCCGGTGCCGGAGGGGGCGGGCTTGCCCCAGCCGATCTTCTCGGCCGCGGCCTGGAGCACGCGCGCCCAGCGAGGATGGTCCGCGAGCAGCCGCAGCCTCGCCTCGAGCGGGTCCTTCTTCCCCAGGCGCGCCAGCTCGTCGAAGAAGCACTCCGCCACGTACGGGTTGACGCTGTGCCCGACGGATCGCCAGAACCAGACCGGGATGGGGAAGTCCGCCTGCGCGCAGGTCACCCGGAAGTTCGGGATGGCGTACGGCAGGTCGGCCGCGCCCGCCACCGACGTCCCGTCCACCCCGCCGGCGGGCCTGGGACCGAAGCCGGAGAAGGCGGCCATGATGGACGGGCTGGCGATCTGGTGGAGCCACGCCGCCGGCCACCCCTTCTCGTCCAGCGCCCCGGCCAGCCGGTGGTACGACGCCGGGCGGTACCAGGCCGCGGACATGTCGTCCTCGCGGGTATAGATGACCTGCACCGGCTTGCCCGCCGCCTTCGAACAGTGCACGGCCTCGTCGGTGTAGTCGGTCTGCGCCTTGCGGCCGAACCCGCCGCCCAGGAACGTGGGGTGCACCTGGATCTTGTCCGGGGCCAGCCCGGTGATCCGCGCCGCGCCGCCGCGGACGAAGCCGGGGGCCTGGGTGGGCGCCCAGATCTCGGCCCGGTCGGCCTTCACGTCCGCGGTCGCGTTGAGCGGCTCCATCGTCGCGTGCGCCAGGTAGGGGACCTCGTAGACGGCCTCCAGCTTCTGCTTGGCGCCCGCCAGCGCCTTCTCCGCGTCCCCGCGCTTGGCCGCCTCCGCGCCGGTGGGGGCCAGCTTCGCCATCGCGGCGCGGATGCTGTCGGAGGAGAGCGAGGCGTTGGGCTCGTCCCACTCCACCTCCAGCGCCTCGCGGCCGGCCTTCGCCGCCCAGAAGTGGTCCGCGATCACCGCCACGCCGGAGGGGATCTGCACCACCTGCCGCACGCCCGGCACCGCCTTCGCCTTGGCGGCGTCGAAGCGCTTCACGGTGCCGCCGAACGACGGGCTCCGCGCCACCACCGCCCGGAGCATCCCGGGCAGCCGGACGTCGATGCCGTACGTCGCCTCGCCCCGGATCTTCGCCGGCGCGTCCAGCCGCGCGGTGGGCTTGCCGATGAGCTGGAGCTGGTCGTCCGGCTTCCACTTCGGCTGCGCCGGGGCCGGGAGCCTGGAGGCGGCCTTGACCAGCTTGCCCAGCGAGGACGTCTTGCCCCCGGGGCCCACCATCTTCCCCTCGGCGATCCGGCAGGCCGCCAGCTCCGCCTTCCACTCCTGCGCCGCGGCGGCCACCAGGAGCTCTCGCGCGGCGGCGCCGGCGTCGCGCAGCGACTTGTAGCGGGTGCGGATGCTGCGGCTGCCGCCGGTCACCTGCCGGCCGTAGTGCGCCTCGTCCACCGGGGCGAACTCGGTCTTCACCCGGTCCAGCGGGACGCCCAGCTCGTCCGCGATCACCATGGAGAACGAGGTGACGATGCCCTGGCCCATCTCCGCCTCGGGGATGATGACCGTGACCGAGTCGTCTTCCCCGACGCGCAGGAGGCCGGCCTGCTCCAGCGTGGCGCCCGGGTCCTTGGCGCCCTTCGCCGCGGCCCACACCGTGCGGTCCAGCGTGAACGCCAGCACCAGGCCGCCGCTGCCCGCGAGGAACCTCCGCCGTCCGAATCGAAGGGAGGCGCTCATCGCGAGGACCCCGTCTTCGCCATGGACTCCGCGGCGCGGTGGATGGCGCGGCGGATGCCGCTGTACGCGCCGCAGCGGCAGATGTTCCCGGACATCGCGGTGTCGATGTCCGCGTCCGTGGGCGCGCGGTTCTTCGCCAGGAGCGCGCAGGCGCTCATGATCTGGCCGGGCTGGCAGTACCCGCACTGCGGCACGTCCTCCTCCAGCCACGCCTGCTGCACCGGGTGCAGCGCCGAGCCGGGGGCGGCCAGCCCCTCGATGGTGGTGATCTTCTTCCCCGCCACCGCCGCCACCGGGTACTGGCAGCTGGGCACCGCCTCGCCGTCCACGTGCACCGTGCAGGCGCGGCACTGGCCCAGGCCGCACCCGAACTTGGTGCCCGTCATGTTGAGCAGGTCCCTCAGCACCCAGAGGAGCGGCATGTCCTCCGGACCCTGGACCTTCTTCTTCTTGCCGTTGATGGTGAGCTCGTAGCTGGGCATGGCGCCTCCTCTCAAGGCTTCCGGGGGCGCTAGCCAACCACAACCGGGCTCAGCGCGCCTTCGCTTCCGCCAGCGGCGCGCGCTTGGGCGCCTTCACCCACTGGTCCAGCCAGCCCAGCACCTCCTGGTGCCAGCGCAGCGAGTTCTGCGGCTTGAGCACCCAGTGGTTCTCGTCCGGGAAGGAGACGTAGCGGGACGGGACGCCGCGGCGCTGGAGCGCGGTGAAGGCGCCGAAGCCCTGCGTCTCCGGCAGCCGGTAGTCGAGCGAGCCGTGGATGACCAGCATGGGCGTCTTCCAGCTCTTCACGTGATCCACCGGGTTGAACTTCGAGTACGCCTCCGGGTTGTCCCAGGGCGTGCCGCCCATGTCCCACTCGTTGAACCACAGCTCCTCGGTCTCGAAGTAGGCGGCGCGGGTGTCGAAGATGCCGTCGTGGCAGACCAGCGCCTTGAAGCGGTCGGTGTGCCCGGCGATCCAGTTGATCATGAACCCGCCGTAGGAGGCGCCCAGCGCGCCCACCCGGGCGCCGTCCAGGTACGGGTACTTCGCCAGCGCCGCGTCCAGGCCCTTCATCAGGTCCTCGAACGGCGCGCCGCCCCAGTCCTTGGCGATGGAGTCGGTGAACGCCTGCCCGTACCCGGTGGACCCGTGGAAGTCGATGAACACCACCGCGTAGCCGGCGCCCGCGTACGCCTGCGGGTTCCACCGGTAATGGAAGTGGTCCCCGAACGACCCCTCCGGCCCGCCGTGGATGAGGAACGCCACCGGGTACTTCTGGCCGGCGCGGAAGTTGGCGGGCTTCACCACGTAGCCGCGCACCGTCTCGTCCTTGGCGCCCTTGAAGGAGAACTGCTCGTAGTCGCCCATCTGGACGTTGCGCAGGCGCTCGGCGTTGAGGTTGGTGACGTTCTCCAGCGCCCCGCCCGCCACCCGCGGGATGGAGCGCAGCTCGGCGGGCGACTTCAGGGTGTCCAGGGAGAAGATGATGCGGTCGCCCGCGGCGCGCGGCCCGGAGGCGTTGCCCTTCTCCCACAGGGTGGTGACCTGGCCGCCCGCCACGTCCACGGTGAAGAGCGCGCGGTTCCCCATCTGCTCGGCGGCGACGTAGAGCGCCTTCGAGTCGGGCGAGAACGCCAGGTCCTCCGCCGAGCGGTCCCACCCCTCGGTGAGCGCGCGCGCCTTCATCGTCTTGCGGTCCACCACCATGACGCGCCGCTTGTCCGCCTCCGCGCCGGGCCGCTTCATCGCCAGGTAGACCAGCATCGACCCGTCCGGCGAGTAGAGCGGCGCCTCGTCCGCGGCGCGGTTGTCGGCGGTGATCGACCTCGGCGGGGCCTTGCCGCTGGAGGGCACCACGTAGACGTTGAGGTCGGTGGACCAGGCGGCGTCGTGGGTCATCCCGCGCGCGACGAAGGCCACCTCGTTGCCGTCCGGCGAGACGTCGAACGACTCCGACCCGCCGAACGGCTTCGGCGGAGCGTCCGCGTCCATCCCCGCCGTCAGGTCCACGGGCGCGTCTTTGCTCCCCATCGTCACCACGAACAGGTGGCCGCGCTTGCCGTCCTCCCACTCGTCCCAGTGGCGGAAGAGGAGCTTGTCGTAGGCGCGCGCCTTCACCTTGCCCTTCTTCTGCTCCTCGTCGCGCTTGGCGGTGCCGTCCAGCGCGCCGGCCGCCGGCAGGTCCGGGTACACGTCCATGGCCACCAGCAGCCGCTTGCCGTCCGGGAAGACGGCGAAGGCGTTCACGTCCGAGGGGAGCTTGGTGACCTGCTCCGCCTCGCCGCCGTCCACCGGCAGCCGCCACACCTGGCTGGAGCCGCCCTGGCGGGTGGAGAGGAAGTAGATGGACTTGCCGTCCGGGGCCCAGCGGCCGTCGGCGTCGCTGGCGGGGCTGGTGGTGAGGCGCTTCAGCCCCCGGCCGTCGGCGCCCACCATCCACAGGTCCGACTTCCGGCGGTTCTCCTCCAGGTTCAGCTCGCTCACGCCGAACACCACCTGCTTGCCGTCCGGCGAGACCTCCGCGCCGGAGACGCGCTGGAAGGCGATCATGTCCTGCGCGGAGAACGGGTGGGGCGCGCCGTCGGCGGCGGGCGCGGCGGCGAGCAGGAGCAGGGTGGCAATGAGCACGGTCGGTCCTCCCCAAAAAGGCGGCGCACTCCACCACAACGAGAGGTCCCGCGGGAGCCAAAGCGGTGATGGTAGGGTGCGGCCAGTTGCCCGGACTCCTGCGCACGCTTCGTCCCCCACGCCCGGACCTGCTCGCCGCCGCGGCCATCGTCGCCTTCGGGCTGTGGCTGCTGGTCCCCGGCCTGGACCACCCCACCATCTACGACTGGGACGAGTCCTTCCACCAGGTGGTGGCCCGCGGCGTGTACGACGCGCCGCCCATCCCGCGGATGTACCAGGAGCCGCTGTACCCCATTGACCCGCGGCGCTGGTACGAGGCCGGCGTCTGGCTCCACAAGCCGCCCGGGACCGCCTGGTTCGGCGCGGCGATGATGGAGCTCATCGGCGTGCGGCCGGCCGCGGTCCGCCTGGGCTCGCTGTTCGGGGAGCTGGCGTCGGCGCTCGCGCTGTACTGGCTGCTGAAGGGCCTGGCGGGGCGGTGGTGGGCGCTGGCGGGGGCGCTGGGGTTCCTCGCGCTCCCGTCCGGGTGGATCCTCACGCAGGGCTTCTTCTTCGGCGACGTCACCGACTGCACGCTGGTGGGTGGCGTGTCGGTGGCCATCGCGCTGCTGGTGCGCGGGGTGGAGCGCCAGTCGTGGCGGTGGATGCTCGCCGCCGGCGCCGCGGCGGGCGTGGCGTTCTTGTGCAAGTCCTTCCTCTCGATGGTCCCGCTGGGCGTGGCGGCGGTGCTGTTCGCGGCGCGCTCCGTGCGGTGGTGCGACGGGCCGCGGTGGAAGGAGCTGGGCGCCTTCTACGGCGCGTGGGCCGCGGTGGCGCTGCCGTGGTTCGCCTACGCCTCGCGGCGCTGGCCGGAGCTGGCGAGGTTCAGCAGCCGGCTGGCGCTGGAGGCGCTCACCGGCGACCCGGCGAGCGTGATGGCCAGCTGGTACCGGCCCTGGGACGCCATCCTCAACGAGGTGAACCTCTGGTCGGTCAAGCCGCTCCCGGTCATCTCGGCGGTGGTGGCCATGGCGTGGCTGTGGAAGGCGTCGCTGCGCACCCGCGACGTGCGCGTGGTGGCGATGGCGCTGTGGCTGACCTCGACGGAGGTGGTGCACTCCATCCTGGCGGAGAAGTGCCCGGCGCACGTGTGGAGCGCCGTCCCGGCGATGGTGGGTGGGCTGGCGCTGCTCGGCTCGGAGCTGTGGCGGTCGCCGTACGCGGGGCCCGTGGCGCTGGGGATGCTGGGCACGCCGTGGCTGACGGAGCGCCTGCCCGTCCTGGCCCGCCTCCGCGCGTCGCTCCCGCCCTCCCTCTTCTTCCAGACCCGCACCGGCCCCGGCGTGTTCGAGGGGACGCTGGCGGTGGTGGGGGCGGCGCTTTTGGCGTGGGCGGCGGGGCCCTGGCTGTGGCGGCGGCTCCGGCCGGCGGGGATGGCGCTGGGGGCGGTGGCGGGGGCGTGGCTGCTCTGGTCGATGCTCTGGGTCTGCGCCACCACCACGCTGCAGACGGGCCGGGCGCGGCTCCAGCAGGACGGCTACCCCACGCACACCCAGGACGTGGGGCAGGTGCTGGACCGCGCGCTGCCGGCGCGGAGCGTGGTGTGGCTGGTGATCGACTTCAACCCGCCCAACCAGTTCGAACACCTCAACCTCATGTTCTGGAGCGGGCGGATGGTCTACCCGAAGCTCCCGGAGCTCGACCTGGCGCGGTCGCGGGGCTTCCACTCCTACGTGGTGTCCCCGGTCGCGCAGCGGTTGAAGCCGCTGGAGGGCGTGCCCCCGCACGCGTGGCTGCGCGCGTACGACGCGGAGGTGCCGGCGCCGCTCTCGGAGCTGCCGGCCGGCGTGGAGCGCTTCTCGGCGGACGGCGGCTCCGTGGAGGTGATCGGCGCGGCGGCCGGGAAGGCGTCCGCGGACCGGGACCGCTGGGCGCTCTACGTCCGGCCCAAGGGCGTCCCGGCCGAGCTGCGCGTGGTCTTCCACCTCCGCTCCGGCGGGGCGGAGACGCAGGTCGTCCCGCCCGAGGCCGCGCTGGTCCCGCGGCGCACGCTCGCCACCACCGGGTGGTTCATCCTCCCCCTGATGGGGCCTCCCAGGGCCGAGGTGACCGCGCTGGAGCTGGGCCCGTCCCAGGCGCGCGTCCCGCTGGCGGCCGCGACCCCCTGAGCCTGGTCGGAGTGGCCGCGGGCCCCCGCGCCAGCGTCCCCCCAGGGGTCCGGGGGCTGAGCGCACGCTCGGTGGGGGAGCGCGCGGCGTCCGTTTGCTGCCCGGTCGGCCGGGAGGCCCCACATTGCCCCCTCGGGGGAGGGGAAATGAGACGCAGCGGACCTTGGGCGGCGGCGGCCGGAGCGGGCGTGTTGGCGGCGGGCGGGGCGGCGGCGTACGGCGTGAGCGCCTCGCGCGACCGGGTCCGGCGGCGCTCCGTGCCCGAGGACGGCGCCGAGCGCGCCGCCCGCGAGGCCCGGCACCGCGACAAGGTGGACCGCATCGCCGCGGAGCTGGGCGCGCACCGCGGCCCGGAGCCGGTGTCCTTCAAGAAGCGCGCGGTCTCCCACGAGGTGCCCAAGACCCGCGACCTCCGCCACCGCGACCGGAAGATCGACCTCTCCGACCTGGACGAGATCCTCCACGTCGACCCGGTGCGGCGGACCTGCGTGGCCGAGCCGGGCGTCTCCTTCGTGGACCTGGTGGAGGCCACCATGCGCCACGGCCTGGTGCCGGTGGTGGTGCCGGAGTTGATGACCATCACCGTGGGCGGCGCGGTCGCCGGGTGCTCCCTGGAGTCCACCTCCTTCCGCACCGGCGGCTTCCACGACAGCTGCCTGGAGTACGAGGTGATCACCGCCCGCGGCGAGGTGCTCACCTGCACCCCGGAGAACGAGCACGCGCTCCTGTTCGAGATGGTGCACGGTACGTTCGGGACTTTGGGCGTCCTCTCCAGGCTCACCTTCAAGCTGATGCCGGCCAAACAGTTCGTGCGCGTCCAGTACGAGAAGCACGGGACGCTCGACTCGTACCTGAAGTCCATCCGCCGCCACTCCGAGCGCCAGGACGCGGACTTCATGGACGGGATCATCCACTCCCCGACGGAGCTGGTCCTGAGCATGGGCCACTTCACGGACGAAGCGCCCTACGCGCACCGGTACGACTGGTGGCGCGCCTACCCGGACAGCACGCGCACCCGCGCCGAGGACTACCTCCGGACCGCCGACTACTTCTACCGGTATGACCGGGGCGTCACCACCGTCCGCCCCCACGCCCTCCCGGCGCGGCTGCTGTTCGGAAAGCTCCTCTCCTCCTCGCGGGTGCTGTGGATGGCGGACCGCTTCCACTGGCTGCTCGAGCGCTTCCCACCGCCGGTGACGGTGGACGTGTTCGTCCCCTTCTCGCGCGCGGCCGAGTTCCTCGACTGGTACCGCGAGACCATCGGCTACTTCCCGCTGTGGTGCGTGCCGTACCGGATCGACCGCCCGTACGCCTGGCTGTCGGACGAGCTCGTCTCCGGGCTGCGCGACGAGCTCTTCCTCGACCTCGCCATCTACGGGTTCCGGCCGGCGCCGGGGCTCGACCCCTACCGCCTGCTGGAGGAGAAGCTGATGGAGATCGGCGGCGTGAAGACGCTGATTTCCACCAATCGCTACACCGAGGAGGAGTTCTGGAGGACCTGGAACCGGCCCAACTACGAGGCGGTCAAGGCGCGGGTGGACCCGGACAACCGGCTCCGCGGGCTGTACGAGAAGATGTGCCGGGCCGCCCAGGGCGTCGGCTGATCACGCCGGGCAGGCGAAGGCCGCGCTGATCCCCAGCAGGTGCAGCATCTGCACGTCGGCGTCGCGCAGGCCCACCGCCAGCACCTGCCGCCCGCACTTGCACAGCCAGGTGCCGAGGCCGGCGAGCGCCACGTAGCTCACCACCGCATCGGAAAAATCGATCTGGAGCGTCCACTCGCCGGGGGCGGCCTTCAGCTTGGCCTGGAGGGCAATCGCGGCCGGCAAATCGAACGTCCCACTCAGAGTCAGTTCTTCCATGAATTGCCTCGACTTCTATCTGAATCAGTATTGCAAGTCTAATCATCGAGCCCTGGCTCGCCAGCCCCCTTGCCATGCCTTTTCCCGCTGTGCTTCGGTGCGCTTCCGGACTCGAATGACGCGGTGCGGAGGTGGAGATGGTTCGCGGCAACCTGGGCTGGCGGGTGGCGCTGTTCGGCGTGGCGGCGGCGGTGGTGCTGGCCGCGTGTCCCCCGCCCAAGTACGACCCGAAGCTGGAGGTGGCAGCCGCCGACTGGCAGACGCAGATCGGCGCCTTCATCACCGACACCGAAGGCAAAGCCGGTACGCCGGACGGTGAATACGCGACCGAGACCAACAAGAAGTTCTACGAGGACATGCAGAACAAGATCGGTGGCCAGATCGCCACCACCAAGGCGGCCGGCGGCAGCGCGCGCGCGGTGGAGATCATGGAGCTGCTGTCCAAGGACGTGGAGAACCTGCGCAAGCTCCACGAGGCGGGCGGCAAGGCCGGGCTCACCACCGAGGTCGGCGAACCGGCGCGCGCGGCCATCGAGACCGAGATCCGGGCAATGAACAAGCTGCAGTCCGAGCTCCGGTCCGGCAACGACAACGGCTGATCCACGACTTCCTACCGGAGCGAAACCATGGCCCTCGACGTACAGAAGCTCGCGGACGACCTGGCGGGCAAGATGAAGCCCATCCTCGGCCAGCGCTGGGACGAGGTGCAGCAGTACGCCAAGGAGGAGGCCGCGAAGCTGGCGGCCGTGCTGGCGAAGATCGAGCTGGAGAAGGTGAGAGGGCTCATCACCGAGCAGCAGGCCAACATCCTGTTCGACATGCAGAAGAACGCCTCCACGGCGGTGATCGCGGCGGTCCACGGCATCGGCGACATGGCGGCGGCCCAGGCGTTCAACGTCGCGCTGGCGGAGCTCAAGGACCCCATCAACAAGGCCCTGGGCTTCGAGCTCCTCTAGGACAGGAACGCCTCCAGGCTCTCCGCGCGCCCGCCGCGGCGCAGGCGCTGGAGGGCCTTCACCTCGATCTGCCGCACCCGCTCGCGGGTGACGCCCAGCACCTTGCCGATCTCCTCCAGGGTCGGGAGCTGGGTGGTGCCGATGCCGAAGCGCAGGCGGAGCACCGCCTTCTCGCGCGGCGGCAGGTTGGAGATCGCCTCCTCCAGGAGCCGCTGGAGCTCCCCCTGCTCGCTGGGCGCCGCCGGGTCCACCGCTCCCTCGCTGGGCAACAGCTCCATCCAGGTGGTCTCGCCGTCCCGGCTCACCGGCGCGTCGAGGGAGAGCGCGCCGCGGGCCTGGAGCAACAGCTCCCGCACCTTCTCCAGCCGGACGCCGCACGCCACCGCCAGCTCCTCGCGCGTCGCCTCGCGGCCCAGCCGCTGGGCCAGCTGGGCGGCGCAGCGGCGCAGGCGCATGAGCTGTTCATTGAGGTGGACGGGCAGGCGGACGGTCCGCCCGTGGTCGGCGATGGCGCGCTGGATCCCCTGCCGGATCCACCAGTGGGCGTAGGTGGAGAAGCGGAAGCCGCGCTCGGGCTCGAACTTCTCCGCCGCGCGCATCAGGCCGATCGTGCCCTCCTGCATCAGGTCGTCCCACTCCAGCCCCCGGCCCACGTAGCGGGCGGCGATGGCGCGCACCAGCCCGGCGTTGGCCGTAACCAGGTCGTTCCGGTCGGCCTCGTTCCGGGCGAGCGCGTTGTCTGCCAAACCATCCATGGGAAGACCTTGCTGGGGAACCCTTCCGGCAACTCCTCGATTCCAGGGCCTGGGCGCGCGCCGCCGTTCACTTCCGGTAATCCCCCGGACCCGTGGGACCACAGACGCCCGCCGCCCACCCGTGCGACAAGCCAGGCACACCCTCACCCAGGGGTCAGCCATGCAAGCCGTGGTGCTGCAGCAGCGGTCGGTGCGCGTCGAGCAGGTCGAGGACCCGCGCCTGGAGGGCCCCACCGACGTCATCGTGCGCATCACCTCCACCGGCATCTGCGGGAGCGACCTGCACATGTACGAGGCGCGCACGCCCGCCGAGCCCGGCCTGGTGATGGGCCACGAGAACCTGGGGGTGATCGAGCAGGCGGGCCTGGCGGTGACCGGCCTGCGCAAGGGCGACCGGGTGGTGATGCCCTTCAACGTCTCCTGCGGCACCTGCTTCAACTGCGCCCGCGGGGAGACCAGCGCGTGCCTGACCGCCAACCCGGAGGACGCGCACGCCGCCTATGGCTACGCCGGGATGGGGCCGTTCCGCGGCGGCCAGGCGGAGCTGTTGCGCGTGCCGTTCGCGGACTTCAACTGCCTCAAGCTCCCCGGCCACCCGGGCGACGACCTGGAGGACGACTTCCTGCTCCTCTCGGACGTCTTCCCCACCGGCTACCACGCCACCGAGCTGGCGGGGGTGCGGCCGGGCTCGACGGTGGCGGTGTTCGGGGCCGGGCCGGTGGGCCTGCTCGCCGCGTACAGCGCGCAGCTGCGCGGCGCCGCCGAGGTGTACGTGGTGGATTCGGTGAAGGAGCGGCTGGCGAAGGTGCGGGAGATGGGCGCCATCCCCATCGACTTCACGCAGGGGAGCCCGGCGGAGCAGATCAAGGACCTGCGGCGGAAGAACCCGCTGATCACCGGGGCGATGCGGCCGGGCGAGGAGAAGATGATCGGCGTCTCCTGCGGCATCGACGCGGTGGGCTACCAGGCGCGCGACCTCCGCGACCCCTCGAAGGAGAACCCGTCGCAGGTGCTCACCGAGCTGGTGGAGGTGGTCAACCCCACCGGGCGGATCGGCATCGTGGGCGTGTACATCGCGCCCGACCCCGGCGCGGTGAGCCAGGACGCCCGGCAGGGGCGGCTGGTGCTCCCGTGGGCCTATGTCTTCGACAAGGGCATCACGGTCGGCTGCGGCCAGTGCCCGGTGAAGCGCTACAACGTCTTCCTCCGCGACCTGATCATCGCCGGGAGGGCCAGGCCCAGCTTCATCGTCAGCCACCGGCTCCCGCTCAGCGCCGCCCCGGACGCGTACCAGAAGTTCGACCGGCGCTCGGACGGCTACACCAAGGTCATCCTCAAGCCGTCGATGCGGACGCCCGGCGCGCGCGCCTGACGCGCTACGGGGCGCCCCGGCCGGCGCGGATCTCCCTCAGCGCGTCCCGGACGTGGCCACGGAGGTCCTGCCCGTCGATGACCCACGGTTTGTCGGGGTTCAAGAGCGTGCCGTGCTCGTACGCCTCCTGGATGAACTTGGCCTGCTGCTCCGTGCCCCACTTGCTCCACACCAGCCCCTGGCCGACGGCGCGCCTCCAGTTGTAGGCCTCCCCCGTGCCCTTGGCGAGCTGGTCATGGGCCGAGTCGGCCATGTACCGGGCGCTGCCGTGCTGGCGCTGCCACGCGTGCAGCGTCTCGTGGACCAGCGACTCCATGGGCGGCGGGTCGCTGTAGCGGCCACCCCTCGGGTAGTGGATGGTGGTCCGCCCGTTCGAGTCGGCGATCGCCACCGGCCGATCGTCCTTGGTCAGCTGGCCGGAGTAGCCGATCCGGAGCTGGATCTTCGAGGTGTCGAGGGAGTTACCGTAGATCTTCTTCAGCTCGGCGACCTCGTTCGGCCGGAGCGGGCGGGCGGGGACGGCGCCGGGGGCGCCGGTGGCGTTGATGCCGGCGTCCATCACCTCGTTGACCTTGTTGTACCAGCCGTTCGGGTACTTGTTCAGGCCGGTCGACTTGTCGATCTCGTCGACGAGGTTGTTGGCGAAGGCGCCGATCTGCACCAACCGCTGCCTCTTCGGGCTGTCCTTCCACGCGACGAACGCCTCGCTGGCGAGGCCCTTGAGGCCGTCGAGGATGGGGTCGCGGGTCTGGACCTTGGTCCGGTCGTACTGAGGCGCCTCCAGCGCCAGCGGCTTGTCCATGGCGTCGGCGCCGGCCTGGCCGTAGAGCTTCTTCGCCTGGTCCTTGGCCTCCTGCGTCTTGTCCGCGTTCAGGATGGTGAGCTTGCCAAGCTCGTAGTGGAGCGTGTCCTGGACGCGCTTGGGGTCGCTCTCCAGCGCCAGCCGGTTCCGGAAGCTCTCCGACGACACGTAGTCCCACTGCTTCTGGAACTTGTCCTTGTTGGCGTCGAAGACCTTCTGCCGCTCGCCGCCGTCGCCGGCCGCCGCGAGGAGGTCGCGGGAGGCCTTCAGCACGTCCTCGTGCTCGACGGGAGACCACCCCAGCGTCTGCCGGAGCGCGGCCACCTCGTCGCTCAGCCCGCCCTTCTTGATCGCCTCCACCACGTCCGCGCGCTGGGCCGAGGTGAGCGACTGGAAGCGCCCGGGCTCCACCAGCCCGGCCGCGGCCGAGGCCTTGGCGCGCTCGTCCGTGTTGTTGCTCTGGACCACCGCGAGCATGGAGTCGGGGATCCGCTTCGGGTCGTCCTGCGCGGCCAGCGACTTCAGCCCGGCCACGTCCAGCTCGTTCATCTTCGGCGCCAGCCGGGAGATCGCCTGGGTGTCGCGCAGGCCCTGGAAGATCCTCCCCTTCTCGGCGTCGCCCAGGTTGGGCAGCGCGCGAGAGAGCGTGTACATGGACTCCATGGCGCCCCGCCCGTTCGCCGGGTCCATCTGGTCCGCCAGCGCCTGCGCGTCCTTGGCGTCGAGGAACGGGGCGACCTTCCGCATCTCGCGCGCGGCCTGCTCGGTGCTGCCTTGGTCGCCCAGCGCGCCGCGGAGCGAGTCGCGCACCGCGGTCACCCGCGAGTCGGCGTAGTCGAGCTGCGGCTTGCCGTCCGCGCCCCTCTTCTCGGCCAACCCGTAGCCGGCGGCGCCCATCGCGGCGAGCGCCTGGCCCTTCATCGCCGGGTCCTTGGTCCCGCGGTAGACCTCGTCCAGGGTCTTGATGGCCTGGGTGCTGGCGGGGCGGTTCCCGTCCAGCGCCCCGTCCACCAGCGCCTTGTTCACCATCCCGGCGCGCGGGTCGTACCGGTCCTTCGCGTTCAGCGCGGTGTCGCGCAGCCCGTCCCAGGCGCCCGGCGTCCCGGCCAGGCCCGCGTCGCGCAGCCCCTTGACAGCCTCGAAGTAGCGGTCCTTGTTGCCTTCGGCGAACGGCTCCTGGCCGACGCCGCGCAGCATCCCCACCGCCGGCTTGACGCCCTCGGCGGCGGCCTTGCCCAGGACGGTCACCGCCCCCGCCCGCGCGCTCTGGCCCAGCTGGGTGTTCTTCTGCGCCGCGTCGAGCGCCTCCAGCGTCCTGGCGTCGCCCTTCTTGGCTTCGGGCAGGACCGTGAAGGCGGCGTTCCGGGCGGCGTCGTCGCTGGGCTTCGTCGAGCCCAGCACCACGCGGGCCAGGTCGCGCTTGGTGGCTTCGTCGGTCTGGCCCGCGGTGAACAGCTTCTCCGCGGCGGCCTGGGCGGGGTCCTTCGCCGAGCTGATGGGCAGGCGCACGCCGGTGGCCTTCAGCTTCTCCGCCGCGTCCTGCGAGCCGGAGCCCAGGGCGACCAGCGCCTGCTGCGCGTCCTTGTTGCCGTCCTTCCCGGCGGCGAGCTGGTGGAGCTGGTCCACGCCATCCTTCGCCATCTGCCCCAGCGCGGCCTTGGCGCCGAACGCCTGGGGACTCACCGCCAGCGCCTCCAGCCGCGGGATGTCGTCCGGCGTGAGCCGCTTCGCGTCGTGCATCAGCGACGCGGCCTTGTCGCGGTCAGTCCAGGACGTCCGCTGCCCGTCGTCCATGGCGGCGCGCATGGCGCGGTTGGCCATCTCGCGCTCGGCCCGATCTCCGCTGTTGAGCCCCTGCTTGATGGCGTCCGCCGTCGCCTTGCCGTCGCCGCCGCCCAGCGACGCGCCCTTGAGCATGCGCCGGTAGTCGTCCGCGCCCCAGCGCCCGTTCGGCGGGCCCAACCGAGTCAGCACGTCCGTCGCGCGTGCGGGGGACATGCCGTCCGCGTTGACCTCCCGGCGCGGGTCGGTGGGTCGCATCCACTCGGTGGGCGCGCCCTGGTCCGCGATCCGCTTGAGCTCCGTCTGCACGCTCTTGCGCTGGTCCTCGTTGGGACTGCCGCCCACCCTCGTGAGCAGGTTCGCCGCCCTCCCGCCGACCATGGGTGAGCTGTTGCCCAGCGTGTTCGCCAGCGCGCGGATCTCCGTCGGCCCGAGCGCCCCGGGGTTGTTGTTGAGCTGCTGGAGGGCGTTCGAGCGGAGCTGCTGCTCATTCCCGATGCCTGCCGTGGCGGTCGGGTTGGACGCGACGTACGTCAGGACCTTCGCCGCGTCTGGATGGTTGATCTGCCCCAGCGCCTTGATGGATTGGTCTGCCGCGTTGAACCCCTGCGCATTGGCCAGCGCCTCCGCGTGGGGCCGCACCGCCGGGTGCAGCGCGGCGGTGGCCTGCGGCGAGCCGTCGAACGGTGGCGCCACGGGTTGCTGCGGCGCGGGCGGAGCACCGACTCCAGGATTCGGTGCTCCGCCCAGCGCGGGTCCCTGGCCGGCCGGCTCGAAGCCGTCGGCGAACGACATGGGTTGTTGAGGGGCCTGTGGTGCGGATGCGGGAGCTTCGCCCGCGTCCGCGTCCGCGCCGGATGAAGCAGGTTCCGGCGCTTCCGGCGATGAGACTGGTTCAGCTTCAGGCCAATCAGTACCGACGTCGACAGGGGAAACCCCCATAGAACACGCCTCCAGTACGTGTCCCTCGGGGGGTTAAGGGAGAATGGGTGCTGCTGTAGGTATTCTCGATTTATGAGGGACTGGAGTTTCCGGTCCCCTTTTTTTCAGGGCTTGGCCCAGCCGCGGAGGCGATCCAGCAAGCCGCCGCCCTCCGGTGTCGGCGCGGGCGCGGTGGATCTGGCCGGTCCCTTCCCACCCGTGGCCTGGTCCAGCTCCGCCGCGACCTGCTCCAGCGTGCCCAGGAGCATGGTCCTGGGAGAGAGCGAGACCCCGGTCTGGCCCTTCACCTCGCCCAGGACCTGGAAGCAGAGCAGCGAGTACCCGCCCAGGTCGAAGAAGTTCTCGTAGACGCCGATCCGCGGCAGCCGCAGCGCCTGCTGCCACAGCCCGGCGAGCAGCTTCTCGCTGGCGGTCCGCGCGGGCTGGAACTCGTGCCCGCCGGTGCGCGCGAACGGGATGGGGAGCTTGTCGTCGTCCACCGCGCCCTTGGGCGTCTTGGGCATCGCCTCCAGCTCGATGAAGATCTGCGGCGTCACCCCGGTGGCCTTGCGCGAGAGCGTGCGCAGCTCGGTCTCGGTGAACATCTCCCCGGTCTTGCCCGCGACGTAGGCGACGAGCTTCTCCTCGCCATCCTTGTCCGTGAGGCACCGCACCGCCGCCTCGGCCACGCCCTGGTGCGAGGCCATGGCCCTGGCCATCTTCTCGATGGGCGCGGGCCGGCCGCGGAACTGGACCTGGCCGTCCAGCCAGCCCAGGTGCTCCAGCGTGTCGTCGGCGAGGATCCGGACGCGTTCAGAGGTGACCAGGTCGCCCACCAACAACCGCCCCGGCGAGTTGATCGGCGAGGTCTCCTGGCAGGCGTCCAGCACGCGCACCGGCACGCCCGAGAGCGGGCGGCCGAAGAGCGAGCGGCCGTCGCGCCGGGTCTCCACGCGGCCCGCCGCCACCGGCACCTGGGCCGCCTCCGGCACCAGCACGGCGAAGGCGGGAGCCAGCCGGGCCGCGAGCGCGGCGCTCAGCTTCTTCGACGGGTGCCCGGTGCACAGGAGCTTGGGGTCCGGGTGCTTGGCGTGCAGCTCCGCCAGGTTCGAGGCGTGCGCCATCAGCACCGTGGGCTTG
>Ga0068860_100003310_pt1 | contig 16585 bp, 12 predicted proteins | sample KBSSwiS32_FD_66597 | JGI IMG/M metagenome (GOLD analysis project Ga0068860, IMG submission 66597) | Switchgrass rhizosphere microbial communities from Kellogg Biological Station, Michigan, USA - KBS Switchgrass S3-2 | ecosystem: Host-associated > Plants > Roots > Rhizosphere > Soil ... | reverse complement strand
ATATTATAGCTACGGGGAGAAAACAAGTTTCACCAGGTGTATTTACTGACACTTTATCAACGATCATTACGCCGGTAACCCGCTATGATTACCAGGATTATATTTTCAGAAAAGCAGTTGGAACTGATAATAATGTTTCAGTTTCCGGAGGCACTGAGAAAACAAAATATTTTGCTTCAGCTTCCTACTTCTTCAACCAGGGAATAGTAAAAAATACTGATTTCCAACGCTACAGTTTCAGGATGAATGTTGACCAGACGTTGAACAACTGGCTTAGCTTTAATATGGGCCTTAATTATATTAACAGTACTGCAAATGAAAAACCAGATGGTAATTCATTTTTTTCTCCAATGAACTCTGTTACGATCATTGGTAATATTCACAACATTTTTGAAAGGGATGCCAATGGTAATTTAAAAGCTGTGGGAGAAAGAGGCCGTACGAATCCTGTTTCCATAATAGAGGATTTTAAGCAAAAGGAAATTACCAACAGGATAATAGCAAATGCAGGATTAAAATTAAAAGTTCTCAAAAATCTGAACATTGATTATAACATGGGGATCGATAATTATACACAGTTGGGAACGACTTTACTTCCTCCGTATGCTTATAATGTGGGAGATGGTTTTTATGGTGGCGGTATTACACTGGACGCTGCCCGTAATGGATATACCAGTACAGGCAATAATACCTTCTTCGCCATTAACCATGATGTAAATGCTACCTACACCGCAAACATCACTGCCAACCTCGGGTCAACAACCCAGGTAGGTTTTTCACAGCAGTATGAAAAAAACAATTACAGTCTTTTCCAGGGAAGGGGCCTGGCCCCCTTTGTTGAAACTGTGCCTGCTGCAGCCACTATTTTGCCAGGAGCTGATGACCGGAGTGAATTATCAATTTCAGGCGCATTCATACAGCAGAATTTTAAATATAAAAATCACTTGTTTGTAACCGGCGCTGTAAGATTAGATGGTTCTTCCATTTTTGGAGAAAATCAGCGGAACCAGGTATATTCAAAAGTAAGCGGGAGCTATGTATTGTCTTCTGCTGATTATTGGGAGCATTTGGGGGTTTCCGGCTGGTGGGACCTTTTAAAACTGAGAGTTGCTTATGGGGAGAGCGGCAACTTAACTGGTATTGGTCCGTACGCACGCTTTAATACATATACTCCATCCGCATTTGTTGGGAAATCTGCCTTAAATGGCAGCACCATCTTAGCAAATCCCGATATTAAACCGGAACGCCAGAAAGAATTGGAGTTTGGCACTGATATGGCTTTTTTTAAAGGCAGGTTATCATTTACGCTGAATGTGTACAACAAAAAAGTAAATGATTTATTAATTAACAGGGTGTTTGCTCCAACTACCGGCTTTAGCAGTTTCCTCAATAACCTTGGTTCTCTGGAAAATAAAGGGTTTGAAATTGTTTTAGGCGGATCTCCTGTTTCAGGTAAAAATTTCAAATGGAACATCAATGGAATTTACAATCACAATAGGAATAAAGCCACCAATATCGGCGCAGCCTTAACACTCTTCAGCACGAACGCGGGTGCACCCGTGGCCATTCTGCAGGGCCAGCCAATAGGCGTTTTTTATGGGACTTTCTTCGCAAAAACTGATGCAAACGGAAGCCAGGTAAAAAATGCCAAAGGTATTCCACTTGCCGCAAAGGGAACTCAAATAAGTCCTTTACAATTCACACAGGATAAAGACGCAGCGGGATTACCTACAGGCACTATTTTGAGAAAAATTATAGGAAATCCTAACCCGGATTATACGGCTTCACTGGTCAATGAATTTTCATACAAAAACTGGGGATTGCGTGTACAGTTAGACGCTGTTCAGGGAGTAGATGTTTTCAATGCTGATTTCAGAACCCGCCAGGGAGTGGGCAATGGAAAAGTCGCAGAACAGGAAGACCTCGGCCAGTTGCCACGTGGGTATATAGCCGGAATTTATACAATTGAACAATGGAGAATTGATGATGGTTCTTTTGTAAAGCTAAGAGAGGTATCTCTTAGTTATAGCCTGGGGAGCATTAAAGGTATAAGGGACATCACCGCATCTGTTAGCAGGAGAAACCTTATAAGCTGGGATAATTATAAAGGATACGATCCGGAAGTAAATGCGGCAGGGCAAAGCACATTGTTGCGGGGAATTGATTTCGGTTCGGTGCCTATACCAAGAACATTCAGTTTAACGCTCCAGGCTAAATTCTAACATCCTTAAAACAACTAGTATGAAACTTTTAATAAATAAAACACTCCTGGTACCTGGCATGGTTGCCCTGATAATGAATACGAGTAGTTGCAGGAAAAACTATGATAATCCTAATTCTGCGCCCGAAGACCAGGTATTTACTTCTGCAAGAGGATTAACTGCTGCAGCCATTGGCCTTCAAAAAACATATTCTTTCTCAAGAGCAGGATCAGTATATAATATTGTAACAGCCAATGGCTTTGTTACGAATGAACTGATTATTTTGAATACGGGTAATCTTCCCGAAGCACAGTTAAACACCGGTGGTACCAGTGTTGACGGAACCAATACCATAATCGCAAACATTTGGGCCAATGGCAGTAAAATTATTTTTGACGCCAATCGCATAATTACAGCTGCATCTTCCCTACCTGACCAGGCTTACGCAAGCGGCTTAATCGGGTATGCCTCCATATATAAAGCTTTGGCATTAGGAAGTTTAGCCATGTTCTGGGAAAAAGTTCCTGACTCAGTTGGAACCAATGTTGGTTTCTCAGATCGGATTAGCGGCTATACAAAAGCTGTTGCAGTTATTGACGAGGCTTTGGGAGTGATCCAGGCAACACCCATTAGTACTTCATTTGCAGGAAATATTCCTCCTGGAACGGATATCGTAAATACATTAAATGCTTTGAAAGCCAGGTATTCCTTATTCGCAGGTGATTATGCTGCTGCTTTGACTGCTGCCAATCTCGTGGATCCTGCAAAAAAGAGCACAATGAATTTTGACGCTGTTAGTATCAACCCGGTTTTTGAAACCGCAACGTCCACTAATAATGTTTTTCAACCGGTTGATTCGACCTTCGGTTTACCCCTTGGCCAACGTCCCTCATCTACTGATAAGCGAGTGCAATTTTATACAACCATCAATGCTACGGTTGCTCCAAGATTCAGAGTGGGTGGTTTTGGGTTAACATCAACTACACCCTGGCCTTATTATCTACCCGGAGAAATTATCCTGATAAAAGCAGAGGCCTATGCAAGACAGTCAACACCTGATCTCACTAATGCATTGCTGGAATTAGATAGTGTGATTACCAAAAAACCTGCCGGTGATCCTTTTGGAATTGGAGCCGATGAATTACCCTATGCAGGGCCAATAACGCAGGCAGACGTACTTGCTGAAATATATCGGCAACGGTGCATTGAATTATTTATGTCGGGTCTCAAATTAGAAGACATGCGCAGGTTCGAAAGACCTTTAACTGACAGAAAGAGGAATTTTTTCCCATATCCTTTCAGGGAAAGAGATAACAACCCAAATACTCCTGCAGACCCGGCATTTTAAGTAATGGTACATAAAAACGCTTCACTTTATGAGGCGTTTTTTTATGGGATATAGACAACCGAGCTGATGTCAAACGAGCCCATTTCATTTTGATCAGAAGTAATTTATTATTTACGGGATTCGAAACTTTAATACCGAAGGTCCGCTTCTACGGGATAGTGGTCTGAATAGGGAACTTTGATCCTTTGATATTGAGTAACGCTGAATTTTTTATCTGCCAGGATATAATCAATTCTCAGGGTTGGAGAAATGAATCGGAAGGTCCTTCCCAACAGCATGCCTTTTTCTAAAAATGCATCCTGCAGGTCTCCCCTGATTTTGAAATAAGTGCCCGAATTTGGCACATCATTAAAGTCGCCGCAGATAAGAGAAGGATAGGGACTTTCTCTTATCTTTTCGCTTACCAGTTCTGCCTGTTTGTACCGGGATTTATATGCTTTTTTTAATTTTGAGATGATGTTACGGGAATCATTTAAATTTCTTTCCCGCACCCGTTTCAATCTACTCAAACTCTTATAATCCGCCTGATCGAAATGCACCGATTGTAAATGGGTTGCGAAAATTCTGAAAATTTTACCTTTCACTTTTATATCAGTATAAATTAAATGTTCACCACGGCTATTTTCATTAAAGCTGAAATTGACGGAGTCGATGATTGGGTACTTTGAAAAGATAGCAATCCCGGATTGATAATAATTTGCATATACCTGAGAAGGGATGAAAAAATGATAAGCATATCCCATTGTTACAAAAGGTGAAATATTTTGTTCGAAATACCCGTTGTTATGTTTTGGCTCAAAAAATTCCTCAAAGCAAAGAATATCTGCATCCTGCTCCTTTACCAGGTCTAGCATTAACGGGCGGAAGCTGGTACCACCTTTTCTTTCCTTGTTGTATTCATCCCAATCTGAAACGTTCCATTGCAAAACACGTAAGGCATTTTCACTTTTGTGAGATTCAAATTTTTTTGGCACATTGAAACCAAACGCAACCATAATTTGTTGCACTCCCAAAAGTAATGTGACGATTGATATCCAGCACCATTTCGATTTAGCCAATGCCCAAATCAAAATAAAAATAATAAGTCCTGCAACAATCTGCGGAAATACCAGGCCCGGTAAAGCAATATACCAGTAGTTACCCGTGTCTACATATGGTGAAATACATACCAGTAAGTAACACGCAATTATGCAAAGGTTTATGCATACAAGGAAGCTTTTTAGAAATTTTAAACCATTTGGGATCATGAAGTTTGTTAAAAAAAATTAATCTGTAAAGAGTTGGAAGCAAAGATGGAAATAATGAAGCAATTTTTTTGAATGTTATTTTGAAAAATGATCAGGATTCAACATTATTTCATTTTGATTATATAAAATATATTTGCGCTGCATACGGGTGCTGTACATACCAAACTTTCGCACTGTTACGTTTATTTTATATAAATTATTGATATCCATTTCTTTTGGCACCGTAGTTGAAATAATAAAGAAAAACTTTTAGCATGAAAAAACTGGTTGTAATGAGTGGCTTTTTTATTTTACCTCTTATAGGTTGCGATACAGCACGCAATATTTTAAGTTCCGGAGGTTATGGCAGCCTGGGTAACGAGGATATAGTGCAGGGCCTCAAAGAAGCTTTGCGTGTAGGAACTGATTCCGCGACATTTCATCTTGGATTATTGAATGGTTTTTATGGCGACGACATCATAAGGATCGTGATGCCTCCCGAGGCGCTGAAGGTGGAAAAAACATTACGCGATATTGGATTAGGTAAAACGGTAGACCAGGCTATTCTGTCCATGAACAGGGCAGCCGAGGATGCTTCCAAATATGTAGGGAACATATTTGTAAATTCAATAAAACAAATGACCATACAGGATGCCCTGGGGATTTTAAAAGGGGGCGATTTTGCCGCAACCGATTATCTTAAACGCACAACAACTATACAGCTTACAGCCGCATGTAAGCCTGTTGTTACACATTCATTACAATTCGTAAATGCTACAAAATACTGGAAAGATGTCTTTACAGCCTATAATCGCTTTAGCAATAACCCGGTTAATACTGATCTTAGTGATTATGTAACCCAAAAAACTTTGGATGGATTATTTTACCATATAGGTCTTGCGGAGCAAAAAATACGTAAGGACCCGGCTGCAAGAATAACAGACATTTTGAAGAAGGTTTTTGGATACCAGGCGTCAAAGGGGTTGAATGGTTAATTGGTGAGTGGTTACTCGATAAATTGTTGAATGGTTGTCCCGATAGCTATCGGGATGATAAATTGTTGATTATCCTTCATAAGTCGTGGTACATATTTACGCTAATCCGTTAGCCATATGCTTTTCCAGAAAAAAGTAATCCGTGTTAATCGGTGTATTCCCAGGCCTAACAGTTGTTTTTTTGAAAAAATGCACTACTTTTGCAGCCCGTTTAAGCATTTTATGTTTTGCTGAACCTGTAGTATTTAAAACATATTGCCCACATGGCTCCATAAGTTCTCCGTCTGTTCGGAGGCGCCGGCAGGGTGTAAAAGTAAATAGTAAATAATGCCAAAGGTTAAAACCAACTCCAGCGCCAAGAAGCGCTTTAAAGTAACCGGTACCGGTGAAATAACTTATCAAAAAGCATTTAAGCGTCACATCCTTACAAAAAAATCAACAAAGCGTAAACGTAGTTTACGTAAAGAAGGGATTGTTAGCAAGGCCAACAGGCCATTTGTTATGCGTTTGCTCAGGCTTAAATAACGGGCTTGTATCCGATAGTAAAAGGATACAGGAAAAATCAAAATAAATTTATTACAATTCCAATAGAAGACTTCAATCTAAAATAATTAATTATGCCACGTTCAGTAAATGCAGTAGCATCAAGGGCAAGAAGAAAGAGAATTCTCAAAGCAGCCAAAGGTTATTATGGCAAAAGAAAGAATGTATATACCGTTGCTAAAAATGTAATGGAAAAAGGGATGACCTACAGTTATGTGGGGCGGAAGCTTAAAAAACGTGAGTACAGGACATTGTGGATTGCCCGTATAAATGCGGCAGTAAGAGCCGAAGGAATGACTTATAGTCAATTCATTCATAAGCTTGGTGAGAAAAATATCGGGCTTAACAGGAAAATTCTTGCAGATATGGCAATGAATGAACCGGAGAGCTTTAAAAGCCTTATTCTTTCTGTGAAATAATTATGGAAGCTATTTTGCTAACTACCGTCCTGCTTAAAAACGAGACGGTTTTTTTATTTGTATGATATATCATTCGGTTACATTTGTAAAACTTTTAAAAAAAAGTTTAACAACATTCCATGACTAATACTTATAAAGATCTGGTCCTCCAGACATTTAATTTCCCGCAGGAAGATTACGATCTCAAAGACGATTACCTTCAATACAATGGTGTGGATGTAAAAGCTTTGATAGATAAATATGGAACTCCATTAAAACTTTCTTTTCTTCCTAAAATAGGGATGCAGATAGCGAAAGCAAAAAAGATGTTTGCTAATGCAATCAAAAAACACAAGTATGAGGGCGAATATTTTTATTGTTACTGTACAAAAAGCTCCCATTTTTCTTTCATAGTTGAGGAAGCTTTGAAAAGCAAAATACATCTCGAGACTTCCTATGCTTACGATATTGATATCATAAATAAGTTGTTTGAAAGCAAAAAAATTAATAAAGATATTTACATTATCTGCAATGGCTTTAAGCAAAAAGCCTACATAGGCAGGATTGCAAGATTACTGAATACGGGCTTCAAAAATGTGATCCCTGTTCTGGATAACAAAGGGGAGTTAGCTTCTTATAGAAAATCAGTGAGAGTGCCTTTCAATATAGGCATAAGGGTAGCAGCGGAAGAAGAACCCACCTTTCCTTTTTATACCTCACGGTTAGGCATACGTGCAAAAGATATTCTTGAATTTTATGTTGATGAAATTGAAGGAAACGAACACAGGTTCCAGCTAAAAATGCTGCACATATTTTTAAACAAGGGTATTAAAGATGATATCTATTACTGGAGTGAACTCAATAAGATAATCAACCTCTATTGCCAGCTTAGAAAAATTTGTCCTGAACTGGATTCAATAAATATCGGGGGCGGTTTTCCCATTAAACATTCATTGGGTTTCGAATACAACTACCAGTTCATGATAAACGAAATTGTAAGAAATATAAAAGTAGCCTGTAAGCGAACCAAGGTTCCGATGCCTAATATTTTTACTGAATTTGGGAGCTTTACAGTAGGGGAAAGTATGGCTCATATTTATAGCGTTGTTGCTGAGAAAATGCAAAACGACCGCGAAACCTGGTATATGATAGATTCTTCTTTTATCACTACGTTGCCCGACACGTGGGGAATAGGAGAGAAGTTTTTAATGTTGCCAATCAATAAATGGAATGAAGAATACCAGCGGGTCACACTCGGCGGCATCACATGCGATAGCCATGATTATTATGATTCTGAAGAACATATCAACGAAGTTTTTTTACCGAAAATTATGGATGGGGAACCCTTATATGTGGGTTTTTTCCATACCGGCGCTTACCAGGACCAGATAAGCGGCTATGGTGGCATAAAACATTGCCTTATTCCCTCACCCAAGCATATTGTTATTGACTATGATAAAAACGGAAAGCTCATCGATTGGGTGTATGCGAAAGAACAAAGCGCTCAAAGCATGCTTAAAATTTTGGGATATAAATAAAAAGCCTCTTCAAAAATGAAGAGGCTTTAACCAATCAACACTTATTCAATAAATCTTAATTAACTGAAATTTGTTTTGCTTCAACTTTTACTTCTTCTTTTTTAGGGAGGCTTAATACAAGCAATCCGTTTTCATACTTTGCAGCAATATTTTCAGACACAACTTTTTCATCTAAAGTAAAGGACCTTTTAAACGATTGCAGGCTGAATTCGCTTTTAATTTGCTTTTTGTTTTCATCTTTACTTTCTTCTTTCTTATCAAAAGAAACAGTCAGGATGTTTTTATCAACGGTTATTTTAAAATCTTCTTTATTTCTTCCTGGAACATTCAATTCCAATTCATATGCGTCTTTTGTTTCGGAAATGTTCACCGGGGGAAAATTAATACCGTTGCTTTGAACTCTATACCTATCGGAAGAAGGTATTTCATTTAAAATGCTGTTAAGAAAACTATCCAGAGTTTTCACGGCAGGCTGGTTGAATTTTACGTATGTCATATTTTATATTTTTATTTTGCACTACCAAATCAAATTAAAGACCACCTGCTTTTTTATGACATTTTCATGAATTTTTTATGGCAATATGGCTGAGTACATTTTTTTTCACGACAAAATTTCATAATCGATTTAAAAAACAATGTTTTTATAACAATTAAGTGCTGTAAATTTGCAATCTAAAATTTGAAAAATGTATCCAGAAGAAATTGTAATCCCCATGAAAGAAGTATTAACGGAAAATGGGTTTACCGAATTAGTAACAAATGATGAGGTTGATAAAGTCCTTACTGAAGAAGGGACTACTTTGATAGTTATCAATTCTGTATGTGGTTGCTCAGCAGGAACAGCCAGGCCCGGGGTTTTAATGGCGGTACAAAGCAGTTCTAAAAAACCTGACCGCTTAACTACCAGTTTCGCAGGTTTCGATATTGAAGCAGTAAATAAAATTCGTGAGCATTTACTTCCTTATCCACCATCTTCTCCATCAATTGCTTTATTTAAAGATGGCTCTCTTGTTCATTTTATCGAAAGGCGTAATATTGAAGGACGATCTGCCCAGATGATTGCAAATAATCTTTCTGCAGCCTTTGAAGAGTATTGTTGAGTTCGTAACTTTTGATATTTAATCCTTCATCCTATTATTTTACAGGATAAATAAACATAAAATAGTTTATTTGCCTAACTTAAACGGCTGCTATGTATCCCAATTTGTATTATGCTATTAATGATTGGTTTGGGTGGAAAATAAATGCTTTTAAAATCTTTTACACGTTTGGGATTTTTGTTGCGCTTGCTTTTATAGCAGCTGCTTATTTTTTTACACTGGAGTTAAAGCGCAGGGAGAAATCAGGGCTTTTGCAACCCCGCGAAGAAAACATTACTGCCGGAAAACCAGCATCTTTCTTTGATCTTTTGATCAATGGAGTTGTAGGATTTATTTTTGGTTATAAACTGGTAGGCGTTTTTATTGCGAGCCGTGCGGCAGGACTTGATCTCCAGGACTATATTTTTTCTTCATCGGGTAGCTGGGCGGGTGGAATTATACTTGCTGCTATACTAATTTTTTTTAAATACCGGGAAAAGGATAAGCAGAAACTGTCAAAACCAGAAAAACGGATAATACGAGTATGGCCACACGACAGGGTGGGTGATATGGTTATTTTTGCTTTGGTATTCGGAATCCTGGGTGCCAAGCTTTTCGATAATCTTGAAAACTGGGACAGGTTCATCCAAAATCCTATAGGTAATTTACTGTCACCAAGCGGGCTTACGTTTTACGGTGGACTTATTTGCGCCGCGATTGCTATCTGCATTTACGCGTATAAAAAGAGTATTAATCTTTTGCATCTTACAGATGCAGCCGCACCTGCTCTGATGATTGCATATGCTATCGGTCGCATCGGGTGCCAGGTTGCTGGTGATGGTGACTGGGGAATATTTAACAGCGCCTATATAAGTGACAAGCCTGGGCATGTAGTACCGGCAGCACCGTCACAGTTCCAGGATAAATTGCAACAGAATTCTACCTATTTTGTAGCCGGTTCTGTTACAGATCCCGCCGGGAATTTGGTGAATGTTACCGATCGCCATTCTGAATCCCTGGAAACAGTCCCGCATAAAAGTTTTAAAGGACCGCGCTTTTTACCTAAATGGATGTTTGCGTATACCTATCCTCATAATGTAAATGAGGATGGAATTTTATTGAATGATTGCGACGGCAAGTATTGCCGTGCACTGCCGCAGCCGGTATTTCCTACACCGTTTTATGAAACGATTATCTGCGGGCTCTTATTTCTTTTTCTCTGGATGCTGAGAAGAAGAATAACAATACCCGGAATTATGTTTTCAATCTACCTGGTGTTAAATGGTATTGAGCGGTTTTTAGTTGAAACTATTCGGGTTAATTCAACATATTCCATATTTGGATTTCATCCTACCCAGGCCGAACTGATTTCCTCTGCTTTGGTGGTTACAGGATTATTGGGTATCCTTGTCTTTAGCAGGAAACATGCTGTTACAACCTAAAATCAATAAGTTATCAATTTATTGTGACCAATGATATTTGCCTGTGTTCACAATTCCCATTTCTTCATGTATTAGTATCACTTTAATATATTAACTGTTTCCATTCTCCTTAATATCGCACCGCGGCATTTGTAACTTTTCTTTTTCCGTCGCCGTTCTATTTCTTTTTCCAGCCCTCAAAATATAACAGCAACCAATCATAAAGAATTATTGCCTTCCATGTATAATAATGTACTGTGCAAAACAAAGTACTTTACTTTGTGCTGTAATATTTTAAACATAGTATTAAATCAAAAAACATGACCAGAGTAACACTTGCCGTATTATGCTTACTTTTTTCAAAACTACTTACAGCCCAGCTTCATGAAGGAAGTATTTCGGGGACTATTGCTGATGGAGGTGATCAAAAAATTATAGACGCCGCAACCGTATCTCTTTTTAAAGCAAAAGATTCATTGCTTTTTAAGACAAGTCTTACAGACAAAGCGGGAAACTTTTTGTTTGAAAATATTCCTTTTGGCAGATATTATATTCTGGCAAGTTCCACAGGGCACCTGGAAAAATACGGCCACGTTTTGGAAGTAAAGGATAATTCGGCCATACCGGTTGGCACTTTGCAATTAGCAAATGCCGCCAAAACTTTGAAAGAAGTTACAGTTGCCGCAAAGAAACCTTTCATTGAAAGAAAAATTGACCGCACCGTGATTAATGTAGATGCGGCAATAACCAATGCAGGAACTACTGCAATGGAAGTGCTTGAAAAGTCTCCGGGTATTACAGTAGATAAAGACGGGAACATAAGCCTTAAAGGGAAGCAGGGAGTATTGATAATGATGGATGGAAGGCCTTCTTACCTCAGCGGGCAGGAATTGGCAAACCTTTTAAAAAATATGCCATCCTCTGCTATTGATCAAATTGAAATCATGACCAATCCTTCGGCAAAATATGATGCTGCTGGTAATTCAGGTATTATTAATATTAAAACTAAAAAAAATAAATTAAAAGGAATAAATGGTAATCTTAGCACAAGCATTATCCAGGGAAGGCTTACTAAAACCAATAACAGCCTTAATCTTAACTATCGAAAAGGTAAAGTAAACCTCTTTGGTAATTATAGTTATTCTTCCTGGAATGGCTTTGAAGATTTATTTATCAATAGAAATTTCAGGAATACCCTTACCAAAGACCTGGAGACGATATTTGACCAGCACTCAAATATACAGAACCGCTCACAGGCGCATAATATAAAACTTGGTATGGACTTTTATGCTAATAAAAAAACCACCGCCGGCATTGCATTGTCGGGGTATATTAATCCTTCACGCAGCAATGGAATTAATACAACTCTTTTAGAGAATGCTGATAAGGTGGTGGATTCTGTTGTTGTTGCAAATAATTTACAAAAAGGCAAATCAAACAATTTATCGGTCAATTTCAACCTTCGTCATTCGTTTGATTCAACAGGAAAAGAATTTACAGTTGACCTGGATTATCTTACCTACTACCAGGCTAAAAACCAGTTTTTTGAAAACAGCTATTTAAACCCTGATTATAGTGAGCGAAGGCCTGATGGCCAGTTGAAAGGTACTTTGCCGGCCAGGGTAAATATTTATTCGGCAAAAACGGATTTTACTTTTCCACTTAAGAAAACCGCAAAAATTGAAACAGGTTTAAAAAGCAGTTACGTCACGACAGATAATGATGCTTTATACCAGGACAACACTCCTGCCGGTTATGTAACAAATGAAGGCAAAACCAACCATTTCATTTATAAAGAAAATATAAATGCAGCTTACGTGAATTATAGCCGGCAAATAAAAAAATGGGGCCTCCAGGCAGGCTTGCGTGCAGAAAATACAAACGCCCAGGGCCACCAGGCTGGTAATTCAACGCGGCCTGATTCCTCCTTCACCAAAAATTACGTGAACCTGTTTCCTACTGTTTATGTAAGTTATGAAGCGAATAAGAAAAATACTTTTTCTATTAATTACGGCCGCAGGATTGATCGTCCGGCCTACCAGGATTTAAACCCTTTCTATTATTTCCTCGACGAATACACATACCAGGTTGGTAATACATTGCTCCAGCCACAGTTTACGGATAATATAGAATTGTCACATACTTACAATGGCTTCTTAACAACAACTATCAATTACAGCAAGACGGATGATGTTTTTACCGATGTGCTGAAACAGATCACCAGTGAAAGAAAAACATTTCTAACCAAAGAAAATATTGCATCCAAAACAAATATGGGATTGGCAGTAAGTGCTTATTTCCCTGTTACTAAATTTTTAACAACAAACATTTATAGTAATGTTAACCACGATACCTACAAGGGTGCACTTGACGGCGGATATCTTAATGTCCAGGGAACAGTTTTTTTTGCCAACATAAGCAACCAGTTGAAATTTAAAAAAGGATGGAGTGCTGAAGCAAGTGGTTTCTATAGATCAAAAGGAATAGAGAGCCAGATAATTATGGATCCTATGTGGAGACTTGACGCGGGGTTGCAAAAAGAGGTTCTCAAAAATAAAGGCACAATTAAGTTAAGTATCAGGGACATTTTTGCCTCTCAGAGTTTTACCGGTAGGGTGAAATACCAGGATATTGATGTTTATGTACACAGCATTCATGACAGCAGAACAGCCTCCCTTACTTTTACGTACCGTTTCGGTAAGCCAGTGCAAAATCAGCAGCGTAGAAAAACCGGCGGCGCATCAGACGAACAAAACAGGGTGAAGACAGGGAATTAATGACATCTAACGGGAATGAATAGCCGAAATAAAAAGACCGGGCTTAAGTTTCCATCCCTCTTCAACAATAGATTCCAGTTAAGCTATACCTAACGTATATAATGACCCCCATTAAGATGCCGGGCCACTTTAAGTGGCCTGGCATCTATGCTACCGGTATGATGATCACAAAGTGTATCTAAAGCAGTGTCTGCAAAAAATTTCTTTTTTCTATTGGCGATATCCATTTGACACCAATAACCTGAAAAATAACTCTGGAACTTCACGTGAAGCGCGAGCTGAGCTAAAGCAAATTTGGAAAATCGAAATAAATTTTCCCGGTTCCGGACCAATGATATTAATCATCTTCTTCAGTGACCTCCATTATTAATAATGGGTCTTCAGTATTGTAATTTTACAGCCAAATATTATTTAATAATAGTTAATTAGTCTACAAGATTCTATATCCTGGAAAGTGCAAAAAAACTTACCTCACCATGATAATCCACTTTGCTAAACATAGCATATAAAATAAAAGAGTATGACCAGATTAACCCTAACAGTGTTTTTTTTGATTGTTTCCGAATTACTAAATGCCCAGGTGAAGGAGACTAGTATTTCAGGAAATGTTGTTGGCGGCGGCGGTCAAAAAATTATAGATGCTGCCACCATATCCCTGTTTAAGGCAAAAGATTCGGTGTTATTTAAAATAAGCCTTACCGATAAAACCGGAAACTATTTATTTGAACACGTTCCTTTTGGGAAATATTATATACTGGCTTCCTCAACCGGGCACCTGCAAACCTATAGCCACATGTTGGAAATTAATAGTATTTCTCCGGTTACCGTTAGTACTTTGCAATTAACAACTGTGTTGAAAACATTGAAAGGAGTCACCGTCATTGGGAAGAAGCCTTTCATTGAAAGAAAAATTGATCGCACCGTAATTAATGTAGATGCGGCAATAACCAATGCCGGGACCACAGCATTGGAAGTGCTTGAAAAATCTCCAGGGGTTACAGTTGATAAAGATGGAAACATAAGCCTGAAGGGCAAGCAGGGGGTTTTAATAATGGTGGACGGGAGACCTTCTTACCTTAGCGGACAGGAATTAGCCAACCTCTTGAAAAATATGCCATCATCTGCTATTGACCAGATTGAAATTATGACAAACCCTTCGGCTAAGTACGACGCTGCCGGAAATTCTGGAATTATTAATATTAAAACCAAAAAAAATAAACTGAAAGGCTTAAACGGAAATCTGAGCACAGGAATTACTCAATCAAGATATACTAAAACCAACAACAGCCTTAATCTTAATTACCGTACCGGGAAAGTAAACGTTTTTGGTAATTATAATTATTCTTATTGGCATGGATTTACTGATTTATATATTCTGCGAAATTTCAGGAATACAGATACCAAGAACCTGGAGACTATATTTGACCAGCAATCTGATATGCAATACAATGGACAGTGGAGTAATTTAAAACTTGGAATGGATTTTTATGCAAATAAGAAAACTACAGCCGGGATGGTAGTTTCAGGATTTCTTAATCCGTCCCGCAATACGGGTGTAAACACAACTCTTTTAGAAAATGCCGGTGGGGTTGTTGACTCCATTGTGGATGCCGGTAATTCGGAGCGTGGAAGGTCAAATAATTTATCCATTAATTTCAATCTTCGCCATTCATTTGATACTACAGGAAAAGAATTTACGGTTGACGTGGATTATCTTACCTATTACCAGGCCAGAAGCCAGTTTTTTGAAAACAGGTATTTAAATCCGGATTATAGTGAACGCAGGCCCTTAGGCCAGTTGAAAGGCACTTTACCGGCTACAATAAATATTTATTCAGCAAAAACAGATTTTACATTTCCACTTAAAAAAGCAGCAAAAATTGAAACAGGTTTAAAAAGTAGCTACGTTACTACTGATAATGATGCTTTATATCAAAACAATACTCCGGACGGTTATATTACAGATGACGGAAAAACCAATCATTTTATTTATAAAGAAAACATAAATGCAGCATACGTTAATTATAGCAGGCAAATTAAAAAATGGGGATTGCAGGCAGGATTGCGTGCAGAAAATACAAATGCACAAGGTCACCAGGTTGGTAATACAACAAAACCCGATTCATCGTTTACTAAAAATTATGTGAATCTTTTCCCAACGGTTTATGTGAGTTATGAAGCGAATAAGAAAAATACTTTTTCTATAAATTATGGCCGCAGGGTAGATCGTCCTGCCTACCGGGACTTAAACCCATTTTATTATTTCCTTGATGAGTACACGTATGCAGTTGGGAATACCTTGCTTCAGCCACAGTTTACTGATAATATTGAATTATCTCATACATACAATGGTTTCTTAACCACAACCATCAATTACAGCAAAACAAACCAGGTATTTTCCGATGTCCTGAAACAAAATACCAGCGAAAGAAAAACATTTCAAACGAAAGAGAATATTGCGTCCAAAACAAATATGGGATTAGCCCTAAGTGCCTATTTTCGTGCTACTAAATTTTTAACTACAAACATTTACAGCAACGTTGTACATGATAATTATAAAGGCGCACTGGATGGCGGATACCTTAATGTAAATAACATTATGTTTTTTGCGAACATAAGCAACCAGTTGAAATTTAAGAAAGGATGGAGCGCAGAAGTAAGCGGCTTTTACAGGTCAAGAGGCATAGAAAGCCAGATAGTTATAGATCCACTGTGGAGACTTGATGCAGGCTTGCAAAAGGAGGTACTTAAAAATAAGGGAACCCTTAAATTAAGCATCAGGGATATTTTTGCCTCTCAGAATTTTAGCGGTTATGTGAAATACCGGGACATTGATGTATATCTGAAAAATCAACACGACACCAGAAATACATCGCTTACTTTCTCTTACCGTTTTGGTAAGCCATTGCAAAATCAGCAACCAAGAAAAACAGGTGGCGCATCAGACGAACAGAACAGGGTGAAGACAGGAGGGAATTAATGATACCTAACGGAGACGCATAATCGAAACTAGAAAGACCGGGCTTTCCATTCAATGTCAATGATCAATATTCAATGTT
>Ga0068860_100003309_pt1 | contig 16586 bp, 13 predicted proteins | sample KBSSwiS32_FD_66597 | JGI IMG/M metagenome (GOLD analysis project Ga0068860, IMG submission 66597) | Switchgrass rhizosphere microbial communities from Kellogg Biological Station, Michigan, USA - KBS Switchgrass S3-2 | ecosystem: Host-associated > Plants > Roots > Rhizosphere > Soil ... | reverse complement strand
AGGAGATATCAATACCCCCACTCAGTAAATGATTCAAAAGGTCGTATCGAAAGGCAATGCGGTTGAACATTTCCGCAACCTGTTGCTTCTTGGTAAGCTTTGATTCTTTAAAAGGAACTACCACATCGTGTTTGTAAGAGGACATAGGCGCGAAGATAATCGCGGATTGCGCGGATTGGAGCGGATTGCGCGGATTTTTTTAATGCACCTTCTATACAATAGCCGTTGTCTGATTTTTAAAAGCGCTTATTCCTTCCGCGAAATCCGCCTTTATCCGTGGAATCCGCGATAAAGGAAGGTCCCCCAAACTTGGAGGACCTCTACCTGCTGATTGCCTTTCAAACTACGGACTTTGGATTCTTCGATGATTTATAAAAAGAGATTTTAGAATACCCAATTTGCACACTTCATCCGCGAAATCCGCCCTAATCCGTGGAATCCGCGATTTTTATTGATCCCACCACAAATGATCCGTCAATTGAACCGATGGCGCATTTTTTCCGTTTGCAGATAATTCATTATTCGGATAATTCACTCTGCGTATAAAACTTGGCAATAAAGCATTTACCGGGAGCGTGAAGCCTTGGTACGCGTAATCTGTTCTTCTCATGTCGTCCCAGGTAACAGGACTTAAAAAACACGCCACATATTTTTCTTTCATGATCAATGCAAGAGTAAGATTCGCGCTTCCTACTGCAACGGTTGGTTCTGTTGTATATCGTTGAATCGCGGTGTCCGCAACTCCAAGTTTTTCCATGTGTGCTTTTATACCTGCGATATATGCGTCATATGCTTCAGTTTTACTACCGGCTCTGAATTGCGCCTCGGCTTCGATAAATTTCGTTTCCGCATACGTTACAATTTGTACTGGAGATGTAGGAGTAGAATACCATTTATCGACATCAAGATAACACTCGTCATGTGTCGTTCCGGTTCCTACACGGCCTTTTCCATTTGGTGTACCAACATAAATTCCGTCTTTATTTGTTTGCGTGATCAATGGTAACCTGGGATCGAATACTCCATAAATTGCGGAATTGGTAGCATCTACAAAGTAGGACGATAGCCATCCATCCAAATCTAATCCTGCATTCGCAATCGCAACGGAACCCCAAGGCGATGGATTTACATCAGTTTCATAAACCGCAACTTGCGCATCATCACTATTATCACTATACGAAGAACTGAGCTCTGTCAATACGCTGCCGGTGTTATATTGAGAAGTTTTTGATAACTGATTTAACATGCGCGCTTTCAATGCATGAGCAGTCTTGATCCAGGCCGCTGTCGAACCTCCATGAATGAAGTCGCTCTCGGAACTGATTTCACCATCTGCGTCAGGTTGTTGCAATGCGGCGATTCCCTTATCTAACAAATCAATACAAGTGTCATAAAGAGCTTGCTGATCGTCAAATTTTGGAACAAGATTCTGAACTCCGAGAAATGCTTCTGAATACGGAACATCTCCCCATATATTGGTTAAAGTATTTAGATGAAGCGCCATCAATACATCTGACACACCGATATACGCATTGAGATTTTTTTGCGCAGCAAATTTTTTCATGTCGTACAAATCCGTCATGATATTATAAAATGCCGACCAGGTAACGCTTTCGTCAATTTGATCATATACATCCGCGGCACTGGATGCATTCGGAGACGCGAGATATTGTGTATAGTACGAAGTGAAGTCACTTGCCCTGAATACGTTCGTGGCAGTACCAAATGTAGTATTTGCTAACAAACCATTTATCGGCGGCTCTGCTGCTGCATTTGGATTTTCGTTTATGTCCAGATATTTTTTGCAACTACTGAAAGTCACAATAAATGCAGCAATTATAATTGTATATGAAAGTATTTTTTTCATGATAATAAATTTTAGAAGCCAACATTTAATGAGAAAATATAGCTGCGCAAAGCAGGGTAACTAAATCCTGCAAATCCATTCACAGAACTTCCTGCGGGTGTGGAGCTTGATTCTGGATCAAACCCTTTGTAATCTGTAAATAATAACAGGTTGTTGCCTGTGAATGCAAGATTGAGCGTTCTAATAAATGTGTGACTCAAAACTTTTTGCGGAATATTATAAGACAGAGTAAGGCTACGCAATCTTATCCATGAAGCATCTTCAACAAAGTTTTCTGCGATTCCTCTGTATATAGCGCGATAGTATCCTGCAGAACCGTAGTTCACACCATCCGGACCAACTCCTTGTCCTAACCACACCGCTTTGTTATTTGTCGTTCCGTCTGACAATACACCAGCAAACGTTTTTGTATCATTACGATCAAGCGTCATTTTTGACTCGCCAAATGCAGCAAGGAAATTGCTGAACTGATCATATTTTTTCAAACCTTGTCTTGTATCCCACAAAAAGAAAAGGTTCCAATTCTTGTAGGTGAAGGAGTTGCCGATACTTCCAATCCATTTTGGATAAGAATTTCCTAATATCTTTTGATTTGAATATGGAGTTAGTATCGGGAATCCATTAGCTCCAATCAACAGTGGTTTGCTGTTGTCTGAACGTAATGGATCTTTATCATCGCCGTAACGTGTCCATGGAGTTCCGTATATATTTCCCACGGATTCCCCCGGAATATATTTCTGTGTTACAGTTGAATTCGAATATCCGAACTGACTGCCTATAACGATCTCCTGTAGTCCGGGATAAATTGATATGACTTTATTTTTGTTTGATGAGAAATTAACAGTGATATCCCAGTTGAAATCCTTCTTCCTTACAGCATTTCCTTTCAATGAAAGTTCTATACCTGTGTTTTGAATTTCCCCGGCATTGAGCGTGATGCCTGTGAATCCCGAAGTAGGAGTTACCGTAACCGGAATGATCAGGTCTTTACTGTTTGATTTATACCAGGTAAAATTAAAAGACAGTCTGTCGTGGAAGAAACCGAGATCAGTTCCAACTTCAAACGTCGTAGTTTTTTCTGGTTTCAATGTTGACAAACCTGCGTTGTCATTCCGGCTCCAACCTATCACACCATTGATCGGTTGATTAAATGGCTGATCGGGATAAGCAACAGAATAGCCCGACGAATAGACGATACTTGTACTATACGGAAGCGCATCTTTTCCAATGCTGGCAAGAGATGCTCTTAGTTTTCCGTATGACAACCAGGAAGGCACGGTCAAATGCTGCGAAAAAATATAACTTAAACTGGTTGATGGATAAAAGAAAGAACGATTATCTTTTTCCAATGATGATGTCCAGTCGTTCCTTCCCGTGAAAGTCAGGAACAAAAAGTTACTATATCCTAATGTCAGATCTCCATACGCGCCGATGATTCGATAATTCTGCAAGTACTGCGAAGTGCTCACCTGTTTAGCATTCCCTAAATTATAGAGGTTATACACGTCGAGGTTGTTGCCTTCTGTAGATGTGATATTTGTTTTTCTGTCCAACACATCATTTCCAACTCGCAACGTTGTTTGAAATTTGTCGGCCCATGTGTGATCAAAAGTCAACAACAAATTAGAGTTGAGCTGGCGATAATTGATTTGATATTGGTGAATAAATCCAAGTTCATTGTCAGCTCCCGGAATTTCTCCTGCGATTCCTGAAGGGCCAGGCGCTGTTGCCGTACGGGCATCCCCGTATTCATCCATTCCAAGAAGATATGTTGCCGTCAACCATTTGACAGGTGTATACGAAAAATTCACATTGCCAATAACGTGATCAACTTTTGAGACATACCTGTTGGTGAATGCAGTGTACATCGGGTTGTTTGTTTCTCCATATGTCTTTTGCGTACCATCTGGTTTTAGAAAATCACGAACATCATACCTAGGAGCCCAATAAATTAATTCTTCATTATATCGATCCGCGTCATAAAAATTTCCGTCCGTATTTGCATAATAGATGGACGTACCCATCTTAAATTGATTACTGAATCTTAGTTGCCCGTTTACTCGTGCAGTGATGTCCTGGTAGTAAGTAAATGGTATTAATCCATTCTGTTTCGAATAGGAAAGTGAAGATGCAAATGTTGCCATATCACTTCCGCCGGAAAAACTGATTGTATTCTTGAATTGATGACCAGTATTGTATGCCTGCTTCCAATTATTAAATAATTTTTCAGGATGACCCGGGTCAACGGTTCTTGCTTCTTCAACGGTCGGTCCCCATGCTGGCCAAAAACCAACAGAATCATAGTCGCTCAGCTTTCCACCAAACCCCATTGTATATGTGGATTGCAGGTCGGGTAATTTGTCAATTTGGTCGATGCTGTAGCTGGATCCAAAATGTACCTGCAACTTTCCTGCGTGCCCAGATTTTGTTGTGATAACTACTACACCGTTTGCTCCGCGCAAACCATAAAGCGCTGTGGCTGCTCCGCCTCTTAAAATATTTACGTTCTCGATGTCCTCCGGGTTGATATCAGAAATACGGTTGGCCATTTGAGTGCCACGGTTTCCATCGGTACCTGTTGTGTAAGTACTGTTGTCAACTGGCATTCCATCGATCACAAAGAGCGGCTGGTTATCTTTATCAGGATTCAATGAATTTATTCCCCTGATCAGAATGCTTGCTCCTTGTCCGGGACCGCCGCCCGCGCTGGATATTGTAACACCAGCCACCTTTCCCTGAAGCGCATTGATGATATTTGATTGATGCGATTGAACGATCTGCTCGGAGTTAACCTGCTGTGAAGCGTATCCCAGTGTTTTCACTTCGCGTTTGATACCAAGGGCCGTGACGACTACATCATTCAGGTTGGTGTTGTCTGTAGTCATTTGGAAAGTCAGGTTCAGTGACTCGTTATCGGTTACGGCAATATCCCTTACCAACGTAGCAAAGCCTACTGCAGATATTTGAATTTTATATTTTCCTGCTTTAATGCCGGTTAAATTGAACTCTCCGTTTGCATCCGCTGCTGTTCCTCTTTTTGTTCCAAGAACCAACACAGACGCATTGCCAATAGGCTGCCCTTTATCGTCAGTGATTTTTCCTTTTATCCCACCTTCAAAATTACTTTCGATAGCAGTAGGAGCGGGCGGCGCTTCCAATGTTGGAAGCTTGATTTTTTTGATGATGATATTCGTGTTGACTTGTTCATAATTCAGATCAGTATTGCGAAGCAATTCATCAAGTAATTTTGCGACAGGTATGTTTTTTCCGTCAATATTGATACTGTTGTAGCCGATAATATCATTCGTCTTGTAAGAGAATGCCAATTGTGTCAGCGATTCGATTTTTCGAAGTGCATGTTTGAGCGTGGAATTTTTCAACTGGATGGATACAGTCATTTTATTCAGATCCTGGCTATTGCTCTCACGAGCCATCAGAAACATGCTTATGGTCAAAAAAACAGAAAGTACAGAAACCTTCATGAGTACCGTTTTGTTTGTAGATAGCCGGACAAGGTTTTGAAAAAATGATGCAACACACAATGCCTGAGTATTGTGCGTTTTTACACATAAATTCATAGCTTTGATTGTTTTAGTAATTCTTGAATAGAGTTTTAAAACACGGAGCCGCTTCCAGGCCGCAACTGGAGCGGTTCATTTTATTTTATTTATGTGGGAGGCGATGTATTCATAAGCATTAGTTTGGTTTTAAGAATTATTGCAGGATATAAATCCCGTCTGATTGTTCCAGTTTGGTATCCGTTAGAATGCAAAGCACTTGCAGTGCATGTTCAATTCCTTCTTCACGTTGAAATGAAGTCCTCACAGTCAGGTTGCGGATATTTTCGTTCATCACTTTGATATTGACATTATACATACGCTCAAGATCTGCGATGATATCGGAAATACTTTCGTCATCATAGACCATGTTACCTTGTTGCCATGCAGCAACCTGATTCTCTGAAATATTTTTTTGGTCGATTTTCTTATTCTGATTGCTCACCTTTACCTGTTGACCTTTTGTAAGCGTTGCCACCAGCTCATCTCCGCGATTCACTTTTACTTTTCCCCTGCTTACGGCAACAATTACTGTTTTCCGGTCAGGATATGCTTTAATGTTGAATGCTGTTCCCAAAACTGTTGTCGAAATATTTCCGGTGTGAATGATAAAAGGAGTTTCTGCTGCATGTTTAACATCAAAATATGCTTCCCCGGAAAGAAATACTTCCCGTTTGTTTTTGTCAAAATGATCGGGAAATTCCAACGAACTCACCGCATTCAGCCATACCTGCGTACTGTCAGGTAACAATAGATATTTGAATTCAGACCTTTCCGTGATTTTTTTCTTGAGAGGGGCAGACCGCGAAAGATCCTTATCTGATTTAATTGATGTGATCGAATACCAGATTCCGCCGGCGCCAATAATTCCTGCCACGATCAAAACGCCAATGGCTAATTTTTTACGCAAGGACCTTTTTCTCGCAACGGGTTGAGCGAGCCATCCTGGTTTTGTCAATATAAGATTTCCGCCCTCATCAACATACGTCAGAGAGGAGTTTTCCCTGATTGTTTCATATACTTTTTTGATGAGACCCCTGAGCTCCTCATCATTCTTTGCTTCCTGGGTGTATGCAAAAAATTCTTCCAGCTCTTCGCGTGTGCAAATATTCTCGATATAGCGGCGGAAAAGGTATTTGAGTCTTTCTTCCATGGCAAATTAGTTAGGCCTATATATGAAAGACGAAGCTCAGAAGGAAAAGTACTATTGTCGGCCAATATTTATTTTCGTGAGACGTAAAGCGTGAGAACAGTTTTGACGATGAGCGATCTCCCCTTACAAAAAAAACTTCACCGTCTTTGCGAAGAAACTACGAATGGACTGGAGTGCTGTGGAGAGTTGATTTTTGACAGTATGCCTGGAAATATTCAACTCGTCGGCGATTTCCTGATAGCTCAATTCTGTTTCTTTATTGAGTTGGTAAATCAGTTTGCGTTGGGGTGGGAGTCGATCAATGGCTTTACTGATAATCAGGCTATATTCTTTTGCAGAAATGAGTGCTTCCGTTTCATTCAACATTTGTTGCATCGAATTCCAGGCAGCATCTTTTAAACGGCCATCAGCTGCAGTTTTTCTCAAATGGTCGATCACTCTATTTTCAGTAATACGATACAGCCAGGCTTCGATGTTTTCAATGCTTTGAATACTGTGGCGGCACTCCCACAATTTTAAAAAAACATCCTGGATAATATCTTTTGCATGCTGGTCAGACTTAGTCAACTTAAGTGCAAGCGTATATAATGCATACTCATGCTCTTTAAAAATGTCTGTAAAGAGCTGCTCCAACACATTTTCATCAGAAGTAATTATGGGTCGCATTAGCCTGGTTATAAAACTAATTTAAGAAAAAACAAGATAGGATAGATTTTATTTTTCGAAATGGCAAATAAAATCGGCGGCTTAATTGGTGAAAATATATTTAATATTACACCACATGCATATCAATTCAGCGAACTATATTATCAGTAGTCCGGATTATTCCAAGTGTCCAAAACCGGACCGGCCAGAGTATGCATTTATCGGGCGAAGCAATGTTGGTAAATCTTCCCTGATTAATATGCTTTGTAATAATGACAAACTTGCCAAGACTTCCGCTGCACCCGGAAAAACTCAACTGATCAATCATTTCGGTGTCGAAAGTACTTCATCTAAATCTTCTAATGCAAAAAGAAATATCAACAGCTGGTATATTGTAGATCTTCCCGGATATGGCTTCGCGAAAGTTTCACAAACCGATAGAAGAAGATGGCAGCAGATGATAGAAAATTATTTGCGAAAAAGAGAGAACCTGGTAAATGTTTTTGTACTGATCGATAGCCGTCATACACCTCAAAAAATTGATATTGAATTTATCAATACACTCGGAAAATGGGAAGTTGCTTTTTGCCTGGTGTTCACTAAGGCAGATAAGGAAAACCAGCGAGTGGTCAGTTCGAATGTCAAATCATTTTTAGAAACAATGCGTAAAGATTGGCAGTTCCTTCCTCAACATTTCGTGACGAGTACGATTAAGAAAATGGGGCGTGATAAAATTCTCAATTTTATTGAAGAAATGAATGATGAATTCGGGAAGAAAGCGGAGGGCTAAATGGTTCTGGCGATTTTGTTGGGGAGAAGAAGTCACCTGGCTACTTTGCAGCCATGAATAATTTGAATGATGGCCGCCTGGTTAGTTCACCACTTTATTGGCGCAACTGCTACTGGCAAAGGCCTCGGGTTTTGCCTTGAATGCGAATCCCATTCCAAGAATATATCCCATTGCTTCTTTGAGCGCGTCATTACTCTTAAAGTGCGGGTTTGTATTAATGTCGGCATGCACTTCCATGTCAACATTGTACTTAGTAAAAAGATTACAGAGCTCATAAGCAATTTCGATGCTTTTTGCAACTTCAACCAGCATCCGTTCCTTGATACTGTATTGCGTTTTTGTCTTTTCATTATGAATGAACATGAATCCACCATGTCCCTCACGCAAGAAAACAATTACGGTTGCAAATTCTGTTTCAATACCTTTTACCTGGGAGTCAGTACCAATACAAACTTTCAGATGGTAGCCATTTTCTGTTTCACGCCGGATAGCATTTTCAACGGCATGGGCAATCGGGAGTTCAATCGGGTCGCCATTAAATTTTCGCCATAACATATGAAATAGGTTTGTCGAATTTACCAAAAATCGGAATATGTGCAAAATCGCATATACGTGTGGTTGAGGTTGAGCTTAGGCAGGGAGTTAGATCTAAGTGTAACCTTAGCCTCAGTCACGTGCGAATTGTTTCAATTGATCTTCTGTTTTTATTGATCCACTAAATGCATAAAACAAAGGTTTGTCAAAATGCTCCTGATCCTTTTCGGTCACAACTAAATAATACTGGCCCGGTTCAAGCATTTTGTCAATGCCCATGTATTTGAGTGTAGCAGGCTTATAATTCCCAATAATCTTCCCATCCCCGCTCAACAAGCTTACTTCAATATTTGGTTCTCCATCCGGCCCCGTAAGATCTCCCGGAACAAAATTTAATTGAAGTTCAACCCGCTGTTCGATCGTAAACGAAAATGCGTCTTTATCGGACAGGCTATTGATCACACCGCGAACAGAAAGATGTCGATCATACATTTCAACAGGCTCTGATTTCGTATAGTCATTTCCGTAATCATCGATACGAAAGCCGAAATTGTTTTTATTTCCTGCAATGATATCAGCGTCTCTTTGCAACGAGTCACATCCTGCAGCAGATGGACCCGTTTGCCATACATTGCAATTTTTATAATAGCCAATGCCCATGATCGGTGCCCAACCATTGTCAATTGTTCCTGCGCCGCCATTGTAGTCAGCAATTTTCCCGCAATGACTATCATACACACTTTGATGCTGCAGGCCAAGCGTGTGACCAATTTGATGAGATGCGCACGCTGCAATAAACTTTGGATTGTCACCAAGTAAACTCGTGAATACCCAACCTGGCGTATCATCGCCCCAGGTAAAAGAACCCACGCAGGCTGCACCTGCCGCGTTCCCATACCACCGTGAGGTTGGTGTGAAAATTATTCGCATGCGTTGCATGACCGGTGCTTTTTCAAAAACTGAAGGATCGGTTGTGATATTGAGATTAAACGGGTGATAGTCGTTCGCTATTCGATTAAATATCTCACGAATATCGTTTGACGACAGTTCGGTGGAGTCGGCATTGATGATCCCGCGTTGATTCCAGATAGTGCCTTCTACTGATTGCCCGTCAAAGTCGAGGTAAATAGTGGCACTTGCTGCAGGGTAACTATTCAACAAAGGAATTTGTGCGTGCAATAGAAACGAACAAAAGCAAACCACGATTGTAGTTATTATTTTCATCACCATATATTGCTTTTCCGTTTTCATGCTACATCTCACGATTGATTTATTCAGTCATCAGTAACCGCTGTTCTGTTTTGATAAAATAATAGTTATTATTTTCTTCCTCCAACATCATGGCATCTGAACTTTGTGCGCAAAGGATATGGCCGTTGTATTTTGCCTTACCATCGTCACGGGTTACGCGCGACAAAGTGAAGACGGCGCCCGGAAGGTTTCGCAAACTGATATTTATTGTTTCCGCGAAAGGATTCGGTTTTATATGTGAAAGGATTTTGCCTTCGATCGTAAACGCGGATGATAGTTGTAGTGTTACCTGATTGTTTGACGCAAACAAGTTTTCCAATGCAGAAACATTGCAAATTGTTTTTTCGGGAAATTGTTTGAACGTAAAAGGTTGAGCATACATTCCAGGACTTGTCATTGCTACTTGCTGAGCATTTATTTTTCCTGAAAGAAGTATAAGAACGACGATAAATCGGGCAACGCTCCGGAATTTCATGGGTACTGATTTTTTAAGCCGCAGGCTTGAAAAAAAATGTTAAAATAAAATCTTTTTTTCTACGGGATGCGATTGTTCTAAAACGGGAAATAAGGGGTCAATATTGTACTAAAACTGGGCGGTGCTCAACAAGACAAGTGTGCAGGCCTCGGCTACTTCGATACCGTTGGATTTCAGCAATTTTTCCAGCTCGTCGTTCTCGGCGCCCGGATTAAAAATTACCCGTTTTGGGTGAAGAGAAAGGATATAGTCATAGTATTCTTTCTGGTTGCGTGGATTTAGGTACATCGTAACCGTATCAATTCCCTGATAGGGTTTTTTTTCGACGTCCACCTCGACATCGGCCACTTTCACTTTTCTCAGCCCGATTGCTTCAACCGGATGCCCTTTTGATCGAAGTTTATGGATTGCCAAATAACTGTAACGAGCAGGATTATCTGACGCGCCTAGAACCAAAGTCTTATTCATGTTGCAAAGTTATTGAAAAAGCAGAATGTTGAACGCTAAACGCAGGATAAGCGTTCAGCATTCAAAACGGCTCGCCATGAGTTTTTCTAATCAGCCAGGAAACGATGCGCGGGAAAGGCTTGACGGAACGAATCAAAAAATTAGATAACATCTCACTTCCAAAAAATCTTTGGATGAAACGACCGGCCGCCAGTCGCCGGTTGAATTCTTTGTTCCATCGGTCAGTATATTCCTGTTCCATTTCATGCCTTTGTATTTTTTGCTGCAGGAATTGCTGAATGCATTCAAATGCGATTTTACTTGCGTGAAGTGCCATGCTCATTCCGTTCCCGCAAAGTGGCGTGATCATGCCTGCTGCGTCGCCAATCAACAGTACATGATCCTGTACCTGATTTTTCTTTGCAAAACTGATTTGCGAAATAGTTATTGGCTGATCAAACAGGAATGTTCCGCTTGTGAAAATTTTATTTAAATATGGATTTCGCTGTAAAATATTTTTCTCCATCGCTTCGATAGAATTTCCCGAGGATTGCAAATTTTTTGCGGTAGTGAGATAGCAAAGACAATATTTATTGTCCTCGATTCGTGAAATACCACAATAGCCATCGCTAAAATTATGAAGGGCGATCATATCATCCGGAAAATCGATTTTAATATGATACTTTACTCCGATGTAGTTATTTAGTCCCCGATTTTTTTGCCTTGTAAAATTTCTCTTCCATTTAATATCAAGGTTACTTCTTTTTCCAAATGTTCCGCACACTATGGAACTTTGATATACTGCAGTTGTAGCGTCGTGAATGAGGAAATGCTGATTTTCAAAATCGATCTGGTTAATTTTCTTTTCTTCGAATAATTCTACACCCACAGACCTTGCAATATCCGCCAATGAAGCGTCCAATTTATAACGGCTGATTCCAAAACCGCCTAATGGCAAATCGTGTTCTAGAAATTTTCCATTCGGAGCGCTCACTAAAAGTCTTTTGATTACAGGAAGGTTCCAATCGCTTAGCGGGATTCCATGTTCCTCTAAAAAATTCCAGCTTTCAAGGCTGATGTATTCACCGCAAACTTTGTGAAAAGGATATTTCTCTTTTTCAAAAACAGCTACACGGTATCCTGCTTTTGCCAGTTGAATCGAAAGAGCAAGCCCTGCAAGGCCGCCCCCGATAATTGTAACATCATATTGACGTTTGTCGTCTGACATTTTGGTGCAGTAAATAGTTCTATTTTATGTAGTACGTAAATTGTTCTTGAATACGATTAACCACCGGAAAGCCCATTTCCATTGAATCGAATAAGGATTTATCGCTGCTTGTCGCAGCAATTCCTCCCATTCGTTTCTTTTAAATCCCCGGCGCACAGAAAGAGGAGCGTCATTTTTTACAAGATAAGACTTTGAAAAGAGTCCAGTTAAAAATTTTATGGAATAATAGGCAAGATAATGACGATGCAAATCATTGATGAAAAAACCAATTTTTGAGTTTGCCTGCATCCATTGAAGCATTGTAACTAATTCATCATCGCCAAAATGATGGCAAAACAAAGACGAAAAAATTATATCCGGTTTTTTCTCAAAAATAAAATCTTTATAGTCTGAAACGAAGAAGGACGATTCTCCATTGCCGGTTTTTGCTCGCGCGGTTTTGATACAATCCGGGTTGATATCAATACCTGTACAAGTTATGTTTATATTGTTTTTTCGACACCATTTCTGCAACGCGATCAGATTATCTCCGCCGCCGCATCCGATTTCGCAAACTTCAATTTTCTTTAGGCCATCGAGCAATTGCTTTAAGCCATTGATCGAAATATCGTGTCCCCCCAAATGAGTATTGATGAAATCGAGTTCATACATATTCCTTTCAATTGCTTCGAATGGAATATCAGTCCGGTCCAGCAATTCTTTCTGATATGAACGCCTTGAAAGATCCATGAGTCAAATATAAGGGGTAACTGTAACCACGTGATCACGAATATCCGTAAGCGCTATCTCTTTTTACTTTCGGTACTAGTTATCTGGATTTCGCGCGAAAAGTTTGGAAAGCATTAATTCCCTGCAATGAAAGTTTCCATCGTAAGTCCGGGGCCAAACGCAGCGCCAAAGACCTTATTGGATTTTTTGAGATCGATGTCATGCATGATTCTTTCCAATATAAATAATATAGTAGGAGAGGACATGTTTCCATATTGCCCCAACACTTCATAGCATGTATCCAAATGGCCATTGTTGAAGTGCAAACTTTTGTGGACTGCTTCAAGAATTTTTTTCCCTCCGGGATGAACGCACCAGTGACTGATAGCTTCCTGTGAAATGTTGTTTTTCTTGAGTGCTTTACGCACCAGTTCTTCAAAGTCTTCTTCTATAAGGTCGGGAATATAATTACTCAGCGTCATTTCAAAGCCTGTGGAAGATAATTCCCAAGCCATATCTTTTTTTCCTTTCGGTAATATTTCTGAATAAAAATTTTGCAAATACAGGCCTTCTTTTTTGTAATTATCCGGAGTAATCAATACAGCAGCTGAACCGTCGCCAAATAAAAGACTTGACGCAATGTTGTCCATTGTTGCTTCTCTCTGAAAATGCAATGTGCAAAGTTCTGTACATACGATAACCACTTTTGCGGTCTTATCCTGGTAACAAATTGCGTCAGCTAATTTCATTGCATGAATAGCAGCATAACATCCCATGAAATTGATAGACGTGCGAAATATATTTTTTGGGAGATCCATCAGTTCCAGTATCTGCAAATCAAGACCGGGAGCACTCATTCCTGTGCAACTAACCGTAATCAAGTGAGTAATTTCTTTTGGATGGAATTCGTTAGTAACACAACGCCTGATTGCGTCGACAGATAACGGACCTGCATACTTGCTATACCAGAGCATTCTGTGTTCGAGGGAAGGAAACGGCTCCAGGTTCTCTGAATGCGGATAAAATTTCCATTCACCAATTGGTCGGCTGTAGTCACCAATCACTGAATGTCTTGTTCGAATTCCACTTTGATGATATAGAAATCTTAATTTTCTCTTGTCCTGTTCATTGAATGCATAGATGCGGGACATGAACTCAAGTATATTCTCCTGCTCGTGCGCGAACGCAGGAACAGCAGTACCTATTGAAATGATCTTACTCAAAATGAAAGTTATTATGGTTTGAAAAAAAGTAAATAGAGCAGGATCTCAGAAGGTTACTGCATTAAGAGTACAACAATAAAGCCAATATTAGTACAAACAGATGCCAACAAATTCATCCGCATCGTATTTTGAAAATTGGCTTCACGCCGGTCTTTTGAAACCTTAACCCACCATACAAAAAAATATACGAGAACTGGCAGCATACAGGTTGCCAAAGCAAAAAACTCTTTTATTTCAAGCGATGAGATAAAATAATATGCCAGGGTCGCCATTGCAATTCCATAAACGATCATTACAAATATGAATGTTCCATTATATCCCAGCAAAAAACTTATTGTTTTCACTCCATCTTTCAAATCCGCATCGTGTTGATAAATCTGTGTTAACGGATAAAAACCACCTATCAGAAGGGAGCTGGCCAACATTGGTGCAATGGGTACATTCAAAGTTTTGTGCATATCAGATCCATGATAAACTAAAAAGAAAGTTACAGCACCTTGAAAGATCACGACCGTCAAGTAACCGACAATAGGATATTTTTTTAGTCGTATTCCCCTATAGCTATATGCCCTGGAAGCGGCGATATAAGCAATGATACCAGCGAGAAAATAAACACTGATAAAACTACTCAGCAAAACTGCGAAACAATCCATCAAAATAGTTATGTAAAAGAGTTGGCGAGTCGGCATCAATGGATTTTTTAATCCACCAATACTTGTTTCATCTCTGTCCATATAGCTGTTATAACCATTACTCGCAGGATAAACCAACACATGCAAAATGAAAAAAATGAGTATGGCGTGGTTCACATTCTTATAAACAACCTGGCTCAATGCAAACCAGTACACAGGCATCAGGAAAAAAGAAAAATGAAAACGCAGCAATTGAATTGTGGACCGGGATAGCATATCTAAAGTTAATGAACCAATACGTCTATACTTTGGATTTGGATTGCTTTGCAAATATTTATTCATGGACAAAAAAAGGGCTTCGCATAGCGGAGCCCTTTTTTTTCACTCGCTCTCCGCTCTGTTTCTTAGCTCTAAAATTTGCAGAGCGGAGAGCGAGTGAAAGAAATCATATCTCAATTATACAAGCATTCTAAGCGGCTCTTCCAGCAAACCTTTCAATGTTTGCATGAAAGCTGCGCCCGTTGCACCATCTACAACGCGATGATCGCAACTCAACGTAAGTTTCATTACATTTCCTGGAACAATCGCCCCATTTTTCACTACTGGTATCTGTTGAATAGCACCGACTGCAAGTATACAAGCATCCGGGGGATTGATAATGGCAGTGAAATCATCAATACCAAACATTCCAAGGTTGGAAATGGTGAAAGTACTGCCTTCCCAATCGCTTGGCTGCAATTTTTTGCTTTTTGCTTTTTGGGCGAGGTCTTTTACTTCGGTTGCAATTTGCGAAAGTGATTTGGTATCAGCAAAACGAACAACCGGAACTAATAGTCCATCTTCTATTGCGACCGCAACGCCGATACTAACGTGATGGTTTATGCGAATTTTTTCGCCAAGCCAGCTACTGTTAACTGCAGGATGTTTTTTCAATGCCACTGCTGCTGCTTTCAGCACCATGTCATTGAAAGATATTTTTATAGGTGAAACATCATTTAGCTTCGCCCTGCTTTCAACTGCTTTATCCATGTCGATGCTCATCGTAAGATAGAAATGCGGCGCCGAGAATTTACTTTCTGCAAGTCTCTTCGCGATTATCTTACGCATCTGTGAAACGGGAACTTCATCAAAACTTACGGTTCCAACGGGTGCGGATGTGAATTGCACAGCTGCTGGCGCACCCTCTGACTTTTTCGCCGGTTGATCCGCTTTGTAATTATCGATATCAGATTTAACAATGCGGCCACCGTCGCCCGTACCACGAATTTTTGAAATATCAATTCCTTTTTCCTGGGCCAGTTTCTTTGCAAGCGGTGAAGCTTTTACGCGGCCATTGCCATTCAATAATGCCGCCGGTGCTTCTTGTGTTGAAACAGGTTGGCTGCTGGCTCCCGCAGCTGGCGCAGAAGTGCTGGTGCCGGCCTGTACTGTTTGCGCCGGTTCGGCTTTGCCTTTTGCTTTTGACGCTTCTACAATTTTCTGAACATCAACTTTTTTCTCGTCACCAATAATTGCAAGCAAATCGTTCACTGCAATTTTTTCTCCTTTTTGTGCGCCCACATACAATAACTTTCCTTCTTTATAGCTTTCCAATTCCATCGTGGCTTTATCGGTTTCGATATCGGCCAGGATATCTCCTTTCTTCACCGCGTCGCCTGGTTTTTTGTGCCAATCGGCAATGACTCCTTCGGTCATGGTATCACTTAACCGCGGCATCAGGATAACCTCCTGCATACTCGAAAGGTCCAAAGATGGAGAAGATGCAGTAGCAGGGGCAGGTTGTTGTGCGGCCTTGGGTGCAGGCTGACCGGCTTCCGCAGCTTTTGTGTCTTTTTTCGCAGGTGCGTCTGTCTTTCCACCACCTTTCACCAATGAAGAAATATCTTCTCCGGGTGCGCCGATGATGGCGAGCAAATCGTTTACCTGAATCTTTCCACCTTTGTCAGTTCCCGTATATAAAAGAGTTCCATCTTTATAACTTTCCAGGTCCATTGTCGCTTTATCAGTTTCGACTTCCGCAAGCAGATCGCCTTTTTTAACCGGATCGCCTATTTTTTTATGCCAGGCGGCAATCAC
>Ga0068860_100003300_pt1 | contig 16602 bp, 15 predicted proteins | sample KBSSwiS32_FD_66597 | JGI IMG/M metagenome (GOLD analysis project Ga0068860, IMG submission 66597) | Switchgrass rhizosphere microbial communities from Kellogg Biological Station, Michigan, USA - KBS Switchgrass S3-2 | ecosystem: Host-associated > Plants > Roots > Rhizosphere > Soil ... | reverse complement strand
ATTTCATTCGCTCAGATCGCCTCGGCGATGTCCCACTCTCGCAGGACCTCCGCCTGGTGCGCGCCCGGCGCCGGCGCGCCGCGCCGCAGCGCGCCCGGCGTGCCCACGAGCTTGGGCGCCGGGCTGGGATGGAGCACGCCGTCGAGTCGCATGAAGTTCGCGCGCGCCACCATCTGCGGGTGCAGCGGCGCCTCGTCGATCGTCAGGACGGGCGACAGGCAAGCGTCACGCCCCGCGGCGATGCGCACCCAGTCGTCGCGCGTTCGCGTGCGAAAGATCGCGGCGAACCGATCGCGCATCGCCGGCCAGGCGCTGCGGTCGTTCTGCGCCGGCAGCGCCGTCGCGTCGAGCTCCAGCACGCCGAGCAGCGCCGCGTAGAACTGCGGCTCGATCGCGCCGACGGCGACGTAGCGGCCGTCGGCGGTTTCGTACGAGCCATAAAACGGTGCGCCGCCGTCGACGATGTTCTCGCCGCGATTCGCCGTCCAGGTGCCCTGTTGCCGGAACGCCTGGAAGGCCGACATCAGGTTCGCGACCCCGTCGATCATCGCCGCGTCGACCACCTGGCCGCGACCCGAGACGCGCGCGGACATGGCCGCGGCCAGCACGCCCACCGCGAGATACATCGCACCGCCGCCGAGGTCGGCCACCAGGTTCAGCGGCGGCGATGGCGGCCGGCCAGGCTCGCCGATGCAGGCGAGCGCACCCGTCAGCGCAAGGTAGTTGATGTCATGGCCGGCCTCCTGCGCGAGCGGGCCCTGCTGTCCCCAGCCCGTCATCCGCCCGTAGACGAGACGCGGGTTCGCGGCCAGGCAGGCGTCGGGACCGACGCCGAGCCGATCGGTCACTCCGGGCCGCATGCCTTCGAGCAGCACGTCGGCCTTCCTCACCATGTTCAGCACCGCCTGCACGCCGGCCGGCTGCTTGAGGTCGAAGGCGACGGAGCGTTTGTTGCGGTTGTAGAAGTCGAAGCGCGGCGGCGGGTCGGGCTCGCGCCCCAGCACCGGCACGCGGTCGACGCGGACGACGTCGGCGCCGAGGTCGGCGAGCAGCGCGCCGGCGAACGGGACCGGACCGATCGCGGCGAGTTCGACGATGCGAAACCCATGCAACGGACCACTCATGCGGGAAGATTCCTTTTGGTGATTGCGCGGCGGTCGCGCAAGCCTCGGCCGTCGGCGGCACGCTCGCGCAGCCATGGCGATGGGAGGAAACGCGGGCCGGCGTCGCGCGCCAGCGCGTCGCACGTCGCGACGAAGCGACCAAGGCCTTGCGTTTCCGCCCAGCGCAGCACGCCGCCGTCGGCGCGGGGGAAACCGAGGCCGAGCAGCGACGCGGTGTCGGCGTCGTCGGCAGTCTCGATCACGCCGTGCTCCAGACAGTGCAGCGCCTCCAGCACCTCGATCGCACGCAGCCTGAGCGCCAGTCGGGGGAGTGGCGGCTGCGCTCGCGCGAGCGGAAACAGGTCGGACAGGCCGCGCCAGGGCGCGCGCGTGCCGTCGGCGGCGACGTCGAGAAAGCCGCCGCCTTGGCGCCGGCCACCGCGGCCGTGCGCAAGCATCGCTTCCAGGACCGGCGCGGCCAACGGCCGGCAACGATCGGACGGCAGGCCGTCGGCGCGCGCCTGCCGGATCTGCTGCAGGTTCAGCGCCAGCGAGACGTCGTCGAGCACCGCCAGCGGCCCGACCGCGCGCCCGAGCGACAGCGCCGCCTGCTCTATCGACGCCGGAGCGACGCCCTCGGCGACCATCGCCAGGGCTTCGTCGAGGTAGGCCGCAAACACGCGCGAGGTAAAGAAGCCGGGGCCGTCGCGCACGACGATCGCTGTCTGGCCCAGGCCTTCCACGAAGGCAAGCGCTTCGCGCAAGGTGGCCTCTCCGGTCGCCGCGCCACGCACCACCTCGACCAGTTTCATCCGCTCCACGGGCGAGAAGAAGTGCAGGCCGACAAAGCGGTCGGGTCGGCGCAGCGTCGCGGCCAGCCCGGTCACCGGCAAACCCGACGTGTTGGTCGCGATCAGCGTGCCCGCCGGCAGCGCATCCTGCAAACGAGACAGCACGCCTAGCTTGAGCGCTCGATCCTCCGGCACGCACTCGATGGCGAGCTCGCAGCCGGCGAGCTCGGTGTCGTCGGCGACGGCACCGACCTGGGCGAGTAGTGCATCGGCCCCGGTGCGATCGAGGCGACCGCGCGCGACCTGCCGTTCGAGATGGGACGCGAGCCGCGCGTGCCCGGCCGCCGCCGCCGCGGCGTCGCGACCCACGAGCCACACCTTCCAACCGGCGGCGGCGGCGACCTGGGCAATGCCGAGCCCCATCAGCCCGGGGCCGACGACCGCGATCTCCTTCATTCTTCACCGCGCTCGCGGATCAGGGCCAGGCCGCGTCCCGCATAGGCGAGCGCGAGCTTGCGGCCGACGCGCGCGGCGTCGGGCAGGAAGGCGTTGCCGCCCTCGCCGCGTGCCGCCACGCCGGCGCTGCCGACGGCGCCGCGGAACATCGCGAACACCTGGTGAAAGGTGGTCATGCGCTCGCCGGATCGGGCGAGCGCGTAGTAGCGCTCGAGGTAGGTTTGCTCGTCGGGAATGCCGAGCTCGGCCAGCGGCAGGCCGAGCAAGCCGCCGTTCTCGTCGGGCGCCATCCGCCAGGCCTGACTGTTGAAAGCCACATCGACGAGCGGATGGCCGAGGGTCGACAGCTCCCAGTCGAGCACGCCGATCACGCGCGGCTCGGTGCCGTGGAACATCATGTTGCCGATCCGGAAATCGCCGTGGCACAGCGTCTGCAGCTCGCTCTCGGGCACGCGCTCGGACAGCCAGGCGACGATGCGATCGAGGGCCGGGTTGTCGTCGTCGCCGCGGCGGAACTTCGTCCATTGCTCGGACCAGCGCTTCAGCTGGCGGGCGAAGTAGTTGCCCGGCCGCCCGTAGTCGGCGAGGCCGATCGCTGCGACGTCGAGGCGGTGGATCGCCGCCATCGTGCCGACCATCGAATCGAACAACGCCGCCCGGTCGCCACGCGACAGGCCCGGCGTCGAGAATTCGTGGAAGACGCGGCCGTCGAGCTTCTCCATCAGGTAGAACGGCGTGCCGAGCACCTCGCGCTCGGCGCAGTAGTGCAAGGGCCGCGGCACCGGCACGCCGGTGTCGCGCAGCGCGCTGAGCACCCGGTACTCTCGATCGATGGCGTGCGCCGACGGCAGCACCACCCCGCCCGGCTGCTTGCGCAGGACCGCCTGCCAGCCTCCCCGGCGCAGGAAGTAGGTCGGGTTCGACATCCCGCCCTCCGTGCGGCGAAGCTCGAGCGGGCCCTCGGCCGGACCGAGCAGCGCGCGGAGATGCGCCTCCAGGCGCGCCGCGTCGAAGTCGAGGTCGCGCTCCGGTGCCGAGTCGGTCGACCCGCCCATCACTGCGCGCCGGACGTGGCCTTCTTGCCGCTGAATCCGAACAGGTACTGCGCGACGCGGCGCATCTGCACTTCCTCCGAGCCTTCGGTGATCCGGTAGCGGCGGTGGTGCCGGTAGATGTGCTCGAACGGCAGGGCCCGGCTGTAGCCGATGCCGCCATGCACCTGCATCGCCCGATCGGCGGCCTCGCAGCAGAGCCGGTTCGCCCGGAAGTTGCAGATCGAGACCCAGTCGCTGATCTCGAGCGGATCCTGGCGATCCATCTGCCAGGCGGTCTTGAAGATGAAGTTGCGCACCATCTCGCACTCGGCGTAGAGCTCGACCAGCGGGAACTGGATCGCCTGCTTCTTCGACAGCGGCTCGCCGAAGACCAGGCGTGACTTCGCGTACTTCGCCGCCTCGGTGATGCAATATCGCGCCGCGCCGGCGCTCGCCGCGGCCTGGCGAATCCGGTTCTCGTGGACGAAGCGCTGGGCGACCATCAGCCCCTCGCCTTCCTTGTGCAGGATCGCGCTGTCGGGAACGCGCACCCCCTTGAGCTCGACCTCGGCGTGGTCGCTCGGCATGTTGAACGTCCAGTGGTTGTAGAGGATCTTGTGGCCGGGCGCGTCGGTCGGCACGATGAAGGCGGTGATGCCGCGGCCGTCGCCCGGCTTGCCCGAGGTGCGCGCGAACACCAGGTTGCCGTGGGCCCGCGCGACCTGGCTGTTCCAGCGCTTCATGCCGTCGATGACCCAGTGGTCGCCGTCGCGGCGCCCGGTCGTCTCGAGCCAGGTCGCGTCGCTGCCGTGGCCGGGCTCGGTGAGCGCGAACGACAGGTGCCGCCTGCCGCTGATGATCCCCTCGATGTAGAGCTTCTGCTCGGGCGTGCCGTAGGCGGCGAGGACCGGGATGATCGGGAAGTTGCCGACGATCGACGACTCGTCCTGCAGGTCGTTGTGCAGGCCGAGTCCCTTGCCTGCGAGGTGCTCGCGGATCGCCGCGATCATCAGGTTCGGCGCCGCCTGGCCGCCGCAGCTCTTGGGAAGGCCGAGGCGCAGGTGCCCGGCCTTGTCGGCGCGCCGCTCCATCTCTTCGATGAGGGCGCGCCAGGCGGGCTGCGGCCGGCCGTCGTTGGCCCAGTCGGTGCGGGCGTATTCGCGGCGATGGTCGAAGAACTGCATGTGCTCGCGTTCGAGCGGCTTGATCTGCGTTTCGATGAAGGCGTCGAGCTCGGCGAGCTTGGCGGTGATCTCTTGCGGCAGTTGAAAGTCCATGGAAGGCTCCTGAAACGTCGCGATCCGGGTCAGACCGGAATCCGGCCTTGCGGGTGCGTGCTGCTGATGCCGCCGTCGACCGCGTAGAGCTGGCCGGTGACGAACGAGCCGTCGTCGCTCGCGAGGAACGCCGCCATCGCGGCGATCTCGTGCGGCTGGCCGGCACGCTGCAGCGGTGTCATGTAGCCGATGCGGTTGGCCTTGCCGCGCTCACGCGCGTAGTCGAAGACCTTGCGCGTCATCTGCGTTTCCACGAGCCCGGGGAGGATCGCATTGACGCGCACCCCCTTGCCGGTGAACGCGTTGGCCGCCGTCTGCGCCAGGCTGTTCACCGCCGCCTTGCTGGCGCTGTACGAGATGGCGCCGGCGTTGGCGCGGAGCGACGCCGCCGACGAGGTGAGGATGATCGAGCCGCTGCCCTGCTCGACCATGCGACGGCCGGCGTGCTTCACGGCGAGCATGCAGCTCACGACGTTGATGCGCCAGACCTCGTTCCATTCGTCCACCGTCTGCTCGAGCATGCCGGCGTTGCTGCCCGGCGCGCCGGCGTTGGCGAAGAACACGTCAAGGCCGCCGAATTCGGCGATGCAGCGTTGCACGACGGCTTCGACGTTCGCCTCGTCCGTGACGTCGCTGACCATCGCCGCCGCGGCGCCGCCGGCGTCGCGGACGAGCCGCACCGTTTCCTCGGTGTTCTCGGCGCGCCGGCCGACGACCAGCACCGACGCACCCTCCTGCGCGAAGCGCTCGGCGCTCGCGCGCCCGATGCCGCTGCCGGCGCCGGTGACGACGCATCGCTTGCCCACGAGCCGTTTCATAGGAGCCCTCCTTGCGTCGCGGTCAGCGGATGCCGACCGTCCACCCGCCATCGACGATCAACTGCGCGCCTTGCACGTAGCGGCCGTCCTCGCTCGCGAGGAAGGCGACCGCGGCAGCGATGTCCTCGGGGTTGCCGAAGCGGCCCAGCGGCATCGCCGCCTCGCGCTCGGCGAGCGTGTTCTCGTCGTACTGCGCCTTCGACGCCGGCGTGCCGACCATGCCGGGGAGCACGTCGTTGACGCGGATGCGCAGCGGGCTCAACTCGACCGAGGCCGCGCGCGTGAGCCCGATCACGCCGGCCTTCATCGCGCCGTAGATCATGCTGCCGCCAGTGGGATGCAGGGCGCCGGTCGAGGAGATGTTGACGATGCTGCCGCCGCCGCACCGCTGCATCTGCGGCACCGCGGCCTGCATCGTCCAGACCAGGGCCTTCAGGCCTACGGCGAGCGTGCGGTCGGCAAGCTCCTCGTCGATCTCGGCGAGCGGGCCGAAGCGCGCCCACACCGCGTTGTTGACCAGCACGCCGACAGGCCCGCCGCATTGCTGCTCGACCCGTGCCATGGTCTGGGCGACCGCGGTTCGCGCGCTCACGTCGCACACGAAAGCCTGCACGTCGAGCCCGCGGCCGCGCAGTTCGTCGACCGCCGGCTGCAGGCGCCGTTCGCTCGCGTCCCAGGCGGCCACGTGGCCGCCTTCGGCGGCGAGGCGCTCGGCGATCGCCAGGCCGATGCCGCGCGCCGCCCCGGTCACGACGCAAACCACGCCCTCAAGACGCCGCACCTGCAGGTTGTTCACGGGCTGAGCCCTCCTTGCCAGCGGTGCGCACATGTATGGTTCGCTACCGTACGAGTCAATTATGCGGCGGCGCCGGCGCCAGGGTCAACCCGCCTTAGCCACTTCGAGAGCACCTATTTGACTCGGTGTTTCCCCGATATCGTACACAAGCGCACTATCTACGGCATATACTTTCTCCAGCCTACATTACCCACATCAACATGAAGGCTGCCGTCCTCGAGTCCCGTGGTCGCGAAGGCCTGAAGCTGCGCGACTTCCCGAAGCCCGTGCCGAAGCCGGGCGAGGTGCTGCTGCGCGTGCATGCCGTCGGTCTGAACCGCGTCGACCTCTACATGCGCGACAACGGCGTCGGCATCACGCACAAGCTGCCGATCGTGCAAGGCGTCGAAGCCGCCGGCGTGGTCGCCGAGGTGTCCGACGGGGTCGCCCTGAAGGTCGGACAGAAGGCCGTCCTCTACTCCAACGCCTTCTGCGGCCGCTGCCGCTACTGCCTCGCGGGAGATCAGCCGCTGTGCCTGAACGCCGACATCATGGGCGAGCACCGCCACGGCGCCCTGGCCGAGTACGTCGCGATGCCGGCGCACTGCCTCTTCGCCCTGCCCGACGACGCCGACCTGGTTGCCGCGGGTGCGCTGATGACCGGCCACCTCACCGCCTGGCGCATGCTGTTCGGCAAGCGCCCGCTGACGGCCGGCGAGACCGTGCTCGTCGTCGGCATCGGCGGCGGCGTCGCGGTCGCCTGCCTGCAGTTCGCCCGGCTGGCGGGTGCGCGCGTGATCGTCACCAGCAGCAGCGACGAGAAGATCGCGCGTGCGATCGAGCTGGGCGCGGCGGCCGGCGTCAACTACCGCAACGAGAAGGTCGCGCAGCGCGTGCTCGCGATGACGGACGGCGAGGGCGTCGACATGGTGATCGACAGCGTCGGCGAGGCGAGCTGGGCCGACTCGCTGAAAAGCCTCCGACGCGGCGGCTGCCTCGTGACCTGTGGCGCGACCACCGGCTCGAACCCGGGCGCGGACCTGCAACGCATGTTCATCCGGCAGCTCGCCGTGTACGGCTCGACCGGTGGCAGCGTCGACGAGATGCGCCAAGTCGTCGCCCTGTTCGCGCGCGGCGCCTTTTCACCGGTGATCGATCGCCGCTTCCCGCTCGAGCAGGTGGACGCCGCCTTCGAGCGCCTGAATCGCGGCGAGCAATTCGGCAAGGTCGTCGTGACGGTGGAGTGATAAAGGCGAAACCGCGGGAGTCGCCAGGATGAATCTCGCGCACGTCGCCGCCCTGCGTTTCGCGCCCACCGAGCAGGACTACGAAGCGCGCGACAGCCTGCTCTACGCGCTGGCGCTGGGCATGGGCAGCGACCCGCTAGACGCCGACGAGCTACCCTACGTGTACGAAGGCCTTGCGGCCAGGCCGCAACAGGCGGTGCCTTCGCAATGCATGGTCCTCGGCTGGCTGCCCTTCTGGCAGGACGACCCGGCCGCGCGAATCGCCTGGAAGCAGATCCTGCATGGCGAGGAGCACTTCCGCATCCACAGCCCGCTACAGGCCGCCGGCCAGGTGCGTGCCGAGCACCGTATCGTGAGCGTCCAAGACAAGGGTCTAGGCCGCGGTGCCCTGCTGCAGATGAACACCGAGCTCTGCGACCGGCTGAGCGGCGAGCACCTTGCGAGCCTGCAGAGCGTGCACTTCATGCGCGGCGACGGCGGCTGCGGATCGTGGGGCGACCCGGACGCGCGCGCGCCACCGCTGGCGACGATCGACGACGCGGCCGAGCCGTTCGCGACCCTGGACTACCGCACCGGCGCCCAGGCGGCGCTGCTGTACCGCGCGGCCAGCCGCGACTGGATGCCGATCCACGCCGACCCGGCCGTGGCGCGCGAGGCGGGGTTTGAGCGGCCGGTCTCACACGGGCTCAACAACCTCGGGCTGGCGTGCCGGGCGATCCTCAAAACCTGCGCGCCGGGCCGGCCCGAGCGACTGCGCGCCCTCGCCGCGCGCTTCGTCGCGCCGGGGCTGCCGGGCGACACGGTGCGCGTCGAGCTGTTCCAGCGCGACGGCGGGGCGCTGGGCTTTCGGGCGACGGCGGTCGAGCGCGGCGTGCGCCTGCTCGACCGCGGCCGCTGCGAGCTGCATGGCTGACGCGCCGCTTCGCGTCTGCATCTTCGGCGCGGGCGCGATCGGCGGTTTCGTCGCGGCGCACCTCGCGCGGGTCGGCGGGCTCGAGGTCAGCGTCGTCGCTCGCGGTGCGCACCTGGCGGCAATACGCGCGCGCGGCCTGCGCGTCGTCTCGCCGAAGGGCGAGCTTCAGGCCCGCGTGCGCGCGTCCGACCGGGCGGAGGCGCTCGGGCCGCAGGACGTCGTCTTCATCGCGCTCAAGCAGCACCAGGTGGCCGCCGCCCTGCCCGACCTGGCGACGCTGATCGGGCCCGAGACCAAGGTCGTGCCGCCGACCACCGGCATCCCGTACTGGTACTTCCATGGCCTGCACGGTCCGAACCGCGACCGCCAGGTCGAACGCCTCGATCCGGGCGGCGCCCAGTGGCGAACGCTGACGCCCGAGCGCGCGATCGGCTGCGTCTACTGGGTTGCGACCGAGGTCGTCGAGCCCGGAGTCGTTCGCCACGACGGCAGGCTGCTGCGCTTTCCGATCGGCGAGCCCGACGGTCGCACCAGCGTACGCCTGCAGCGCTTCGCCGACGCGATGAACGCCGCCGGGCTGAACGCGCCGATCGTGCCGGACATCCGCGCCTGGATCTGGGCCAAGATGATCAGCAGCCTGAGCTGGAATCCGCTCGCGGTGCTGAGCGGCGCGTCGCTCGACCGACTCACCGCCGACCCCGCCGTGGTGGGCTTGGTGCGTCGCCTGATGCGCGAGGCCGAGCAGGTGGCCGAGGCGCTGGGCATCGGCCGATGGCCGATCACGACCGACGAGCGCATCGCCGCCGCGGGCAACGCCGGCGCGCACACGATGTCGATGCTTCAGGACTGGCAGCAAGGCCGCCCTCTCGAAGTCGACGTGCTGGTCGACTCGATCATGGCGATGCGCGAGCTGGCCGGCGTGCAGACGCCGACGATCGACGCGGTCTACGGGCTGTTGCGCCTGCGCACGGCGAGCGCCTCGGCGGCGACCGGCGGGTAATCCCGGACATGCGTATGCATATAGTGCGGTAGTGTATGAGTTGCGATTCACATCCGAAAGACAGGCCCCGATGCAGGGCACCCGCTTCCTGACCCAGGCCGTGGCTTGCCAGCCGCACCGCACGGCCACCATCTACGGCGACCGGCGTCGCACCTGGACGGAGGTCGGCGCGCGCGTGCCGCGCCTTGCCGCGGCGCTGCGCGGGCTCGGCATCGCCGATGGCGCTTTCGTCGCCGCGCTGGCGATGAACTCCGACCGCTATGTCGAGCTGTTCTTCGCCGTGCCGTGGGCCGGCGGGGCGTTCGCGCCCCTCAACATCCGCTGGTCGCTGGCCGAGAACGCGTACGCGCTGACCGATTCGAAGTCGTCGGTGCTGTTCGTCGACGAGAGCTTTCTCGACCAGGCGCGCGAGCTGAAGCGTCAGCTGGCGTGGGTGAAGACGCTGGTCTGGATGGGCGAAGGCGACGCGCCGGAAGGCACGCTCGCCTACGAAGAATTGATCGAACGCCACGCGCCCATGGCCGACGCCGGACGCAGCGGCGAGGACCTGTGGGTCATCTTCTACACCGGCGGAACGACCGCGCATCCGAAGGGCGTGATGATGTCGCACCGCGGCCTGCACGTCGCGACGATCGGCTACCTCGCGTGGCTGCCGGACGTCGAGGACCTGAGCTTCGTCTACGTCGCCGGCTATTTCCACTTCGCAGGCGCGAGCGCCCTGCTCTACATCACGCTCGCCGGCGGCACGCACATTCCGCTGCCGAAGTTCGACCCTGTCCTCGTCATGCAGGCGATCTCGCAGCACAAGGCCACCAACGCGGTGCTCGTGCCGACGATGATCAACATGCTGCTGGCGCACCCGGACTTCGATCGCTACGACCTGTCGAGCCTGCGGACCTGCGTCTACGGCGGCTCGCCGATGCCCGAGGCGCTGATCATGGAGGCCATGAGGAAGCTGCCGACGTGGCGCTTCTTCCAGGTCTTCGGCATGACCGAGACCGGCGGCTTCGCGACGGTGCTGCGCTGGCGCGACCACGTCGTCTCCGGCGCGAACGCCAGGCGGCTCCGCTCGGCTGGTCAGCCGGCATTCGGGAACGAGGTGAAGGTCGTGCTCGCCGACGGCAGTGCCGCGCCCGCGGACACGTTGGGCGAGATCGTCGTGCGCAGCGACATGCTGATGAACGGCTATTTCAACAATCCCGAAGCGACCGCCGCGGTGCTGAAGGACGGCTGGATGCACACCGGCGACGCCGGCACGATCGACGAAGACGGCTTTCTCTACGTCGCCGATCGGGTCAAGGACATGATCGTGACCGGCGGCGAGAACGTTTATTCGATCGAGGTCGAGCGCGTCCTCTTCATGCATCCGGCCGTGCGCGAGGCGGCCGTGATCGGCATCCCGAGCGAGCAATGGGGCGAAAGCGTGCACGCCGTCGTCGTTCTGAAGGATGGTGCCGCCGTCACCGAGGCCGAGCTCGACTCGCACTGCCGCCTGCACATCGGCGGCTACAAGGTTCCGCGCAGCTACGAGTTCCGCAGCGAACCCCTTCCCGTCACGTCGATCGGCAAGGTGCGCAAGAACGTCTTGCGCGACCCGTACTGGACCGGCCGCGATCGCAACATCGCCTGAGGCGCGCGTCCAGCATCCACCCACAGGAGACAGCATGAGGAAAGCCCTTGCCGCGACGGCCGTCGCCCTGGCCACGCTCGCCGGTCCCGCGCACTCCCAACCGCAACCGATCAAGCTGGGGGTCGTGAACATCGAGGCGGGCCCGCTGGCGGTGAGCGCCGCAGCGATCAATGAGGGAGCGACGCTGGCCGTGGAGACGTTGAACGCCGCGGGAGGGGCGCTCGGCCGCCCCTACGAGCTCGTCGTCCAGAACCACGACGGTCCGCCCGCTTCGGCGGTCGCCGCCGCACAGCGGCTCGTGCAGCAGTCGGGGGTGTCGTTCTTCACCAGCCTGAGCCCTTCGGGCAATTCGCTCGCCGTCAGCGCCAAGCTTCGCGACCTGAATGCTCTCTACCTGGACGCGACCGCCGCATCGGACGACCTGACCGGGAAGTTCTGCAACCCCAACTACTTCCGCGTCGGCATCACCGATTCGAGCCAGGTCGCGGTCTGGAAGGAGCTCGCGCGGCGAAACAACGTCAAGACGTTCGACCTGATGATGTCCGACATCGCCGCCGCCCGCGACAGTGCCAAGCAGTTCATCGCCGGGCTGCCCGAGATCGGCGGCACGGTGCAGAAGGAGCTGTACGCGCCGCTGAGCACGGCCGACTACGGCGGCAGCATCGCGCAGCTGCTGCAGAAGCCTGCCGATTCGCTGGTGATGTACGTGCCCGGCACGGCGGGCATCAACCTGGCGAAGCAGCAGGCGCAGTTCGGCCTGTTCGGCAAGTACAAGCTGGTCCTCAGCGCCTCGATGGTCAACGAGGTGCTCATCACCGGGCAGGCCGACACCACGGTCGGGGTCTGGTCATCGCAGAGCTACCATGCGAGCGTCCCGGGCAAGGCGAACGCGGACTTCGTCGCCGCGTTCGAAAAGCGCTTCGCCAAGAAGCCCAGCTACCTCGCCGCCGACGCCTACCTGTCCTTCATCCTCGTCAACGAGGCCATCCAGAAGGCGAAGTCGACCGACGTCGCCGCCGTGCGCAAGGCGCTCGAGGGGCTCAAGCTCAGCACCATCGTCGGCGACGTCGAGATGCGTGCCGCCGACCACCAGCTGGTGCGGCCGCTCGTCGTCGTGCAGGCGGTCAAGGCGGCGGAGGGCAAGGGCGAGGTCGTGGTGCGCTCCGTCGAGCCGGCAGCCAAGGTGGCGCCGCCGGTCAGCCCCGAGTGCAAGAAGACGTCCTAGTGCCGTCGGTCGCTCGGGTAGCACGGCGGTAGGGTCGCCCGCGGGAGGCCCCCGCGGCGATGCGCTCGCCGCTCGCCCTCAGGCGTCGCTCGCCTGCAGGTAGTCGAGCAGGTTGCGCTTCATCGCATCGAGGGTCAACGCAGTGCCCTCGAGCTGGCCGTCGTCGAGACCGGCAAGGATCTGCTCGTTGAGCTGATGGCTGACCTGGCGCATGCGCGCGATCAGCTGCTTGCTCTTGGGCTGCAGAAAGATGCGATTGATGCGCCGGTCGCTCGCGTCGGCGGCGCGGCGCAGCAGGCCGGCCTTCTCCAGGCGATCGATCAGGCCGCCGACCGCGACCTTGCCGAGATCGAGCTCCTCGGCAAGCTGCGACTGCGTCATGCCGTCTTCGCGCGACAGATAGGCCAGCACCCACCACTGCGAACGCGTCACGTTGAGCGGCTTCAGACAGCGGTCGAAGGCGCTGCGCCGCAGGCGCGACACATCGTGGATGAGGAAGCCCAAGCGCAGTTCCCAGTCGGTGGCCTGGGGTGCCGACGCGGGTCGTCGAAGGGCTGGGGCAGGCATCTTCTGTATTGTACGGATGCGTACATTCTAGTCGGACCGGCTGGCCGGCGCTTGCCTTTCGTCGGGTGGCGCCTTTCAGCGACCGGCGATCGACTTGATGAACGCGGCAGTGCGCTCGAAGATCTCCGCCTTGTCGTTGTCGATCGTCGCGACGTGGTACGAGTTCGCGAGCCAGACGAGCTCGACCCGGTTGGTGCCGATCTGCTGCACGATGCGCGGGCCGTTGCTCGGATTGACGATGTGGTCGTCGCGCGAATGAATCAGCAACGTCGGGCACTTGATGCGCGGCAGCAGGTCCTGGGTGACGGCGCAAAGGACGTAGATGTGGCGCAGCGTCGCCACCGGCAGCTCGGCGTAGGCAAGCTCCTTGGTGTTCGGGTCCTTGATGTCCGAGCCGACGCCCGGGATCATCTCCGGCACGGCGCTGTCGAGCGCCAGTCCGGCGAGGTCGGGCGATCCGATCTGCACCGGCGCGTTGATCGCGATCGCGCCCTTGATCAGGTCGGCGTGCTTGGCGGCGCTGTACAGCGTCAGGGTGCCGCCCATCGACAGGCCGGTCATGAAGATCTGCGAGCAGGTCTTCTTCAGCTCGGCGAGCGCCTCGTCGACCGAGGCGATCCAGTCGGTCGCGCCGGTCTTGGCCATCGCCTGCGGCGACACGCCGTGACCATTGAGGCGCGGACCCATGACGGTGTAGCCGGCCGCCGCGAGATGCTCGCCGAGCGGACGCATGCTCTGCGTCGTTCCGGTATAGCCGTGGCAGACGAGCACGCCGACGTCGTTGCCGCGGAAGAAGAAGGGCTCGGCGCCCTTCAGGATGGTTTCGCTGGTCATCTGGCTTTCCTTTTCGGGACAGGGTGGGTGCGGGCCGCTTTCCTTGCGACCTTCGGAGGGGAAACCCGGGTGGCCGTGCGCGGCTGGGCGAACGCCAGCACTTCGGCGAGGCCTTCGCGCAAACAGGCGACGAGCAGCTCGGGCTCGGTCACCGCCGCGGTGTCGCTGTTGATGCCGATGCAGCAACGGCCGTTGTGCGAGAGCATCGCGATCATCATTCCGCAGCCCGGCGCCGGCGCGAACGGCCAGTAATGCGTCACCTCGGCGCCGGCGAGGTAGACCGCGTGCGGGATGCCGGGGATGTTGCTGATCTGCGCGTCCTGCGCGGCGGTGAAGCCCGACATGAGCGGCGTCACCGCGCTCATGGGAAGGCGGCTCAGCACCGGCGTCAGCCGGATCATGACGTCGAGCGCAGGCTCGGCCCGCGTCTCGCGGACGAAGCGCTGGATGTGGCGGATCCGCTCGACCGGATCCTTCTCGGCGACAGGGGCCGCGTACTGCGATCCGGCGAACTTGTTGCCGCCCATCGGGTCGTCGCCCGTGCGCAGGCTGATCGGGAAACCGACGGGCATCTCGGCGACGGCGACGCCCATCTCCTCGTGATAGCGACGAAAGCCGCCGATCAGGCCGGAGAGGAAGGTGTCGTTGATCGACGCCTCGACCGCCTTCGATGCGGCCTTCATCGTCGACAGCGGCACTTCGATGGTGTCGAAGCGCCAGGAGAGGCTTCGCCTGCGAAAGAGCCCCGACCCCGGCACCGGCTTGTTGCCGATCATCCGCTTTGCCGAGGCGAGGTACTCGAGCGCTTCCTGCACGGACTCGGCATCGCTGGCGAGATCGCGGACGTTGCGCCGCAGCCATGTCGCCGCATCGCCCGCCGAGCTCGGCAGCTTCGCCAGGCCAGCGACGAGCGACTTCATGCCGAGTCGCATCGATGTCGTCGGCCGGACCCGGCCGAACGCGCGCGGCGGCGGCTTGGGTCGCACGACCTCGGCGCGATCGCGCGTGAAGACGCGCGTCAGCAGCTGCATGATGCCGAGTCCGTCGGAGACCGAGTGGTGCAGCTTCAGCACGTAGGCGGCGCGGCCGCCTTCGAGTCCCTCGATGAGCGTCGCTTCCCACGGCGCGCGCGCCTTGTCGAACGGCGTCATCGCCAGGATCGCGGCGGCGTCGAGCAACTGGCGCTCGCTGCCTGGCGCGGGCAGGCGCTGCCGGCGCACGTGGTAGTCGAGGTCGAAGTCGGGGTCGTCGACCCAGGTGGGGTTGGCGATGCCGAACGACGGCACGACGACGCGCTGACGAAAGCGCGGCACCGCATCGACCAGCCAGCGGTGGTCGGCGTGGAAACGCTCCCAGTCGGGCTCGAGGTCCAGGATCAGCACCGACGTGGTGGTCGAGCGCAGGCGAGGATCCGCTTCGGCGAGCCACATCAGCGCCTCGAACGAGCTCATCTCGGCCGGACCGCCCCACTTGCGCAACTCGTCGAGAACGCTCGCATCCATCACCTGCGGCCGCGTCGCGGGCGCCTGGCCCTGCTTCTGCTTGTTCATCGTCTTCTTCATGCCACGCCGTGCTCCGCTCCCGGGGCGAGCCGGCGCAAGCCGCGAAACGCCTCGACCGCGCCACGCTCGCCGTTGACGACCGCGGCGACCTCGGCCGCGATCGGCATCTCGACGCCGAGCTGCGCCGCCAGCTCCATGACGACGCTGCTGGTCTTGATCCCTTCGGCCACCATGTTCATCGAGGCGACGATCTCGGCGGTCTTCTTCCCTTTGGCGAACTGCTCGCCGACCTGGCGGTTGCGCGACAACGGGCTCATGCACGTCGTGAGCAGGTCGCCCAGTCCGGTCAGGCCCGAAAACGTCTCGGCGCGGCCGCCGAGCGCGACGCCGAGGCGCGTGATCTCCGCCAGACCGCGCGTGATCACCATCGCACGCGTGTTCTCGCCGACGCCGAGGCCCTCGGCCATTCCGGCCGAGATCGCGATGACGTTCTTCAACGGGCCGCCGAGCTCGCAGCCGATCACGTCGGTGTTGGTATAGACGCGAAAGACCGGGCTCGCGAACAGCGGCTGCAAGGCATGCGCGACCTGCGCGTCGGGCATCGCCAGCACCGCCGCCGCCGCCAGGCCCTGCAGCACCTCGCGTGCGATGTTCGGTCCGGCGAGCAGACCCGCCGGATGGCCAGGCAGCTCGGCGTGAATGATCTCCGTCATGCGCTGCCGGCTGCCCTGCTCCAGCCCCTTGGCGAGACTCAGCACCGGCACCCAGGGGCGGATCAATGGCGCCGTCGCACGCAGAGTCTCGCGAAAGCTGTGCGACGGCACGCCGACGACGAGAACGTCGCAGTCGCGGACGGCCTCGTCCAAGGCCGCCGTCGCGCGCAAGCTCGGGTGCAACGGCAAACCCTTCAGGTACGCGTCGTTGCGATGCTCGGAGTCGATCTGCGCCGCGGTCTCGGCGCGGCGCGCCCAGACGACCGTGTCGGCGTTGCGCGCGGCGAGCGATGCGACCGTCGTCCCCCACGAGCCGGCACCGAGAACGGCGACGCGGATCGGCCGGCTCACTCGGCCTTCTCCGGCCAGTGCTCGAGCGTGTCGATGAACTGCTGGCGCACTTCGGCGACGCGCTCGTCCATCTCATCGAGAGCCCAGTGCTTGACGTGCACCGGAGGCAGCACGGCGACCTGGACCTTCCCCTCGCGCATCGTCTGGTCGTTGCGCCCCATGACCTCGCCGGCGTTTCTGATCACGACCGGAACGACCGGAACTCCCGCCTGGCGCGCCATGTGGAAGGCCCCCTTCTTGAAGGGTCCCACCTTGGGCGACCACGATCGCGTGCCTTCGGGCGCGATCGCGACGCACAGGCCCTGCTTGAGGCGATCGACCGCGGGCTTCAGCGCGTCGATCGCCTTGCCGGTGTGGCCGCGGTCG
>Ga0068860_100003296_pt1 | contig 16611 bp, 14 predicted proteins | sample KBSSwiS32_FD_66597 | JGI IMG/M metagenome (GOLD analysis project Ga0068860, IMG submission 66597) | Switchgrass rhizosphere microbial communities from Kellogg Biological Station, Michigan, USA - KBS Switchgrass S3-2 | ecosystem: Host-associated > Plants > Roots > Rhizosphere > Soil ... | reverse complement strand
CCGTCGCCTGGTCCAGCTCGGCCTTTCGCTGGTCGAGCAGCGCCTTGGGGTTGAAGCCGGTAGGGGCGAGCTGGCTCACTCGGGCGTGCTGCACCCGGGCGAAATCGGCCTTGGCCACGGCCGCCGCCCGGTCGGCCCGCTCCGGCCCGTCGTCGAGCTGCACCAGCAGCGCGCCCTGGCCGACCCGCGCGCCGGATTCGAAACGGATGGCCGTCACCCGGCCGGCGGTCTCCGGCGCCAGCATCACCTGGCGGACCGCCTGGACATTGCCCACCGCCTCGATCGCGGCCGGGGCGGGCTCGCTGGTCACGGTCATCGCCGCAACGCCGACCGGCGGCGGCGCCGAAGGCGGCGGCGTGGCGGTGCGCGCCTGGCGCCAGGCGAAGATCAGGACCGCCAGCGCCGCCAGGACGAGCGCAACCGCGAGGAGGGGCCATCGACGCGCCGCGCCGGCGAGCGGAGATGACGGGGAAGCAGCCGGCATGTCGGGCGGTCCTGTGCTGATGGCGGATCTGCGACGCGGCCGGCGTCAGTCCAGCTCGGTCGCCATCATCTGGGGCCTCGTCGCGCGAGGCTCAACCCCGGCGGCGGCTTTCGCCGGTCCAAAGCGTCGCCTTGCTACGGGCGGGTCATCCCTTCTGGGAGTCTCCCGACCGCCGGAACGGCCCGCCGAACCGGGGGTCCGCGCGGCGGCGGCGATCCGGGCCGAAATAGTCCTCGGTGCGGATGAAGTCCCGGTTGTGCTCGATCACCCGGCTGATCCGTCCCATCACGCCCGTGGCGGTGATCGGCTTGGCGAGGAACTCGTTGACCCCCACGTCGCGGGCCTCGCCGACCCGGCGCTCGGTGGCGTGGCCGGTGATCATGATCACGGGGATCATCGGATTGGGACTGTCCGGCGAATTGCGCAACAGCCGCACGAACTCCACGCCGTCCAGGGGCTCCATGGACAGGTCCGTGATGACGATGTCGACCGGGTGGTTGCGCAGGGCCTGCAGGCCGTCCGCCCCGTCGGCCGCCTCGTGGATCTCCCGACAGCCCAGCGCCTTCAGCAATTCCGTCAGGAGCGCCCGCATATGGGCGTTGTCGTCGACCAGAAGGAACTTCAGTTGCTCGTAGCGCACGTCGGTTTTCGTCCGGTGGGGCCCATCGCGGACGACGTCCACGAATGGTCGGCGACCAGCCTAGACCGGTCAGGCCGTTGAAATGCATTGCTCAAAAGGTCGCAAGCGGCCAAGCCCCCGCTGGCCGCCACATCCGAAGCGGACTTTTAATGTGCGGCTCCGCAACCGGTCAATCCTGAATACCAAAGTTCGGCGAACCGATGGTAGGCGCCTGAATTCTAGGCGCAGTCCACCAGCACCAGCTCGCAATCCTTGTGCGCGCGGATGACAAGATTTGGCTCGTCCAGGATGGCGGCGCCGTCACGCGGGCCAAGCTCGACGCCGCCCACGTCCAGCTCGCCGGCCGCCGCCACGAGGTAAAGGTGGCGTCCCGGCGCGGCGGAATAGGTCAGCTCCCTGCCGGCCTGCAGCGTGGCCCCCAGGATGCGCGCGTCGGCGCGGATCGGCAGCGCGCCCTCGTCGCCGGGCATGCCGCTCGCCAGCACGGCGAAGGCGTTGGCGCGGTCGCCCTTCGGGAACGGCTGCGCGCCCCACGAGGGGGCGCCGCCGCGGCCCGACGGCTCGATCCAGATCTGGAAGAGCGTGGTGGTCTCGGGCTCCAGGTTGAACTCGGCGTGCTGTACGCCCGCGCCGGCGCTCATCACTTGCACGTCGCCCGCCTCGGTGCGGCCCTTGTTGCCCAGGCTGTCCTGGTGGGTGATCGCCCCGTTCCGGACGTAGGTGATGATTTCCATGTCCGAGTGGCCGTGCGGCGGGAAGCCCTGCCGCGGGGCGATCTCGTCGTCGTTCCAGACGCGCAATGCGCCCCAGCCCATGCGTTTGGGGTCGTACCAATTGGAAAAGCTGAAGTGATAGTGGGCGTTCAGCCATTCGTTCTGGAACCGGCCGAGGCCGGTGAAGGGGCGCTTTTCGATCATGCCGCTTCAGATGGGGCGGCGCGGCCGAACGGCAAGCCGGCTCAGCGGCGCCCCGACCCGCCGGGCGTGAACGCGCCGCCGCCGGTCTGTCCGCGATGGCGCAGGTAAGCGTCGGCCAGAACGCAGGCGGTCATCGCCTCCACAACGGGAACCGCGCGCAGGCCGACGCAGGGGTCGTGGCGGCCCTTGGTGCGCAGGTCGATCGGCTCGCCGGCCTCGTTGATGCTCTGGCGCAGCGACAGGATCGAGGAGGTGGGCTTGAACGCCACCCGCGCGGTGACCGGCTGGCCGGTGGAGATGCCGCCCAGCACGCCCCCGGCCTTGTTGGACAGGAACGTCGGCCCGTCGTTGCCCGGACGCATCTCGTCGGCATTCTCCTCGCCCGAGAAGGCGGCCGATGCGAAGCCCGCGCCGATCTCCACCCCCTTGGCCGCGTTGATCGACATCAGGGCGCCGGCCAGTTCGGCGTCCAGCTTGCCGTAGATCGGCGCGCCCCAGCCGGCCGGAACTCCCGTCGCCTCCACCGAAACGATGGCGCCCGTGGAGGAGCCGGCCTTGCGGACCGCTTCCAGGTGCTCCGTCCACACCGCGACCATCGCCGCGTCCGGGCACCAGAAGGGATTGCGCAACGTCTCGTCCCAGTCGAAGCGGGCGGGATCGACCGCGTGCGGGCCGATCTGCACCACGGCCCCGCGGATCGTGACGCCCGCCAGGATCTTGCGCGCGATGGCGCCTGCGCCCACCCGCGCCGCCGTCTCCCGCGCCGACTGCCGTCCGCCGCCGCGGTAGTCGCGCACGCCGTACTTGGCGAAATAGGCGTAGTCGGCGTGGCCCGGCCGGAACGACTGGGCGATCTCGGAATAGTCGCGGCTGCGCTGGTCGACGTTCTCGATCACGAGCGAGATCGGCGTGCCCGTGGTGACCTGGCCCGCCGTCCGTTCATCCTGGAAGACGCCGGAGAGGATCTTCACCGCGTCCGGCTCTTGGCGCTGGGTGACGAACTTGCCCTGGCCCGGCCGGCGCAGGTCCAGCCAGTGCTGGATGTCGGCCTCGGCAAGCGCGATCCCGGGCGGGCACCCGTCCACCACGCAGCCCAGCGCCGGCCCGTGGCTTTCGCCCCAGGTCGTCACGCGGAACAGGTGGCCGAAGGTGTTGTGCGACATGGCCGGGCTTGTAGCCGCTTCGGCGCGGCAGGCCAAATGGGGTCGGTGGCCGAACCTAGTTTGACGCGGCGGGGTAGGGCTCGCCCCAGCGATCCTGGAACACCACGTCGGCCAGCGGCGCGCGGCGCACCGGTCCGAAGCGTCCGACCGGATAGCCGATCGGCAGGATCGCATAGGAATGCACGCCCTCGGGCAGGCCAAGCGCCGCCTCGGCCTCCTTTTCGTAGAGCAGATGGCGGCTGGTCAGCGTGGCGCCGAGGCCGAGCGCGCGGGCCGCCAGCAGCATGTTCTGCACGGCGGGATAGATCGAGGCGCCGGCGCCACGGTTCGGCCGATGGGCGCCGTGCATGATGCAGGGGACGATCCACACCGGGGCCTCGTGGAAATGCTCGGTCAGATGCGCCACGGCGGCCTGCTGGCGGGCGTGGCGTTCGGGCGTCACGCCGGGCGGCGGCGGGTTCCTGGCGTAGGCGGGCCCCACGGTCTCGTCGAACGCGCGCTTGTAGAACACCTGCACCCGCGCCTTGATCGCCGGGTCCTTGATCACCAGGAAGCGCCAGCCCTGGGCGTTCCCGCCGCTGGGCGCGCAAACCCCTGCCTCCAGGATCTTGACGATCAGCTCGTCGGGGACCGGATCGGGCTTCAGGCGGCGCATGGCGCGGGTCGACGAGATGATCTCGAAAAGTCCGGGGTCGGCGGTCGGCATATCCATGTCAGACGAGGCTTTCGATGAAGGTCTGCATCTCGGCGAGAAAGGCTTCCGGGTCCTTCGCGCGCCGGACCAGGATATCGTGGGCCGCCTCATCGGTATGCAGCAGGAACTGGTTTCTCTTGATAGCTTCGACGACCATCTCGCCCACCTCGTCCGGCGTCCGGGACTTGATGTGGCGCGAGCAGTATTCGCCCAGGAAGGCGATGTCGCCGTGGGCGGTGACCTGCTCGCGGATGTTGGTCGAGACCCCGCCGGGGCAGAGGCAGGTCACGCCGATGTTGCGCGGCGCGAGCGCTAGCGCGAGCCCCTCGGACAGGCTGACCACCGCGGCCTTGCTGGCGCCGTAGGCCAGCGACTTGGGATCATAGGCCAGGAGCCCCGCCATCGAGGCGGTGTTGACGATATGGCCTTCGCCCTGCGCCGCGAGGTCGGGCAGGAAGGCCTGTGTGCAGCGGACGTAGGAGAAGAGGTTGACCTGGAAACACCGCTCCCAGGCCTCGAACCCCACCTCGTCGAACGCTCCGACCGGCAGGATCCCGCAGTTGTTCATCAGGATGTCGACGCGCCCCATGCCTTCGATCGCAGCTGCGCGCAGCGCCCGGACGTCGGCGTCGCGGGTCACGTCGCAGGGCCGGAAGAGCGAACGGACGCCGAGCGCCTGGAGGTCCTGCGCCGTCTGCGCGCCCCGCTCGGCGTGGAGGTCGGCGATGACCACGTGAACGCCGCGCCGCGCCAGCGCCAGGGCGGTCCCGCGGCCGATGCCGCTGGCGCCTCCGGTGATCACGGCGACCTTGCCTGCGAGATCCTGCATCGTTCCGTTCCTCGCCGAATGGGCGCTGCGGACTTCGTAGGTGACGGGCCAGCCCCTGGCTAGGGGCCCTCGGGCCTTGGCTCAGATCACCCCGAACAGCCGCGCGGCCTGGTATCCCGCCAACCCCAGCACCAGCGCGCCGACGGCCCAGGTCAGGGCGCGGACCGGGATCACCCGGACCATGAAGCCCGCCAGCGGCGCGGCCAGCAGGCCGCCCAGGATCAGGCCGCCGACCGCGGCCATGTGGGACTTCAGCCCCGTCTCGTCCGCCCAGTGGCCGGAAATCAGCGCCGCCAGGAAGGTGGCCGAGATGGTGGCGGTGACGAAGAACTCGGCGGTGTTGGTGGTGCCGATGCTGATGCGCGGCTCGGCGCCGGAGCCGACCATGGCGCTGGTGACCGTGGGGCCCCAGCCGCCGCCGCCGACCGCGTCGAGGAAGCCGCCGACCGCGCCCAGCGGACCACTGAACCTGGCGGGGAAGGGGCGGATCGCGCGGCCTTTCCAGGCGCGGTAGAGGATCACCAGGCCCATCAGCGCCAGGTAGCCGGCGATGTAGGGCTTCAGCACCTTGCCGTCGATGGATGTGAGCACGAAGGCGCCCAGCGCCCCGCCCATGCAGCCGCCGATCGCCAGCGGGGCGAACAGCTTCCAGTTCACGTTGCGGTTCATGGCGTGGGAGCCGGCCGAGGCCGCGGTGGTGAAGACCTCCGCCGCATGCACGCTGGCCGAGGCGGTGGCCGGCGGGACGCCGAAGCTCAAGAGCACCGTCGAGGAGATCACGCCGTAGGCCATGCCCAGGGCGCCGTCGACCGCCTGGGCGATCGCCCCTACGCACAGGAACAGCAGGAATTCGTTCATCGGCCGTCCCCCCGGGACCGCTGTGCGCCGTGGCGATTAAACTCGACAACCTCCATAGAGATTAAATGGCGCCGCTTGAAGGGCCGCGGGGCCCGCCGTCCAGGGAAATCGCTTCGCGCGCCGCCGCGGCGCTTGTCGGCGGCTGCGCCGATCGGCAAAGGTCTGCCCCGCTCAGGGAGTGACGTACGCATGCCATTGGACGACGCCCGCCCGAAGACCATCATCGGCAACCGGGTCACCGCACACACGCGCTCGCTCTATCCGATCATCCAGGCGCCGATGACCTGGATCGCCCGCGCGCCCTTGGTCACCGCGGTGTCGGCCGCCGGCGGCCTGGGTCTTCTCGAGAACTCGTCCCGGGACCTGTCGATCACCCAGCGCGAGTTCGCCGCCATCCGGGCCGCCACCAACCAGCCGTTTGGCGTTAATCTGCCGGTGCGCTTCCTGAAGGTCGACGAGCGCGAGGAATCGGCGATCATCGACTGGCTGCTCGAGAACAAGATCCACTTCGTCACCACCTCGGCGGGCGACCCCACCCGCTACGCCCGGCGGCTGAAGGATGCGGGGGTCGTCGTCTACCACGCGGTGCCGACGCTGAAGGGCGCGCTTAAGGCGCTGGACGCCGGCTGCGACGGCCTGATCGTCGAGGGCGCGGAGAGCGCCGGCATCCGCGGCGAGGAGGAGGTGCACAGCTTCGTCCTGCTGCAGGCGGTGCGCGAGAAGGTCGACGCCCCGATCATCGCGGCGGGCGGCATCGTCGACGGGCGCGGCATGGCGGCGGCTTTCGCCTTGGGCGCCGACGGCGTGGCCATGGGCACCCGCTTCGTGGCCTCCCGCGAGAGCCCGGTCCACCCGGCCTACAAGGAGGCCATCGTCGCGGCGGGGGCGGCGGGCACGATCCTGACGCCCAGGCCGCCGCGGGCCAACTCCCGGTCGCTCCGAACGCCCTACGCCGAAGGGCTGAAGGCGTCGGGCCAGGAGCGCGGGCCGATCGGCAGCGTCATCGAGAGCCTCTACATCGGCGGCGACGTGGACAACTCCGCCGGCGCGGCGGGCGAGACTGCCGGCCTGATCCACGAGATCAAGCCGGTCGCCGAGATCGTCGAGGAGACAATGCGCGGCTTCTGGCGCGAGGTGGACCGCCTGGCGGCCCTGCGCCCGATGGCGATCGCGGTGTGATCGGCGGCCGCGCCGAGCGTCCGGGGCGCCGCCCGTGACCGAGCCGGTCGCCAACCGTGGGCCGATCACCTTCTCGATCATGCTCGCGACCTTGATGAACACCTTGGATTCGACGATCGCCAACGTCGCCCTGCCGCATATCCAGGGCAGTCTGTCGGCGGCGCCGGACCAGATCACCTGGGTGCTGACCTCCTACATCGTGGCCGCCGCGGTGATGACCCCGATGTCCGGCTGGCTGGCCGGACGGCTCGGCATGAAGCGCACCTTCCTGGTGGTGATCACCGGGTTCACCGTCGCCTCGATGCTGTGCGGCGCGGCGACCAGCCTGCCGCAGATCGTGGTGTTCCGCGTGTTCCAGGGCCTGTTCGGCGCAGCCTTGGTTCCGCTGTCCCAGGCGGTGCTGCTCAACATCAACCCGCCGGAGCGGCACGCCCAGGCGATGACCGTATGGGCCATGGGCACCATCCTGGGGCCGATCTTCGGGCCGGTCATCGGCGGCTACCTCACCGACACCTTTTCCTGGCGATGGTGCTTCTACATCAACCTGCCGATCGGGATCGTCACCTTGCTCGGCGTGTGGATGTTCATGGCGCGCAAGGACGAAAGCCGGCGGCGCGCCTTCGACTTCCTGGGGTTCGGCGCGCTGGCGATCACCGTCGGGTCCTTCCAGCTCATGATGGACCGCGGCCCCGGCGCGGACTGGTTCTCCGCGGCGGAGATCTGGACCTACGCCATCGTCGCGGGCATCGGCCTGTGGGTGTTCGTGGTCCACAGCCTGACCGCGGCGCACCCGTTCTTCGATCTGGCGCTGATCCGTGACCGCAACCTGGTGGCGGCCACCTCCTTCAGTTTCCTGACCGGCATCCTGATCTTCGGCAGCCTGGCGATCCTTCCGCTGCTCATGCAGTCGCTCATGGGCTACTCGGCCTGGACCGCGGGCCTGGTCAGCATGCCGCGCGGCGTGGGGATGATGATCTCCATCCTCATGGCCGGCCGCCTCTCGAAACACGTCGACCTTCGCTTGATGCTGCTCGCCGGGCTGGCCTTCAGCGGTTGGGCGGCATGGCAGATGGCCCGCTTCGACCTGTCGATGGACACCTGGCCGCTGATGACCTCGGGCTTCCTGCAGGGTTTCGCCGTCGGCCTGTTCTTCGTGCCGCTGACCACGCTCGCCTTCGCCACCGTCAGCCCCGCGCTGAGGGCGGAGGCGTCTTCGATCTACAATCTCGTGCGCAACATCGGCTCCAGCGCCGGGATCTCGATCATGCAAGCGCTGGCCGCCGCGAACAGCCAGGTGATGCACGAGCAGTTGGCGGGGCGCGTGATCCCGGGCGACGCCGTGCTGCGCGCGACCCTGCCGCCGGCGTTCGATCCTTCGACCCTCTCGGGCGCGCTCGTGCTCGACGCGGAGATCAAGCGCCAGGCGATGATGACCGCCTATGTGAACGACTTTCGACTGATGCTGCTGCTCATTTTCTTCTGCGCGCCGCTGGTGCTGCTGCTCAAGCCCCCCAGGCTCGGCGCCGCGCCCGCGCCTGGGCATGCGGCGGTGGAGTAGGCGATGAGCGAGGCCCGGAACACCGCGAACCGCGGGCTGATCACCGTCTCGGTCATGCTGGCGACGTTGATGAACACCCTGGACGGGACCATCGCCAACATCGCCCTGCCGCACATACAGGGCAGCCTGTCGGCGGCGCCCGACCAGGTCACCTGGGTGCTGACGTCCTACCTCGTGGCCGTCGCGGTGATGACGCCGATGGGCGGCTGGCTGGCCGGCCGCTTCGGGATCAAGCGGACGTTCCTGGGGATGATCGTCGGCTTCACCCTCTCCTCGATGCTCTGCGGCGCGGCCACCACCCTGCCGCAGATGGTGGTGTTCCGGGTCCTCCAGGGGCTGTGCGGCGCCCCGATGATCCCCCTGTCGCAGGCCCTGCTGCTCAACATCAACCCGCCGGAACGACATCCCCAGGCCATGGGGATATGGGCGGCCAGCACGATCCTGGGGCCGCTGATCGGCCCGCTGGTCGGCGGCTACCTCACCGAGACGTTTTCCTGGCGGTGGTGCTTCTACATCAACCTTCCGGTCGGCCTCGTCGCGGGCGCGGGGATCTGGCTGTTCATGGCGCGCGAGGACGACACGCGCCGGCGCGCCTTCGACTTCCTGGGATTCGGCGCCCTGGCGCTGACCATCGCGGCGTTTCAGTTGATGCTGGACCGGGGCTCCGGCGAGGACTGGTTCGCTTCGACGGAGATCTGGATCGAGGCCGTGCTGGCGGCGGCCGGCCTCTGGGTGTTCGTCGTCCACAGCCTGACGGCGCAGCACCCGTTCATCGACCTGGTGCTGATCCGCGACCGCAACCTGGTCACGGCCACGGTCTTCAACTTCTTCACCGGCTTCCTGATCTTCTCCAGCATGGCGATCACGCCGCTCCTGATGCAGGGGCTGATGGGCTATCCGCCGATGACCGCGGGTTTCGTCACCCTGCCGCGCGGCATGGGCATGATGGCCGGGATCCTGATCATCGGATATGTGGCGCGCGTCGTGGACCACCGCCTGATCGTGATCGCCGGCCTGGTCGTCAGCGCCATCTCCCAGTGGGGGATGACCCGGTTCGACCTGGCGATGGACAGCGGCCCCCTGGCGTTCACCGGCCTCCTGCAGGGCTTCAGCATGGGCATGTTCTTCGTGCCGCTGACGACGCTGGCCTTCGGCACCATCAGCCCGTCGCTGCGGGCGGAGGCCTCGTCGTTCTACAACCTCATCCGCAACGTGGGGGCCAGCGCCGGCATCGCCACGATGCAGGCCCTGGCCACGGTCAACACCCACGCGATGCATTCGTCGCTGGCCGCCCGCGTGATCCCGAGCGATCCGATGCTGCGCGCGACCCTGCCGCCCGCCTTCGATCCGAGCAGCGTGCAGGGCGCGCTGGCCCTGGACGCCGAGATCACCCGCCAGGCGACGATGGTCGCCTACGTCGACGACTTCCGGCTGATGCTGCTGCTGACGCTCCTCGTGACCCCGCTGGTCCTGATCATGCGCCCGCCGCGCCGGGCCAACGCGCCCGAGTCCGTGGCCGCGGCGATCGAATAGGGGCGAGCCGCGTCAGGCCGCCCAGGCCGCCGCGAACTGGCGCAGCAGTTCGCGCGCGGGGGAGTCCGCGGGCTTGTCCGCCGGCGAGAGCCTCAGGAACATGTGCCCGAGCCGCCGCCGGCCCCGCGCGGGAAGGCCCTGGCCCGGCAGGCGGACGAGGCCGCGCGCGCCGGCCTTGGCGGTGATCCACACGATGCGGCGCCCCAGCGGGGTGTCCACCGCGATCCGCCCGCCCTGGGCCAGCAGCATCGGATCGACCTGCACGCTCAGCCACACATCGTCGCCGCGGACGATCACGCCGGCCTCGCGGCGCACGGCGATGGTGATCTCCACCCCGTCGGCGCGGATCGTGTCGCCGCTGCGCAGGCCGGGCGGCAGGGTGATGCGCAGGGTGCGGCCGTCCCAGGCCGAATGCTCCACGCCGCCGCCGGCCATGGCGACCAGCGGCGAGATGGTCAGCACGCCCGGTTTCGGAACCGGCGCCGGCGGGGCAGGGGGCTGGAAGAAGCGGTCGAAAGTCGGCCGGCCGCGCAGGCGCTCATAGGCCTCGACCACCTCGCGGAAAGCCTCCGCGTCGCCGCCCGGACGGTCGGGATGGGCGCCTTTGGCGGCCGCGTGATAGGCCCGGCGCAACTCGTCGGCGTCGGCCGTGACACTGACGCCCAGCACCTCGCGCGCCCGCTTGTAGGAGATGCCGTCCGCCGCTCTGAACATGGGCGCAGAATGGCCGCGACAGAGTCAACGCGCGGTTAAGGCTGCGCCCGCAGGCCCGCCGCGCTATGGTCCGGGCATGAAGGACCGCGACCCCGCCCTGATCCCGCCCTCGCCCAGCGAGGACGACTATGTGCGCCTGGTCACGACCTCGCCGCCGCAGCCGCAGATCAGCGCCACCGACCCCTTCGCCCTGTTCTCCGAATGGCTGCGCGAGGCCCTGGCCCACGAGGTCAACGACGGCAACGCCATGGCCGTGGCCACCGTGGACGAGGCGGGCCTGCCGGACGTGCGCATGGTGCTCTTGAAGGACTTCGATGCCCGCGGCTTCGTTTTCTACACCAACGTGGAGAGCGCCAAGGGCCGCCAGCTCGACGCCCACCCGCAGGCGGCCCTGCTGTTCCACTGGAAGTCCCTGCGCCGCCAGGTGCGGGTGCGCGGCGCGGTGACGCGGGCCACTGAGGCGGAGGCCGACGCCTATTTCGCCAGCCGCGCCCGTTCGGCCCAGATCGGCGCCTGGGCCTCGGACCAGTCGCGGCCGATGACCGACCGCCTGGCTCTGGAGAAGCGCATCGCCGAGGTCGGGCTGAAGTTCGGCCTGTCGCGCCCGCCGCGGCCGCCGCAATGGGGCGGCTATCGCGTGACGCCCGAGGTGTTCGAGTTCTGGCGCGACCGGCCGTTCCGCCTGCACGAGCGCCTGGTGTTCCACCGCGCCGAGGGCGGCTGGACCACCGAGCGGCTGTTTCCTTGACCGATCCGGAAGAGGCCGAGGTCGCGGCCTGGTTCGCCGCCCGCGCCGAGCGCACCATCGAGACCGCCTGCGCGCGGGTGTTCCTGGCTGGCGACGCCGCCTTCAAGGTCAAGCGCCGCGTCGAGCTGGGCTACCTCGACTACTCCACCCCAGAGCTGCGCCTCTGGGCCCTGGAGCGGGAGCTGGCTTTCAACCGCGCGGCCACCAGCGACATCTACCGCGCCGTGCGCCGCCTGACCCGCGCCGCCGCCGGCGGCCTCGAGCTGGACGGTGCGGGACCGGTCGTCGAGCACGTGCTGGAAATGCGCCGCTTCGACGACGGCGCCGTGCTGTCGGTGCAACCCTGGGCGCTGGACGGGCCCCTGTGTGACGCGCTGGGCCGCACCGTCGCCCGCGCCCATGACGCGGCCCCGCTACGTCCCCAGGGCGGCGGCGGCAAGGCGCTCAAATACACCATCGATTCCAACGCCCGCCTGCTGCGCGAGCTCGGGCCGCGGCTGGGCGAGACGCGGGTGGCGCGCGTCGTGGCCGCCACCGACGCCGAGTTCGCCCGCCGCGCGGCGCTGCTGGACGCCCGGCGCGAGGCGGGCTTCGCGCGCCGCTGCCACGCCGACCTGCACCTGGGCAACATCCTGATCGAGGACGGCCGGCCGGTGCTTTTCGACTGCATCGAGTTCAACGACGTCCTGAGCGAGATCGACGTCCTCTACGACCTCGCCTTCCTGCTGATGGACCTGAGCTTCCGCCGCCGCCGCGACGGGGCGGTGCGCGTGCTCTCGGCCTATCTCGACGAGGCGGCCAGGACCTTTCCCGCCGCCCTGTGGGAGGGCCTCGCCGCCCTGCCGCTGATGATGTCGGTCCGCGCCGGCGTGCGCGCCCACGTCAGCGCCCACTCGGGCGACGACGCCGCGGCGGTCGCCTATCTCGACGCGGCCCTCGATCACCTGGAGCCGCCGCCGCCGCGGCTGGCCGCGGTGGGCGGGCTCTCCGGCGTCGGCAAGTCCAGCGTCGCGAGGTTGATCGCGCCCGGTCTTGGCGCGGCGCCCGGCGCGGTCGTCCTGCGCAGCGATGAGATCCGCAAGCGCCTGGCCGGCGTCGCCGCCGACCAGCCCCTGCCGCCGGAGGCCTACACGCCCCAGCGCTCCGCCGCGGTGTACGACGCCTTGTTCGAGGACGTGGCGCGCGGCCTGGCCGCGGGCTGCGCCGTCGTGCTGGACGCCACCTTCCTGGACCCTGAGCATCGGCGGCGCGCCGCGATGGCGGCGCTGGCGGCCGGGGTGCGATTCGACGGCCTGTGGCTCAGCGCCCCGCCGGAGGCCCTGGCCGCGCGGATCGGGGCGCGCCGGGGCGACGCCTCGGACGCCGACGCCGAGACCCTGGCGACGCAGATGGCTCTCGATCCCGGCCCGATCGACTGGCTGGACGTCGACGCCTCCGGCCCGGCTCAGGACGTGGCGGAACGCTGGGCCGCATCCGCGGCGGCCATGACTTCGTAAGCCCTTGCATCGCAGGCGCGTTGCCTCAGCGTGGCTCGGAAACTAGGAAGCTTCCGAGGGCGGAAACCAAGGAGGATGCGCGATGCTCGGGCTGATGCAGGACTGGCCGCTGACGCTGGACAAGCTGCTCGTCCACGCCAAGGCCTGGCACGGCGACCGCGAGGTGGTCGCCCGCTCGGTGGAAGGCCCGATCGTGCGCACGACCTACGCCGAGATCCACGATCGGGCGCGGCGGGTCTCCAGCGCGCTCCTGAGCCTGGGCGTGAGCCCCGGCGATCGGGTGGCGACGCTGGGCGTCAACACCACCCGTCACCTGGAGGCCTGGTACGGGATCATCGGCGTCGGCGCCGTGTGCCACACCCTCAATCCGCGGCTCTTCATCGAACAGCTCTGCTACATCATCAACCACGCCCAGGATCAGGTGATCCTCACCGACATCACCTTCCTGCCGACGCTCATCGCCCAGCGCGACAAGATGCCGAGCGTCAAGCACGTCATCGTCATGACCGACGAGGACCATATGGCGCAGGTCGAGCTGCCCGGCGCCCTCTGCTACGAGACCCTGGTCGCCCAGGCCTCGCCCGACTGCGCCTGGGGCGGCTTCGACGAGCTGACTGCGGCGGGGCTCTGCTACACGTCCGGCACGACCGGCAATCCCAAGGGCGTGCTCTACACGCACCGGTCCAACTTCCTGCACACCATCATGACGATGGGCGTCGACTTCATGGCCATCTCGGCCACCGACGTGGTCATGCCGATGGTGCCCATGTGCCACGCCAACGCCTGGGGCCTGGTCTATTCGGGTCCCGCTGCGGGGGCCAAGCTGGTGCTGCCGGGCGCGCGGATGGACGCGCCCGCCCTGCACGAACTCCTGGAGAGTGAGGCCGTCACCTTCGCGGGCGGCGTGCCCACGGTCTGGCAGCTCCTGCTGCAGCACTTGAAGGCCACGGGCGGACGGCTCTCGACGCTGAAGCGCGTGCACATCGGCGGCTCGGCGGTGCCCGAGGCGCTGATCCGCGCCTTCCGCGACGACTACGGCGTGACCTTCACCCAGGCGTGGGGGATGACCGAGCTGTCGCCCACCGGCGTCACCTGCAAGCCCTGCGCGACGGTGGCGGCCATGGACCCGGAAAGCCAGCTCAAGTACGCCGCCAAGCAGGGCCGCCCGCCGGTGACGCTGGAGATGAAGATCACCGACGACGAGGGCCGACGCCTGCCGCAGGACGGCAAGACCTTCGGCCGCTACAAGGTCAAGGGCGCCTACGTGGCCAGCCAGTATTACCTGAACGACGCGCCGACGCTCGACGAGGAGGGGTTCTTCGACACCGGCGACGTCGCCAGCATCGATCCCCTGGGCTACCTGCAGATCACCGACCGCTCCAAGGACGTGATCAAGTCCGGCGGCGAGTGGATCTCCTCGGTCGACGTGGAGAACATGGCCGCTGGCCACCCCAAGGCGCTGATGGCCGCCGTCATCGGCGTGGCCCACCCCAAGTGGGACGAGCGTCCGCTGCTGCTGGTCAAGCTGCGCGAGGGCGAGACCGCCACCAAGGCTGAGTTCCTGGCCTTTCTCGACGGCAAGATCGCCCGCTGGTGGATGCCCGACGAGGTCCTGTTCGTCGACGACATCCCGCTGGGCGCCACCGGCAAGATCGACAAGAAGGTGATCCGCGAACGCTACAAGGACTACAAGCTGCCCGAGGACGCCGCCCCGGCGCGGCGCTAGCCCGGGGTGTAGTTCAGCTCGATCGAGACGCCGTTTGGGTCGCGGCAGACGATCTGGCGGATGCCGCCGTCCGGCAGGCCACGCAGCGCGTGCTTGATCCCGTGGGCGGTGAGCCGCTCGACCATCCCTTCGACGTCGTCGATCTTGAAAGCGAAGTGGTCCACGGCCGAGCCCGTGCCCGTCTCCGGGTGGTCGAGGCCCATCAGGTGCACGCAGGGCCGCCCGCCCGCGTAGAGCCAGTAGCCCGGGACCGGCACGTCCGGCCGCCAGCCCTCGGTCAGGCCCAGCGCCTCCACGAAGAAGTCGCGCGTCTCGGCCAGGCGGTCGGTGCGGATGTTCACATGGTCCAGGTCGCGAACGCTCATCTGCGGTCTCCTCGCCAGGGGCGGTCCGGCGCCGCCGTCGGCGGCTAACATAACCGTAAGCTGCGCCCGCGTCTGCGATCTGTCACCTTCCGCGCCGCCCGAGCTTCGGAACGTCACGTTTGTCCGGATTCGTTTTCCACGACCCGTCAGGACGCCGCGCCCGCCGCGCCGGCCTGTCCGGAGGCGTGTTCCTGTCCCTGCTGCTGGCGCTGTTCGCAGCCTTCGCCGCCACCTTGGCCTTCGCCCCCAAGCTGCCGGACCTGACGCTCCAGGATCCGCGCATCCTCAAGGCCCTGCACGACACCAACGCACATGCGGTGATGAAGCACGCGCGATGGGCCGCGCCGGTCCATCCGCGCCTGGCCGGTCCCGCCTCGCCCTCGGGTCCGCTGGCGGTGGGCTTCTACGTGAGCTGGGACGAACGCTCCCGCGAGTCCCTTCGCGCCCACGTCGAACAGCTCGACGTCGTGGCCCCGCAGTGGGTGCAGCTCTCCACCACGCCGGGCGAAGTGACGGTGACCAACGACCCGCAGGCCCGGGCGATCATCCAGGCCTCCAAGCGCCGGCCCGCGGTCATGCCGCTGGTCTACAACGCCCGCGAAGACATGTGGGACGGTCCGCTGGGCGACAGGGTGATCGCCGATCCCGCCGCCCGCGCCCGGCTGATCGCCCGGCTGGGAGAGCTGGCCGAGAAGCGCGGCTACGCCGGCTACATGTTCGACTTCGAATCCCTCTCCGAACGCGGGCTCGCGGCCTATCCGCAGTTCCTGAGGCAGGCGCGCGCCGCGCTGGCGCCGCTTCACCTGCAGATCTGGGTCACCGCGCCCTTCGCCGACCGCTCCTGGCCGCTGAAGGCGATGCAGGCGGCCAGCGATTCCGTCGTGCTGATGGCCTACGACCAGCATTGGGCGACCGGCGGCGTCGGCCCGGCGGCGGCCCAGGACTGGTTCCAGGACAACCTGGCACGCGACTTCGCCATCCTCGATCCCGGCCGCACGATCGTGGCGGCCGGCGCCTACGGCTACGACTGGACGCTGGGGCCCGCCGGCCAGCGCAGCGCCGATGCGCTCACCTTCCACGAGGCCGCGCTGATCGCCCACGATTCCGAGGTGGAGGTCGACCTCGATCCCGCCTCGCTCAACCCGCACTTCGCCTACGCCGACGAGAAGGGCCGCCCGCACGAGGTCTGGTTCCTGGATGCGGTGACCCTCTACAACCAGCTCGCCGCCCTGGAGCCCTGGCGGGCCAAGGGCTACGGCCTGTGGCGCATGGGCTCGGAGGACCCGGGCGTCTGGTCGCTGCTCGACAAGCCCTACGGCGGGCTCTCCACCGCCGGGCTCGAAAAGCTCGGTCCCGGCGAGGACGTGGACTTCGACGGCACCGGCGAGGTGCTGCGGGTCTCGGCGACGCCCACCCCCGGCAAGCGCAGCTTCAGCCTCAACGCCGCCTCGCGCCTGATCGAGACTGAGCACTACGACGTGCTGCCCACCTCCTATGTGCTCAAGCGCTACGGCGCCCATCCGGGCCTGGTGGCGCTGACCTTCGACGACGGGCCCGATCCACGCTGGACGCCGAAGATCCTCGACGTGCTAAAGGCCAAGCATGCGCAGGCCACCTTCTTCGTCATCGGCCAGAACATGCAGACCTGGCCGGGGCTGGTGCGCCGCGAGGTGCGCGAGGGCAATGTCGTCGGCGGCCACACCTGGA
>Ga0068860_100003295_pt1 | contig 16613 bp, 13 predicted proteins | sample KBSSwiS32_FD_66597 | JGI IMG/M metagenome (GOLD analysis project Ga0068860, IMG submission 66597) | Switchgrass rhizosphere microbial communities from Kellogg Biological Station, Michigan, USA - KBS Switchgrass S3-2 | ecosystem: Host-associated > Plants > Roots > Rhizosphere > Soil ... | reverse complement strand
AATTTACAACGTTTTGCGATTGAGATTTTGAATATGAAAATGCGCCAAAACCTTCTTGCCAGGCAAGTTTTTTGCAAAATTCTTTTCCTTAATAAAGGAAGAAGAATTGGATTTTATCGTTCCTGCCAAATCTGAAATTGCCAAATCCGGTTTTAAACTAGCAAGGATATGTGTATGATCAGGCATACAATAAATTGCATATAATTTTTGTTTTTTTACGTTGATAATTCCTGACATGTATTTTTGTAGTTCAATGCGAAAAGATTCTTTTATAAAATTTCGTCTTCCTTTTACAGCAAAAACGATCTGAATATACAATTGTGAATACGTGTTTGGCATTTCTAAAATTTTGATTTTCAAGTAGAAAAATAAATAAATTTATATTATTTATTTTTAACATGCATTCTTAGGGCGATAGGAAGTTGGCCTTGCAGCGTTGACGATTCTATGGAACTAAAGAACATTGTTGAATAGCAACATTTTGACAAATATCGATTCCTCAATATGATGATTAATTTCTATATTCTTTCAGTAATTTAACCATGTTTATCACTTCGTTCTTATTGACGGTGATATGCTGTAAATGTTCATTCATGGAGGAGTTTATATAGTCCATTTTACTTTCCGAATAAAAGCTTGCTGAGCTGTGGAATTCTCTGGCACCTGTATTTTCTGCGAGTGAAATAATATTTCTGGCGTCTACTCCTGAGCCCGGCATAATGACAATCCTGTCTTCTGCCTGTGTAATTAATTCTTTAATAATTTGTGCCCCATCAACGGCTTTCGGTCGCTGCCCTGAAGTTAAAATTCTTTCGCACCCTGTTTCAATAACATCTTCCAGTGCCCTGAAGGGATCTTTTGCCCTGTCGAATGCACGATGAAACGTAACACCTAACGGATACGCGAGACTGATAAGTTCACTGCACCTTTTTTTATCTATAGTTCCATCCTTTTTCAATAAACCAATTACAACACCATCACACCCGTGTTGCCTGCACATCTCAATATCAGTTTTCATTATTTCAAACTCATCATCGCTGTACATAAAATCTCCTCCGCGTGGGCGGATCATTACATATAATTCAATGGAAAGTTTTTTTCTCGCACCTTTAATAAACCCATTGGATGGAGTGGTACCGCCTTCTGAAGGGTTATCACACAATTCAATCCGGTGGGCACCTGCTTCCTGTGCCGCAATACAGCTTTCAATATTAAAACCTATTATTTCGAGTTTCATGTTTTTTTCTTATACAATTCCGCTTCGTGCTTCCGCACTTCAATTTGTCAGGGCCTGAACTCAGAACAGGGTCAACGGCTCATTGACCATCAGCCCTTCATAGTTTCTCACCAGAACTATTCTATCATAAATTTAGAAGGGTATATTTTTTCTTCTTCATTACTTTTTACACAAAAAACAAATTCTTTTTGTATTGCGTAGGCTCCGTATTCTCCTTTTTTATTGAGCGCTAAAAAGCCAACCTGTAATGTTTTGGCTTTTGCAGGGTCGCGTTTTACGATGCGCTCAACTGCTTTGCGGCAAGCCATCTCAGGAGAATCACCTTGTCGCATAAATTCAACCACGAGGTGTGTGCCGCAAATACGTATCACCTCTTCACCTACGCCGGTCGATGCGGCCGCACCCACTTCATTATCTACAAAAAGTCCGGCGCCAATAATAGGTGAATCTCCTACACGTCCATGAATTTTAAAGGCCATCCCGCTCGTTGTTACAGCGCCGCTCAGATTCCCGGCAGCATCTAATGCTAGCAGGCCCATTGTGTCGTGGTTGGCCGAGCCATCCTCAAAAAAAGCAGGCGCAAAAGGACCATGTCCTTTTTTATTCTCAATATTTATGATGGGCTTGTATTCACTTTTTTTTATCCATTCCTTATACGCCTTTTTTGCTTCGGGTGATAATTTTTGCGGTTCTTTTGCAAATCCATTTTCGATAGCAAACTGCTGCGCACCTTGCCCCACCAGCATTATATGAGGTGTTGTCTCCATAATTTTCCTCGCAACAGAAACGGGGTGCTTTATTTGTTCCAATCCGGCAACAGAACCACAATTGGCATGTTCGTCCATTATGCAGGAATCAAGTGTCACAATGCCGTCCCTGTCGGGGTATCCTCCGAGGCCCACACAGCAATTAATAAGGCCTTCTATATGACGTGCACCAGCTTCCACAGCATCAAGGGCTTTCCCGTTGGCTGATAAAATTTTCCATGCTTCAGTATTTACCTCTTTGCCGGTATCCCATGTAGAGATTACAACAGGCTTCGTTTGCCCGGCACTGTTAGTCAGGACTTTTTTTATTGATAGAAGAGGAACGGTTAATGTTGAAAACTGCAAAAATTTTCTCCTGTTAAGCATACATTAATTTTAAAATGAAAAGAATCCCCCGACAAATTCCTGGTTATATTTTGCGATGCATGGAAAGTTTTTTGATCATGGCATCTGATAGGGGATCAGCATAGACGCCATAAGCATTTACCAATGCGCCTTTCATACCTTTTGATTTTGATTCAACAGCATATACAACTGCCTCGTCAGATGGGTTTGTTTCTCCCTCGAAACGATACACTTCAGTTATTTCAAATTCATCAGGATTCAGACAAACGTTTGTTTCGTTACAGACTAATTTGTCAAAAGCAAGATTAAAATCGGTTGTATATCCTCTTTTTTTTAAGCCATTCAGTGCCGCAACAACTGTGTCATAACTTTCCATAAAATATTTTTATCAAAAATAGAACATTCATACTGGAATTGTTTTCAAACGGAAAAGGAGCGCAATATATCATTGAAATCCCGGCAGCAGATCCCGAAAATTTGAAATGTAAGGAATTATTAAAAGAATGGTAACAGACATTGGAGTGTCGAATGTATACAACATTTCAGGTTGCTAAATAAATTAAGGTAAATAGCTGTGGGCCTGAGTTGAAGCAGGGAATCTTTTATCCGGATTGGGCGTTTCGTATCTTTGGCAAAGATTACCGGGCAAACAGAATTGAAGTACGAAAGAAGTTCGGATAAACTACAGGCCTAAAGCTCAATAAAGGATACTGGCAGTTCCTGAATCTTTATTGATATTAAATTATTTTTAATCCATACCACGTTATGGGTAATTTTAATAATTGATTTGTACATTGCGCTTACAGTCATTTGAACAAAATGAGAGGGAAGAAAGTTATGAGTAAAAAAACAGGAAAGAAAAAACCGGCGCACCTGGTAAGGGGAGTTTTGGAAATTACGCGTTCTGGTATTGGTTATGTAATTGCTGAGGGAAGAAACAATGATGTGCTCGTGCGACCCAACGATTTCAACAAGGCCATGAATGGAGACACGGTAATGGTAAAAGTAAAAGAATCTGATGGAAGGCGTGTCGAAGGCACTATTGAAGAGGTAATTGAGAGAAAACAAACAGAATTCATCGGGGATATTGAAGTGAACGAAAACTTTGCTTTCTTTAAAGCAGACAGCCAAAAGCCCATGCCGGATTTTTATGTAAACCTTCGAAATTTGAATGGCGCAAAAAACAAAGATAGGGTAGTGGTGAAATTTTTGATTTGGGAGAAAGGGGAAAAAAAACCTGAAGGGGAAGTGATAACGATATTGCAGGCAAAAGATCGCAATGATATGGCGATGAAAGAGATACTCATTCAGAACGGCTTCCTGCTGGAGTTTCCTAAAAAGGCTTTGGAGGAAGCCAATGCATTAAAAGATGCAATTGATGAAAAAGAACTCGCTAAAAGAAGAGACTACCGGGACGTACTCACCTTTACTATTGACCCTCCGGATGCAAAAGATTTTGATGATGCGCTTTCCATAAAGAAAACCGGTAAGGATGAGTATGAGATCGGTATCCATATAGCGGATGTTAGTCATTTCGTTACAGCCGGAACTGCGCTTGACGATGAAGGTTATAGCAGGGGAACAAGTGTATACCTGCCTGATCGTGTGAACCCTATGCTTCCTGAAAAAATTTCAAATGAGCTTTGCTCTCTCCGTCCGAATGAGGACAAATATACTTTCTCAGTAGTTTTCAAATTAAGCAATAAAGGGAAAATAAAAGATTACTGGCTTGGCAAAACGTTTATTCATAGCGACCATAGGTTTAATTATGATGAAGTGCAGGAAATTATAGAAACAAAAACCGGGAAACATGTCGAAGAAATTTTATTTCTGAATACACTGGCTAAAAATTTTAGAAAGGAAAGATTTAAAAACGGGGCCATCAATTTTTCTTCTACCGAAGTAAAATTTCAACTGGATGAAAGCGGAAAGCCGCTGGGAATTATTGTAAAAGAAAGCAAGGAAGCCCACCAGCTTATTGAAGAATTTATGTTGCTGGCCAATCGCACCGTGGCTGCTCATGTTGCCAAGATAAAGGTCAATAAAAAACCTATCCCGTTTCCATACCGTATACATGATACGCCTGATGAAGATAAGTTAAAGCCCTTTGCAGCCTTTGCGAAAAAATTCGGTTATAAGTTTGATATGAACAGTGAAGCTGAAGTGGCTGCATCATTTAACCAGTTATTGCAGGATGTACATGGAAAGCCTGAGCAGCATGTTCTCGAGCAGCTTGGCATACGTACGATGGCAAAAGCAATTTATACTTCAGAAAACATCGGGCATTATGGTTTGGGGTTTGAGCATTATTGCCATTTTACTTCACCCATTCGTAGATACCCCGATGTGATGGTGCACAGAATTTTGCAGGATGTGATAGAAAACAATATAACTGCAGACAAAAAAATTGAAGAGAAATGTAAACATTGCAGTGCGAGGGAAAGGTCTGCTATGGAAGCTGAACGTGCGGGAAATAAATATAAGCAGGTGGAATTTATGATCGATAAGGTGGGAGAAGATATGGAAGGGGTAATAAGCGGGGTCGCTGCATTTGGTTTTTGGGTGGAAACTGTAAATGAAAAATGTGAAGGCCTTGTTTCTGTAAGAGATCTTTCAGATTATGATGACTTTCGCCATGATGATACCGATTACTCATTGGTGGGGCTTCGTACCGGCAAGAAGTTCAGGATGGGCGATAAAATACAGATAAAGCTTGTAGCAGCCAATTTGGAAAAAAGACAGCTGGATTTTGAATGGATTCCCGATATGGCGAGCCTGAAAGAAAAAGTGGCAAAAGGGAAGAAGAGGAGGAGGTGAATTGTTGAATTGTTGAATTGTTGAATTGTTGAATTGTTGAATTGTTGAATTGTTGAATTGTTTAAGTTACATTAATTTGTCCATGTATTCTTTTAAAGAACTCTCGCAACTTTTTGATGAGAAGTTTGCTGTACGTCACTTTCCCTGGTACCCTGAAAGCCTGTATGATGCTTCGCAATATATACTAACGTTAAGGGGCAAACGCATTCGGCCTGTAATGTGCCTTATGGGTAATGAATTGTTTGATAAAATAAATGATGATGCCTGGCATATTGCAAATGCCATCGAGCTGTTCCACAATTTTACGCTAATACATGATGATATAATGGATAATGCTCCATTACGGCGGGGCATGCAAACAGTGCACACAAAGTATAGTGGGCCGACTGCGTTGCTTTCCGGTGATGTAATGCTGGTTGCCGGGTATGAATATATTAATAAAATAAGCAAAGACTATCTTCACCGGGTGCTCACGATATTTAACGCAACGGCTAAGCATGTTTGCGAAGGCCAGCAGCTTGACATGGATTTCGAGAAAAAGGAAAAGGTAAGCTTTGAGGATTATGTCCAGATGATCGGACTTAAAACATCGGTATTACTTGCAGCCAGCCTGCAACTGGGCGGTATGCTTGGCGGCGCAGGACTCGGCAACCAGCAGCACCTGTATGAGTTTGGTAAAAGCCTTGGCATTGCTTTCCAGGTACAGGATGATTACCTGGATGCTTTTGGCGATCCGGAAAAATTTGGTAAGAAAAAGGGAGGCGATATTCTTGCTAACAAAAAGACATTTCTCTACGTACAGGCTTTACACGCCGGATCTGCCGAACAGGTTAAAGAATTAAATAACCTTCGGCAGGAAAATGATGATCATAAAATTGACCGGGTTCTCAACATTTATAAATCATGTAAGGTAGATGAGTGGGCAAAAGAGCTGAAGCAAAAATACATGTCAATTGCTTTAGAACACCTGGATGAAATTGCGGTTCTTTCTGTACGAAAAAAACCGTTACAGGAACTTGCACATTATTTATTGGAAAGAGATACGTAAGGAATAACCAGCGGGTGATTATCCTTACAAATTAATTATTGTCCTTTGTTTGATTGAAATATATGATATATGATAAGCCCTGCCCGGATTCAACCGTACCTTCATTTATAAAACCTCACATTGTAGAACAGGATTAATCACGATCATTATAATATAAGGCTGCAGCCCCAAGTATCCCCGAATTCTCCAATTCTGAAATTTCAATTTTTAAATGCTTAACAGCATTTTGAAACCCAAATGTTTTGATTTGCTGCCACATTGTTTTATTAAACCACAGCCATGCATGCCTTACTGATCCGCCCATAATAATCAGTTCAACATCCAATGCATACAATATCGTTTTTATTGCATTTCCAAGATGCATTCCCATTTCTTCATACATTTTTATTGCATCTTCATTACCCTCCTGCGCGTTTTTGAAAACGTCTTCTCCTTTAATTTTATAAACGTTTTCGAAAAACTGCCCGCTTGCATAATATTCACAAGAGTGATCTAAATATTCTATCATTCCAAATTCCCCGGCTCCGCCATTTCTTCCCGGGTATAATTTTTTATTGATAATGATTCCTGAACCAAGACCCGTACCAATCGTTAGTCCTATCATTGAATTATATCCCTTGCCTTTACCAAAATAATATTCTCCTAAGGCAAAACAATTAGCGTCATTATCGACAAACACCGGTAATTTATAACGGTCTGCCATCCACTTTTGTAAAGGCACTTCCTTCCAGGAAGGTATGTACACAACGTCATAGACAATTCCCTCTTCTATGTTTACAAGGCCGGGAACTCCTATTCCAATTGACGTCACCGAATTGCTTATTAATTGATCGGTAACAGAAAATAATTCCTGTAAGACTTCTTCTGCAGATCCACGTGCATTAATGCGTCTCGAAACGATTTTTTGCAAAGCATTGGAATGTACGATCCCGGCGCGGATATTAGTACCGCCAAGGTCAATCCCGATATGGTATGCGTTGTCCATGTGCTACCTGGTTATATAAGAGCTGCAGCAGATTTGTCTAAATAAATTTGTAGTCCCGGATGACGTCGAAGTAAACTTGCCGGTAATTGTTCAGAGATTTCTCCTTCAAGAACCTGTTGTACTATTTTAGCTTTATGCCCACCGCTCACTAATAAAATTATGGTACGTGCTTCCATAAGAGTAGCCAATCCTAAAGTAATGCCTTTTGAAAGCTGTTGCTCTTTTTCAAAATATTTCTGCCCGACTTCTTTTGTTTGGTTATGAAGCTCTATTACATGGGAACGCAGTGCAGCTGGAGTACCAGGCTCATTCATCCCTATGTGGCCGTTCATGCCAAGTCCAAGAATTGCAATATCAATACCACCGTGTTGCGCTATAAAATTTTCAACATTTTCACATTCGTTAGTGAGGTCTTTTTCTTTTCCATCAAAAAAACCGATTTTATCTTTTGCCACCCCGAGAGGATTAAACAATTGATTGTCTAAATGAAATCTGCAACTCCCTTCGTCATCTCCATTCAATTCAATCCATTCATCAAGACTTACAAAGTGCCATCCGGAAACATCAATTTTCTGTTCATTAATTTCGCTAACCAATTCTTTATATAAACCCGCTGGTGTATGACCTGAAGCTGTGCAGAGAACGGGGTTTTTAAGAGATAGAGTCAAAGTTATTATATCATCTGCGGCCTGCTTTGACATCATTTCATAACTATCGCTTTTAAAAATTTTCATTTGTTTCATTTGTTTTTTATTTGAGATTGTTAACCCAAAGATCGATTGGCCTTGCTACGCCGGGAGTAAAAGGCAGCATAATTTTTTTCCCTTCTGCTGCAGAAGCATAGGCGGCATAAATAATTTCCAGGACAGCCCGGCCATCATCACCCGTTATAAATGGTTGTGTGTTTTGACGGACACATTCAATAAAATGTTTTAGTTCATGCGGGTATCCCTGGTTAAATGCCTCTTCAAATATTGTAAAGCTCCAGCCTACAGTTGTATCAGCTTTTTCCATTGCATAGCCATACCCGCTTTTGCTATAAGATATTGCGGCATTACCCATAAATAAATCTGCATAAATAACTCCTTCTGTGCCATACACTTCACTGCGGTCATCCATTCCTCCGTGTTTTGCCCAACTGTTTTCTGCAATGGCAGTCACACCATTTTCAAATTCTACAATCACAACCGAATTGTCTTCACCCCTCGTACGGTTGTTATGCAACACTGTGGACATTGAAGCAAAAACGCTTTTTGCTTTTGCGTTCTTCAGCATCCAGCGAAACCATCCGAAGGCATGGCAACCCATATCCATTAAAACGCCACCCCCCGAGAGATTTATGTCATAAAACCAATCGGAGTGCGGTCCGGAATGCTTTTCCGATTGTTTAAGCATATACACATTACCAACGGCTCCTTCATTAACCAGTTGCCTTACCTTTTCATATTTCGGTGCAAAACAAAGCTCTTCTGCATACATCAGTTTTACACCTGCCTTTTTACAAGATGCGATCATTTCATCGGCTTCTTCAATAGTAATCGCCAATGGCTTTTCGAGAATAATATGTTTACCCGCAGCAGCAGCTTTCATTGTTGCTTCAAAATGTAAAAAATTTGGCAGACAAATATCCACAACTTCACAACCGGAATTTTGGATGATGTCATCCAGGTCATCATACCATTTTGGAATATGATATTTCTTTGCAAAGGCCTGTGCCTTTTCAGCGTTTCGTGCATATACGCCTACTACTTCCGCATCGGGTACGAAGCGATGGTAGCTTTCCATATGAATGTTTGTAATAAATCCTGCCCCTAAAATGGCGACTTTGGTTTTTTGCATAATTGATTGATTAAATCAAGAAGTAAAAATTGGACTTTTTTTCTAAAATTAGATTAAGGATGTTGAAGTTGGAAAAAAATATGGAAACCAACAGGAAGGATATAAGAAAAATATGATTTGAAGGGACAGTATTTTAAAACTCTTAAAGGTTGGTAAATTAAAGATAATGGTTTCCCTGGCAACGAACCGGCGCCGTAATTATGAGAACTAACTTTATAAGACAAATCAGGTATTTTTGTTTTTATGCAGCATTTTTCTACATATCTTAGTCATATCATTAGCGTCCTGAATTAAATCTATATGTTGAGATTTTATTTCTTACTAGTTTTCATCAGGAGTAAACTTTTTTTATTTGCAGGATAGATCAAAAAATACCAGTTTTTCCTCTAATAAGGATCCGGACAGGGAAGCTTCATTTACAGCTATTTTCAGGGAACATGAGTATAAATTGTATATGCTGGCCTTAAGGCTCACCAAATCTGACCAATATGCTAAGGATATTATCCAGGAAGTATTCTTAAAGTTATGGACTCAATGGGATCGTATTCATGAAATAGAAAATATGGAGGCCTGGCTTTACCGACTCACAGAAAATAAAGTGGTGGATTTTCTCCGCAAAGTATCTGCAGACACCCGCCTCAAACAAGCTATTTGGCACAACCTTCATGAAATTATCAACGAACCACAGGTACAGGTAGAAGCTAAAGAATGCAACCAGATTATCCAAAAAGCGATTGATCAGTTACCTCCGCAGCGAAGGATCATTTACCGCCTCAACCGTGAAAGAGGGATGAACTACCGGGAAATAGCCGGGGAACTTCACCTATCCAGGCATACTGTTAAGAACCAGCTTTCTTCAGCCCTTCGGTCAATCCGCAGTTTTGTTACCAACAGCATGAAGTAATTTTTCGCGTTGGGTAAAAAATTTTTTCTCCTGATAGGAACATTTTCCAGTTGCTTCGTCTAAGAAGATGGAACAATTAATTTTTTATGGAAGAACGGCTCAATTACTTATTCCTGCAATACCTGAACAATACCAGTTCCCGAAAAGAACTGGAAGAACTTTTTGAATACATCAGGAAGACAAAAACTGACGATGATCTCAGGGTATTGATCAGAAAGGTTTATGATGAAATAAAGAAAACGCATCCCTCGCTTACTTATGTTGACGGATTTGGCAATCTTGTTTTTAACGAACCCGGCCGGCCTGCAACCAACCTTTTTCCTGCCAGGCTTAAAAGGAAAAGGCTAATAAGAGTGCTGCCAATTGCCATTTTTGTGCTGGGAGCAGCGGGTGCCTTTTGGATATTTAGGGGAACCGGCACAAAGGAACCTGCGATTACTTCAGTACAATCATTGACAAAAAAATTTACCGAACGAAAAGAACAGCGTTATTTGTTATTGCCCGACAGCACCCAGGTGTGGCTGAACGCAGCCAGTTCGCTGGAATTTCCTGATAAGTTCAAGGGAGATAAAAGAGAAGTGTTCCTGACCGGTGAAGCTTTCTTCGATGTAAAGCATGCAGATAATTCCCCATTTCTTATCCATACTAAAAACGTTACCACCACCGTGGTTGGTACTGCTTTTAATATCAGGGCTTACCCGGATCAAAAAATGATTACTGTTTCAGTGAGCAGGGGTAAAGTAAAAGTGAGCAGGAATGATCAATTGATCGCCACACTCACCAAAGGGCAGCAGGTAAAAGTAAATAATACAAAAGATAAAGATCCGGTTATTGAAGAAGGAGTTGCTGTAGAGAAAATAAATAGTTGGCAGCAGGGTGACCTGAGTTACGATGATATGACTTTTGAAGATATTGTGAAGGACCTGCAAAATGTTTTTAACGTGGAAATAAAAATAGAAGATCCGGCTATCCGGCAGTTAAGTATAACTACCTCTTTTAACAGAGATATCGGGGCCCAAAAAGCGGTTGCCATTTTATGTCGCTTCACCAAGAGACAACTAGTCAATAAAAACGGAACACTCATTATCAAATAACAATAAATGAACGATACAATGAAACCACCAACTTAAATATTTTTCTTCTGCCGCAAAGCAGGAGAGAAGTCAAAAAAGAACCGCTCCAACTGTCATTGGAAGCGGTTCGCCATACGTTTTAATAACTCTTTCAAATTACTAAAACAACAAAGCTATGTATTTGTATACAATATGTCATGCTTCTTTTGAGCGTGGCTTGCTTAATTACGATTGTCCGGATGCTTCGAAAAAATCCTTAATCCGCTGGTGTATGAGAATATTCTTCCTGTCGGTGCTTCTTACTTTTAACCTGATGCTCCTTGGCAAGGATTCTAATAGCCAGGATCTTGACAAGGTCATCATCTCGCTCAATGTTAAGGATGTAACACTGAAACAGGTTTTTAATAAAATTGAAAAACAAACTTCTTTTCATTTTACTTACCGCTCCGACGACGTCAGGCGTATCAAAGCAATAACCTATACCCAGGACAAGGTTACATTGGCAAAAGCGTTAAATGATCTCCTGCAAAATACCGGGCTGCGGTATGAAGAAATGGACAAAAATATCCTGATCATGCAGACAGATAACCCGATCGCTGCGGTCATTGAAAATATACAGGCCGATACGGCCATTTTACGTGGTAAAGTAACGAATGAATCGGGTGAGCCATTGGCAGGAGCCACCATCACCATTGAGGGGCAAAATAAAAGTGTTATAACAAATAGTGAAGGAGAGTTTAGGATAGCGAACACAAGACCCGGTAAGTACAAGGTAACAGTAACGTATGTAGGTTATCAGCCAATAAGCCGGGATGTAATCGTAAGTGACGCAGGTGCTACAGACCTTGCATTGAGTCTGCAGAAACTTGCCAGTAACATGGAGGAAGTGGTAGTTATTGGCTATGGAACCAAGAAAAGGCAATATCTCACCGGTGCTGTATCCACAGTTACTTCAGAGGTTTTGCAATCCAGGCCAATAACCGCAACCTTGGCTGGTCTCCAGGGAGAGATACCCGGATTAGTGGTACAACGATCTTCGGGGCAACCAGGCACGGAAGGATTTGATTTGAATGTAAGAGGCGTTTCATCAACCAATGGTGGTAACTCTCCTCTTGTATTGATTGATGGAATTGCAGGAGGCAATCTTGATCTGTTAAATCCTGATGATATTGAGTCTGTTGCTATTTTAAAAGATGCATCAGCTTCTATATACGGAGCTCGGGCCGCGGGTGGAGTCATGATAGTAACTACTAAAAAGGGTAAAAAAGGAACACCCCGAATTAACGTTACCTCTAATGCAGGAATAACTAAGATGTCGGGGATGATGGAAAGCCCTACTAATTACCAAATGGCACTCATGGATAACGAAGCAAATATTCATGCCGGAGCTGCACCAATGTATACTCCCGACCTTCTTGAAAAAATCAGGAATAATGATCCGAATCCGATCGACCATCCTGTTTATGCCAGTTCCGGCTGGAAACTTTTTTTTACTAATACTGATTGGATAAAAGCAGTAATTGAAAATGGTTTTCAGCAAAAGCATAACGTCAGCATTTCAGGCGGCGGAAATAATTCTACCTATTTTTTGTCCGGCGGTTACATAAATCAGCAAGGGGTTATTAAGTATGCAAAGGATAATAATGAGCGATACAATCTTCGGCTAAATTATGACTATGATTTTTCAAAGCATATAAGATTTGAATCAAATATATCGATGGAGAACCAGGTACGCTCAGATATTGGTGGGCTTGGATCATATGGAGGGAGCCAACCATGGGTTATTATAGAAGCGATTTTCGGAATGCCTAACCATCCTGTTTATACTCCTGAAGGAAAATTTTTTGCACAGGGGGGATGGGGAAATGCAGTGGCTCAGGCTAAAGAATCAGTACCATCAAAATTCGTTACCCGCAATCTAAACACTAACTTCAAAGTAATAGCCGATGTATTTAAAGGACTCAAATTAAATTTACAGGCAGGCATTAGTTACAGATCTGATAATGATAAAGATGTCGCAAAATCTATTCCGCTGTATAACTGGGATGAACAAATTACTTATTATACCGTAGCTAATCCGGGGGAAAGCAGTTTGTGGCAATACAATTCAGAGAATACATACCGCAATTTTACGGGGTATTTACAATACAATAAAAAATTTGCCGGCAAACATGATCTGGAGATCATGGCGGGCGCATCTCATGAAGAAAATGATTTTGACTGGTTCGAGGCAAGGAGAAGAGGTTTCATAAGTGAGGAACTGTGGTCATTGAATCTTGGTAGTACAGATAATATGACTAACACCGGAGGAGGAAATCAATGGGCCATTGGCTCTTACTTTTCAAGATTGAGTTATGTATATAATAATAAATACATGCTCGAGACAAACTTGCGGTATGATGGAAGTTCACGGTTTGACCCTGATAACAGGTGGGGATTATTTCCGGGAGTTTCTCTTGGATGGCGCCTTTCTCAGGAAAATTTTATGAAGGATCTTAGATTCTTTAATGATTTAAAACTGCGTGTCTCCTACGGAGAAACCGGTAACCAGGAGTTAAATGAACCCGGTAATCCCCATCTATATGATTATTTACAGTCCATTAATATAGGGGGATCGTATCCCTTCGGTGCCGGCGGCCAGGTTCCTTCAGCCTCATTGGCGGGCATAGCAGCACCTGATAGAACTTGGGAGACATTAGTTTCTGAGAATATTGGAATTGATGCCACTATGTTGTCTTCAAGGTTGAATTTTACATTCGATTATTTTATTAAGAGGAATAAAGACATGTTAATTAAGGTCGCTTATCCGAGTATGTTAGGTGCTATAGCTCCTTTTTCAAATTCAGGAGAATTAAAAACCTGGGGGTTTGAAACTTCCATCGGGTGGAAAGGTAAAGTGGGCAGACTTGATTATTCTGCACGAGCTATTCTTAGTGATTCAAAAAACAAAATAGTTAATTATGGTGGCCAGGATACCTATGTAACCGGTTTGAATTATATACGGGAGGGGTACCCTGTGAATACTTATTTTGCTTATGAGTTTGATGGCCTCATCAGGGACCAAAAACAACTGGATGAGTACAAAAAGCTGGGTGGCGTTCCTTCAGATATCGGTATAGGTGATGCAAAATTTAAAGATATAAACGGCGATGGGAAGATCAGCACTTATACCGACAATCCCGGGCAGGATGGCGATGTTGTAAATGTCGGCAATATTTCACCGAGATATACCTTCGGTGTTAATCTGGGTGCTAAATATAGAAATTTTGACCTAAGTGTCTTTATACAGGGCGTAGGTAATAAAACGCTTTTTAGAGTAGGCGACTACTCAATACCGTGGACTGACTGGTGGAGACAACCGCCTGCATTTTATTTTGGTAAAACCTGGAACGAAGACCGTCCTGATGCAAAATATCCAAGGCTCAGCCATGGCAATATAAGATGGTGGAATTACCAGCCATCTACTTTACAAAAAATTAATGCTGCTTATGCACGGCTTAAAAATCTCCAGGTAGGATATTCACTTCCCGCAGGTGTGACTAAAAGACTTACGATTTCTAATGCAAGAATTTATTTCAGCGGAGAAAATTTATGGGAGGTGCATAATGTAAAAGGAGGCTGGGATCCTGAATCAGGAGAAAGTGGGTTTAATTACCCTTTCCAGAGATTCTATTCTTTCGGTATTGATATAACCTTTTAATTAAAAAATTATGAACGTCATGATACGAATATTAAAAAAATATAACTACCTCTTTTTTATTTTGTTATTAGCGGGTTGCAAAAAGTCTTTGAACCTGGCGCCAAAAGATCAACCCTCTGATGCATCATTCTGGAAAGGGCCCGCAGATTTTCAATTAGCAGCAAACGATTTTTATAATGGGCTCCAGGGAGCTCACAATTATACCGATAATAACTCCGATATTGCCTTCGGCTCAGGTGCTAATTCGGTAAGCGATGGATCCTATCTTCCGGCAGATAATTCGGCTACATGGGATGATGCTTATAAATGGATAAGATCTACCAATTATTTGCTTCAAAAGGCAGGCGAATCCACTTTAGGAACAACTATTGACCGCTGGGTAGGTGAGGCCTTATTTTTCAGGGCATACAATTATTGGAAACTGGCAAAAACCTATGGAGGTGTTCCAAAAATTGAAAAGGTGCTTGAAGTTACTTCTGAGGAATTATTTTCCCCAAGAGCAACACAGGAAGAGATATTTGATTTTTTATTGGCTGATCTCGAAAATGCCGCCACTAAGTTGCCAAAGCAAAGTGAGTTAGCCGGCGAAGAATTGGGAAGAGTTACGCAGGGTGCAGCTCTTGCCTTAAGAGCCAGGGCAGCTTTGTATATGGGAACCTGGGCAAAATATCATGGGCAGGGTGATCCAAATAAATATTTGACCATTGCCATTGATGCTGCAGAAAAAATAGTTACTTCAGGAGAATATGCATTATACACTGAAAAAGGAGCTGAAAGCTATAAATACCTTTTTATTTTAGAAGGCGATGACAGTAAAGAAGTTATTCTTGCCCGCCGATACTACATTAATCGTGTTACACATAACTGGACGAGAGAGCTATGGTTTAATTATATGGTACCTACAAAAAACCTCGCTGATCTTTATCTTTCTACTGACGGACTGCCTATAACTGAATCATCGTTATTCCAGGGATATAATACGCTTATAAGTGAATTTCAAAATAGGGATCCCCGCATGGCCATGACATTTGTGGTGCCCGGCACCTTAGTATTTAAAGAAACGGGCTTCCTGCCAGATTTTCCTGGCTTTTTAGGCTCAGATGCGACCCATACGGGGTACAAGATCAGGAAATTTATGGATGAAACTGACGATGCTGCGAATTTCAACGGCCAGTATGATTTTAAAGAATTCAGGTATGGAGAAGTGTTATTAATTCTTGCGGAGGCGTTGTATGAAAAGAATAGCAGTATCCCTGATGCTGACCTGGACCGTACAATTAACGTTTTAAGAAGCCGGGTAAATATGCCTGCCTTAACAAATGCCTTTGTAACTGCAAATGGTTTAAACATGCTGGATGAGATCAGGAGAGAAAGAACCGTTGAGCTGGCCTTTGAAGGATTCAGGAGAGACGATCTCAGGCGATGGAAGACGGCCGAAACTGTTTTACCCCAGGCACTCAAGGGAGTTAAATTTGCAGGAACTGAATATCAAACAAAATACCCCGATGTTAAACCAGGCGAAAACATACAAGTAGATACGAATGGTTTCATAGTAGCAGAACCAGCTTCAGGACGTCAGTTTCTTCCAAAGCATTATCTTGATCCAATTCCTTTACAACAAGTTCAATTGTCAAAAGGAACGCTGGAGCAAAATACAGGCTGGTAACAGGTGCTGACATTAAACCTGGATAAATCAGATGGAAGTCGTTGTGAGACCAGGCGGGAATATCGAAATTAAACATATGGCTTTGACCTGATAACTCCTTTTTAGTTTTGTTTAATGGGTAGAAGAAAAGTTTTAAGGTGGAGTAAAATAGATATGTACAGTGCAATGAATGTTTAATATTACCAGGGCTATCGCCCTGGGAAAAAAAATATGAATAATCAGTTTTAGTTTT
>Ga0068860_100003294_pt1 | contig 16616 bp, 14 predicted proteins | sample KBSSwiS32_FD_66597 | JGI IMG/M metagenome (GOLD analysis project Ga0068860, IMG submission 66597) | Switchgrass rhizosphere microbial communities from Kellogg Biological Station, Michigan, USA - KBS Switchgrass S3-2 | ecosystem: Host-associated > Plants > Roots > Rhizosphere > Soil ... | reverse complement strand
TGTTGGTCCGGTAGGCGATGGTGGCGATCACCTTCGAGAGCAGCTTGGTGGACATGATGGCGCGGAAGTTCCACAAGAGCGTGTTGTGGTTGGCCTCGCGGAGGATCAGGTCCGGGTCGGCGTTGGTGGGGCTGTTGATCGACCCGGAGGTGCACCCGCCGCAGATCAGCGGCACGTTCAGGTCGTTCCCCGGGTCGGTGTCGTAGAAGGTCTTGTTCACCGCCTGGTCGTTCTGCGAGGTGTCCAGGATCATCCCCTTCACGCCCAGGCTGGTCACCATGTCCTGCGAGTTGGCGATCGACGTCGCCGGGTCGTTGGCGGAGTCGCGGATGGTGAACTCGAAGTGCAGGTCGATGTTCGAGTCCTTCAGCGCCGTGTTCATGTGCGACTCGGCCAGCTTGATCACGTCGCCCCAGGAGGGCTCGGCGTTGTTGGCGGAGCGGTCGATGGAGGCGCCGAACCGGATGGTGGGCCCGGTGTTGGCGGGCGGGGGCGGGCACCCGGCCAAGAGGAGCGCGCAGCACGCGACGGCAAACGAACGGAAACCCATGGTGTCCTCCTTCAGTACGACTGCCTCAGCTCGAGGATGAGCGTCCTCCCCAGGCTGGGGAGATCGAACCTGTCGAACCCCGGCTCGCTGTGCCGATTGTCCAACAGGTTCCGGCCGACGAGCGAGACCGACGTCTGCGCGCCGCCCAGGAAGTTCAGGCCCAGCGTGGAGGCCCGCGCGTCCACGTCGAAGTAGCCGGCGAGCGTGTAGGAGCCGTTGTTCAGGTAGCTGTTGGCCTGGGAGGCGCCGCGCGGGCCCACCGCGCGGGCCCGCGCCCAGACGACGAAGTGCAGGTCCGGGAAGCTCACGCCCGCCTCACCCACCGCCTTCAGCTGCGGGAACGACGCCGGTGGCCCCACCGACGCCGGGTCGGGGATGATCACGATCGCCGGCTGGTCCACCGACACCACCTGCAGCGCGTGCCCGGAGAGGCCCAGGCTCAAAGGCCCGAACACCGCGTGCGCCTCCAGCTCCGTGCCCACCGAGGTGATCGTGCCCAGGTTGACGGCCTTGAAGTTGGAGCCGGCGCGCTGGAACTCGATCCGGTCCTCCACCCGCTGCCCGTAGGCGGACAGCTCCAGCGTGTAGCGGCCGACCTGCAAGCTGCCCACCGCCTCCACCGACGTCACCACCTGCGGCACCAGCGGGGTATTGTTGATCGCGGTGTTGGAGAGGATCCTGGCGCCGCTCACGTTCCCGCTGGTGCCGAAGTTGGGCTGGGCGTAGAGGAGCACCGCGGAGGGGATCTGGAAGGCGCGGCCGGCCACCAGCTTGGTGGCGAAGGTGCTGCTCCAGTCGTACGCCGCGCCGAAGCGCCACGAGTACTGCGGGGCGAACTGGTTGGGGAGGTCCACCCGGCCGTTGGCGGTGAGGCGGAGGTGCTCCAGCGGCACCGCGGAGACCTGCGCGTACGCCGCCAGGTCGCTCACGTCCACCCGGTCCGGGTCGCAGACGCCCGCCGAGCAAGGGAACGACGGCTCCACCACCGACCCCGTCGGCCCCACCGACCCGGTGGAGACGTCCAGGAGCCGCTGCGCGAAGGCCAGCACGCGCTGCCGCTCGTACGAGAAGTCGCCGCCCAGCTTCATCCCGAAGCCGGGCGCGAAGGTCACCGTGAGGTCCAGCGCGCCGTCGTACGCCTGGTACGCGTAGCGCGGGAGGTAGGCGGTGGCCTTGTTGTCGGTGAGGTACAGCGCCTCGTCGTGGGTCGGGTTCCCGCGGGACACCTCGAACCAGGCGTTGGTGGAGATCCAGTCCGTCCACGCCTTCTCGTAGCGCGCGGAGGCGAACAGGTTCTCCAGCGACACCCGGCTCTCGGTGAGCGCGGAGGAGACCTGGAACTTCGCGGACGCGTCCAGGTGCTGCAGCCCGCCCTGCACGGTGAGGTTCCCCCACCCCGGCGAGCGCGCGGTGTACTGGCCGAAGGCGGAGAGCGGGAACGCCACGTCGCCCGCGGTGGGAATATCCAGGAAGGAGCGGTAGGGCGTGCCCGCCGGGTTCTGCGCGTCGAAGGTCTTGGTGATCGACAACCCGCTCCGGTCCACCTTGTCCGCGGACGCCGCCAGCATCAGCGACCGGCCGTTGTCGTCGTAGCCGGCCACCACCGAGGCGCCGTAGCCGAAGTTGGTGCCCACCGCCCGCGCGCGCGAGGACAGCTCGGCCACCAGGTTGGCGGAGGTGGACTGGCTGCCGCGGGTGATCACGTTCACCGTGGCGAGGAAGGCGTTGGCGCCGTACAGCGAGGAGAGCGGGCCCTTGGCGATCTCCACGCGCTCGATCATCTGGACCGGGATGAACTCCGGCCCGAGGAAGGCGGTGAGGTCCGGGCGGAAGCTCACCGGGATCCCGTTGATCATCACCTTGACGATGCGCGTCCCGGCGCGCAGCCCGCCGGAGATGCCGCGCACCGACACCGACGGGATGACCCCGTCGTCCACCACGTACAGGCCCGACACGGACTGGAGGATCTCCGCGACCGACTGGTAGCCGCGCGACTCGATGGCCTCGTAGTCCACGGTGACCACGTTGGCCGCCGCGGTGGCGCGGCTCTCCTCGGCGCCGGAGGCGGTCACCACCCCCGCGGTGCGCTGCTGCTCCAAAAGCGCGCTCTCGATGTCCGAAGGCGCCGCCCCGGGCGTGCCGCCGTCCACCTCCTGGCCCCGCGCGGTCGAAGCCGCCGCCGCGCCCACCAACAGCCCCAGCGCCCACAGGCGCGAGACGCTCACGTGTGCCCTCCCCTCCGGGAACCTCGACCGCTCTGGAGTCAGACCCTCAACGGAACTTCACGGTGGCGCGCTGGCGCGCCTCCACCGGGATGACCTTGCTGCGCTTCACCGCGTCGCCGACGCGGAGCTCCACCGTGGCGGTCCCCGCCGGGACGTTCGCCAGCACCGGCGGCGGCCCGTAGGACTTGCCGTTGATGTAGATGTTCCCGGCCAGGCTCATGGGCGGGACCATCACCTCGCCCATCCCCGCCGCGGCGGACGCGGGCGTGGTGGCCGGCAGCGCCGCGGACACCTTCTCCGGCTGCTTCTCCTCCGGCGGCGGCGGCGGCGGGGTGGCCTCCCGCTCCTTCTCCTTCTCCGCCTCGCGCTCCTTCAGCGCCACCGGCGCCGGCTGGAGCTGGTCCCGGATGTCGAAGTCGGCGGTGGCCACCGCGTTCTCGGACACGGTGACGGTGCGCTCGGCCACCTTCTGGTTCCCCTTGTAGAGGGAGACGGTGTGGACGCCGGGCGCGGTGGCGAAGCGGGTGGGCGTGTTGCCGGCGGGCGATCCATCCACCTCGGCGCTCAGCCCGGAGGGCACGGACATCACCAGCACCTGGCCGTTCTCCGGCTCCCGGTCCGAGATCACCGGCACCGGCTTGGCGGAGGCCACCTTGCGCTCCTCGCGCGCCGGCGGCTTGGTGGGCTTGGCGGCGTGCTTGGGGTCCGGCTTCTTGTCCTTGGACGGCGGCGGCTCCTTCGGCTCCGGCTTGGTCTCCTTCGCCGCCACCGGCGCGGGCGCCGGCTCCTTGGGCGCCGGCGGCGCAGACTCCTTCATCGCCACCGCGGCCGGCGGGGTCGCCGCCGCCTTCTGGGTGTGCTTCTCCTGCAGGTCCTTGGCGATCCGGAGCAGCTCCGGCTCGTCGCCCACCCCGCGGCCGCCCTTGACGATCTCGGTGAGCGTCTTCACCGCGGCGTCGTAGTCGCCGGTCTCGATCGCGTCCACCGCCTGGGCGCGGTGCGCGCGCAGCAGCGCCATGTCCGCGCGCGGGTTGGCGGTGGTGTCCACCGGCGCGGCGACCTCCGGCGGGCCCTCCACCTTGCCCTTCTTGTAGGAGCGATAGGCGAGCGCCGCCACCAGGTTGACGGCCAGGAAGAGGATGGCGGCGATCAGCGCCGTGCGGAGCGGGCTGGAGGAGCGACGGGGAGGGGGGCGGGATGCCATGCAGGTGACAGCGTAGCTATCCGAGCAGAAGCACCCAAATCAAGGCGCTCAGGAGGAACACGCCAGCCAGGATAAGGCCGATCTCCATTGGACCGAGCGAGCGCCGGCCCAGCGAGCCGGCCGCCGAGGAGGTGGACCGGAGGTCGATCTCGTCCACCACGGACGGGATGGGGTCTTCGATGGGAGGTGGGTGCAGGCCTGCGCCGGTAGGCGTGGTGTCCGGCCGGGGGAGCACGCCCTTGGCGTACGGGCTCTGGCCGCGCTTCTGGTCGTTGGGGAAGAGGCCGTCCACCAGGTGGGACAGCTCGCGGGCGCCGGCGGTCCAGTGCTGGCCGGACCGGAACATCTCCAGGTCCGACATCATCTCCTGCGCGTTCCGGTAGCGCTGGTCGCGGTCCAGGTTGAGGGCCCGCAGGAGGATGCGCTCCAGGCCGGGCGGGAAGTCCGACACCAGCGAGCTGGGCGGCGGCACCTTCCCGGAGTTCACCGCGCTGATGGTCTCCGCCAGGCTGTTGCGGCGGAACAGGCGGCGGCCGGTGGACACCTCGTAGAGGACGACGCCCAGGGAGAACAGGTCGGACCGCTGGTCCAGCGGCTTGGCGCGCACCTGCTCCGGGGACATGTACGCGTACTTCCCCTTCACCATCCCGGCCGAGGTCTGGGTGGGGTTGACCGCCGTCTTCACCACCCCGAAGTCGGTGAGCTTCACCACCCCGGTGGCGGAGACCAGCACGTTGCCCGGCGTCACGTCGCGGTGGACCAGCTCCAGCGGCTGACCCTCCGGGCCCACCAGCGTGTAGATGTAGCTGAGCGCGTCCAAAAGCGGCAGCGCCAGCCCCAGCGCCACCTTGGGCCCCAGCGGCACGCCGCGCTTGGCGGCGGCGCGGAGCAGCTGCTCCACCGAGACCCCGTCCACGTACTCCATGGCCAGGTAGTACCGGTTGTCCACCTTGCCGAAGTCGTAGATCTGCACGATGTGCGGGTGCGAGAGCAGCGCCGCCACCTTGGCCTCGGTGACGAACATCTGGGCGAAGTTCGTCAGCTCGGCGTACTCGGGCAGGATGGTCTTGATCACGCACCGCTTGGTGAAGCCGTCCGGGCCCTCGATCTGCGCCAGGAAGACCTGCGCCATCCCGCCCACCGCCAGCTGGTCCACCAGCCGGTACTTCCCGAACAGGCCCAGCTGGAGGGACGGAGGAGCGGGAGCTGACTCGGAGGCGGTCGGTTTGGGGTCCACGGAGGGAGAGCTGGGGGGCGAGCGAAGGTGCGGGGGGCCGGAAGGTGATCGTAAGTGAACGGTAGCTCGGGTGCAAAACCGCCACCCGCGCTTCATCCCAACTTATAGGACGGGGCCCCCGCTGGATCCGTCAACCGGTCAACGAAAGCCTTCGAAGCCTGGGGAAGTCTGCCACTCCGCCAGCTTGGGTACGACACCGATCTGCTGGAGCAAGCCCAGGCGGTCCACGGCGTCCCAGTGCTCCACGACCTTCCCGCTCATCAGGCGCCAGAAGTCCATCTTGGTGACGGTGACCGGGTTCCCGGTGGCGGGGACGCCCATGAACTCCCCGCGGTGGGTCATCCGGACGGTCATCCGCTGCGCGATGATGTCCCCGTCGGCCCGGGTGTCGTCGACCGTGTAGTGGATGTCCGGGAAGGCCTTGCGGAAGCGCACGTAGAACTCGCGCAGGCCCGGGATGCCGGGCCCCACCGGCATGATGGAGTGCTGGACGTACTCGCTGGCCACGCACTCGTCGATGGCGGACATCTCCTCCTTGCGGTTCACCTTGTCGGAGAAGCGCAGGACCACCGCGCGGTTGTTGTTGAGGATCGCGCGGGAGATGGTGGGCGCCTGGGCCGGGTCCAACGTCAGCTGCAGGGAGGCGATCTCGTCGCCGCGGAGGGTGACGCGGGCCTGGAAGCCGACCTGGGGCGCGCCCACGGCGCGGAAGCGCTCGTTGGCCAGGGTGACCGCGACGGCGCCGTCCTTGGCGGCGCCCACGTCCAGCTTGCAGCCCTTGGAGTGGATCTCCCAGAAGACGCGGATCCACGCGCGGCCCTCGAACAGCTCGTCCGGCATCCCCTCCACGGAGAGGCGGATGGTGCCGTCGTCGGTGAACAGGCCCAGGGCCTTCTTCACGTCGCCCTGGGCGCAGGCGGCGGCCGCGGCCTGGAGCGCGGAGGTGGGGGAGGCCTCGCCTGACAAGGCCGGCAGGGCCAGCAAGAGCGAAGCGGCCAGCGCGAAACGGTGCATGGAGATCATCACGGGGTTCCTCACAGGACGAGCTGGACGGCGAAGCGGGCGGTGTAGATGTGGGGACCGGAGGGCGGAAACTCGCGGGAGGCGATGCCCACCAGGCGGATGGACTGGCCGGCGATGAAGTAGTTGAGGACGCCGTCCAGCTTGGCGCGGGGCGGGCCGCCGGGCGGATTCAGCCACTGGTAGCGCGCGCCCAGCTGCAGCCGGCCAATCCACAGGGGCTTCAGCCACATCCCGGCCAGGGTGGCGTAGGCGCTGTTGCCCTCGAAGGCCAGCGGGTCCGCCGAGGCGGACGCGTCGTAGTGCGACCAGCCCAGCTCCACCGTGCCCAGCGCGGGCCCCAGGTCGCGTTCGGCCAGCGCGTCGGCGCCGAAGCCGGCGTAGCGCCCCGGCGAGCCGTCGGAGGCGAACTTCACGCCGTCGCGCTGGTAGCGGCCGTGGACCGCCAGGGTGAGCACCTTGCGCGCGCCCAGGTAGGTGCCGGAGGCGTAGTAGCCCGGCTCCGGGTCCCAGAAGGAGTACGCCACCCGGCCGGCGAACATGGGGAACGCCAGGAGGTTGGGCGCGCCCACCCGGCCGCGAAACCCGCCGGCCTCGTACTTGAGGCGCCCTTCCAGGAAGGTCCCCCAGAGCGCGACGCCGTCGTCCCGGCCGCCCGGCAGCAGCGCCGGGTAGGCGGAGGCGATGGGCGGGTCGTAGAGCACGCCGAAGAAGGGGCCGGTGAGCGAGGCCCGGTCCAGAGGCGGCAGCATCCGCCCCGCCCAGACTTGCAGGTACGGCGCCACGTCCACCTGGACGATCGCGTCCGCCACCGCGATCGCCCCGGTGGTGGGCACGCGCAGCGCGTTGATCTGCAGGCGGAGGTGCTTGTCCAGCTCTCCGCCGATGGCGAGGACCGCCCCGTCCACGGAGAGGTCCAGCGCCCGGCTGGAGCCGTCCTGGGCGGGGACGTTGGTGCCGCCCATGCTGGAGCGGAAGGCGACCGCGATGCTCAAGGAGCGCGACTCGTCGATGCGGACCACCGCCGCGGACATGGCGAGCTGCGGCACGGCGGCCAGGAGCAGCAGGAACCTCATGGGGAAACCTCCTCGCCGCACGCTAGCTCGGCCGGCGGAACGCTCTCCAACTATGCGCCAGCATTTCCGGCCGCAAGAAGGTACCCGCGCGTGCTATAGGTACCCGCGGGTAACCGGTCTCCGCCGGTGACCAACCTCACGGAGAGTGACCCATGGGACGCAGCCGACCGAACATGGACCGGCCCGACGTGTTCGACGCCAACTGCCCCTCCCGCCGGTGCCTGGCGCTGATCTCCGACAAGTGGTCGGTGCTGGTGATCTGGGCGCTGTCGGACGGGACGCACCGCTTCGGCGACCTCCGCCGCCGCATCCGCGGGGTCTCCCAGAAGATGCTCACCCAGACGCTCCGCACCCTGGAGCGCTCCCAGCTGCTGGAGCGCACCGTCTTCGCCGAGGTCCCCCCGCGCGTGGAGTACAAGCTCACCGCGCTGGGGGAGGGCCTGGTGGGGCCGCTGGGCGCCCTGTGCGAGTGGGCGGAGAAGTACTTCGCCCAGACCGCGCCGGAGCCTTTGGAGGAGAAGCGGCTGTCGGCGTGAGCTCCGGGCCCGGCGGGGGCTACTTCCCCTTCGACTTGCGGGCGCGGATGCGGCGCCGCTTGAGCACCGCCCTCTTGCTCTTCGCCCGGCTCTTCAGCTTCTTCTTGCTCCGGTTGCCTTTGATCGCCATGGCGCGCCTTGCTAGCCCGCACGGCGTCCTGCCGCAAGTTCGGGTTGCGCGGCCCGCGCCGGCCGCGCATCCTTCTAGCCTGCCCTTCGGGGCGGAAAGGAGGTGGTGCCGTGCAAGAGCACAGTACGGTGACCACTTCCGCGGGGCGTGCGCAGTAGCGGGCGGGCCGGAAGCGGAAGCGGTGCCAAGGAGTCCGGGGCCGGTGCCTCACCTGGGGCTCCGGCCCCTCTTTTTTGCGGAAGGTTTGTTGTAAAGAGGCCGCCCTCGCATGATCGACAAGCTGGAAGAGGTCGAGCGACGATTCGATCGCCTGACCGCCGACCTGGGCAACCCGGAGACGCTCCAGGACTCGGACAAGCTCCGCAAGGTGATGAAGGAGCGGTCCGGCCTCGAGAAGCTGGTGGAGACGTACCGGGTCTACAAGGGCGTGCTGGGCGACCTGAAGGCCGTGGACGAGATGCTGCTCTCGTCCGATCCGGCGGAGAAGGAGCTGGGGCGCGAGGAGCTGCCGGGCCTCAAGGCGCGGCGGGACGAGCTGGAGGCGGCGCTCAAGCTGCTCCTGGTCCCCAAGGACCCCAACGACGAGAAGAACGTCATCGTGGAGATCCGCGCCGGCGCCGGCGGCGACGAGGCGGGCCTGTTCGCCGGCGAGGTGATGCAGATGTACCTGCGCTACGCGGACAAGCGCGGCTGGAAGTCGGAGGTGATCGACCTCTCCGCCGGGAACGCGGGCGGGATCAAGGACGCCTCCCTCACCTTCGCCGGGGACGCGGTCTACTCGAGCATGAAGTACGAGTCCGGCGTCCACCGCGTGCAGCGCGTCCCCGCCACCGAGGCCCAGGGCCGGATCCACACCTCCACCATCACCGTGGCGGTGATGCCCGAGGCGGAGGAGGTGGACGTGCAGGTGAACCCGGCGGACGTGGAGCTGCAGGTGATGCGCTCCACCGGCTCCGGCGGGCAGAGCGTCAACACCACCGACTCCGCGGTGCGGCTCATCCACAAGCCCAGCGGCATCGTGGTGAAGTGCCAGCAGGAGAAGAGCCAGACCAAGAACCGCGCGATGGCGATGCGCATGCTCCGCGCCAAGCTCTACGAGATCGAGCAGGAGCGCGTCCGCTCCGAGCGCGACTCGCTGCGCAAGGGCCAGGTGGGCACCGGCGACCGGAGCGAGAAGATCCGCACCTACAACTTCCCGCAGGACCGGATGACGGACCACCGCATCGGCTACACCCGGCACAACCTGCCCGCGGTGATGGGCGGCGACCTGGAGGACGTCATCACCGCCTGCCGCACCTTCTTCCAGGCCGAACAGCTCAAGAAGGAGACCGGCCAGGGCGCGCCGCCCCCCCGCCCCTCCACCCCGGACGACGACTGATGGAGGCGCAGGCGCAGCCAGAGGAGGCGTGGACCATCCGGCGCGTGCTGGGGTGGACCTCGCAGCACTTCCAGAAGAAGGGGGTGGACGCGCCCCGGCTGACGGCGGAGGTGCTGCTGGCGCACGCCCTCTCCACCACCCGCGTCCGGCTCTACGTGGACCTGGACCGGCCGCTGGAGCCGAAGGAGCTGAAGTCCTTCCGCGCGCTGATCGAGCGGCGCACCGCGGGCGAGCCCACCCAGTACCTGACCGGCGAGCGCGAGTTCTACAACCGCAAGTTCGCGGTGGACGCGCGCGTGCTGGTGCCGCGGCCGGAGACGGAGCTCTTGGCGGAGGCGGTGCTGCGCGCGGCGCCCGGGGACGCGGCGGCGCGCGTGTTGGACCTGTGCACCGGGAGCGGCTGCCTGGCGGTCACCGTGGCGGCGGAGCGCGAGCGGTGGTCGGTGCTGGCCACGGACCTCTCCCCCGGCGCCTGCGAGGTGGCCAGGGCGAACGCGGAGGCCCACGGGGTGGGCAGCCGGGTGACCGTGCGGGAGGGCGACCTCTACGCGGCGGTGCCGGCCGGGATGACCTTCGACGTGGTGGTGTCCAACCCCCCGTACGTGAAGCGCGGGGAGATCGACGGGCTCTCCGCCGAGGTCCGCAGAGAGCCGCGGATGGCGCTCGACGGCGGCCCGGACGGGCTGGACCTGGTCCGGCGGGTGGCCCGGGAGGGGCTGCCGTTCCTCAAGCCTGGCGGGCTCCTTGCACTGGAGATCGGTGAGACCCAGGGCGAGGCGGTGCGGACGCTGCTGACCGAGGCCGGATACACGCAGGTGAGCGTGGAGAAGGACCTGGAGCGGCGGGATCGCCACGCCTTCGGGCGGAGGGCGTAGGGAGCGATGGACAAGATCGTCGTCACGGGCGGGAAGCGGCTGGTGGGCCAGGTGGAGGTGTCCGGGGCGAAGAACGCCGCCCTGCCCATCCTCGCCTCGTCGCTGCTCGCGGATGGAGCGCACACCTACCGCAACGTCCCCCACCTGGCGGACGTCACCACCATGCTCAAGGTGCTCCGCACCATGGGCTGCGAGGCGGACCGGGCCCCAGGGACGGGGAAGGCCGGGAGGGTGTGTTCGGTGCAGGTGGCCGGGAAGAAGGTGTTCCCGGAGGCCCCCTACGACCTGGTGCGGACCATGCGCGCCTCCGTGCTGGTGCTGGGGCCGCTTCTGGCGCGCTACGGGCGGGCGCGGGTGTCGATGCCGGGCGGGTGCGCCATCGGCGCGCGGCCCATCGACCAGCACCTCAAGGGCTTGAAGGCGCTGGGCGCGGACATCACCCTCGCCGAAGGGTACGTGGAGGCGCGCGCCAAGCGGCTGCGCGGCGCCACCGTGGTGTTCGACAAGATCACCGTCACCGGGACGGAGAACGTGATGATGGCCGCGGCGCTGGCCCGCGGGCGGACCGTGCTGGAGAACGCGGCGCGCGAGCCGGAGGTGGAGGAGCTGGCCCGGCTGCTCAACAAGATGGGCGCGCGCATCTCCGGCGCCGGCACCAACCAGATCACCATCCAGGGCGTGGACGAGCTGCAGCCGGTGGACCACGCCATCCTCCCGGACCGCATCGAGGCGGGCACGTTGCTGGTGGCCTCCGCCATCACCGGCGGCGACGTGCTGGTGACCCCCGCCGTCCCCGAGCACCTGGACGCCGTCATCCAGAAGCTGCGCGAGACGGGGTGCCAGATCGCCACCGAGGCGGGCGGGCTGCGCTGCAAGGGCCCCAAGGTCCCGCGCTCCACCAACCTCACCACCACCGAACACCCCGGCTTCCCCACCGACATGCAGGCCCAGCTGATGGTGCTGATGGCGGTGGGGGACGGCACCTCCATCATCCGCGAATCCATCTTCGAGAACCGGTACATGCACGTGGCGGAGCTGGACCGGATGGGCGCGGACATCAGCGTGGACGGGCACACCGCGGTCGTCCGGGGAGTGAAGAAGCTGTCGGGCGCGCCGGTGATGGCGTCCGACCTGCGGGCGTCCGCCGCGCTGATCCTCGCCGGGCTGCGCGCCGAGGGGAAGACGGAGGTCCACCGCGTCTACCACCTGGACCGCGGCTACGAGCGCCTGGAGCGGAAGCTCCACGGGCTGGGGGCGGACATCCGCAGGGCGAAGGCCTGACGCAGCGGGATGCGGAAGTAAACTTGAATCCCCCGTCAACTCCCCCGGCCCGAACTTTCACCTGAGAGCATCTCCGGGCGAAAACCAGGTGATCGCCGGTTGCAACGAAAAATTCCCACGACCTATGATCGAGCGACCGAACGGGAGTAGCGCTCCCACTGCCGGAGTTGCCGACCGCAATGAATTGCCCCAGCTGCCAAGTCGAGATGGCCGATCTCGAGGGCGATGGCTCCACCGTTCGGAAGTGCGGCGAGTGCGGAGGGTTGTGGATCGACGTCTCGGACCTGAACCGGGTCCTCCTCCACCACAACCTGCCGGGGCTGGAGAGCCTGGGCGGGAAGATGGATCCGGAGGCGCTCACCGGTCAGTGTCCGGAGTGCCTGGTGGACCTGGTCCGCATCAACGGCGGCGACCGGAACCACCCGCTCAGCTACGACACCTGCGAGTCCTGCGGCGGGACGTTCCTGGAGTCGGAGTTCCAGGACGCCACGGACATCAAGGTCGCGTACGACGAGATCGTGGACTTCTTCAACCACTTCGCCACGAAGAAGAAGAAGACCGCCGCGATCTAGCGTTCAGGTCCGGTCCCGGAAGGCCTGCTTGAAGTCGTCCGGGACGTCCTTGCCCTCGAAGGTGATGCCGCGCCCGGCGGGCGTGTCGTCGAACTCGTCCTTGTTGCCGGCCTTGGTGGCGGTGAGCTTGCCCACCAGGCGGCGGCCGCCGAGCTGGAGGATGACGTTGTTGCCGCGCACCTCGTAGTCGCCGCCGTAGCTGCGCTCCTTCATCCCGTGCTTCTTCTCGAAGGGCTCGAAGAGGAAGCGGAAGGTGCCGTCGAAGAAGAAGGAGAGGTAGCGGTCCGGGGCGCCCTTGTAGCCGGCGTACCAGGTGCCCAGCACCTGCGCGTGCCCCTTGTCGTACTTGAGCTTCTGGGTGAGCCAGTTGCCGTTGAGCGGCTTGCCGTCCGAGTAGAAGACCACGTCGGTGAGGCAGACCGGGCTCTCCGGGTCGTCGGCGGGGAACGCGTCGACGACCTCCAGCGTGAACTGTTCGCCCTGGAGCGGCGGGTTGAGCGTCACCGCCTGCAGCCCGCGCTGGTCGGCGACGGTGAAGGTGGTGCCGCGGGTGGGGCCCTTGAGGGAGATCTTCTTGGCGCGGGAGAACTCGGAGAAGGTGTCGTCGTCGGTGCCGTTGCCGGTGTAGACGCGGATCTCGTCGATGGTGACGGGCCCGCGGAAGCCGATGCGGATGGGGTCCTCCGCCGCGTCGGAGGTGCGGCTGCACCAGACGGTGAGCTCGCGCGCGTCGAGCAGGTTGAGCGGCTGGTAGAGCGTCGGCCGCGAGTCCTTCTTGTAGTAGCTGGTCGAGGTGGCGTAGCCGACCCCCGGCGCCGCCGCTGCCGGCGCGGAGAGCAGCAACAGGACGATGGGAAGGGTCCGAGGGCTCATCGCTTCCGGGCATGATGCATCGAGTGGGATGAAGCCACCAGACTTTGAGCGTCGCCGGGTGTGAAGTGGGCGGGCGCTCGGGCCAGGGGCTAGGGGCAGATCCCGCCGAAGCTGGGGAGCGGGCTCCGCACGCCGGCGTCGGCGCGGCAGAGGCTGAACGCGTTGACGCGGATCCGGCCGAGGCCTCCGCCTCCGCCTCCGCCGCTGCAGACGGCGGTGGCGTCCTCACCGGCGGTGGACCCGCCCAGCGCGGCGGCGCCCTGCCCGCCCTTGCCCGCGCAGGCGATGCCGGCCCCGCCGCCGGGCGCGGGCGACGCGGCGGTGCTGGGGCCGTCCTGCCCCGCCGTCCCGTCCGCCACCCCTCCCCCGCCGCCACCGCCTCCGCCGTTCGCGGTGAGGCGGGCGCTGGGAGGCATCAGGACGTCCTGGCCTTCGAGGAGCACCCCGCCGCCGCTGCCGCCGGCGCCGCCCCCGTTGCTCCCGCTGAGCACGCCCAGCCCGCCCCGCCCTCCGGCCCCGCTCGCGGTCACCGTCCCGGAGACGCTCAGGACGCCGAGCGCGGAGACCTGCACCGCCCCTCCGCCGGCGCCCCCGCGCCCACCCGCGCCGGTGGGATCCGAGCTCCGGCCACCGCTGGCGCCCGGGCACCCGCCGCGCAGCGGGACGAGCGGCGCGCTCCCGGTGGGCGTCCCGGCGCGGCCGCCGTGGCCCACCGCGTCGCCGTCGCCGCCGTCGCCGCCGCGGCCACCGTGGCTGCCGCCACCCCCGCCGCCGCCCACGAGCGCTCCGTCCGCCACGCCGTCCTGCGCGTCGCAGAGCGCCGGTGGCGCCTGGCCGGCGCCGGAGGACGTGGAGGTGCTGGCGGCGGAGAGCGACCCGTCGATGGCGGCGTCTCCCCAGACGGCGAAGATCACCGGGCGCGCGCCTACGAGCGTGAGCGCGCCGCCGGCGGCGATGGAGAGCTGGCTCACCGCCAGGACCACCGCGTCCGGGCCGCCGGTCTGCGAGACCACCGTCTGGGTGGGCGCGGTCTGCCCGGCGCACCAGAAGCCTCCCCCGTCGGTCGAGTTGAACCAGGCGTCCGGGCAGGCGATGGCGAGGGCGGGCGCGATCCCGCGCGCGGCGACGGCGGCGGGGTCGAAGTTGCTGGGGCGATAGGAGAAGGTGGCGCAGGCCCCGGTCTCCAGGCAGAGGCCGGCGTCGCACGGCTGGCCTACGCGGAGGACGGGCGCCGAGCAACCGCCGTCGCCGAGGCAGGCGCTGGCGGCGCACTCGGTGTTCGGGCACGAGTACGGCGTGCCGGAGCAGCCCGCGTCCCCGCCGCAGCGGTCGTTCATCGTGCAGGGGTTGGAGTCGTCGCAGGTGGCCGTCGTGTCCGCCGCGTAGGAGCAGGCGCCGGTGGTCGGGCTGCACGCGCCCACCGGCAAAAGGCAGAACGCGGGCGGCGCGTCGCAGACCACCGGCGCGCCCGCGCACCGGCCGTCGGCCAGGCACACCGGGGCGGTGGTGCAGCGGTCCGCGGGGGCGCAGGGCAGGCCCTGGCAGTCGGGGTCGGCGCAGTCGATCAGGTGATCGCCGTCGCCGTCGAGGCCGTCGGCGCAGTCGGTCTCGAAGAACTGCGACTCCACCTCGTTGAAGTCGAGGCAGGAGAGCAGCAGGACCGCGCTGAGGCAGGCGCGCCGGGTCACGGGAACGTCCCCGCGACGGCGGCGCCGGCCGGGCCGACGCGGACGGAGGCGTCGTGGCCGGAGAGGGCCAGGACCGCCGCGGTGCCCAGCGCCGCCGCCCCCGCCCCGAAGAGGACCATGGACCAGGTCTGCTGGACCCGCCCGGTCTCCGCCGCGGCGTGCACCTGGTCGAGCGTGGTGAGCGACGGGTCGCGCGCGGCGAGCCGGTCGTAGTTGCCCTTCGCGAGGAGATAGAGGGCGCCTCCGGCCGCGCCCATCGCGGCGCCTCCGGCCGCCGGCGCCCAGGCCCAGGGGCGGAGGTCCAGCGCGGGCGCGGGTGCGGGGGCGGGTGCGGGAGCGGGTGCTGGGGCGGGAACGGCCTTGGCGGCCGGGAGGAGAACGGGGAGCGGAGGCAGCGCGCGGCGAAGCTCTTCGAGGAGGTGGACCGTCTTCGGCGGCGCGAGGTCCGGCAGGCGCGCGGCCCGGTCGAGGTCCAGGGCGCCCTGGAAGGCGCGGCGGGCGCCGGCCTCGTCGAACGCCTCCATCGCCAGCAGGCCTCGCCGGAGCTCGAGCTGGGCCTGGTCTTGCTTGGAGATCGGCTGGCACCGGTCGGCGAGCTGGAGCGCGGCGAGCGCGCCGTCGAACTGCAGCTCCTGGTACAGCGCATCCACGAGGTGGAGGAGCGAGCGGGCCGGAGGCTCATCGGCGGGCGTGGTCCGCGCCAGCCGGACCGCCACCGCGGACGCCTCCCGGAGGTGCTGCCGCGCGAGCGCGTCGGCGGCCTGGGTCAGCACCGGCGGCGCGCCGGCCTGCACCGCGAGGCCGAGGAGACCGGCGAAGGCGGCCGCGGTCACCACTTGTGCATCACCTCCAGCGACTTGCCGGGCTCCACCGTGACCGTCGTCGTGAACGGAGGCTGGTCCGTGCAGCGGAGGACGCTCGCGTCGCACTCCAGCCGGAGGAGGTGCGGGCCCTGGAACAGGGTGAGCTTGAGCGGCACGTCGCCGCGAGACACCCCGTCCACCGTCACGTGCGACGCCGGGAAGGTGCGGACGACGAGGGAGCCCGGCTCGATGGTGATGGTGTGCGAGACCTGCCGGGGCGCCGCGCCCAGCGTGAGCGTCTCCTGCTTGAACCACGGCTTCGCGCCGGCCGCGGTCGCCTCCAGCGTCACCGGACCGGGCGCCACCCGGACGGCGATCGGGCTCCTCCCTTCGGAGATGACCTTCCGCCCGGAGAGGATCCGGAGCTGGGACGGCGGGTCGGACGAGACCACCAGCTCCACCGTGGCGGGCGCGGGCTTCGGTGAGGCGCGCGGGCGAGGCGCGGCGGCCGGCGCCTCCGCTGGCGAAGGGAGCGGTCGCTTCCCGGGCGCCTCGGCCGTCTCCGGCTCGGCGGCGGCGAGCCGCTCGGCGGGTTCGGGCGCTTGCGGATGCGGCGCGACGGCCTCGAGCGGCGGGGGGCTCCGCGGCGGCGGGAGCGGGATCGGGCCTGACGGCGCTTCGCGAATGACGAGCAGCGCGGCCGAGGCGAGCACCGCGAAGCTCACCAGGCCCGCGCCGATCCCCAGCCACTCCCACCGGATCCGCCGGACCGCGCGCCGGCCCGGGTCCGCGCGCTCGGTCAGTACGCGATACGGCTCGGTCGGGCGCCCGGCCGTCGCGCGATCCGGCTCGGTCGCGTGCGGGACCGGCACCTCGGTCCGGGCGGTCGCGAACGGCCTGGTCTTGTCGGTCGAACCGGCGCGGCGGAGCGTCGGCGCCTCCCCGCGGGGCTCGAACGGGGCGAGGAGCGCGAGCGGGCCGGAGAGCGGCTCTGGAGGCGGCGCCGGGCGCTTGTAGGTGTCCTCGGTGCCGGTGAGCGCCAGGTCCTCCCCGACCGCGAGCTGGACGGCGCGGCCCTTGGCGTCGGTGCCTTCCGCCCGCCACGGCAGCGGCGTGCGCGCGGTGGGGTACGGCCGCTCCGGGGTGGCGAGCGCGCGCGGGGAGCTCG
>Ga0068860_100003293_pt1 | contig 16618 bp, 13 predicted proteins | sample KBSSwiS32_FD_66597 | JGI IMG/M metagenome (GOLD analysis project Ga0068860, IMG submission 66597) | Switchgrass rhizosphere microbial communities from Kellogg Biological Station, Michigan, USA - KBS Switchgrass S3-2 | ecosystem: Host-associated > Plants > Roots > Rhizosphere > Soil ... | reverse complement strand
AGCTGCAGACGTAAACATGGTAAGAACAAGAGCCAAATGCGCACCTTATACTGCTGCCAACATGAGCATTGGAACTATATTAGATGAACGCGCCCGAGAATTGTATTTCGAGGAGCCACGCAAAACAGAGTTAACCCGCATCGCCTATCTTTTTGCGAAAACGGGGCAGGCTTATAATGGTAAAACTTATAGTATTGCCAACTTCTCCACCTCTAACTTTATGATAGACCGTATACTGGAGAAAAACATTTTTTACAAAACCAACTTTGTAACGGTTCACGGAGATCAGTTCAGGATAAGCCAGTACCATGTCTTGTGGCCTATTCCACAAGACGCCATTCTTGCTAATTCAGATGGTCATATTAATCAGAATATCGGGTATTCCGGTGCTGCATCCAATGTGGCGCCATCGGATAAAATTGTTGATTAAAGGCTTTAATAAATGAATGGCAGGTTTGGTCGGTAACCTTATTAATTATCCATTAAACCTGCCATTGTCATTGATAAACGGTTTAGCATTGTATAAATATTTGTTCTATGGAAAGAAGAAATTTTATTAAAACCGGTACAATGGCTGCCGCAGGAGCGGGCTTAACGGCACTCAATTTTCCGTTATTTGGAAGAAATGTATCGCCTGCTGAAAAAGTGGTGATAGGTATTATGGGCACCAACGGCCGCGGGCTGGAACACATCAAATCATTTACCAAAATCCCCAATGTAGAAATTGCTTATATCTGCGACGTGGAAGATGTGGCAAGAGCCAAGGGTCTTGACCTGGTAGAAAAATTGACGGGGAATAAACCAATAGCGGTTACCGATTTCCGTAAGATACTCGATAACAAGGACCTTGATGCCCTTGCGATAGCTGCGCCCGATCACTGGCATGCACCCGCGGCTATGCTGGCCTGTGCCGCCGGTAAACATGTGTATGTAGAAAAACCCTGCAGCCATAATCCTGAAGAAGGGGAGAAATTGATAAAGGCCGCAAGAAAATACAAAAGACATGTGCAGATGGGTGACCAGCGCCGCTCTATGCCGCGGCTGATGGATGCCATGAAACAAATACACGAAGGTGTTATCGGGAATGCCTATTTCGCCAAAGGCTGGTACGCCAACAATCGCAAGCCAATTGGCATTGGAAAAAAAATCCCTGTTCCTGCTAACCTGAACTGGGATCTATGGCAGGGCCCCGCACCCCGCGAAGACTACCGCGATAACCTGGTGCATTACAACTGGCACTGGTTCTGGAACTGGGGCACGGGCGAAGCCTGTAACAACGGTATGCACGAAATTGATTGCATGCGCTGGGCGCTGGGCGTCGATTTTCCAACCAAAGTAACCTCGGGCGGTGGCCGGTTTTCGGCTAAGGATGACTGGCAGACACCCGATACGCAGGTAATCAATTTTGAATTTGGCGGCAATAAAGCTATTTCCTGGGAAGGCATCAGTTGCAATAACTATAGTGTGCAGGGGAGCGGACGAGGCTTCGTGATCTATGGCGACAAAGGCACCCTGGTAAACAAAGGTGGCGACGACTATAAAATTTACGATGCCGGCAATAAGCTGCTGGCGGAAAGTAAAGATGCCGCAACAACTGATACCATTAACCCGCTGGGACCCGGCGAAAATTTAGACCGGTATCATTTCAGGAATTTTATTAATGCGGTTACAAAAGATGAGCCGTTGAATGCTGAAGTGGCGGAAGGCCATAAAAGCGTTTTGCTTTGCCACCTCGGTAATATTTCGCAAAGAGTTGGCAGAACATTGCATTGCAGCGCCAGCGAAGGCGGAAAAATTATCAACGACAAAGATGCGCAGAAATTATGGACAAGGGATTACCAGCCCGGCTGGGAACCGAAGGCGTGAGACGTCAGTGGTGAAACGTGAGTCGTCAGTCGTCAGTCGTGAGGCGTGACGTGAGTGTGTTGCCCCGATTTGTGTCATCGCAGTGGTTCGTGCCTCAGGAACCAAAATTTGACGTCCAGCGATTGTGATTGTTCCATCGGAACAAGGTATGGGTAGCGCAAATGTTAGCGGTGTTCGCGATTTGTTCCATCGGAACAATGTATGGGTAGCCAATAAAGCAGGTTTGTTTCGTTCCGTAGGAACGATTTGTGCAATAACGTCGAATTGGGGCAACACGGGCGGCAATAAATGCAACCAGTATTATAATCATCAAAAAAAATAACATGTCTTCCAGAAGAAATTTTATTCAGCAATCGGTATTGGGGATAGCCGGATCGGCGGTGCTGCCACTGTTGGGCAATGCGCATACAAACAGTAGCTCAGACAAAGATAGCAGCCTGCAAATAGGTATGGCGGGGTATACATTCGCGAAATTCGATGTGGAGAAATCAATTGCCATGATGAAGCGCGTAAACATCAGCAATCTTTCCGTTAAAGAGTTTCATCTGCCGCTCGACAGCGCTCCTGAAAAAATTCAAAGTGTATTGGCGCAGTTCAAGGAGGGAGGCATCAATGTGTATGCGGTGGGCGTTATCTACATGAAAACAAAAGAAGCGGTTGACCAGGCTTTTGAATACGCAAAAAAAGTGGGGGTGCCGTTGATCGTGGGTGTTCCCAATCCGGAACTGATCGATTATGCAGAAGAAAAAGTAAAGAGCAGCAATATCCGGCTGGCCATTCACAACCATGGGCCGGAGGATAAATTGTATCCCAGCCCAAAAAATGTATACGATCAAATCAAAAACCGTGATGAACGTGTAGGTCTATGCATTGATATCGGCCATTCAACCAGGGCCGGGCAGGATCCCGCAAAGGCCGTACTGGAATACAGCAAACGGGTTTTTGATTTGCATATCAAAGATGTTTCAGCTGCCGTAAAAGAAGGCAAGGCGATAGAACTGGGCAGGGGCGTTATTGATTTTCCTGCTTTGGTGAAGGCACTCGATAAAATTAAATACAAAGGTTTCTGCAGCCTGGAATTTGAAAAAGATATGACGGACCCGTTGCCCGGTATTGCAGAATCAGCGGGTTATTTCAGGGGCGTGGTGAGAACGGTTGGGTAGAGATGAGTCGTAAGTCGTGAGACATGAGTCCAGCGCCAGGATTAACCTCCATCGTGATGGTTCGTGTCTCACGAACCATCACGATGGACAACGACTGTTTCGTTTCATCGGAACAATTTATGGGTAGGAAGGTTTGGTTGGTTCCCTGGGAACGATTTGTGCAATTCCTGCCATCCCCGACGAAGGGGGAAACTATGCAAATCAGTATTCAACAAACATGCCAACCAAATAAATACCCGGCGCGGGTCATTTTACGGGTGCATTATGTACAATGGCTGAAAGGATTGCGACGCAAGAATGATCCCATAAAACCCAATGCTGGTATTTAAAACATCGAATGCGGGTAGGCATAAATGGAACTGGCCCTATCGGGAATGATTAATAACAAACGATTGGTAGCTTTCCAGGAAAGCTTACAATGAAAAAGATTAAATTAATTCAATTGTAAATGCGGCAAACGATAGGTGAGTCCATCCAGCACAAATAACTCGTCAATCTCGTAGATCCAGAATTTGAAAAGGGGCGACTGGGCCAGGTACTCATCCACTGCCGCCTTGTCTTCTGCATTAATGGTAATCCATATACGCTTGCTTTCCATAGAGACCGCGTAGTGATCAATAATTGCCTTGTTAATTAAGGTATTGATATATTTCCGATGCGTGGGAATCAGTGCATTGATTTCATCGTCTATCTCAAAACTTATCGTGACCTGAAACTTCTTTCTATCCATAAGGGGTACGTCATCTTTAGTCTACCAGCTATAACGAATAAAGCAGCTGAAAAGTTTCTTAAGAAAGTGATAATTATCAATAAATTATATTGTCCAGTCCACAATATTATTGATAAAATCGGGTTGCCGGGGAGCGGTTATGCGTATGTAATTGTCTGTGTAACCTTCCATCATGGTACCGGCGCCTTTTTCAAACAATACTTTTCTTGTTTGCCCAACGTGCTGCCGGGTAAAGTATTGCATTTTCATATAAGAAAGATTGCGGAGTATTTTATTGCGTGCGAGCCGGGTATTGATCGGCACCACGGGTTGTATTTCCAGGGCCTTGGTATTATCGCGCTCGGAATAGGTAAATACGTGCAGGTAAGCAATATCCAGATCTTGTAAAAAAGCAAGTGTTTCGTTGAAATCGGCTGCTGTTTCTCCCGGGAAGCCAACAATAACATCTACACCGATGGCACAATGCGGCATCAGTGTTTTGATAAGATGAACCCTGTCGGCATATAATTCTCTTTTATAACGCCGCCGCATCAGCGCTAAAATTTTGTTGCTGCCGCTTTGCAGGGGAATATGGAAATGGGGCATGAACCGATCACTATTGGCGACCTGCTCAATGATTTCATTGGTCAGCAGGTTGGGCTCAATGGAGGAGATGCGGTAACGTGCTATCCCGCTAACTTTTTCAAGTGCTTTTACCAGATCGGTAAAGGTTTCCGTGTTTTCGGCACCGGAAAGGCCTTTGCCAAAATCGCCCAGGTTTACGCCGGTAAGAATGATTTCTTTTACTCCTTTGCCGGCCAGTTCTCCGGCTGTTTTTACCACATGATTAATAGTATCGCTCCTGCTTTTGCCCCTTGCCATCGGAATGGTACAAAAAGAGCAATTATAGCTGCAGCCGTCCTGCACCTTTAAAAAGCTGCGGGTGCGGTCGTTCACTGAAAAAGAAGCGTTGAAGCCGGTTACTTCATCAATATCGCAACTGCATATCCTGGCAGAATCACCCTTGCTCAGTTCTTTCAGATGTTGTACAATATTGAATTTTTCAGCGGCACCCAGTACCAGGTTAACACCCGGTATGGCAGCTATTTCTTTGGGTTTGAGCTGGGCATAGCAGCCTGTAATCACTACCAGGCTCTCGGGCGATTTGCGTTGGATGCGTCTTACCAGGTGCCGGCATTCTTTGTCGGCATTATCTGTTACCGAGCAGGTGTTGATGACGTACACATCGGCCGTTTCTTCAAAAGCGCGCTTCTCAAAGCCATCGTTTTCGAGCAGCCTTGATAGGGCAGATGTTTCTGAAAAATTCAGTTTACATCCCAATGTGTGAAAAGCCACTGTTTTTGCCGTTGCCATGAGCCGCGAAGGTAATAAAGGAAATGCTAATTTGGAATTGGTAATTGGATGCACAAGCGGTAAACTTGCAGGTCTATCCTTTGAAACCCGGTGCCGCAGTAAAACAAGCTGTGTTAGCTTTTGTTTACGGGCTGCTGTTTTTCAATTGAACATCATTGTGTCACTCCCTTGTACAGTATAACATCACGGAACGGTTAAAGTTGCCAAACAGGTTATTACCCCGAAATTTATCATCTACATGAAAAAAGCGTTTCCTTATTTGCTGCTTGCGCTGCTGGCCATAGCAGCATTGTTCATCAAGCGGTGCAGGAGCACCCGTGCAAAAAAATCCGGCACCGAAACGATTGATCGCAACAATGGGCTCGACCGGCGAACCGACCTGCTGGAATATACAGACCATGCCCAATGCCGAATGGATTGTATGCATATTACACGGCAGCAGGTTGTGTATCTTTTGCAAAACGGGCAGGTAAATACTACGAAAACAGAAGCAGGCGCAAGGCCCTGTCCTGTTTATGTGCTGGACGGATACACGGCAGACAGTATGCACCTGCGTGTTGCATTTGCGCAATGCGACTATAAAACAAAAGTAATGAGCTGTGCCAGGATAGATTCTGCCTATGATTGCCATTGTTCCGGTGTGGGCAGCAAATACGACCACCCATAAACCCTTCATCCTTGTATGAATATATTGCTGAAGTGTGTGCAGTTTCTATACAGTGTGTATGCAATACTGGCTTTTATTGCATTGATGCTGGTTATTTTCCCTTTTGTATTAGTGGCTTCCCTGCTTGGAAAAATCAGCGGCGGCAATATCATTTACCGGCTGTGTTGTGTATGGGCCGATGCCTGGTTTCTGCTGATTGGCATGCGGGCTAAAAAAATATACGCAGCTGCCCGGCCTGCCGGTGATGCGCGGTATATTTTTGTTGCCAACCATATTTCTTATATGGATGTACCGATGATTGTAAAAGTTATCCGGCAACCCCTGCGTGCCCTTGGAAAAGCGGAACTGGCGAAAGTGCCGGTATTTGGTTTTTTATATCGTTATGGCGCTATCATGGTTGATCGCAGTAGCGCGGAAGCCCGGAAGAAAAGTGTATTGCAATTGAAATCAGTACTCAGAAAAGGGATATCGGTTTTTATTTTTCCAGAAGGTACTTTTAATACTACGGGCCATCCTTTAAAAGAATTTTATGATGGTGCTTTTCGTATTGCCATAGAAACCCAGACACCCCTGCTGCCGGTTATATTCCCCGATACCATAAAACGATTGCATTACAGCAGTGTTTTTTCTTTTAGTCCCGGTGCATGCAGGGCTATTTTTCTGGAAACAGAACCGGTGGAAGGGTTAACAACAGCAGATTTACCGGCATTGAAGGAAAGGGTGCATAGAAAGATGGAAACGGCATTGAAAAATTGCTGATTTTGTGATGTGGTGATTTTGTGATTTCCTTTACCAGCTATGTTTACAGCAACTTAAAATGATACCTGATGATTTAACTTTCCCGGTGATTGTATGTTACAAATAATAACCATTCAATCTCTAAATCCCGCAATCAGAAATATCAAATAATTGAAAGAAAAAGTAACTCATACGGCAGAACTATTTAAAAAAAATTACACAGTTTTCGCGGAGGTCATCATCCCGCTGGCATTGCCGCGCAATTATACCTGGGCTGTTCCAGCACACCTGCAGGAATTGGCAAGGCCGGGCTGTAGGGTAGAAGTAGTCCTGAAAAATAAAAAATATGCAGGCCTTGTAAAAAGATTGCATACCGATGCTCCGGCGGCATTCGAGCCTAAAGAAATTTTAAATGTATTGGACCCGGAACCCATTGTATTTCCTGAGCAACAGCATTTCTGGCAATGGATGGCAAATTATTACCTGTGCAGCGAAGGAGAACTGATGCAGGCAGCCCTACCCACCCATTTTAAACTCAGCAGCGAAACTATTTTATTGTACAATGATGATGCCGGTGACGATTTTAGTGATTTGGATAACGATGAGTTCCTGGTGGCAGAAGCCCTGCTGATAAAAAAAGAACTCAAGCTGGCTGAGGTGCAACAGGTACTGGATGCCGGCCATGTATACCCGGTCATAAAAAGATTGATCGATAAACGTATTTGCTTTGTATGGGAAGAATTACAACATACCTACAAAGAAAAAAAAGAAACCTATGTTTTGCTCAACCCGAAGTTCAGCAATGATGAACAGATAAGTGAGCTGCTGAATAACTGGGGACGCGCACCAAAACAAATGGAATTACTGTTGGCTTTCCTGCATCTTTCAAAAACAGAAGGCGAAGTGACGCAAACCGCCCTGCTTAAAAAGTCGGGGGCCTCCGCCGCGCAGTTAAAAGGCCTTGCAGACAAGAGCATTCTTTTTATTGAACAGCGTTCCGTTGACCGGTTAAAGCAACTGCCTAAAAATATCCAGCTTGATTTTGTGCTGAGTGGCGCTCAACAAACTGCCCTGCAGGATATCAGCCGTCATTTTGAACAAAAGAATGTCTGTCTTTTACATGGGGTTACTTCCAGCGGTAAAACGCAGGTGTATATGAAACTGATGGAAGACATCCTGCAGCAGGGTAAGCAGGTACTGTATATGCTGCCCGAAATAGCGCTCACGGCACAGGTGATCCGTCGTTTGCAGAAACATTTTGGCGGCTATATTCTTATTTATCATTCCAAATTCAGTCAGAATGAAAGGGTAGAGATATGGAACAAGGTGAAAAGCGGAGAAGCACGCATCGTTCTCGGTGCACGTTCTTCATTGTTTCTTCCGTTTAATAACCTGGGTATGGTTATCTGCGATGAAGAACATGATACATCTTATAAACAACAGGATCCGGCGCCCCGCTACCATGCCCGTGATGCAGCGGTGTATTTTGCTTCTTTGTTCAATGCAAAAGTTCTGCTCGGCAGCGCCACACCATCTGTTGAAAGTTATTACAATGTAAGCACCGGCAAATATGCACTAACGGAACTGAATGAGCGCTTTGGCAATATGGCGCTGCCCATTATTGAAATGATCGGCACAAGGCAAATGAAGATGCCCGATCGTAGCAAAGTCATCATTTCTCCGCCGATGAAGGATGCTATCGACAAGAGCCTGCAGCAAAACCGGCAGGTAATTCTTTTTCAGAACCGGCGCGGTTATTCTCCCTACCAGGTTTGTCAAACCTGCGGCTGGATACCGCATTGCAAAAACTGTGATGTATCGCTGAGCTACCATAAAACAAAGGGTAAACTGCTTTGCCATTATTGCGGCACTGTGTACCCGCTGGTGCTGACCTGTGAAGCCTGCGGCAATCATTTATTTGCACAGCAGAATTTTGGAACCGAACGGATTGAGGAAGCCCTGCAGGAATTGTTTCCACAGGCAAAGATTGCGCGGATGGATGCAGACAGCGTCAAAGGCAAACACGGGCACGATGCATTGATACAATTGTTTGAGCAGTCACGGATCGATATCCTGGTAGGTACACAAATGGTGGTAAAGGGGCTTGATTTTGAAAACGTGGAACTGGTGGGCATACTGGACGCTGATGCAATACTCGGGTTTACTGATTTTAGAGTAAACGAAAGGGCGTTTCAACTCATGGAGCAGGTCAGTGGCCGTGCAGGCCGGAAAGATATACAGGGCAAAGTATTGATACAGGCACGCAACCCGGAGCATCCGGTATTATTAAAAGTGCAACTGCACGATTATAAAAGCTTTTACCAGGAAGAAATGGAAGCAAGGCGGAATTTTTTCTATCCGCCTTTCTCGCGTATCATAAATATTTTGCTGCGTCACAAGGATGCGGATACGGTTGCAGCGGCCGCACAGTTTTTTGCCGGGCAGCTACGGCCTTACCTGGGCAATTATCTCATTGGCCCTGCACCACCGGTCGTGAACAAGGTGCGTAATTTGTATCTCATGGAACTGATGCTGAAACTTCCTAAAGATGGTACCACCATTCAGCAGGCCAAACAACTTATTTATACATCTACGGCGCTGATGCATGCCGATAAAAAATTCAGAAGCGTACAGGTGGTTCCGGATATTGACCCGGTATGAGGGTTAAACCCGAATCACGAAACTGAATGATGGTCGGTGAGACACCGGCCATGGCGCAAAAAAAATAAGCCCAATGTAGAAACATCGGGCTTATTGGTATTATGTACTTAATTAATGCAATGCGAATATATTATTTTGTTCCCGTGGTCAGTGTCTCACCGACCACCTACTTTATGATACTGGATTCCATTAAAAAAAACCCATATAGTGCGTTAGGATACCAAACTCATCATTACCAGTTTCATAGAAATTAGCCGATGAAAAGCGATATGCTGCAGGGGTGTCAGACAATGTCCAGTGCGTCTGTAATGGATTATTGTGAATATAATTAAGCTTTTGCAACGCAATTTCACGACTGTACATCAAAACCGCTAAAGGATCCCTTTGCCATATATTGTAATGTCGATCACATGCAGACACAATGTATTTCCGCAGGTTCGCCCGATGGTGCAATTGCATATTCCTGAGAATGCATTTAGCCGTAAATTTTTCAAAACTGTTCTTGGGAAATTCCTTTCCATTCATTTTTAATTGATTCCAGAGTAAATGAATATGATTGGGCATTATGACAAAACCATAAACCTTAATCAAATGCTGGCGGCATAACCACTGAAGACTATCAATAATAATCATTTTATGGCGTTCAATTTCTAATAAGTGCCGCCAGTCATTTACGGTAATTGTCCAGAAATAAGGCTGATTTAACTCCGTGTAAGAATTGCGATGACCCTTGTAGTTGAAATCTCTTGTAGCCATAGGCCCAAGTTATCAAATAACGGTCTTCGTTGATTGTTGAAATACTCATTTACAAAGCAGAAAAAACTATGAAACGGATGTTGGTTTAATGGTGGTCGGTGAGACACCGACCATGGCGCAAAAAAAACGTAAATGGATGTTGAGTTATGTGATGGCCGGTAAAACACCGACCATGGGGACGATGCCTGGACTCCGTGGTCGGTGTCTCACCGACCACCTATTGCTATAACCACGATGCCAAGGCACATGTCCCGCGCATCATTACCTACCAAAAAATAAGCCCAATGTAGAAACATCGGGCTTATCGGTATTATGTACCTAATTAATGCAATGCGAATATATTATTTCTCTTCAATATTGATCGAGAAATTCAAATCTTTTTTTCCATTTAAATACTGACTGTATTTCGTTAAGACTTCTGCAGGTTGTGATTTGCCGTTTATAGTGAGTGATCCATTTTTTAATTCAACAGAGAGCTTACCATGTTCATACATGTTATCGGCTTTCAGTGCATCTATTAATTTTTTCAAATCATCTTTGGAATCGTTCCCATCGATGGAAATATTTACATCGGACTGGGTTTTATTATCAGCCGTAATTTTCATTTCAATGCGCTGTCCGCTTTGTGCCGCATCTGCCGTACTGGTATGAAACCGGATAGCAAGTGTTGGTGCAATTACCAATGATACAATCGACATCAGCTTAATCAGGATATTCATAGACGGGCCGGAAGTATCTTTAAAAGGATCACCCACCGTATCGCCTGTTACAGATGCCTTGTGCGGGTCTGAACCTTTATAATAAAGTTGTCCATTGATCTCTGCTCCTTTTTCAAAGGATTTCTTGGCATTGTCCCAGGCACCACCGGCATTGTTCTGAAACATACCCATTAACACGCCACTAACCGTTGCACCTGCTAAGAATCCACCCAGGACTTCCGGTCCGAAGGCAAAACCGATAATCAATGGTGCAAGGATAGTAATGGCACCGGGAAGCATCATCTTCTTGATAGAAGCATCAGTAGAAATGGCTACGCATTTATCATATTCAGGTTTACCCGTTCCTTCCATAATACCCGGAATGGTACGGAACTGCCGGCGCACCTCTTCCACCATCGACATCGCGGCTTCGCCCACAGCCCGTATGGCCAGCGATGAAAAGATAAAAGGAATCATACCACCCACAAATAAACCTGCCAGCACGGGTGCTTTGTAAATATCTATACCCGTAATACCGGATATGCCAACGAATGCTGCAAACAAGGCCAGCGCCGTTAATGCCGCGGAGGCAATTGCAAAACCTTTACCCGTTGCAGCAGTTGTATTACCCACCGCATCAAGGATATCTGTTTTTTCGCGCACTTCTTTTGGCAATTCGCTCATCTCCGCAATACCACCGGCATTATCGGCTATCGGACCAAAGGCATCAATAGCAAGTTGCATAGCCGTAGTAGCCATCATGCCCGCAGCGGCAATGGCCACGCCATACAAGCCTGCGCACCAGAACGATAAATAAATACCGGATGCCAGCACCAGGATGGGAAGGAAAGTACTTTCCATGCCCATGGCCAATCCACCAATAATGTTTGTGGCATGACCGGTAGACGATTGCCGGATAATACTTTTTACAGGCCGTTTGCCCATGGCTGTATAGTATTCAGTGATCATGCTCATTAAGGTGCCCACCGTGAGGCCTACTATAATAGCGCCATAAACACCCATCTTGGTAAAATCTTTACCGCGCAGCGTCATGGTATCGGGCAATAAATAATTGACCAGGAAATAACAACCAATGGCCGTTAATACAATCGAACCCCAGTTGCCCATATTCAATGCCTTTTGAACAGCAGACGTGCTGTTACCGGCTGATTCGGATATGCGCACAAAAAAAGTTCCGATGATAGAAAATAAAATACCCAGGGCGGCAATCAGCATGGGTAATAAGATAGGAGAGAGACCGCCAAAAGCATCGCCATGTGCTACGGTTTCGCGGCCAAGCACCATTGTTGCCAATACCGTAGCAACATAAGAACCGAATAAATCCGCACCCATGCCGGCCACATCGCCTACATTATCACCCACATTGTCGGCAATCGTTGCAGGGTTCCGTGGATCATCCTCGGGTATGCCTGCTTCCACTTTTCCCACTAAGTCAGCGCCTACATCGGCAGCTTTTGTATAAATACCGCCGCCTACGCGTGCAAACAATGCAATGGATTCAGCACCGAGTGAAAAACCAGTTAATATTTCTATCGTTTTTTCCATTTCTGCGCTATCAACAGCAGATTCAGGAGCAAAAATCATTTTTAGAATGATAAATAAACTGCCGAGCCCCAATACAGCGAGGCCCGCTACCCCAAGTCCCATTACACTACCGCCTGTAAATGAAACCGCCAGGGCTTTTGAAAGACTGGTCCTGGCAGCATGCGCAGTACGTACATTGGCCTTGGTTGCAATACGCATTCCGATAAAACCGGCTAACGCGCTGAATACAGCGCCTATAATAAACGACAGCGCAATGACCGGGCTTGATTTTGGATTGGAATAGCCCATAAACCCAAGCAAAAGGCCAGCGATGATAACAAAATAGGTAAGAATTTTATATTCGGCTTTCAGAAAGGCCATAGCGCCCTCGGCTATGTATTTTGCAATCTCCGTCATCCTTTCATTGCCGGCATCCTGTTTAGAAACCCATGCACTTCTTACTGCTGTGAACAGCAGGCCAATAATGCCCATTGCCGGAACTACATAAAACAATTTGTTCATAAGCGTTTTGTTCTCTGTTGTTTAATTTTCAGGGATGCAAAAATAGGGTAAAGGCCACGAAAATAATAGTTTAGGCCCTTTTTTTTAAATAGGCTGAAAACCTGTGCTGCGTAAGGGAAATGGCTGCTTACCATTACGGTAAACAGCCATCAAACAACGATTATTTAAACCGGTCCAGGCTTATTGATGCTGCGTGGTATCGGCTGGTTTTTTCTTTTTAAAAGGGCTCAGGTTCTGCAGCAGGCCTTTCGCAGATTCGCCGATATTCTTTTTGCCATCGGCATTGCTGCTGTCTTTCCCAAACAGTTGCTTTTTTAATTCCTCTCCCGCGGTTTGGACGGCCTGCTTTTTTAAAGAAGCAATCGTGTCTTTTACGGCCCCCGTCACTGCTTTCTTGGCGCTGTCTATCTTTGCTTTTGCGAAATCAGTGGCCTGTTGCTTCAAATCATCCGCCAATGAACCTGCCGCCTGCTTAAAATCTGTTTTCAACACCGGGTTGGTAATGGTACCGCCCATGTTTACTTTGAGGTTCACTACATCGCCCAGTTTAACGGGTACGCCTTTATTGTTTGCCTGGCTAACCAGGTTATTCACGAAAGCATTCCCCTTATCGCCCATCAGCGCGCGTGGCACCTTCATGTTGATAATATAATCGAGGGATTGATCAAAACCATGTACGCCACCGATTTCCATATCAATAGCATTCACCTTCACTTTGAATGGTTTCACCATCACCTTGCCATTGGCAAATTCAATGTAATTTTTTACATCTTTGAGCGAAAAGGATTCCAGCTCTTTGATATTTAGAAGACCGGCCAGTTTTTCTATAGGTGCAAATTTTTTAAGGAAGCCCTCAATCAGCAAAAGATTACCATTCCCCGTAAGTGAGCTGAGATCCGGCATCATGTCTTCGCCCAATTTACCTGTAAACGTCAATTGCGAACTGAGCTTGCCGGAAAGGAATTTCCCGATGGGCATCAGCTTTTGCACGGTGTTAAATGCATTAAAGGTTTTTTCAACATCAAAATTCTTTACGTCATAGGTCAGGCTGATATCCGGTTTCTTTTTGTTCAGTTTTGTTGAGTAGGAGCCACTCACGTTCATGCTTCCGTCGAGCAGGTTGGTTTTGATATTGCTGAGGCTAACGCTCTCATCTTTTATGATCAGTGCACCTGAAAGATCCTGCATGTCTATTTTATCGTAATGAACCTTGTCTACGCCGGCATTTACAATGAAACTGATATTGGCGGGTACTGCAAATGGGGCAGTTGCAGCAACAGTTTTTGAAGTAGTGTCAGCGGGTGTTCCCATCCAGTCGTTCAGGTTCACCTGGTCGGCCTTGATATTCAGCAAGCCGGTTAAAGACTGGTTTTGCAGGGCATAAGGCAAAAGATTATCGATACTGCCATTGGCGGTGAAGTTTGTTTTCAGGTATTGGCCTGCAAGATTGCTGAGTGTTACATTACGGGGGTTGAAACTGGCCAGCAGGGTGGTTAGCTTTATACCATCGGGGTAAGCTTTTGAAGCGTAGAAAAAGTTATTGAGGTTAACGTTGCCGGCTGCATTGAACTTTTCATACTGTTTTTTTTGAATGGCACTCATATTGCCATTCACGCTAACGTCGGCATCCAGTAAGCCAGAAAGCCGGGTGCCCGCTTCCAGTTTTACCAATTGAGCTACTTTGGAAAGATCCAGCTTGCCTTTTGCGGCGGCGTCTACAAACATATCCGAAACAGGATTCTTTACCAGCAAACGAAAATCAAAAGGATCGCTGTCCATTTCAATATGGCCATGCGGAATATTCACGACAGTGTGGTCTGTTATGCCATCGGGATTATCAATCTTTACAGAAAAATTGATATTTTTTACTGGTTTGGGAAGATCCGGATACTGGAAGAAACCTTCTTTTACTTCCATGTTGAGGTTATAGGCCGGGATTTGTTTGCTGCTGTACGTTCCCTTTACAAAACCATTGAACAAAGCTTTGCCGCTGGTTTTTATACTGGCAAAATCTTTCTGGTAGATAGCCGGTATAAGTGATAATATATTTTTAAAGTCGGTGGAAGGCGCATCATACTTGATATCCATGTTGTAAACGCTGTCGTTTACCAGTTGGAAAAAACCTTCGGTCGTCAATTTTAATTCATTCAATGCTACCTTATCCGTTTTGAAACTGTATTTATTGGTTTTATTATCAACCTGTATATCTGCATCAACAATAGTTTTTGCCTTTGACAGGTAGGGCACGCCGCCATAGCTGAAGCTGACCGCGTCTGCACTGGTTTTGGTAGCAAGGGTGAAAAGATCGGATGTAAAATCACCACTGCCGGAGTGTTCCAGGCCGCTTATCTCGCTGCTCATATTACTGCTGGCATCATCGTATTTGACATACCCGTTGTGAATAGTATACGATTGCAGGTTTAGCTGGAAAGGTTTGTTATTGCCCGCTGCAACTGCTGCGGTATCGGGTTTTGTAATGTTCCAGTTGGCAACACTGTCTTTGGTAACGATGGCATGTATACGGGGTTCATCAATGCTGATGGAGTAGATTTTGTATTCCCCGCCTTTTATTACGCTCATGATGTTTACGGCCACATCGATATTTTTAGCTGCAAACAGCGTGTCGGCGGCAAACCGATCAATACCCACCACCTGTAATTTTTCCAGGCCAAGGGCAACCCTTGGGAAATGTTTGAAGAATGAAATGTTTACGTCTGCGAAATCAACTTTTGCATTGAGGCTGTTATTGATTTCTTTTTTTGCCAGCTCGGTAATCTTTCCCTTAAATAAAAATGGCGCGGCAAATGCCACTCCAATCAACACCAATAGAACAATAAGGGTAATTTTGAGGATTTTTTTTAGCATGGGGTCTTCCTTTGGATATACATAATACTGCTGCGTTGGCAGCAATTTGGAACGGCAATGTACAAATATTGTAACGCACCTGCAAATGGGGTAGTTTACATTTTTTATATCGGTTTAAGCCATAATTTTATTGATAAAATCAGGGATCGCAAATATGACGCCAGAAAGAAAGGAGCGATTGCTCTCTGTACTCAATAAACGGCAAAATGATATTACTGTTGTGTTGGAAAATGTGTCGGACCCACATAATATTTCAGCGGTGATGCGTACCTGCGATGCCGTGGGTATCCAGGATATTTATGTACTCAATTCCAAAATTGCCCGGCATAAGAAATTCGGGCAGAAAAGCTCGTCCAGCGCAGATAAATGGTTGACCGTTCATCAGTATACCGATGCACAGGAATGTTTTGCGGCATTGCGCAGGCACTACAGTCTTATTCTAACCACGCACCTCAGCAGCGATGCCATAGCGTTGCATGATATCGATTTTACACAGTCCATCGCACTGGTCTTTGGCAACGAGCATGATGGTGTAAGCGAAGAAATCAGGGCATTGGCAGATGGCAATTTTATTATACCACAGGTAGGTATAATAAAATCGCTGAACATATCAGTAGCCTGCGCTGTTACGGTGTATGAAGCCATGCGCCAGAAGACCCTAGCAGGGCATTACACTTCGAGAGCAATGGGTGAAGAACGTTACAACAGCCTTTTGCAGGAATGGGGATTTATCAACGAAGAATAAAACTTATCATGAAATACAGATTTGCGCTATTTATTTTTTTTGCACTGCTGCAGCAGCCTGCGTTTTCGCAACCCCTTCAAAAAATGAAGGCAGATGAACTCAATGCCTATATCACTAAAAGTGAAAAACCGCTCATCGTAAGCTTCTGGGCTACCTGGTGTGCATCTTGCAATGAAGAAATACCGTATTTTATTTCTACCATCCGGGAAAAATACAAGGGGCAGGTAGCGTTATTACTGGTGAGCCTGGATATCAAATCTTACTTTCCCGCAAAAATCGCCTCATTTGCTGCGAAACGAAATTACGATG
>Ga0068860_100003292_pt1 | contig 16620 bp, 9 predicted proteins | sample KBSSwiS32_FD_66597 | JGI IMG/M metagenome (GOLD analysis project Ga0068860, IMG submission 66597) | Switchgrass rhizosphere microbial communities from Kellogg Biological Station, Michigan, USA - KBS Switchgrass S3-2 | ecosystem: Host-associated > Plants > Roots > Rhizosphere > Soil ... | reverse complement strand
CGGATCCTGCGCCTGCTCGACAAGTATCAGCTGCCCGGCACGTTCTTCGTTCCTGCCGTCAGCCAGTTGATGCATCCGCAGATCATTCCGTCGATCATGGCCAGCGGCCGCCATGAAGTCGGCGTGCATGGGTGGATTCACGAGAATTTGCCGGCGCTCAACGATCCGGCGGCCGAGCAGCGGCTGTTGAATCAGGCGATCGAGACGCTCAGCAAAGCCACCGGGAAGAAACCCGTCGGCTATCGAGCACCCGCATGGCAGTTTAGCGACGCGACGATGGGACAAGTGAAGGCAGCAGGATTTCTCTACGACAGCAGCCTGCAGGCGAGCGACGATCCTTACGAGTTGCTGATGGAGAAGAAGCCGACTGGTGTCATCGAGCTGCCGATCGACTGGTTGAACGACGACAACGCGTACTTCGGCGGCGTTGCCAACGGCTCGCTGCCCGATCCCGACGTCGTCGAGCGCATCTTCGAGAGCGAGTTCGATCAGGCGTACGAAGAGGGAGGCCTCTTCAATCTCACGATGCATCCGCACGTCACGGGCCATCGTTCGCGCATCGTCGGCTTCGAGAAGCTGATCAAGCATATGAAGTCGAAGCCGGGTGTCTGGTTCGCGACAGAAGAAGACATTGCGAAGTACGTGAAGGCGAACTCAGGATCCTGAGTTCGGTGGAGGAACCATGAGAGCGCGACATTTCGTTGCGGCCGCCGTCGCCTTGACGATCGGCCTGCCGACTGGCTTTCTGGCCCAAACACGCGGTGGCCGAGACTTCGATGCCGAGTACAGGACCGCCGTCGCCGCGGCCAAGGATGCGGCGGGCTTCGAATGGCTCGGCACGCTCGTGCGCACCTGCTTGCTGCCGCAGAGCGGCGGCGAGAACACGAGCGACAACGTTCCGGACTTTGTGGCCAACGCCTCCAAGGTGCCGCCGCGCAACTCCTGGTACGCAGAACCTGCGAAGGTGTTTGATGACGTCTACTTCGTGGGCGGGAAGATTCACTCCTCCTGGGCGTTGACGACTCGGGAGGGAATCATTCTGATCGACACGCTCTTTCCGTACAACTCAGAGGAACTGATCGTCGGCGGGATGCAGAAGCTGGGGCTCGATCCGAAGCAGATCAAGTACCTCATCATCTCGCACGCCCACACCGATCACATCGGCGGCGCCGAAATCATCCAGAAGAAATACGGCGCGCGTGTCGTCATGGGGGCACCGGACTGGGAGACTGTCGAGAAATATCCGAACCGCTACAAGACGATGGCGCCCAAGCGTGACATCGTTGCGACCGACGGGATGACGATCACGCTCGGCGGACGGACCGTGACGATCTGGACGACGCCCGGCCACACGCCGGGAACGCTGTCATATACGTTCACCGCGTTGGATCGCGGCCGCACCGTCAACATTGCCTATTCGGGCGGCACGGCGTTCAACTTTGTCAACAACACGCCGAACCCCGGCATCAAGAACTTTCAGACCTACATCGACTCACAGAAAAAGATGGCGCAGAAGGCGGCGGCCGTTCACGCAACCGTTCTGCTGTCGAACCACTCCGAATTCGACGACGCCTACAACAGGAATCGGATGCTCGCGGGCAGAGGCACTGGACCGCACCCGTACGAAGTCGGCGAGGAGTCTGTGCAACGCTACTTCACGGTGATGCAGAACTGCGCGCGCGCGGCGCAGATACGTCTGGAGCAGCGGCAGGCCACGGCGACGAACTGATACCGTAGGGGCCGGCTTCAGCCGGCCCTTCGATCATCGGCGGTTGGGCGGGCTACAGCCGGCCCCTACATCGTCAGCAACGCGGCCATCAGCTCGATACCATCCCAGAGGTTCTGGATCCGAAGATTCTCGTTGAACGTGTGCTGATTGTCGTCGTGGTTGGCAATCGGCACGATGATCGTGCTGGTGCCGAGCGGTCGCTCGAATGCCTCGAGAGGCACCGTAGCGCCCATCGTCGGCAGTTTGACCGCTGTTCCACGCGCGCTCTCGACCGTCCGGATCACTTCCCGGGCTATCGGTAACGACATCGAGGTGCGGCGTGCGATGGTGCCGCTGCGTTCCGCAAAGACAAGTCTTGCGACCTTCGGGTGCATGCGACGTTCATCTGCGGTCGGCTCGCGATCGACGACATGGAAGCCCTGCTTGCGGACGTAGTCGCGGACGACCTGCTGGGTCCGCGCCAAATCCATTCCCTTGACCAGTCGGATATCGAGCGTCGCGAACGCTGTCGACGGAATTACGTTGCTGGCCTGTGCGCCGACGCGGCTGCTGGCCATTCCGCGAATGTTCAGCGACGGCTGGGTGAGTAGCTCGTAGAGGCCTTTCGGAGATTCGTCCGTCGCGCCGAGCCAGAAGTCGCGCATCAACAGCGCGTCGATCGGTGGTGCGTCGGCGATCGCCTGTCGCTCGACCGGCCCGAGCGGTTCGACCTGGTCGTAGAAACCTGGGATGACGACGCGTCCGTCGCGATCCTTCATCGAGGCGAGCAATCGCGCCAGCTCCAGCGCAGGGTTCGGCGCCCAGTTTCCGTAGTGACCGCTGTGCAGCTCGGTGCGCGCACCGTAGGTCGTCACCTCAAAGGTCAGTGAGCCCCGCGCACCGAAGATGAGCGATTGCTGGCGGTTCTGGTAGACGGGTCCATCACAGATCAACCAGACGTCAGCAGCGAACAACGCCTTGTTCGCCGCGATCGTTGGTTCGAGGTTGGTCGAGCCGGCTTCCTCTTCGCCTTCGAAAGCCAGTCGGATGTTCGACTTCATCTGCAATCCTGCCGCTCGAATTGCATCGAGCGCAGCGAGCATCCCAACGATCGGGGCCTTGTCGTCGCCGGCGCCGCGCGCGTAGATCCGCCATTCGGGACTGAAGGCCGTTCCCGGCGGCGGCAGCGGAATCGGAGTCCCGCCGTCTTCAACCGGACGGTTCCGAAGCATCGGTTCAAATGGCGGCGATGCCCATTCCTTTGGATCCAGCGGTTGCCCGTCATAGTGGGCGTAGAGGCCGATCGTTCGCGTCGCGCCAGGCGTGCGGATCTCCGCGACCACCACCGGGTTGCCGCCGCCGGCGGAAACGAGTTTCGGCGTCAGTCCTCGCGCCGCGAGCATCTTTGCGATCAGCTCGGCGTTGCGCTGAATATTCGGCTTGTCGCTCGAGACGTTCGGGACCGCGAGCAGCGTGACGAGCTCGTTGACGATGGCCCGCTCATGGTCCTGTCGCCACTTCCGCGCCGCCTGCGAGGCGGGGTTGGTTTGTGCGGCCGCAAGGGACGGCAACAGAAGAAGCGCTGCCAGCGTTCGAAACATGGGCATAGTGTAGGATGCGCGCACCTGGAGTCACCATGAACGAGTGGACCCGCAGGGAAGTGCTTGCCGCCGGTCTTGCCCTTGGCATTACGCCCGTCACCCATGGCCTCCGGATTGAGGCCCAGGGACAGGCGAACGGCCACCCGATCGGCGATTTCTTCCGCGCGTTTACTGACGACTGGGTGCGTCACGATCCGGACCTGGCGACGGCCGCGCGGTATTTTTCCGGTACCGAACAGGATCGACTCGAGCGACAACTCACGCCGCGCACCGTGGAATGGCGACGCGATCGCATTAACCGCGCGCGACGGGGACTTGCCGACCTTCGACGATTCGACCGTTCGCAGCTGTCCGATTCTCAACGTATAGCCGCCGATGTCATGGAGTGGCAGCTCGACATGCGAGTCCGCGAAGAGCCGTTCCTCGATTACACGTTCCCGCTCGAACAGATGAACGGCGCGAATGTCGGTTTCGTCGAGGCGCTGACGGTGCGCCATCCGCTCGCGACCGAGCGCGACGCCGAAAACTACCTTGCTGCACTCGGGCAGGTTGCAGCACGGATGGTCGAATCGACGGCCGAAGCCCGCCGGCTGGAAGCAAAAAAGTTCGTCCCGCCGCGATTCATTCTCGCCGCCACCATCAAACAGATGCAGTCATTCGCCGAAATGGCTCCTGCGCAGAACCCCTTCGTCACGACATTCGTCGATCGCATGGCGACGATCTCGTCCTTGCCGATGGCGAAGCGGGAGCAGCTCCGGTCCGAGGCGGAAACGATCGTTGCATCGCAGATCTACCCGGCCTGGAAGCGTGGGCTCGCCGTCCTTCAGGCTCAGGCCGGTCGTGCGACAGATGACGCGGGGATATCGCGCTTACAGGGCGGCAGCGATGCCTACAGGTACTTCCTCGAGTACTTCACGACCACCAAGCTGACACCGGACGAGATCCATCAGATCGGGCTCGCACAGGTCAATCGCATCGAGACCGAGATGGATCGGTTGTTCCGGCGAATCGGCCGCGCCGACGGTTCAGTCAAGGATCGAATCGAAAAGCTGAAAGTCGATCTTCAGTACGCGAACCCGCGTTCCGACGAGAGTCGCGAGCAGATCATGCGCGACATCGACGGCATCATTCGCGATGCCGAGCGCCGTGCGGCGCTGCTCTTTGACAAGCGCCCGGTGTCGCCTATCGTCGCCCGTCCGTTTCCGACGTTCCGCGAGGCGAATGCCGCGGCGAACTACAACGCGCCCGCGCCTGACGGCTCCCGTCCCGGCACGTTCCAGTATCCACGGCGCATCGAGAACATGACGAAGTTCGGCCTTCGGAGCATCGTGTATCACGAGACGGTGCCTGGCCACCATTTCCACATCGCGCTCCAGGTGGAGAACAAGAACCTCGAACGGTTCCTCCAGCTCCGGACATTCGGTGGCATCTCGGCGATCACGGAAGGATGGGCACTGTACGCCGAGCGTCTCGCGGCCGAGAGCGGTTGGTACGGTGACGATGTCGAAGGGCTGCTGGGGCAGCTCGACGCAGAGCTGTTCCGGGCGCGGCGGCTCGTAGTCGACACCGGCCTGCACTCGAAGAAGTGGACCCGTCAGCAGTCAATTGACTACGGGATCGAAGCAAGCGAGGTCGAACGCTACGCGGTGTACCCAGGTCAGGCCTGCTCGTACATGATGGGGCAGCTGAAGATCATCGAGTTGCGCGAGAAAGCAAACCAGGCGCTCGGAGATCGCTTTTCGCTGCGGAATTACCACAACGTGGTGCTGACTACAGGCGTCGTGCCGCTGGATATGCTCGCGCGCGAAGTCGATCGGTATATAAAGTCCGCCTGAACGCGGACCCTACCGGCGAAAGGACGGTCCGCCTTGACGGCGGATGCCACAGGTGAATGATGAACAGAAAGCGCGTCGTTAGAACGAAGATCCTTGTCGCGATCGCGCTGCTCGTCGCGGCAGCGGCGTCCGCGCAAGAAGTCCGCGTCGTCACGTCGGGTGGCTTCACCGAAGCGTACAAACAGCTCGCGCCGCAGTTCGAGCGCGAAACGAAGATCAAAGTGATTAGCGGCTTCGGCGCCTCGATGGGCGCGACGCCGGACGCGATTCCGAATCGCCTCGCCCGCGGCGAGCCGATCGACGTGATCATCCTCGCCACGCCGGGCTTGGACGAGCTCACGAAGCAGGGGAAGATTGAGCCCGGCAGTCGCGTCGATCTCATTCGCTCGCTGATTGCGATGGCGGTTCGCAATGGGACGCCGAAGCCCGACATCAGCACAGTCGAGGGGTTGAAGCGCACGCTGCTGCAGGCCAAATCGATCGGGTCGTCAGACAGCGCGAGCGGCGTCTACCTTCGTACCGTCCTCTTTCCCCGTCTGGGCGTTGCGGATCAGATCAAGGCAAAGAGCAAAGTCATCGAAGCGTACGAACGGGTCGGCGATGCGCTCGCTCGCGGCGATATCGACATCGGCTTCCAGCAGGTCAGCGAGCTCAAGCCCGTCCCGGGCATCACCATCGTTGGCCCGCTGCCGGAAGGCGCGCAGCAGGTGACCATCTTCTCGGCGGCCATTCCCAAGGGTGCGAAAAATCCGGACGCCGCCAAGCGGCTGATCCAATTCCTCTCGTCACCCGCTGTGGCGCCGATCGTTCGAGAGACTGGTGTCGAGCCGATACCCCAAGCCGCACAATCGCCGCGTTCGGCCGGTAACGCCGTGCTCCGTGGCGCGATCGACATCCACGTGCATACCGAACCCGACAGCCGCCCGCGATCGGTCGACGCGATCGAAGCCGTGCAGCAGGCAAAAGCCAATGGCATGCGAGCGGTCGTGCTGAAGAACCACTACGAGTACACGTCGGGTCTCGCCTACATCGCCGGCAAGCAGGCGCCGGGCGTCGAGGTGTTTGGCGGCGTCGATCTGAATCTGACGGTCGGCGGCATGAATCCGGCGGCGGTCGAATACATGGCTGCGACCACCGGGGCGCGCGGCAAGCTCGTTTGGATGTCCACCTTCGACGCGGAGAATCAGGTCCGCTTCTCGAAAGAGAACCGCCCGTTCGTCAGCGTTTCCAAGAACGGGGAACTTCTGCCGGCGACCAAAGCCGTCATCGCCGCCATCGCCAAGCACGGCCTCGTGCTCGCGACGGGCCACACCTCTGCCGAGGAAGGCTTGATGCTGATCCGCGAGGCGAAGCGTCAGGGCGTTCAGCGGATCGTCGTCACACACGCGATGAACGACCCGATTCGCATGAGCGTGCCGCAGATGCAGGAGGCCGCGAAGCTTGGTGCCTTGGTGGAATTCGTCGGCGGGAACATCGGCGACGCGGACGGCAAAGCGCGAATGGATCGCTTCGCGGACGCGATCAAGAAGATCGGCCCGGAGTTCTGCATCCTCTCGTCGGACCTCGGTCAAAAGGGGAATCCGCTGCCGACCGATGGCTTTGCGGCCTTTCTCGGTGCGATGAAGGCGCGTGGCCTGACCGATCAGGACATCGACCGCATGGCGCGCCGCAATCCCGCGCAGTTGCTCGGCCTTGCGGTCCAGTAATGCCGCAGCTGACGGAGTGGGAGAGCTTTTACGTCATCGTTGGCTCGTCTGCCGCTGCCCTGACCGGTCTGATGTTCGTCGTCATCACGCTCATCGCGGATCTCGAGGCTCAACGATCCGGCGGGGCGTTGGCGGCGTTCGGCACGCCGACAGTCGTGCATTTCTGTGCAGCGCTCATCGTGTCGGCGACGCTGAGCGCTCCGTGGCACTCACTCACGATGGTGGCAGCGGCGCTCGCGGTCTGCGGTCTCTGGGGCGTGGGATACACGCTGATCGTCGTCCGCCGAGCCCGTCGGCAGAGCACCTATAAACCGGTTTTCGAAGACTGGTTGTGGCACACCGCCCTCCCACTTGCCGCGTATGCCGCTCTTCTGCTCGCCGCCATTGACATCCCCCGTAACGCCGAACGGTCGCTGTTCGTCATTGCGGGCGCCGTCCTCTCGCTCGTCTTGATCGGGATCCACAATTCCTGGGACACGGTGACCTACCTTGCCCTCAGCCAGCACGACGGCCAGGACAACTCGGGAAGTTAGCGGGTGTATACTGCCCGCCAATTCGTTCCGTCTGGCCAGTTTTCATCGGTTTTCGGCGGTGTTCGTGACCCCTTCCTAAGAGGAGGCAGTGAATGAATCGCACGTGCGGAGTCCTGGTCGGAGCGGTCCTTCTCCTGGCGGCCACCAATGCGTGGGCCCAGGCTACGGCACAAATCAACGGCACTGTCGCGGATTCGAGCGGAGCGGTACTGCCGGGCGTCACCGTGGTGGCCATCCAAACCGACACAGGTTTCCGTCGAGAATCGGTCACCGATCAAGAGGGTGCGTACGCGCTCCTCAACCTGCCGATCGGTCCTTATCGACTCGAAGCTTCACTGCAAGGCTTCCGCAGCTTCGTCCAGACTGGAATCCAGCTGCAGGTGAGCAGCAACCCTGTGATCAAGGTGACGTTGGAGCTCGGGCAGCTCTCGGAAACGTTAACCGTTGAAGGCCAGGCGCCACTCGTCGAGACGCGCAATCCAGCCGTTGGAAACGTCATGACGAACGCACAGGTGGAAGCGCTGCCAATGGAGGGGCGTAACGTCGCGTCTCTCGTCGTCACCGTGGGCGCGACCGTTGATACCGGCAACCCATCGAGCCGCAGCCTGACGCAGAGCCGCGGGATTGCGATCGCCGGCGGCCAGCAGTTCGGTGTCGCCTATGTGCTGGACGGCGCGCTGCACAACAACGTCTACGACGGCGACAACCTGCCGATGCCGTTCCCCGACGCCGTGCAGGAATTCAAGATTGAAACGAGCTCGCAGCAGGCGCAGAACGGATACAAGGCGGGCGGCACCGCCTCATTCGCCACCAAGGCCGGGACCAACCAGTTCCATGGGGATGCCTTCGAGTTCGCACGGCATCATCGGTTCAACGCGACGAGTCCGTTCGCGTCGGTCAATCGACGGACCGGCAAGCGGTTCGACGATGGTCTGGTTCGCAATCAGTTCGGCGGCGTGCTCGGCGGCCCGATTGTGCGCGATCGCATCTTCTTCTTCGGCGCCTACCAGGGAACGAGAACGACACAGACGCCGGCCGATATCATCACCTTCATCCCGACCGCGCAGATGCTGGCAGGCGATTTCTCAGCTGTCGCCTCGGCGCAGTGCCGCGCCCAGGGCAACCTGGTGCTGCCGGCGGCGCTCGGCTTCGTCAACAACCAGATCAATCCGGCGCTCTTCAGCCCCGCGGCGGTGAAGATTGCGAAGATGCTGCCGCCGACGACCGACCCGTGCGGCCAGATCGCCTATTCGCAGACGACCAAGCCGCGCGAAGCACAGCCGATCGGGCGTGTCGACTGGCAGCTCAATCGGAGCCATCAGCTGTTCGCGCGCTACCAGTTGTCGACGACGTTCTGGGAGCCCGCGTACTTGAACTCAGACGGCAACTTGCTCTCGGCAACCCTCGGCGGACGCGACAACGCGCAGCATTCGCTCGCGGTCGGCGACACGTGGGTGATCAACAACACGATGATCAACAACGTCCGCGTCGCGGTGGATCGCACGAGAGTGCTGCGCACCCACGCGGATCTGTTCGGTCCCGAGGATGTCGGCATCAAGATGTACAGCCACGTCCCGCACTACATGAACATCACGACCACAGGAGCGTTCTCGGTCAATACGGGCACCGAGACCTTCTCGTTCTACAAGCCGAACACGTATGCGCTCTCGGACGACTTCACGATGGTGCGCGGCAACCATCAGTACGGCATCGGCGGTGCGGTGTCGTTGTCCGACTGGAAGACGGAGTCGAACGTCCGCTCGATGGGACCGATCTCGTTCAATGGGGCGGTGACCGGATTGCCGCTCGGCGATTTCCTGCTTGGTCGCATCTTCGAGTTCCGTGAAGCGACGCCGTTTCGCCAGAACATCAACCAGCCGTACGTTGCGCTCTACGCTCAGGACACGTGGCGCGCATCATCACAAATCACCATCAATTACGGCGCGCGGTGGGAACCATGGTTCCCGCAAAACAGCAAGGACAACGCGTTCTACAGTTTCGACATCGCGCGTGTCCAATCGAATACACGCAGCACCGTCTATCCGCAGGCGCCTCTGGGGCTGTTCTATCCAGGCGATCCCGGGTTTCCCGGTAAGACCGGCATGAAGACGGTGTGGTCGAATATTGCCCCTCGCGTCGGTCTCGCTTGGGATCCGAAGGGCGACGGACGGACGTCGGTTCGCGTCGGATACGGCATGACGGGCGACTTCGTCACCGGCCAGTTCTTCTTCGACTCACGCTCGGCGCCGCCATTCGGCCTCGAGGCGCGTCTGACCGGTGCGTTACTTGACGATCCGTGGGGATCGGTTGGCCGAGTCAACCCGTACCCGCTCACACCAGGGAACTATCCGTGGAATCTGGCGTTGTATCCGCTCTACATCACGGTGCCGTACGACATCAAAACCACGCGCAACCACAGTTGGAACGTCGCGTTCCAGCGTCAGCTCGGAGACAGCACCGCCTTTTCGGCGACCTACATTGGTAACCACATGTACAACGTGTGGGGCGTGGTCGATGGCAACCCCGGCGTCGTGACAACGGCAGGGGCCACGGCGACTGCTCCCTGTACTGCGGGCGGCCAGACGTTCGCCAATTGCACGGCCTCGCTCGATCAACGGCGGGAGCTGAGTCTCGTGAACCCGGCCGTCGGCCAGTACTACGGGTACCTCGATTTTGTCACCGACAAGGGTTGGCAGGACTACCAGGGTCTGTTGCTGTCAGTGACGCGGCGCCTGTCCGGCGGCTTCACCACCAGCGGCAACTACACCGTTTCGCGCTGCGAGGGGCTGATCAACCAGGGACAAGCGCCGCTCAACGTGGCGACCGGTTACCAGATTCCGGTTTCGCTGATCAATCCGCCCTCTGAGGCCGAGGCGCAGAAGGCGTACGATGCTGACAAGGGGCGATGCGATGCGTGGCGGAAGCACATTTTCAACATCACCGCGAGCATCGAATCTCCGCAGTTCACCAATGCGACCGCACGGAGACTCGCGTCTGGATGGCGGCTCTCCGGCATCTTCCGCGGCTCCTCGGGCACGCCGCTGACCATCCAAGCGGGCGCGGATCGGGCGCTGAACGGCATGCAGGCCACCAACCAGCGCGCGAATCAGGTCTCGGACAACGTGTACGGCGACGGGAGCCTCAACAACTGGTTCAATGGGACGGCCTTCGCGTTACCGGCGCTCGGCACCTACGGTACCTCGCCGCGCAATGGGTACGATGGGCCGGGTTTCAGAACAGTTGATCTGTCGATCGTGCGGCAGTTCTCGTTGTCGGGCGCGAACAAAGTCGAAGCTCGCGTCGAGGCGTTCAACGCGTTCAACTGGCTCATCCCCGGCAACCCGGGCATCAATCTGAGCTCCGCGACGACGTTTGGAAAGATTACGTCGTTTTCGACCGCGGCAAGTCCGCGCATCATGCAGTTCGCGCTGCGGTATCTGTTCTAGTTCGGAGGACTTCCGATGCGAGTGCCTGCTCGCGTCGTGCTGCTGCTGGTGGGGCTGGTCTCCGCCAGCAGCATTTTCATCTCGGCAATGAAAGCGCAGGGAGCGGCCCCCCTTCGCTCTTTGAGCCTCGGGGGGCAAGCTGCTCCAGTCATCACCGCTGCGCGCGAACAGCAGCTCTTCCAGCAGTTCTGCTACGGCTGCCATAGCGAGCGGGTGAAAGCCACGGGGCTGGACTCCGCGCAGAAACTCACCCTCGATACCCTCGACACCGCGAACGTTCATCGCGACGCCAAGACCTGGGAGCTGGTCGCGCGCAAGCTGCGTGCGGGCATGATGCCACCGGTCGATATGCGCCGACCTGACCCGGCGACGTTCGACGCGATGATCGCGTGGCTCGAGAACGAGCTCGATCGCGACGCGCCGCCGTACACGCCGCCGCCCGGCCTGCATCGCCTCAATCGAACCGAGTACGCTAATTCGATCGGCGATCTGCTCGACCTGCCGATCGATCCCGCGAAGTATCTGCCATCGGACGATTCGACCTCGGGGTTCGACAACATCGCCGGCGCGCTCGGTATTTCCTCGACGCTGGTCGAGGCGTATGTGACCGCGGCGGAGAAGATCAGCAGGCTCGCAATCGGCGAACCGGAGGAGCCGACGCTCGTCGTCTACCGCACGCGCGAGGATACCTCGCAGGACTATCACGTCGAAGGGCTGCCGTTCGGCACGCGCGGCGGCCTGCTCGTCGAGCACCTGTTTCCCTCCGACGGCGACTACACGATTACGGTCACGCCGATCTTCGGGGACAACATGACCCCGATCGGGTTCGGGTCGGTACCGTGCGAGCAGATCGAGTTCCTCCTCGACTCCGAGCGGCTGGCGCTCGTGGATTGGAATGGCGGCGGACGCGCGCCTGCGACCGAGTGCCGGGGCCGTCTGCAGGCGGCGGTGCGAACCGGGCAGGACGGGCCGGAGGCGTTCTTCGGCAAGGGCGCGCCGATGCGCGTGCGCACGCACGTGACCGCCGGTCGTCACATGGTTGGCGCCACGTTCCTTGCGACGCAATACGCGCCGCTCCTCGATCTCGACAAGCACTTCCGCCGATCGACGATCCAGACAGGCCCGACACCTGGGTACACCTTTTTTCCACACGTCGGCACGGTCCGCATCGAAGGCCCCTTCGCCGCGACGCATGCGACCAGCTCCCCGAGCCGGCGCAAGCTGTTCATCTGCACGCCGGCGAAGCCGACAGAGGAAGAGGCATGCGCGCGCCGCATCGTCCAGAACCTTGCGACCCGCGCGTTCCGGCGGCCGGCCACCGCCGTGGTGATCGATTCGCTGATGGAGTTTTACAGGCAGGGACGCAGCGAGAAGGATTTTGAGCTGGGCGTCGAAACGGCACTCGCCCGGGTGCTGGCCTCGCCGCAGTTCATCTATCGAATCGAGCAGCAGCCACCGAACGTGGCGGCAGGGCAGCCCTATCGCATCAACGATCTCGATCTTGCGTCGCGGCTGTCGTTTTTCCTCTGGAGCAGCCCGCCCGACGACGCGCTTTGGAAGGTGGCGGAGCAGGGGCGTCTCAGGGAGCCCGCCATCCTCGAACAGCAGGTTCGGCGGATGCTCGCCGATCCGAAAGCGAACGCGCTATCGGTCAACTTCGCGGGGCAGTGGTTGAACCTCCGCGGCCTCGACAGCGTGGCGCCGGTCCCTGCGCTGTATCCAGACTTCGACGATCCGCTGCGGGAGGCCATGCGCACGGAGGTCGAGATGTTGTTTGACTCGATTGTCCGTGGCGATCGCCCGGTTACCGAGCTGCTGACGGCCGACTACACGTTCGTCAACGAGCGTCTCGCGGCGCACTACGGCATCCCGAACATCTACGGCAGCCAGTTCCGCCGCATCACGCTCGGTCCGGACATGGACATCCGCCGCGGACTGCTCGGGAAGGGCGCGATCCTGACGACCACGTCCAAGCCGGATCGCACCTCGCCGGTCACGCGTGGCAAATGGATCATGACCAACATCTTCGGCATGAGCCCGCCCGATCCGCCGCCGAACGTGCCGCCGCTGCCCGCGCGCGCCGCCGACGCACGCGGCAACGCGCACGAGCCGACGATGCGCGAGAAGATGTTGGAGCACCGGGTACGCCCGGATTGCGTGCAGTGTCACCGGATGATGGACCCGATCGGGTTCGCGCTCGAAAACTTCGACGCCATCGGATTGTGGCGAAGCCATGACGAGGGCTCGTCGATCGACGCCTCGGCGCAGTTGTTCGATAACACGATGGTGAACGGACCGGTAGAGCTCCGGCAGTGGGTGACGCGGTATTCGGGCCAGTTCGTCCGCGTGAGCATCGAGAAGCTGATGACGTACGCGCTCGGGCGAGGGCTCGACTACCAGGATATGCCGCTCGTGCGCGGCATTGCGCGCGATGTGGCGCAGCAGGACAATCGGTTTTCAGCGCTCGTGCTCGCCGTGGTTCGAAGCGCGCCGTTCCAGACGAACACGAAGACGGAGTAGTACCAAAGGATCAACATGATGTCATTCGTCACCAGGAAGCAGATCCCACGGCGATTGTTTCTTCGAGGCGCCGGCGTCACCCTTGCGCTGCCGTTGCTCGATGCGATGACGCCCGCGATGGCGCAGAGTCCCGTCGCACCGAAGCCGCGTTTCGTTGGCATCTTCTTCCCGCACGGCATGGCGCCGGGGCTGTGGGAGCCGCAGGCCGACGGTGCGCTCCCCGACAAACTCCCGTTCATCCTCGAGTCGCTCGAGGCGGTGAAAAACCAGACGACGGTGATCACCGGGCTGTGGTCGAAATCCGCGGAGCCGCCTGAGGGGACGACCGGATCCGATCACTGGGTTGCGGCGGCGTATCTCACCGGCATCAAGCCGCGCAAGACCGCTGCGGCGGATGCCACGGTAGGCAGCCCCACCATCGATCAGCAGATCGCGCAGAAGATCGGCAGCGACACGCTGCTGCCGTCGCTGCAGCTCGCGGTCGAAGATCCGAACTCCAGCTCGAGCAACTGTGGCGAGGGTTACAGCTGCTCCTACACGAACTCCATCTCGTGGGTGGGGTTGCCGACGCCGTCCACCGAGCCGCTGATGCGGACGGCCCCCCTGCCGATGGAGCTCAATCCGCAGGTGGTCTTCGAGCGGCTGTTCGGCAGCGGCGGCACGCCGGAGTTGCGCGCCGCGCGTCTCGTGCAGCGGCGCAGCATCCTCGATGCGCTCGTCGGCGAGCTGACGCGGCTGCGGAAGGATCTCGGACCCGCCGACCGGCTGGTGGTGAATCAGTACGTCGACGAGATTCGCGAGATCGAACGCCGCCTCGAGCTGGCCGCGAAGGCGTCGAGCGCGGTGCCGAGCTTCGATCTGCCGCCCGGCGTGCCGGAGCAGTTCGACGATCACATCAAGCTCCATTACGACCTGCTGGCGCTCGCCTTCAAGGCTGACATCACGCGGGTCGCGACACTGCTGGGCGCACGCGACCTCACCAACCGCGTCTACACGTTCCCGAAGGGACCGCTGTTCCCGGAAGGCGGGAGGAGCGCCAGCTTCCATGGCGCCTCGCATCATCAGGACGATGCCACGCAGATCCGGCGATACTCGCTCATCAACCGCTATCACGTCTCGACGCTGGCCTACTTCGCAGAGAAGCTGCGCTCGATTCCCGAGGGCGACGCTACGCTGCTGGATCACTCGCTGATTCTGTACGGGACCAACATGGGCAACTCGAACCAGCATCAGCACTACGACGTGCCGCACTTCCTGGTCGGCGGCGCCGGCGGGAAGCTCAAAGGCAACCGTCACCTTCACTACGAGCGGAAGTCCGTGACGACCGGCAACCTGCTGCTCAGCCTGCTCGACCTGTACGGCATCGAGAAGGACGTGCAGGGCGACAGCACGGGACGACTCGCGAACCTGTGAAACACCTCATCGTCGGTCTGGCGCTCGCTGGTTCGATCGTCACGACGATCGTGGCGCAGAACGCGGACCCACAGGGTCCGCGCCGCACGGCCGAAAGTCCGCGCCGCACTGCGGACGGCGTGACGCCGCTGTTGACGGCCATCTATCACGGCGACGTGCAGGCGGTCGATCGGCTCATCGCGGCGGGAGCAAACGTGCGGGCCGCGAATCGTGAGGGTGTGACGCCGTTGGCGATGGCGTGCCTCGATGGAGACCTCCCGATCATCGAGCGGCTGCTCGCGGCGGGCGCCGACCCGAAGGCGCGCGGGCCCAATGGCGAAACGCTGCTGATGTTGGCGGCTCGAAATGGCCGTGTCGACGTCCTCAAGCGTCTCCTGGCCGCGGGTGCGGACGTCAACGCGCGTGAAGGGCTTCGCGGTACGACCGCGCTGATGTGGGCCGCCGAGCAGCGTCATCCCGAGGCGGTCAAGACGCTGCTTGCCGCCGGTGCCGATCCCGCCATCACGTCAGGTCCGGCGGGACTGCCGCAGAACTACATGGCGCCGCGTGTGAACGTCAGCGCCGTCCAGGAGGCGCGGCTGCGGCGTGCGCGCGCCGCGGCAGCCGGACGCACCTACGATGAGCAGGTCGCCTTCGAACGGCAGAATCCGGTCGCTGCCGGCGCGTCGTCGACTGGCCGGCCGGTCGATCAATCCGCGACCGACGATGACACGGTCGTGCAGGCGGGATTGGTGGGCAATGGCGGCGGTGGACTCACGGCGCTGATCTTCGCCGCGCGTGAAGGGGACATCGAGTCGGCGAGAGCACTCCTCGACGGCGGCGCCCGCATCAATCAGACAACCGAGTACGGATGGACGCCGCTGCTGACCGCGGTCAACAATCGTAATTACGCGGTCGCGACGATGCTGATCGATCGCGGCGCGGACGTAAACATCGCGAACAAGGGCGGCTGGACGCCTCTCTATCTGGCTACCGACAACCGCAACATCGAAGGCGGTGACTATCCGGTTCCGAAGCCCGATCTCGATCACCTCGAGATCATCAAGGCGCTGCTCGAACACGGCGCCAATCCGAACGCGCGTGTCCGCGACAATACGCTGACGCGCACGATCTTCACGATGCAGTGGTTCTTCGAGGACGGTGCGACGGCATTCGTCCGCGCCGCGCAGTCGAGCGACACCGAGCTGATGAAGGTGCTGCTCGAATACCACGCGGATCCGTTCCTCGCAACCGCCAATGGCGACACGGCCCTCACGGCCGCCGGCGGCATCGGATGGGTGGAAGGCGTCACCTACGAGCGGTCGCCGCAGGAGAACGTCGAGGCGATACGGATGCTGCTCGACCTCGGGGCCGACGCGAATGCCGCCAACAACGAAGGGCGCACCGCGTTGATGGGCGCCGCGCTCAAAGGACGCAACGCCGCGGTGCAGCTGCTCGTCGATCGCGGAGCGAAGCTCGAGACCCAGGACCGCGGCAGCCGCGACACCGACAAGCTCGGCTCGGCCGCCGCCGGCCACACGTGGCAGGCGCTCGACTACGCTGAAGGCCTCGTGCGTGTCGGCGTGCAGTCGGCCACTGCCTATCCCGAAACCGCCGCGCTCATTCGCACGCTCATGCGCCAGCGCGGCCTTCCCGTTCCGCCGGAGAACCGCAACATTCTTTCAATCTGTGTGGTCGCCTTGTGTCAATGACGATTGGAGCGCATATGACGAGACGTCTGCTGACTGGACTTGGGCTGATCGCCGCGTTTTTCCTCGGGTGGAGTGTCCGCGGCGATCATGACGTCGCCTCCGCGCAGGCCGCGCGCAAGCCGATCATGATGACGCGCATCTACACCGGGAGCGACGGTCTGAGTCAC
>Ga0068860_100003289_pt1 | contig 16628 bp, 26 predicted proteins | sample KBSSwiS32_FD_66597 | JGI IMG/M metagenome (GOLD analysis project Ga0068860, IMG submission 66597) | Switchgrass rhizosphere microbial communities from Kellogg Biological Station, Michigan, USA - KBS Switchgrass S3-2 | ecosystem: Host-associated > Plants > Roots > Rhizosphere > Soil ... | reverse complement strand
GAGCCTCCCGAGCGACGGATCCGCTACGCCGTACGCAAGGTAGCCCTCAGCGAACACGAGCGCTACGTACGGCAACGTTGAGTTCGCCTGCACGAACACGCTCTCCACGCGGTCGCCGAGGAACGCGCACGGGTGCTTGAGCATCCCATCTCGATCACTCGACATCGTTCACCAGGCTCGCGGACGCGTCATTGCTTTGCAATCCGAGTAATCCGAGTGCGATGCGTACCACATACCGAAACGATTCCGGATCGCGACGCGCGTGTGCCCAGAGCTCTTGACCGTCGTGGTTGTTCATCACCGCAAAGCAGACTCTGTCTACGACGTCTTCGAGGAATGCCCTGCCAGCGGCGATGCCTACGTTGCGCGCCGCCATCGGGTCGTGCTCACGGCCAGAGTCACGTTGTGCTCGCAGTTCATCGAGTACAGCGTCAACCGCCGCATCGGCCGCTGTTGCAGGCTTTGGGCGAACGAAGTCACGCTTGTTGCAGCGGCTGCCAAGCGCGCACCGTCGTTCGCGAAACCCGGATTTCGCGAGATCGTCGTCGGTAAATTCGCAGCCGTACCCTTTACATTCGTACGTGCCTTGATGATGTGTGGTCTCGTCAGCCATGTGCTTGCTCTCTATCCCGCGAGGCATTCCTCGGGCATCGGCATCGAAGCCTCCCACGTGAATTCCAAGCGCCACACGCGCGGATTGCTCGCGAACAGAAGCTCGGGGTGTAGCGCATCCCAACGCTTCACGTAGGTCTCGCGCGTGGTGTTCAGCTTCACGAGATCGGCCTCTTCGAGCTCGCTGATGTGCACCTTGTCGGCCTTGCGGATCTCGCATTCGTACACGGCCGCCGCATCGTGATGCGATGCGACCAAGATGCGATCGCCGGGCTCGAAGACCTGCACCTCGACCGGCAAGATCGGAAAGTGGGCCAGCGTGCGTCGCTTCGATTCGACGTCTTCGATCCATCGTGGGAAGACGATGCGGTGCGTTCTCATGTTGCGTTGCTGTCCTTGTTGGTATCGTGCAGGCCGTGCGAGAGGAACCAGAGCGCACACGTGAGCGTGTGCTCGTTCGTCTTCGTCGTCAACCGACTCTTCTGGACATCGGTCAACCCGTATTCAGCGGCAATGGCGATCGGCGAACTACAGAAAGTGCAGATCATTGGGCAGTCGTGCGCGCGTCGGCACAGACGCGCTCCAACGAGTCGCTGACGACAGGGCTCTCCGTTAATCCTCTGATTGCACGTCAGCTCGCCGTCTGTCGGTGACACGAGAATCTCTGGCTCGGGATCCGGCCAGCTTCCGCGACGCACGCGCATGATCGGCAATCTCATCGGTAGAAACTCTCTGTCGTGCCAGCACGAGTAGATCACGGCCAGATCGATGCACTTCCAGAATTCTTCGGTGTTCTGGATCCCCTTGCGGTGATCGTAGCGCTTTAGCGTGGGCTGCCAGTTGGGAGCATCGAGTCGACTATGCTCGCGGAACCCACCAGCAAGCTGCTCGAAGATCGTGCGCGCCAGCGGCACGTTGTTCGATTCGATCGCATCCTCGAGCGCGGTCAGATCGATGTCCTCAGTTTTAATCTGGTCGATGACCAAGCGCATGTACCACGTCGCTGCAAGCCATCGGTCACGCTCGATTCGAACCTTCGCATCACGCCGCGCATCCCGCGTGATCGAACCGCGGGGACCAGAAAGGCCATTGATGTCGGTGAGCAGCCCGTTGCCATACCCGTTGTGCGCGCTCGTTCGCCTTTCGGGCGTGAGCTTGCGTCGCTTGTTCTTGCGCACCGAGCGTGACGTCATGGTCGGCTGATCACATCGTCTCGCGTGCCTGTGACAACAGCGGCCCCGCGCACTTCGGGTTGTTCCACTTGCGTCGCCCGTTCATTTGCTCACCTGCCACCCCTTATCTTCACACCCCGCAACTCCATGCCGTCACGGTCGGCTTCGATGAGGGAACCGTTGCCCGTCATCGCCTTGCGAAGCGCCGAAGCGCCGTCCGTCTCGATCGACACAACGCGCGAGAATACGCCTCGCGACACGGGACCGATCACGAGATGACGTTTGCCGTCAGCTACGACCGAGACGGAGACATTCTCGCCACTGAAATCGAGCACGAGGCCTTCGATCGTGACGGCGTCTGGCGGCGTCGGCGATTCCGCCTGGATGATGGCGATCGCTCGCTGATCTGACCGCGGGTTCTCCTCGAGCAGCGCGTCGATCGCCACGGTGCGCCAGTCACTTGGCCTGTGGGGAGGAACATCAACGCTAGCTTGGCGGAGGCGCTTCGCGAGGTGACGTATGTGTTCTTCGGTCAATCTCACCATCGATCACCGTCCTCATCCGACGGCGAACTGATTCGATCGCCACCCGGCAATGGATCTGGATAGGTCACGTTTGACGATGTGACGATCGGCGGCCCCGCCGGAACGATGCTGTCCATCGTCGTCGGATTTCGGCGGTACGACACGAAGCCTGGTGCGATCGGTCGATCATCGGCAATCGCTCGTCGGAGATCGCTCGCCTTCGCTGTAGCACCAGACAGCGAACCTGCGGCCAGCTCCATCAGGATCTCCAGGACGCGATAACGCTTTCCAGATACAGTCAGCGAGACCAGCACGAAGGATCCCGTCAGCTCGACCGTTACCTCGTCGATGGGTAACGGATCCAGAGGCGATGCAACCTCCGCTGCGATGATGTTCATCGCTCGTTTGTCGGCCTCGGTGTTGTCCTCGAGCAACGCGTCCACGGCGACATTTCGCCAGTCGTTCGGTCGCTGGAGATGTTTCTTCGCCGCGTTGCAGATGCGGCGCAGCGCCACGGTCCCATCCGCGAGCGCGCCGCCGTTCTCTTCGACCTGTTTGATCAGGTACTCGACGTGCTCGATGTCCCTGATGTTCGGGTGATCGACGTCCTCGCGCGTCTGGTAGATCTCGCGGATCTCCATCAAGCGGTCGTACAAGCCGCGGTTGATCCTCACGGTGTTGAGGCCTACATCGATCGGGTCATCGTCGCGCTCGGTCGTTGGCTTAGCGGTCGACGTCCGCTTCTGGCGGTTCGTCGTCTTCGTCCTCGCCGTCGCCGCGCGCTTGCCCTTGTTCTTCGTCGTCTTCGTCTTCCTCGTCATCGCGTTTCCCCGTCGATCTGCTCGGCCGTTCGTTCTGGCCGGCCGAGCGTCCTCTTCCACGTGACCGTGACCTTGTCATTCGAGCCCTGCGCCGACCAGGTGATGTCGTGGTCGGTCTCCTTGAAGGTGAGATCACACATCAACGACCAGCGCTCTTCTTCCGTCCACATCCATAGGTCGAACACGACGCGACGAAACACGCCATCACGATGAAGATCGATCGCAAGAACCTCAGTCCCAGGTGGACGTAGATGGGATCCGGGGATATCTGCGGCGCACTCGATGCCGAGGACGCAATCGCGCGGGATAATCTCGATCCGAGTAGGCGGGATCAAGACGTAGACGACGCCGCCGTCGCTCACCGGATCCAATCCTTCCACCACTCGCTCCTGGGAATGACGGCGACGCTGAAGGGTGGCAGCACGATGTACACGACGCCGCTCACAATGCACCTCCGAAGGCCGCGCGCAACGTCGGTCGTCCGAGCGTGCGCATCCACTGCGGGCAGTTGCGCTCGCTTCTCGGGAGGTGGCCGCGCCGCATCTCATAAGGGTAGAGCTGCCAGGTGATGTCGTGGTCCGTCTCGTTGAACGTCACGTCACAGATGAACTGCCAGCCCTCGTCATCCAGAAAAAGCGACGGAGAGAATCCGTACTTGTGCATCACGCCGTCGCGAATCACTTCCACCTCAATGTCGTCGCCCCATCCGGCCGCGATGACCGAGTCGCGATGAATGACTACTATTCGAACGCGGGGCTCGATGACATACAAGGTGCCGCTCATCGCTATCGCTTCCTGCCCTGCACGACGCCGTTCGCTACACGCCGGATCTCACGACGAAGGAACGCCGACCAGTCTTCGGTGACGCGCTCACCAGCCGCGAGCTTGCGCCGAGATGCGTGCGATCCGCGCGCGAGATGACGTCCTCGTCGTGTTCCGCTCCAGCATCGGATGCCTACGTCGGCATCGCACGTCGGACAGACGACCGACAGCGCGTCCTTGTGCGTTTCACTTACCATCGATCGCAGCCCCAAGGTCGAGCGCGAGGCTGACGAGATCTTCGTCCGTCACGCCGACATGACGGAGCCAACCGAGAAGGTTGTTCTCGTCTTGAGACAGCCATCGGAACGTCGCTGATGTTTCCTTTGAGGTCCGAGGGATGACGAAGACGACCTGACATTTTTCTCGATCGAAATTCACCCGCCGGAAATGACTCTTGCCGTGCTCTTCTTCTTCGCTGTAGCCAGCGAACGCCGCGTAGTGTTCCTGGTTCACGCTCTCGTAGATCTGCGGATACTGCCCGCGCTCGTTCAGCCGAGAAACAATGCGCTGGAACTTGGCCAGCTCGGCGCGATCGAACGTGCTCGGAGATTGCTTTGCGTCGGTCATTCGCCCACCTTCTGGATCTCGGGGAATTCCCCGTCGATAACTTCCTTGGTTGGCATGAAGGCGTCGAGATGACCGAGTATCCCACGCAGCATCATGCGCAACCGGACGATCTCCTCACACAAGAGGACACCCTCCTCAAGCGATGGCGGGGGCGGAGGCGTGCCTTCCTTCACGAAGTCGTCAGCGCATAGAAGTTCCTGCCAACGTTTGAACGTGAGCGTATGGATTCGTTTCATGCGGGCCATGTACCGTGCTCCTCAAGCGTTCGGGTGGGCATGAACGTTTGTGATCAGCGCGTCAAGCCGACGCTCGAGGGCCTTGTGCGCGGCGTCCACGTCGATCTTGCCGGCGAAGAAGTAGCCCACCACGCGGGTCTTGGATGGCGGACGCTTCGACACGACGTCAACGATGCCATAGCGCGCTGACGTCGTCGCGTGGGTAATATCGGACCCACCGCCGCAGCGTCGTAGGAAATCGGGATGTGTCATGCTGCATCTGTGAGCAGCAAGTCATCGAAGCGCCGTGGACGTCCAATCGTCGTCGATGGCACCAAGTACCACTGGAAGGTCCGCACCGAATATGACCAGGTCTTCGTGGACGTGCTGTTGCCCACCGGCCGGCGCATCCGCAATCTCGTCGGATGGGCGTGGGGACACCCGGCGATCACGCCGAGTGCTGTCGCAACGTTCATCCGCTGCGCGGCGTGACCATCACGCGCGGCGTTGAATCTTCGCGCGCCGCTCGTACCGCGGGACGTCATTGCGCCATCGCCAACACGCGTAAAGCTCGACCGCATTGGCGTCGATTCGTGTCACATCAACGAATAGACGTTCCCGGTTTCGAGCACCCTCATCGGACAAGTCCATTGTCGATCCGAAGCCGAGCTCACAGAGGTAGCAAAAGAGGAAACAGTCTGAGACTCCTCTTGCCCATCCTGGGTTGTCGATGAACGTGGTCTCGTAGGACGGCATGTCTGCATACCTCTCAGCCTTCGCCACTGCGGCGTCGAACGCGCGATCGAACGCTTCTCGACATGCTTCGTCATCGTTGCGCGATACAGGCGTCATGACGATGCGCGGTCTCCCCTCGTAAGCAGCGACCGCGACACGGAGGAACTCCTCGATGTCAGGCGGAACGTTGTTCGGAGCGCAGATCGACCGGATGTCTTCAGCGATGCGCCGCGCATCAGCGGGGGTCATCATCACGCGACGATGTCACGAAGCGCTGACGGCGTCGCGTGGGTACGAGCCAACCCACTGTCATCGATTACGGCAGGCGTGTCATAGTCGTCGTCGATGTGAGAATGGTTGCGGTCCAAGATATGCTCGTGACGTTGGAACAACTAAAGACGGTGTGCGGCGTCGGATTGGCGCACATCCATGCGTGGGGAAGCTACGAGCGTCCGCGTCGCATTTGCTCGATCGAGGCTCGGGCTGACTTGCCCATGCATGTAGGGCAACTGGAAGTGACCGACGCAGAAGATTGGATCATTCACAGGATCGTAATGAACGATACGGTCATGATCGAAAATCCACGTCTGCATCCGGATCGAAAGTACGCCGCTCATGCTCTCGGCCTGATCTGGCCATTCGATGTGCTGCGGATCGACGTCGAATATGTAGGCCTGCGTGATCGGCGTGACTTCGATGCGTCATTTCGTGGGCGAACGTTCGACCTTTTGGGTGACGCTTCTGCGGACTTCTACTTCGGCGGCATCACCGCCGAGGGCGGGCAATGTATCTTTCTTGACCTCGGAGACAAGATCTACTGGTTCGAGGAATGCGCCCACAACCTTGCGACGCTCGCTGTCGCCGAGCGCTCCGAGCTCGTCGCGCTCGAAGAGGCCATCGCCCATGGTTCGCCCTTTGCGAAGGAAACCAACGCCGTGGTGAAACGTCCGGCCAAGCCGCTGGCGATCTCACTCCATGCGTGCGTGACGGTCCTCGAGCATCGAGAGCGCGACGATCGCGAGGCCACGACGTACAGGTACAACCCGGTGCTCTTCGGCGTCGACGAATCGACGGGCCGTGTCGTCTTCGACATCTCCGATCGCTGGCGCGACTTCAAAGCGAACTGCGACTTCAATGGGTATGTTCCGTCGTGGTGGGACTCGCTCAAGTCACCGGAGCCGTTATGGTGACGTTGGATGAGCTGCGAGCCCTGTGCGGCGCCGGCATCGCGCAGTTCAACGCGTGGGCGAGCTACAACCTGCCGGGTGGCATCACGCGCGTGTCGTCCGTCATCGAAGTCGCGATGCGATCCCCGCTGCGACTGATCGTCAGCAACCCAGAGCGATGGGCATTTCACGGCCTCTGTATCGCTGGCCGAAATTTCGTCTCGGCCCTGAACATTGCCCCACGCACGCCAGCCACCGCTTTCGCAGCGGGCTTTGGGGTAAATGTCATCGCTGGCGATGTATTAAACCTCGACGTCGAATACCTCGGCGACGACGACAACGGCGAACAGTTCAACGCCGTCCTTGCCGGCCAAGACTCGACGGCCGTTCCGAGCTGGGTCAACGATGGGGTGGAGATCACCGTCCCGTCTGAACTGCGAATCTCCGTCGCATCGAACGTCTGCATCAAAGAGGTTGCAGAAACACATGTGCTGATCGATCTCGGCGGCATCGTTCACCGCTTCGAGATGCGTGGCGGCGTCATCGTGCGCGTGTGCGTCGTTAGCGACGGCGAACTCATGGCGGTCGAGGAGTTGATCGACGCCAACGTGTCCGGGATCGAGAGCGTCAGCCCGATGATTCTTCGGCCGAGAGAACCACGGAGATCCCCGATCGTGTCGCTCAGCGCTCGACAGCTCAGCGATGGGAGGTGCGTCCTGTTCGGCGTCGACGAATCGACCAATCTCGTCATCTTCGAGGTCATCCAGAATGCCACCGCAGCAACCGCTGAGCGGTGCCTAAGGCTGTCCGCAAACGACCTGGCGCGTTGCGAGCTTGCTGGCTACGTCCCTCGATGGTGGGATCAAATCGAGTCGTGATGTCGACGATCGAAACTCTTCGAGCGATCTGTGGTGACGGCATCGCGCAGCTTCACGCGTGGGCAAACATCGAGACGCCAAGGAACAGGGTGGCGCTCACCGCATGGCCACAACAGGCCATGCGCATTCGTCGCATCAACATCAGCAACGCGACGAGTTGGGCGATCCACGACATCATGGTCAACAGCCAGTCGCCGTTGCACTACATGTTTCCGATTGTAGGCGATCGACTCGTCGGCGAAAATCTCGTCAACCTCGGGGAGATCCGGCCACCAGGTTCCATCATGATAGATGTCGAGTACATCGGCAGTGATCCAGCGGGCGAGGCCTTCTTCTGTGCCCTCATCACCGTTGAGCCGATGTCGATCTTGCCGATGAATTCAGCGCCCGGCCCGCTTATCAAGGCGCGGGGCGTGAACCGCGCGCTCCTCCACCTTGGCGATCACGTCTATCGGTTCGATGAGGCTCGCCGCAGGGTGGAGATCACGACGACCGATCCAGACCAGCGCAACGATGCGATGAAGCTCATCGACGACATGCTGAATGTTGACGTGACACTCGCCGATAGACTGATTCGGCAGTACGCCGTTCGTCCCACACGGCCGGTCGTTGTTTCTCTGCGCACCGCAGAGCTCGGTGCTGAAGGATGCGTGCTGTACGGCATCGACGAGAAGACCGGCGCTGTCGTCTTCGACATCTGGCGCCGGACGCTGGGCTTCGAGGCGACGTGCAACCTCGGCGGGTACGTGCCGGCTTGGTGGTCGCTGATGATCACGTGAGGCTACGTCGGCGCGATAGCGAGGAATCGCAGACCTGCATCGCTGAGCCGGGCCGCGAGCTCCGTTCTTCCTTGATTGGTGATGCGATAGCGACGACGCGGATGGAGATCGACGACCGTCGCTTCTTCACGTCCCGCAATCAACCCAAGATCTTCCATGCGCCCGAGCACGACGTAGAGCACCGATCGCGACACGTCGGCGGCCTCCGCGATCTCGAGGCCGTACATTTCACCGCGTCCTTCGAGAGCCACAAGCACGCGCTGTTGCGTCGTCATCTCATCGATCATCACACGCACGTGGCGTTGTGGCAAACTCGATGGATGACCGACGAAACCACGCCATCATCGACGACAACTTCGGATTTCGACATTACCCGCGACGCGGAATGGTCCGAAGGGTCGAACGGGTGCGACTGCGAGTTCTGCTCTGGGAAGAAGCGCTGGGATGACAACTGGTGCCCGTCGTGTGGCAACAACGTTCTCGAAAAAGGTAAGTGGTGGGAGAATCTCGAGGTCTGTAACGCGTGCGAGGCCAGCAACAAGAGCTGCGGTTGAATGGAACCTCACCCATTCTGGATCGTGACAGGTGTCTGTCATGCCTTCCGTAATCCCGACGGGTATGCCCGGTTAGTCGACGAGGATATGGTCTGGATCGTCGCGACGTGTCTCACACCAGAGGAAGCCATCGCCGTTCGCGCCACACTCGTCGGCGACATGACGAAGCTGGTCGCCAATCCGGCTTTCAACTCGGGCCTCGTGTTCATGTCGACGTGGCTCACCAAGTTCGCGCGAGATCCTTTTCTGGTGAAGAACGCCGATGCTATCGCTCGACGTATGCGGGATGGGAACATCCCTTCGTACGACGTGTACCGAAGCTACGACGACTTCACGAAGATCGCAGAACTTGTCGTCGCCGGAGTCGCCGGAGACGGAACGCCATGAACAAGGTCAAGATCGTCTTGAACGCGGTCCCAGGTGTCAGCTCATCGAGTAGGAACACCACGTGGTGACCATCGACGAGTTACGAGCAGTCTGCGGCACGGGCATCGCACAGCTCCACGCCTGGGCCACTTACGGGCTCCGCGGTCCGATTAGACTCGCCGCCCCGGATCCAGTGCAGCAGCTACGGCGGCCTGGTCCTGAGATGTGGCAACGTCAGCGTGACACTGGACTTCTGCGCACTCGCGTTCCTGGACACCTGACGGTCCTCTTGGATCTTGGCGAAGCTGTCTACCGTTTCGAGACGCGGCAATACACGCTCGACGACATCTCCTTGGCGGATCGCGACGAGATCTCGAGGATCGAACGCTCCATCCAGGACCCGGATGTGGATCTGGCTCAGCGAGTAGTACCCAAGACCTTGGCGCGACCGTCGGAGCCCATGCTCGTGGCCTTGCGTGTGGTGAACTCACCGCATCTCAACAGCGGCTGCGCGCTGTTCGGTGTCGACGAGGCGTCGGGTCGCATCGTCTTCGACATCGTTCACCAATCGGGGTGCTTCAGTGCGACCTGCGATCTCGCTGGCTACACGCCGGCATGGTGGGACCCATGGTGAAGAAGTCCGAACGTCTTGCTGCTGGAACCCGGGCAAGGGCTCACCGTCGAAACATAGGATTCACAAAGACGGAAGACTCCAAACGCAAGATCGCCAACGGCAAGATCGTCATCACAATGGGCAAGATCACAGACAGCACCTATCAGGTGAAGTTCAACGAAAGTGGCTGGGTTGATGCCTGGACGTACGCTTGTTTCGATCGCAACGAGCTGGATGTCATCCCCGAGCGAGTTGCCGACTTCAGCGACTTCGAGCTCGAAGCGCAGTTTCTCGAAGCGGAGAAGAACGCGCTCGCTTGGGCGAATTACGGAAACCTCAGCGGTCAGCACTGCGCGACGCGATGGATGGAGTTCGCCGCCGAGATACGCGCTGAGATCTCGCGTCGTGGAAGATGACAGAGCGGCTGACGCTGGTGATCGTCATGCACCGAATGCCAAGCGCATTGGAAGTTAGGAGACGATGCGCAGGCTCTTGCGACCGGCCGGCACCGGAGGCCGCCCGGTCTCGTCCGGATCATCTCCGGTGGCGACGACGACGGCTTTCTTGGCGGCCGTCTTCCTCGCTGCCGCCCTCGCGACCTCGAGCAGATCGGCAGGCTCCGCACCGTCCATGGTCTTGCCGGTGAGCTTGGCTGCGATCGCATCCTTGATGCGCCGTAGGCGTCCCTTTCGCGCGCCCACCTCGTAGACGAGGTCAGCGGTGGTGCAGCCGGCCTTGTGCGGTGCGCGATGTTGAGCGCGCGATAGCCGTGGGTGCTTCCCGAGGTACGCGCGCACCTCGTCCATCGTCATGCCGATGTCCGCCAGCGCCTTGTCGACTTCCTTCTGTGCGAGCTGCTTGGCCTTGAACAGCTGCATCTGGATCCGGCTGTAGACGTTGACCGCACCGTCTCCGTTGGTCTCGATCGGCAAGAAGACCGCCTGCGGATAGAGCTCGGTGATGAGCGACTGAACGCCGTCGGACACCGACGAGCTCGGCATGCAGCCGAATGGCTTCACCGAGAGCGTCATGTTGACCTTCTGATGGACGACGTTCTGGATCAGCTTGCCCACCTCCATGTGACCTTCGCCGCCACGGAGGTTGTTGTCGTAGAACGCGTGGCTGATGTCGGCGATCTCATCCATGTTGGGCAGGTGAAAGCCGTAGAGGCCCATCGCGTGCGCGAACGTCTGAAACAGGACGCGAAGGATGCGATCAGCGGCCCACAACGAAGCCACGTGCTTGCGCACGTCCATACCCTCCAAGCTGAACTTGCTGCCCACGCTCTTCCCGCGAGCCATCGCCGCGTCGACGCCTCGCAGGCTCGCGCGCTGCTTGGTGTCGTAGCGGCTTTCCCAGATCATGTAGAGCAACCATGCGGTGACGAGCTGGATGTCAGGCTCGGCGCCCTCGGATTCCAAGAATCGCTGCAACCCGTAGCTGCCGTCTCCCTCGGTGGTCATCGCCCAGAACTCGCCGATGATGCCGACGCGCGGCTTCACTCGCGTGCGATCGACCTTCACCGCGGCGAGCGCGCGGCGAACCTTCCACAGCGCGACCGCGAGCGACGCGTTCCGTTCGAATGCGGTCGCGAGGATCCTCTTGCTGATCTCGATCGCGCGATCCGCCGCACCCACTTCGACTTCATACGGACGAATCCGATAGCCGAGCGCGTTGAGCACGTCGCCGATCATGATCGACTTGACGAGCTGCCAGAAGAACGTCGGGTTCATCTCGAGGCCGACACCTTCGCCGGTTGCTTGCTTGAGGCCGCCGGTCTGCTGGAACAGGAGCACGCGGAAGCCGTCGAAGCCGGAGTCGCGCAGCGCCTTGCGATACTCGGTCACGTACGTGCCGAAGCGGCACGGACCGCACGCACCTGCGGTGACGAACAGGTAGTTGCCAACGATGTCTTCCTTCGACAACCCGCGCTCGCGCAGACCATCGAGGTACTTCACGAGATTTCCGACGGTGAAGTACGTCGGGTTGCACTGCCCGCGGTTGCCGTACTCGCGTCCGTACTGGAGCGCGTCGTTGTCCGGGGCATCGAGCGCGATCACCTTATAGCCGATTCCGCGCAGTGCCGACTGGATGAAGAGATCGTGGGCCATCGTCAGGCCGCACACGAGGACCGTCGTGTGCTCGCGCTGGCTGCGCGTGAATGCGCGCGGTATCTCGTCGAACCAATGCTTCGCAGGCTCGACGGGCAGGCCGAGGCGCTTGCGCTCTTCGTTCTCGAACTGCCGGAGCTGTTCCTCGATTGCTTCGATGCTGTCGGCTTCACGCATGGTCGTCATGAACCGACGCTAACCCTCGGACGCCTCAGGCACCAGATCGAAGGGCTGGGATGTTGGAGAGATCCCCTAGTCTCGTCAGGCGACTACTCCTCCTGATCCTCTTGAGTAGGCGGATGTCCGTATAGACGCGTCAGGATTCGCATCCTTGCCCGTTTTACTCTGGCGAGTATCTGATCGACGTTCTCCTTCGAAAACGCCTCGTGTCGGTCGTTGTCTTTACTTTTAGGTCGTGGCTCGACAGGAATCACGCCCTCACCTCCTCGGTGAAAGAGCGCCCATTGCACGTGGCCAAAATTTTCGAGCGTGAGATTTTGGTCGGATCCACCTAGATCCCCGCTGAACCGTGGCAACTGATCGCTGATGAACAAGTAGAGCTGCGCGACTCGAGATGGAGTCGGATCAAGTTGCTTGAGTGCGATGAGCTTTCCGCGAAAGGTCTTCAGGTAATAGTCCGCCTTCAGATCCTCCTCTTCGTTCGAGCTCGCGCCCACGCTGACGGGATGGGCTGACGCTTTACGCGAAAACCATGACGCGAGCGCAATGAACGCTCCACCGCCGAGTAGTGCCGGCCAAAGTGCGCCCTTGGATCGCATCCACGAGATCTATCACGGCCTCTGAACGCGCCCAAAATACTCGGCCGTTACGCCAGCACAGATCACAAACTTGACAACCGCGCGCGGCGACTCCATCATCAAATTCAAGATGCATCGAGCGTGAACACGAGAGTTCGCTGGGACCGCCCAGCACAGCCGCCTCCATCGAATCCGCTCCGAGCGTAAGCTCGTCGAGCAACACCTCATCCGAGATGACCCACTACGTGGTCGTCCGATCGGACCTCGCAAGCGATGACTCGCCGCGGGGATATCTCGCTGCTCACGTCTGCCACGCGGCCGGCGAGAGCGGCCCGGCGCCGCCCGGCTCGATTGCCGTCGTGCTCGGCGTGCCGAATGAACACGAGCTGCTTGCGATCGCAAAACGTCTCGTCGATCTCGACGTTCCGCACGTCGTGATCCACGAGAACGTCGGTCGCTTCGCGAACCAAGCGACGGCGATCGGCATTCGTCCGACCCATGATCGCGGCCAGATCAGAAAGGCGGTATCGAGCTTGGCGCTCGTGCGCTGAAACTTCTGGAGCCGTCGACATGCGAAAGCTCGAGGCGATCACGATCGACTCGGTTGACGGCTCCGCCATGCCCTTGTAGCTCAACGTCAGAGCGCCTCGTTCTAACGAGGAGACGGTGGTTCAACTCCATCCAAGGGCTTTTGCAGGAATAGCTCAGTTGGTAGAGCATCGAGTACATTATATGGCTCGAGGTCGCTGCGTTCGAACCCAGCTTCCTGCACGTCACGTTATGGATCCCACGTCTTCAAGGCGAAGCATCGAGGATGATGACCTCGACATGGCCGGTTCGATTCCGGCGGGGTCCGCAAGCGCTTGTCGTGGTCTCGGAAGCCACGGCCTCGTCTTCACCTCAGACGTGAGGAAGCGCGATCCGGGGGCGATAGCTCAATGGTAGAGCAGCAGGACTGATGGGCCTGCGGTCACGGGTTCGATCCCCGTTCGCCTCTCTATGATCACAGAAGGCCGAGCTTAGATAGACAGCTCTTGCACGTCACCTTGGTGATGTCATCGGTCTTCAACAGCTTCGCGTTTGCAAATCCCGGCCGTGTCCGTCGACATAGGATGCCATCGAACGCGCCCGCGCGCGGATCGGTTCGCTTGAGTAGCGAGTGTACGGTCTCTTTCTTCTCGGCAGCGGTTGTCGCTGCCTGCGGCTGCCAGTTTGCGATCACGTCCTCGTATCGCTTGATCATCTCTTCGAGATCTTGCTTGCGATGCTTCTGAGCCTGAACGCGCCGCTCCCACTCCCAGTTGTACGACGGCCGTCCGTCGGCCGCGTATTTCACATCGTGCCCGTATTGCAGCGTGACCGCATTCTTCAGATCGGGCTTGCCCTTGATGGTCGGATGCCAGGTGAGATCCGGCTTCGTCGCGAGCCGCGCGAGTTCCTCGTCGACGGCATCGATCTTCCGGCGCGCATCACCCAGCGCCCAGACCGTGCCTTCGACGGAGATCCCGAGATGCGGGAAGCCTGTTCCCGGACACGCCCCGGTATGCCATCCACCATGCGATCCGTGCTTCACGTTGCGCGCGTGGAAGCCGTGGCGGATCGGCTTGTCGCTCTTGAGCTGTTGCTCTTGCAGACAAACCGAACACGTACCTTTGAGCTTGTCCGTCATCACGCCGCTTCCTCGCGCTTCGGTGGATCGTCTGCAAACTCATCCGCAGCCGAGGCCGAGCAGTCACAGAACGATCCGGCCCTGCCATCACGTACGCGCAGCAAGCAGCAAATATCGTGCTCGTCGGGGTCGCAGAATGGCCAGCGATCCGCGGGCAGATCGACACGCAGCCGACCGAGGTTGTCGAGCTCGCCGTCGTGCGGCCCAGTCCAGTTGCTCACCGCAACACCAACATCCGTGTCGATGGTTTGATCGTCTCCACATCGCGCAACGACTCCTTCACCTCGCGAGCGATGCGAGCGGCGTCGGCGAACATGCGGTCGATCTCCTCATCGGTGAGCACGCGAGGTGTGAGCTTGCTCCGCTTCGTCATGGTTCGTCCTGCCGATTGCGTCCGGCGTTTTGAGCCATCGTGAAGTCCGGTGGCGCCGGCAAGTCTGGCCTGCCGGGCGGCGGCTCGATGGTCGGCAAGGGCGGATGCGCCGTCATCCGCATGCCCGCACTTCCACTCCCTGCACCCGGTGCGTTCGTCGGCCATTGCGAGAGCACGCTCACGAGCGTCGCAAGCTGCCCGTCAAGCTTGACGATGTAGTCGTGTTGTTCGAGCGCGTTTTTCTGGAGCGCCTTGACCGTGTCCGAAAGCGCCTTGTAACTCGCCTCCGCCTCTTCGTGGCTCTCTGCACGCTTCGCAGCGACCTCATCGCGCGCCTGCATGTAGCTCAGGACGGAAGGAGTGATCGTGACGATGGCGCCGACGACGATTGCGAGCGCAGTCTTTTGCTTCGAGCTGGCCATGGGCCACGTTATCATGCGCCATGGGATGGTTCGAATTTGTGACGAGGTGGTCGACGGAATAGATTTGGAGTGTCATGCGCGTCCAACATGCAGAGAGTCGCGAGGTGTTCCTTGCGCGCCGTCCCCAAGGGACTCAAATCGCGGTGGTGCGCATGCCAACCTCAGAGTTGGTACGGTGCCACAGTGGTGAGCTGACGACGTTCGCCGCCGTCGTCCTCACATACTCGTACGTCGATCGCGATGCGGGTATTGAATGGGTGTTTCATGAAACGCGACGCGTCGGCGACGATCGTCCTCGCGGTGGCTTCGTAGAGCTCGGGGACACCCTGTGGGCCGCTCTGTCCCGAGATGAACACGGGCCGTATGTGTTGCGGCATCGAAGTGGGTCGTTTTGACGAAGCCCGACGAGACATGCCGCCATCCAGATCCCGACGTCGCTTCTCAGTGTCGCTGACGTTCTTCTTCTTCACTCCACCGTGCAGCCAGATCGCGTGCGATGCGCGCGGCCAGCTCTGCGATACGCTGCGCCTCGATGGCGCGCTCGCGTAGCGTTAACGCTTGGGCACGCGGCGATCGCCCGCTTGCGAACATCAACGCGCCGAGGCCGAGGCCAACGATCCAGAACACGTTCCCATCGTACCGCACGGCCCTCACGGGTACCAAAAGACCCACTCGCGCGAACTTCACGAGCTGGCACAATCGTCGGATGCGATACGAAGACTGGAAGGCGGCATGCGCAAAGGCCAGCGCTGAGCTACACGTCGTCACCAAAAAACTCGACGATGAGACCCTGAAGATCGATGAGGCCAAGAAATCGGCCACCGACCGCTATACGAAATACGTCATCGACAACCACCCTTCGTATCACGTCGATGACCCGACCTTCAAATTCAAGTTTGCAGATTCGCTGGCCGTGACGCGACAACACGCCGAAGAACTGTCCAAGCTGGATCGCGCCAAGAAAGAGATCGAAGACCGATATCTAGGCGATCGCATCGCACTGTGCGATCGCGTCTACAGCATCCGCGCCATCGTCGATCGTACCTATCTCCTCGGTCCCTTCATCGACAAGCACGGCCAGGACGGAGAGATCCACGATATGGAGGCACACATCCGCGGCGGCGGGCCTCGCTATCATGGGGGGAAGATCTGGCTATCGGTCGTGAGCGTGAACATCGACAGCGCCGAGTCGCTCAACTTCATGACGCCCGAGATGATCCGTCGTGTCGCGATCGTTCGCGAGATCATCGACGACTACGTCGCCGGGAAACGCGACGACCTTCCACAAAAGGAGCCGTGGCTGTGATCGCTTACCATCCAGATCCAGACATCAACGCCGAGGTCACGCTCGACGCGATCGACGCCGAGAAACACGACCTGGACATCGGCTATCCGCCGCGTCGCTGGACCTGCCCATGCGGTGCGAGCCACGGTCGCGGTCACTTTCCTCTCGGTCAGATCGGAAGCCACC